>Ga0315554_1000863_pt1 | contig 17925 bp, 15 predicted proteins | sample SalMarSW160370MG_FD_202114 | JGI IMG/M metagenome (GOLD analysis project Ga0315554, IMG submission 202114) | Salt marsh sediment microbial communities from the Plum Island Ecosystem LTER, Massachusetts, United States - Salt Marsh Sediment SW1603-70 ... | reverse complement strand
GATTGGAAATCTCAGTAATTAACCCTATGGTAGCCAGAGTAAACAGGATATAGGCGATGTTGGGGTCGCTGATGGTTTGCAGGAATTTTTCAATGTCATTCATTTCGTTTCTAGTTGAACCATAGTCTGTAGTATCAATGATAACTTCCTCGCCACTGGCTAAAGTGACTTCCCAGCCATTGATCTGGGAAATAAGGCTTTCCAAATTGTCAGCTCGCAGGTCGATAAGATTATATTCCAGGGCATCAACATCGGTGAATGATTTGCTTTCCGTAACTGCCAGCTCGGCTTCTTCCATATTGCGGCCACGCTCCTCAGCTATAGTCCTCATCCACTTAGCCGAGAACTCGACTATTTTTTTCATCTGGTCTTCCGGTATTTCCTCTCCTCCAGCAGATACGGGATGGGCAGCGCCGATGGTCGTGCCCGGCGTCATCGCCGCTATATGAGCAGATAGGGTAATGAAGGTTCCCGCTGAGGCAGCCCAGGCACCTTTGGGTGAGACGTAAACCACAATGGGCACATCGGCATTCATAATGCTCTGGACTATCCTCTCGGTTGAGTCAAGAAGCCCACCGGGGGTGTTTAGCTCAATTATACAGACGGTAGCGCCATTCTCCTCCGCCTGGCTGATACCCCGATCAATATAGTCAGCTATCACGGGCACAATGGTGCCATCCACGGTAAGAACTTCCACAGTAGTAGGGCTGGCGGCAGCGATCAGGCTGCCTCCTAAACCCGCAGCTACTGGAATCACAAGCAAACCAAGGAAAAAAATCCTGAGCCCAATTCTAAGCATCTCGCATTATCCTCAAGTTTATGGGAATTCAGTTCCGCCTGCCTTCCCTTCAGACATTATAGCCGATTCTGCTGAAACCAAACAAATGTTCCTCACCCTAAACAGCAAGCTTGACTACATTATCCACCTGCTTACAGGAAGTGGACACAAGCCAGCCAGCAAGCTAGTAAACACGGAGGAATTGGTCAGAGACGAATTGCTAACAAGATTGGGAACGGGATGTGAGTCATGAAGAGGATAAAGTCTGAATTCCTTCTACTAAGTAAACGGCATTACCTTTGGCTACTAATTGACTGTTAGGTTCCAAATATTGACCGAGACAAGGGATTGCACAACCCATCGTTTTCGTGAACTCAGGTTATGCTTGGCGCCTAGTGTCAGAGGCAATAAACTCATGCTACAGATCTTGATGGGCAGCTTCTTTGCGAAGAAAAGTTTAGGATCAGCCGCCCGGCTTTGTTTGGCTTCAGAAGAAACTAGCGGAGTTATCAATAGATCAATAGCTGGCTAGAACTAAATCTCTAGAGGATTCACTTCTATTCACTCAAGACTTCTATCCAAGCCACGACAGGGCCGCCTAGCGCCTGTTGCGTCGGTTTTACATACACTACTCCAAGCCGCACTTTCTGACCTATGTTCGGCTGAGCTAAGCTTGGTATCGTTCCACCTTGGTGCCATGGCCCGTCAAATTCGCGCCATGTTGCTCCTGCGATGACATACCCCTCCCCCGGCCCAAGTTCCTTTGACTTTGACACTCCTATCGCTGTGCAGTCATCGTTCGCGCCATTGGAATAACCTTCAATAATATAAGGCGTCACACTGTGAGGTATCGTGCTCCATAATGAAATGAATCCCCACGTAGCCAGACCCCCAATGACTATTCCAACAAGCAACATAACCCACTTAGATTGAAAACGATTCGCCATATCTCACTCACCTCCAACATAATTAACTGGTAACAGTTTAGTTTTCCCTAAGTCTCAGTTTATATTATATCACCCACCTATACTGTTAAGCTTGGCTTCCCAGATTCTGCATCGGTTTCTCTGACGCACCCAATCGCTGCTGCACATTCCTGACTATTGTCACATCGAAAACGATAACAGGTTGAGCACGAGTAGTCCCGATATATCCGGACGACGAAGAATCTCACAGGGATAACAGGAGAAGAGTAGGGACACAGCACGCTGTGCCCCTACTCCATTCATTCTACATCCAGCCCGGGATTCGAGTGGCCCGTTGTCATCGTCCCATCTTCATTAGGTTGAAGAATGCCATAGCCAGACCAATAAATCACATTGGTCACTGCCAACCCTCCCAAGCCCGAATCTCCTGACCGAAAGACAAAGAACTCTGTCCGGTAGAGTTTACCCAGACCGTCAACCCCTTCGACAACGAGGACTCGGCCACCGACTGCCCTGTCTCCGTTCTTCAAATGCACTGTAGGCAGGAGATAGGTTTCAACAATTTCCGGAGACTCATCAGGAACTGCCTGTTCTCCACCTGCCAACTCCCACTGCGACCGGCATATTCCCTTAGAGCCGGCAAGTTCATATAACTTGTCGAGGTCCCGCGCTTGGGCATAAGCTATTGCCTGATTCAAAAGCCTCGTGGCCTCTTCGACATTGACCTCCTCATTATTCTCGTTGCTGGCAAAAGCAACGATTGACGCAAACGAAGATATTATAACTGTAATAACCACGGATATTATTATCCAACGAGCCTTCATATAAACCTCCTCGCCAGATTCACTTCACCGTAAGTCCTGCTCAACATCGAAGTGGCGTCTCAGTAGCGAAATCAGCTAGAATAAGCTGCATCCGTAGCCTGCACGGATATCCCATACAGCGTAACCATTTTGAGGTACCTTGACACAAACCATGTACGCAACTTCACGCTCTGTACCACTACCTACCTTCCCATACCACTTGTTTACAAACTTACCAGCTTCAGCATACTTGGTGATGTCCCACCCACTATTACAAATTTGACTACTGTAGCTTAAGCTAATACCAAAGACAGTTATCCCAAGCGTGATAGAGCCGCATGACGGTACTTCCTGGTCACTCTTCGGATACCAATCCTTCCAGAGCATAGTGGAACTGTACTGAGTATTTCTCTTGCATTCTAGTGCAGCCCATCTAAGTCTAAAAGGGCCCTTGCTAGCGGCAGTTGCATAGTGTGTCAGCTCCCAGTAATCGTACTGAGAATCAGTCTCTCCAATAAGCTTATTAATCGCATAGCAGTGGTCTATCCACCCCATGAAGTTTTGGAAGCGTTCAAAACACCATGACTCCATTTCGAGCCAATATGGTGCTCCCATTGGGGAAATGCCCTCAGCTTGCAGTAGAGAATCACTCTCAGCTTGTAGTAGAGAATCACTGCGAGGGCCAGTTACTATCCACGGTTCCAATTTAACCGACCCATCTGGTTGCTTAACAGATTCAAGCTCGATCTTCGCCGATGCTGGCGCAATCAAGTAGTCTCCCGGGTTTATTTCGTAGACTTTAAGGTCCTTGTAACTACAATCGCAGTTAAGGTTCCATCCGTGGCCCGTCCAGCGCTGTACCGCTTCCTGTGCGAGCTGGGCCCCTACGCTCGAGTCGGTTATGTCATATTTCGATATTTCCAACGGGCTCTTGGCACTGACATAGCTCACTGACAGAGCCGCCACAAGTACCACAGACATAAGCAACAATAATATTTTCCTTTTCACTTTTCCCCTCCTTACCCTTATTTTTATTTTTTGTTTTTTTAATTAGTGTTATCCCCTCCATGCCATCACCCCCTTTCTTTGTTTCATGCAGTTATAATAGTTATTAGAGTTACTTGTGGTTAGGTCAATCGTATAAGAGTAACACTTTTTTTAAACAATGTCAATACCTTTTAACACTATGTAACCATATTTAACCCTATTATGGATATACGTCTTACCGACTCGGCCAGGAGCAAGATTGATTGATTTGACTCGCTTTATTATTACGGTTTAAGCGTGCTTGGTTAAATAGCCCGATAAGGCTAGTAAACGGCGATTCCGATAAACCTCAAATTAATTATAAATTAAGCAATTAAAAGTGACAAAAATTTTCAGGTTCATCATTGAAGCTGGACACAGCTTAGTGTAGAATAGGCTAAGGATGAAGAACCAAAAATGTAAGGGAATGCAGGACCTGCTCCCCGGGGACATGTTACGCTTTCGCCGCGTTGAAGATGTCTTCCGGGCTTGTTGTCGTAACTGGGGCTACCAGGAGGTGAGGACGCCGACCTTAGAATACCTCCACTTGTTTACCGCTACGGGAACACTTACTCCGAGCATGTTAAGCAAGGTATATTCCTTTCTCGATTGGGATGGCTGGAGTGGTGAGCGGGTCGTCTTGAGGCCAGATGGCACTATTCCTGTAGCCAGACTCTACATCGACAATCTAGGCGGACGAGAATTAACCAGGCTTTTCTATGTGACTAATATTTTCGCTTTCGAGGGAACAGGGAAAGAGAACAGGGAGCGATGGCAATGTGGTGCTGAGTTTTTCGGTGGTGACAAGTCTGCTCCGGATGTGGAGATAATTCTGCTGGCTGAAGAGGTTATCCGCAGACTTGGCATCAGCAACATTGCACTGCAACTGTCCCATGCGGGCTTGGTGAAGGCATTGCTCAAAGAGTTGAAGCTCAGCCCCGGTGAGGAAGCTAAGATGACAAACCGCATTTTGGAAGGAAATTGGCAGGCATTGACCAAGGCGAAATCCACTAACCCCGAAATCGACAGGCTTATAGTCGCGCTATTAGACCTTAAGGGAAAATCGAGCAGCTTTCTACACAATGTAAGAGCTTCATTCCCCAAAGCTTCGCGGGACTTCAAGTCCAGCCTGGAGGACCTCATAAACATTGCCACGTTACTGGATAACCTGGGTTGCGGCTATGAAATTGATATCGCAGCGATACATGGTTTTGAGTATTATACTGGAATCTGTTTTCAGTTCCTGGCTGCCGGGGAAAAAATAGGTGGCGGAGGAAGATACAATAACCTTGTGCCCCTTATGAATGGAGAGGACATCCCCGCCTGTGGATTTGCCTTGTATATGGACCCCATAATGCATTTGCTTCCGTTGGAGAAAAAGAAAAAGGGCGAATCTGAAATCATGGTTAAAGGTAAGGAATTGACTCCGGAAATATTAGAGGCGTGCTTTACTGTAGCGGAATCGCTTCGTGACGCCGGACACACAGCAGAGCTTGACTTCACAGGTCGAAAAGAATCTAATTACAGGTGGGTCGTCTTAGTTTCTGGAAAGGAGCCCTCTCCGTTTACGCTCACGGATTGTGTACAAAAACGACCCCGCTACATCGGGGCTTCTATGGCAGAAATTCTTAAAGTGGTAAGTGAGGGATGAAGGACTACCAAGCCGGCTATATAAAACTCGCCCTACCTAAAGGCAGATTTATATCGCCGACAGCTAGCTTGCTTGCCGAGATAGACCTGGGATTTCAGGATTATAGCGCTAAAACAAAGCAATATCGCCTTCGCTCGGCAAGGTTTCCCGGTCTTTCCGCTAAAATACTTCAGGAAAAGGATATTTCCATACAGGTGGCTGTCGGGAATTATGACCTGGGTATTTGTGGTTTGGATTGGATTGAAGAATTCCTGGTGAAATATCCAGCAGGAGCTCTGGTAAAAATATCGAGCCTAAATTATGGTGAAGGCAGTATACATGTGGTTGCCAGTGCTGAATCCGGGATAGCTAATCTCGATGAGTTATCAGACGGGAAAAACGATTATCGTATAGTAACTGAGTATCCTAATCTGGCTGAGGCTTTTGCCTTAAATCTCAGAATGAGGAGGTTCAGGATTTTTCCGGTGTGGGGAGCTGCTGAAGCTTATCCGCCGGAAAATGCCGACCTGGCGGTGCTCTGGGGAAAGAGTGGAGCAGATATAGCGACTCAGAGCTTAATTCCTCTCAAAAGCTTACTCCCCGTTACTGCCTTTCTCATAGCCAATCGAGAAAGCCTGGAGAACAAGGATTTGAGTCAGATATTGACGTGTTTTAGCTCCAAGCTTACCGCTGGGCCGCAGACATCAATAGAAAACGGGCTTGCCATCTCTGAGGAACCAAAGGTTTCTCGTCCCTTGTGGCAGGCAAAGGAAATCAACCTGGCTTTGCCTGATGGGCACCAGCAAGCGCCTACTGCGCAGTTTTTGAAGCGAGCCGGGCTGGCACTTCAAGGGTATTCTGAAGAGATGGTGAGTCGCCGACCCTCCGCTGATTTGGACTGGCTGGGCATTAAAGTAATCAGGCCCCAGGATATGCCTCTGCAGGTGGCTAACGCCAATTTCGACCTGGCCATAACCGGCGAGGATTGGCTGCGGGAACACCTCTATCGCTTCCCCTCGAGCCCGGTGAAGAAATTGTTTGCACTCGGCTTTGGCGCCGTCAAAATTGTCGCTGCCGTGAGCCAGGAAATGCCTGTGGCCGACATTGATGAAGTGAGGTCACTTGTTCAGAGGAGCCCCGATTACATCGGGGCTCCTCTGAAAGTAGCCTCGGAGTACATAAATATTGCCGACGGGTATCTTCGGGACAATCACGTTAATCCATACAAGCTAATTCCAACCTGGGGGGCGAGCGAGGCTTTTTTACCCGAGGACGCCGATATGCTTATTGATAATGTCCAGACAGGGAAGACCCTCGAGCAGCACAAATTGAAGATTATTGATGTGCTCTTCCGGTCTTCGGCTTGTCTGATTGCCAACAAAGGTAGTCTGGCATCTTCCGATAAAAAAGAGAAAATGGAGTTCCTAACACAAAAATTGCGAGCGGGGCTAAAGTAGATAAAAAATTAAAATGCAGAAATCAAAAATACAGAGCAAAAATAAAAAAATTTACACTTTAATTTGTCATTTTGATTTTTTATTTTTGACTTTTGGTTTTAGTTGATTATGAAAAGAGTCAAAGGATTTGGTAAAGCAAGACAATTACTGACCAGGGAAAATTTCTGGGAGTTTTTCACCACGCCACCGGGACTAGGAGCTCAAATAAAGCAAGTCTTTGGCGAAGAGCTTTCAGTTCAAGAAGTGGTCGACCGTATCATCGGTGAAGTTCGGGGCAAAGGAGATAAAGCCCTCTTGGATTACACCAAAAGGTTAGACGGGGTTCGGCTGGATTCCCTGGAGGTAAACCGACAGGAAGTCGTTGCCGCTTATGACTCAATAGACAAGGAACTTGTCTCGGCCCTTGAGTTCGCAGCTGAAAGAATACGGGATTTCCATCTTGCCTGTGGACACAAAGCTGGCCAAATCCCCATCGACAAGCACTTAAAGCGGCAGGTTCTGCCCTTACAAAGGGTTGGACTGTACGTGCCCGGCGGCACCGCTGCCTATCCATCCACGGTGTTGATGATGGCTATACCCGCCAGAGTAGCGGGTGTCGGGGAAATCATTATGGTTTCACCACCTGCCAAGGATGGCAGGATTCCGGCACCCACATTGGTAGCCGCCGACATTGCCAGGGTCGACCGCATTTTTAAACTTGGCGGTGCTCAGGCTATTGCGGCACTGGCTTTTGGTACCGAGTCGATACCCAGGGTGGATAAAATTTGCGGGCCGGGGAATATCTTTGTGACCCTGGCTAAGAAAATGGTTTATGGCGCAGTGGACATTGATGGTCTCGAAGGCCCTAGCGAGGTGGTAATTGTAGCCGATGAAAAAGCTGACCCTGCCCTTTGTGCCGCTGACCTCCTGGCCCAGGCCGAACATGACCCCCTGGCTTCAGTAATTTTAATAACCACCTCGGCTGACCTGGCTGACCGGGTCGACAAGGAAATCGAGGTACAACTGGAAAAATTAGAGCGTAGTTCCACTGCTGGAACGGCTATTGATGCCGGAATGCTTGTGCTTGTAGATGACATGGCCCAGGCGGTGGAGTTGGTCAATCTCTTCGCTCCCGAGCACCTCTCCATTATGGCATCCGAAGCTTCAACTTTAATCCCCAAAATTCACAATGCCGGCTGTATTTTCATAGGCGAAAACTCGCCCGTCGTTCTGGGCGATTATGTTGCCGGTCCCAGCCATGTATTGCCTACCGGAGGCAGCGCTCGTTTCAGTTCTCCTCTGGGTGTTGCGGACTTCCTCAAGGTTAGCAATATCATCGCCTTGGATGAGCCTGCCATGCGAGAACTGAGCCAGGCCGCTATGATAATAGCTAAAGCTGAAGGGCTCGATGCCCACGCTCAGGCTGTAGCCCTCCGTGTCATTGCGAGTGAAGCGAAGCAATCTCGAAAATCTTTCTCTTCTGCCAAGGAGAGAGATAAGGGTAAGAATTTGAAATGAATATCGAAAAACTCATCAGGCCTGAACTCGTGACCATGCAGGGTTACGTCCCGATTGAGCCTACGGAAGTTTTGAGCCAACGAGCTGAATTGCCTTCGAGTAAAATAATAAAGCTTGATGGTAACGAGAATCCTTACGGATGTTCCCCAAAGGTCTATCAAGCTCTAGCCACTTATCCTTATTATCATAATTACCCCGACCCGGAGCAAATGGAGCTGCGTAAGGCTTTAGAGAAATATACCGGCCTGGGACGCCAGCACATTGTTTGCGGTATGGGCAGCGATGAACTTATTGACCTTATCCTCAGGCTTTTCCTCAAGCCCGGAGACGAAGTTATCAATTGTCCACCGACATTCGGTATGTACCCCTTTAGCACCGATGTTTGTGGAGGCAAGGTGGTTGATGTGCCCCGAACCGAAGATTTCGCTCTTGATATGCTTGGTATAAAGAAGGCATTGACCAGGAGAGCAAAGACCATCTTTATTGCCTCGCCCAATAATCCCACCGGCGACACTGCCACCGAGAAGGAAATTATGGAGCTTGTTGAGACCGGAAAAATTGTTGTCGTGGACGAAGCCTATTTTGAATTCAGTGATGTGACCATGGCCAACCTGGTGCCCTCTTACCCTAACTTGATAGTTTTACGCACCTTCAGCAAATGGGCAGGGCTGGCCGGCTTAAGGATAGGCTACGGCTTTTTTCCTATAGAAATTGCTGGTTATCTGATGAAGATTAAGCAGCCCTATAATGCCAATGCCGCAGCCCAGGCTGCAGTGCTGGCTTCCCTGGCTGATATAGAGTATCTTCGTGCTAATGTTACCAAGATAGTTACGGAACGGGAGCGGTTATTCGGCAAACTGAAGGAACTGGATTGGCTAAGGCCTTACCCTTCCCGGGGAAACTTTATCCTCTGTTCTCTGCCCGAAGGAAAGGCCAGGGAAATCTGGCAACAACTGCGGAAGAAAGGCATCTTTGTGCGCTATTTTAACACTCCGCGATTAAAAGACTGCCTGCGAATTAGCGTGGGCAGGACTGAGGATACCAATGTTCTGGTTAAGGCATTAAAGGAGGTTAAATATGACTGAAAGAAAAGCAACAGTTGCCCGCGAAACCGCCGAGACGAATGTCAGGGTGGAGCTCAACATTGACGGCAGCGGACAATTTCAAATCACCACCGGCATAAGGATGTTCGACCACCTGCTTAGCCATCTAGCTCAGCACGGAGTATTCGATATAAAAATCTCAGCCTCGGGTCCCGACCAGCACCATGTGGTGGAAGATGTGGCTATCTCCTTGGGCAAGGCTTTTAACCAGGCACTGGGGAAAAAGCAGGGCATCGTTCGTATGGCACATGCCGTGGTGCCTATGGATGAAGCTCTGGCAGAGGTAGCCGTGGACATCGGAGGCAGAGTCTACAGTGTAATCGAGGCAGCCTTTAACGAAGCCAGCATAGGCGATTTGGACGCTGATTTAGTCCGCCACTTTCTGGTCTCCCTTGCTTCCGAAGCTAAAATTAACCTCCATGCCAAAGTTCTCAGCGGCATCAACGACCACCACAAAGCCGAAGCCCTATTCAAAGCCCTGGCCCGAGCCCTGGACTCGGCCACCCGGATTGACGAGCGCATCGCCGGCAGGGTTCCCAGCACCAAAGAGGTTATCGAGGGATAGTAAGACATCCGATTCAGTCTCAAATCCCTCAAGAAGTGCGGCTATACAGCGGGCTAAATCATGTTTAAAATAATAATGTAGAGTTAGTCTATGCAGAAAGTATGAAGCAACGGAGGTAGCAAATGCCGGAATTGAGTTGGGCCACCGTAGTCACCTGGTTGATAGACCATGGCATCCGCATCCTTATTATAGTAGCAGTGGGAGCTGTGCTGTGGTTCGCCTTAAATAAGTTTCTCCCGCCTATTGTGGGCCGTCTCATGGTGACGACCAAGGGTGAAAGCAAGGAAGGCATCAAGAAAAGGAAAGACACGCTTGTAGGTATCTTGAGTGGGGTAGGGCGGCTATTCATTGTCATAGTTGCCATAATGATGATCCTAGACGAGGCGGGCATACCTATTGCATCAGTCCTGGTTGGCCTCGGCATCGCCGGCCTAGCCATCGGCTTCGGCGCCCAGTACTTGATAAGAGACCTCATTGCCGGCATGTTCATTATCATGGAGAACCAGTACAGGGTGGGTGATGTAGCCAGGGTAGCCGATGTTGCTGGGCTGGTGGAGAAAGTAACTTTGAGAAAGACTGTTCTCCGTGACCTGGATGGCATAGTCCACCATGTACCCAATGGTGAGATCAGGGTGGCCAGTAACTTCACCAGACACTTTGCCAGGGTCAATCTCGATGTCTCGGTAGCATATGGTACTGACCTCGACCATGCCATAAGCGTGATAAACCGGGTGGGCAAGGAACTCGCTGAGGATGAAAAATGGCGTAAAGTAATCAAAAGTCCTCCCCAGGTGCTGAGGGTTAATAATCTGGGCGACTCCGGAATAGATATCAAGATTTTGGGTGATGTTAAAGCTATGGAGCAGTGGGCAGTGATGGGGGAGTTGCGGCTTCGCCTCAAGAAAGCTTTTGATGCCGAGGGCATAGAAATACCCTGGCCCCATACCAAAGTGTATTTTGGCAACCCTTTACCAGATTTTCCTGAGAAGGAGGATTAGCCTCAGGAAATATTCGCATCCTGCTGCTTTTTTGTAAAAATTCCCGACACAGAACCCTTTCCCTGGCTCAGGAAGGAATAGACAAGCTATTCAGAATGTAGAGGCAAACTTTAAGGGCTTTATCTTAAACGGGAACTCCAACTTCATGATATTGGGTAGATCGGGAGTAAGGTAATATCCATGAACCGTCTCTTCAGTATATTCATCGTGGGACTCTTTGCATTGCTAGGAGCAGCTTTTGTTTTCTCTTGCTTAAATTTTATGGGATGCTCAGTTCCTGGTAATGCGGATGGTATTCCAGTCTATACATATAATATAGTCAATACTTACCCCCATGACCGCAATGCTTTCACCGAAGGACTGGTTTTCGAAGATGGCGTTCTATATGAGGGAACAGGGCATTTTGGACAATCCACATTGCGTAGAGTGGAATTGGAAACCGGAGACATCCTGCAAATTCGTGAGCTATCAGCTCAGTTTTTTGGCGAAGGCATAACCATTTATGAAAACAAGATCATCCAGCTGACCTGGCAATCCAATATCGGGTTTGTCTATGACAAAAACAGTTTCGAGTTACTACAAGAGTTCGACTATCCAACTGAAGGCTGGGGCATTACGCATGATGGAGAGCACTTAATCATGAGCGACGGTACGTCAACATTACATTTCTTGGACCCGCAGACCTTTGAGGAAATAGGTCAGCTTGAGGTCTTTGACAACGGTGATCCCGTAACCAGACTCAATGAATTGGAATACGTCCAAGGGGAAATTTATGCCAATGTCTGGCAAACGGACCGGGTCGCAAGGATTGCACCCGGGACAGGTCGAGTAGTTGGGTGGGTAGATCTGGCAGGGCTCCTAACCGCAGAAGACCTTAGCGAGCCGGTTGATGTTCTCAACGGCATTGCTTATGATGCAAATACTGATCGCTTGTTTGTGACTGGAAAGTGGTGGCCTAAACTCTTTGAGATTGAACTGATTTTTCCAGGATAATTGACGATTCTCTCTTTCGAGCTAATTCACTGCCTGACCAGTGCTAGCACCACAAGATTCTTCAGTCTCTCTCCCTTCGCTATGCCCAGGGCTTCGCCTCAGGCGCTTCTCACATAAAAAAGCTAAAGAGAAGGTTTTTCTATTTCCTAAACTACTCCTCCGATAATCTATTATCCCGGCAGCAGTGTTTCTCGGTGCAAAATTCCCGAAACACTTGACAATAAATACGGGCTAGTATTATAATGCAAAATACCTAGTAAAACGATGTAGTTTTTTAAAACCCGAGGATTACTCGGAGCCGATGAACTCTTGGGGACAGGGGAAGTGACATGAGCTCTTGGGGTAATTCGAGGACAACGCTGAATGAAGGAGCCAAATACACTACGTCGCTTAGGAGACCTGGCCCGAGCCATCGCTTATCGCCAAGCTTTAATCAAACATGAATGCTGGCCCCGCGCCAAGCTCGATGAATTTCAACAGCGCCGGCTAGCCAAGCTTATTGACTGGGTAACTCAACGGTCTCCCTTTTACCGCGAGTTATGCAGCACACTCCGGATGAGTCAGCCCTATAGTCTCCAAGATTTTCCCATTATGGACAAAAAAACCTACATGAAATACTTCGACCAAATTGTCACTGACCCCCGGTTACGCCTCTCCCAACTACAAGAACACATGGCCCAAGTTTCCAGGGACGAGTATTACCTGGGCGAGTATCGTGTGCTTACTACGGCGGGTAGCTCCGGGCGTAAAACGGTGATGGTATTCAATCGAAAAGAATGGAGTATCCAGGAAGCGGCAAGCATGCGGATTGCAAGCATGATGGGAGTGATTCCCTTCTCAATGAGACGCCCCACGATTGTTACCATCGGCTCTCCCAGCCCTCTGCATGACAGTTATCGTCTCCCCCTAAGCATGGATGTCGGCCTTTACCGTTATTACGTGCTACCGGCTACTGCTCCTATCGAAGAACTGGTCGAGCGGTTAAATTCCATTCAACCTCACGTCCTTCGAGGTTTTCCCTCCATGCTTGGGCTGCTTGTGACAGAACAACTTCAGGGGCGGTTGCATATCAATCCCTCTATTATTGCCGGTGGCGGCGAACCGCTGACCAGCGAATTGAGGAAGCAGCTCCAGGTTGCGTGGCAATGTTCCGGCTTCGACATCTATGGCACTCAGGAGGGACTCCGCGCTATGGAGTGCAACCCCGGCCAGGGGATGCATATCTTCGAAGATTTGGGCATTGTTGAAGTGGTGGATGAGGACAACCGTCCTGTGCCCGACGGGACTCTGGGACACAAGATTCTATTCACCAGTCTCTTCAGCTTCACTCAGCCCGTCATCCGCTACGAAATATCTGATATGATGGTACTGGCTCCGGAGCCGTGCCCGTGCGGCCAGCCATTCCGACGTATTATTGCCATCAACGGGAGGAATGATGATGTTCTCTACCTTCGGGGTGGAGGAGAGAGACAGGTTGCCGTTCACCCTGTCCATTTTTGGAACGTTCTGGAAAGCTTCGCTAATATACGCCAGTACCAGGTGGTTCATGAAGCGGACGGCATCTGCTTGCGACTGATGTTCGAGGAAGGGAATGGACACGTAGCTAGTAGCGTCCGGGATCAATTGGCACGGAAGTTACATACCCTGGGCGTTGATCGCCCGTCTATTCGTGTTGAACTGGTGACCACGCTGGAAGACCGCTCCCGTCATATGGGGAAGTGGAAGAACATCATCTCCAACGTAAACCAGTCAGTGTAATAGCCGCGGATTATTAGCGGCCGGATTGCCGGGCGTTCCAGCGAGCTGTGCTGTAGATGCTGCGTGATTAGGCGGTGAAAATGAGTTCCCAAGGTGATACATGGCATATCTTTTATTAGGAGCTATTATACGGGCTATGTTGCCCATCGTAAACAAAGTTCACGCAATAGCCCTTGGTATCAAGCCTCTGGAAAGAAACAGCATCATCTGCGTTGAGGTAAGACGCCACAAGGGCTGCCCTATCAAGCTGGAGGACGGTTGCGAGGTCGGGTCTGGCGACCCTGTCATCAAACTGCATTTGAATAATGCTTGGATTACTGAGAGATGGCGGTCAAGCTCAGGGTCGGGGATGAGGGGCTTCCCGCGGGGACTCATCTATTACTTCAGGGACGGCTTGCAACTCCTGGCCACAGAAGTAGCCGATGGGAAATATGGTGGCATCGTTGCCGTGTATGGCTGGACTGCCTTTCATACTCACGCTGGCCGGTTGGGATTCCAGGTCATCGATTTGCCGAACACCCTGAGGATAAAGCTGGCCAGACTCCACATCACCGCACTGATGCAGGCTAACCATATCCCCTGGTTTAAGAGGCATACCGCCTCTCGTGAATCCGTGAAGGTTAAGGCGGTTTGGCTCTCCCGAACTGAACTCTTGAGAATGCACGGCTCAGTCTCGTGATGCTTCTGTCTTAATGACATGAAGGTTAAGGCCGGATCTGGCCACTGCCCAAGATAATCCACTTGTAGCTGGTTAGCTCTTTCAATGCCATGGGGCCACGGGCGTGAAATTTCTGCGTGCTTATGCCTATCTCAGCACCTAATCCAAACTGCCCGCCGTCGGTGAAACGGGTGCTGGCATTGGCATAGACACAGGCAGCATCCACTTCGTTGAGAAAGCGCGTTGCCGCCGAACGGTCTTCGGTAACGATAGCTTCGGAGTGCCCCGAGCCGTATTTCTCAATGTGCTCTAAAGCTTCATCCAGCGAATCAACCACCTTAATAGCAGCTTTCAGCGACAGGTATTCCTTCCCCCAGTCTTCATCGACAGCCGGGACCAGCTTCAGGGATGCAGTGGGCTTAAGTATAGCCATAGCTCGCTCGTCGCAGTGCATTTCCACCCCTGCTTTAGCCCATTCTTTAGCAATAGCAGGCAGGTAAGCTTGAGCAATCTGATTATGAACCAGGATGCAGTCCAGAGCATTGCATACGGTGGGACGCTGGACCTTGGCATTATAGGCAATAGCTACGGCTTTATCCAGGTCAGTACTCTTATCCACGTAGGTATGGCAAACACCTATCCCGCCGGTAACCACGGGCATAGCGGCATTCTCTGAGACAAGCTTTATCAAGCCAGCGCCGCCACGGGGAATCATCAGGTCGATTATTCCCTTCATTTCGAGCATTCGGTTGACTAAAGCCCGCTCGGTGGACTCGATAAGTTGAATGGCTCCCTGGGGCACGCCAGCCCGGTCGCAAGCCTCTTGAGCTACTTTGGCCAGGGCCTTATTAGAATTTATGGCTTCCTTGCCACCCCGGAGGATGACGGCATTGCCTGATTTAAGACACAGGCTCGATATGTCTATGGTAACATTGGGGCGGCTCTCATATATCGCACCGATGACTCCTAAAGGGACTCGCCTCTTGCTTATCTGCAAACCGTTGGGCAGAGTTCGCGTCTCGAACACCTCGCCTACGGGGTCGGGCAGCGCCGCCACTGTTTTTGTGTCCTGAGCCATGCCTTCTAGACGAGATAGCGACAGCATAAGCCTGTCCAGCATAGCCTCGTTCATCCCCGAAGCCTTAGCCGCGTCATAGTCAATTTTATTAGCAGCCAGGATTTCATCCCTTTTATCAATAAGAGCTTCAGCGATATTGACCAGAGCCTTGTTCTTAACCTCGGTAGAAAGGGAAGCCAGCTTCCTCGAAGCTGCCTTAGCTGCCTTCCCTTTTTCTTTTAGCTCTTTTACGGCTGATCGCATAGTACTATTCTTGCATGCCTCCCTTAGTGTTTATAGTATCACCATATTATTCCTATGAACCGCTTCGTCACCATAGTCATAGCCGAGGAGCTCGAGGATTTTATCGGAGTGCTTCCCTCCGATGATAGCGAAATCAGAAGAGCTATAGTTGGAAATGCCATAGCCAATGTGTTCGCCCTTCTCGTCCAGGATATCCACAATATCGCCGCGGTGAAACTCGCCTTCCGCTTTCATAATCCCTGCAGGGAGCAGGCTTTTATTGTGCTCCTTGAGAGCTAAGACAGCGCCTTTGTCCACCGTGACCTTGCCCTTGGAAGCCAGCCCGCTGAGCATCCACCTCTTTTTGCTCTCCATCTTATTAACCTGTGCAGGAAAGAAAGTGCCTATGTCTTCTCCCTGGCTAATCCTCACCAGTATGTCAGTTTCTCGCCCATCGGCAATGATTACATTTACCCCTGAACAAGTAGCTAGCCTGGCTGCTTCAATCTTGGTAGCCATGCCGCCAATCCCCTGGTAACTGGCAGTGTCACTAGCTATACGTTCAATTTCGGCATCAATCTTGTCCACCCGGCGAATGAGTTGGGCTTGAGGATTGCAACTCGGGTCGGCAGTGTACAAGCCTCCGATATCGGTGAGCAACGCTAAAAGGTCGGCATCAACCAGGTTAGCCACCATGGCGGAAAGATTATCGTTATCCCCGAATTTGAGCCCTTCAATCTCGTCGATGGCGACAATGTCATTCTCATTGACAATACAGATTATGTCAAGTTCCATGAGGGCCAGCAAGGTATTACGCGCATTAAGATAGCCACTGCGGTCAGAGAGGTCTTCCTTCGTGAGCAATGCTTGGGCTACGGTTATATCATACCGGCTGAAAAGTTGTTCATAAGTATACATGAGGTGGCTTTGCCCCACCGAAGCCAGGACTTGTCTAAAAGGGGTGTTCTTGCGTTCCGGAACTTTTTTAAGCTTCTGTCTTCCCGAAGCAATAGCCCCGGAAGAGATTATTACTATCTCCTTCCCCTGACTGTGGAGTCGGGCTATCTGCTCCACCAAACTCGACATGACTTTCAAGTCGAGATGGTCAGTGCCCGAGGTAAGGAGGCCTGTGCCGAATTTAGCCACTATGCGACGGTAAGACATTAACATAAATCTAGCAGTTTTCACTCCCACTGACAACAAAGGAAAGGAAGAAGCAAGACATTCGGCAATAGAATCAGCCAGTAATTGGCGGCAGGGAGCGGTATGGTATAATCTGTGCTGCTCCTTGCTACAGAGTAAGAAAGGGCACATGTGACGGGCCCTGACCGCTGCCCTGGTGATTAAGTCGAAGGTATGAAAACCTTAGTTCAATGTGATTTCGACGGTACAGTTACCGAAGAAGATACCAGCTTCTTCCTCTTGGATGCCTTCGCTCAGGGGGACTGGCGGCGATTGCTGCAAAAGTATAAGGAGCACAAGATATCTGTCGGGGAGTTCAATACTAAGGCCTTTGCCATGGTTAAAGCCGATAAACCTGCACTACTTGGAGCGCTACAGGGCAAGATTAAGGTACGAGCTGGATTTCACGACCTGGTGAACTACTGCCGGAGAAAGGACTTCAGATTAGTCATTGTGAGTAACGGCCTGGATTTCTACATCGAGGCCACACTGAAAGACCTTGGCTTGAAGAATATCGAGGTACATGCAGCGCAAGCTTCCTTCCACTCCGAAGGAATGGAGGTGCAATATTTGGGGCCGGATGGCAAGCGATTACAGGATGGCGTTAAAGAGGCATATACTAAATTGTTTCTAAAGCTGAGGTACAGGGTAATATACGTGGGGAATGGCGATTCCGATTTTGCTCCGGCAAAATATGCTCACCATGTTTTCGCCACGGGTGAGTTGCTGGCATACTGCAGAGAGAACAACCTTAATTATAAGCCTTTTGAAAACTTCATTGAAGTCGTCAGGGATATAGACCTTCTGTAGCCGTGTTCCCTGAATTTTTACGATTCCACACAGACTTAAATTCCCCACTTTCAATCATCGGCAGCATCACATCTACTACACTGATATCGTACTTTGTTCCCCTGCCATTTTTGAGCTCTTTTAGAATATCCGTCGTGGTCCTTGCTGGCCGATAAGGACGATGGGAACTCATAGCTTCCACCACATCGCAGACGGCGAGAATGCTGACTTCCAGACTTAGCTTATCCCCTGTGATACCGTCAGGATAACCCGAGCCATCTAGCCGTTCGTGGTGTTGCAGTGCTACTTCAGCTACCGGCCAGGGAAGATTTGCGTCCTTCAATATGTTATAACCCTGTTTCGTATGGGCACGGATAAGAGCCCATTCTTCCTCGGATAGTTCACCCGGCTTGGTCAGAATACTCGTCGGGATGGAAATCTTGCCGATGTCGTGGAGCAATC
>Ga0315554_1000862_pt1 | contig 17926 bp, 16 predicted proteins | sample SalMarSW160370MG_FD_202114 | JGI IMG/M metagenome (GOLD analysis project Ga0315554, IMG submission 202114) | Salt marsh sediment microbial communities from the Plum Island Ecosystem LTER, Massachusetts, United States - Salt Marsh Sediment SW1603-70 ... | reverse complement strand
TTCTCTTTTTAGTTGCATCAGTAGTATTACTACTGGCTCTCCGCCGGCAGGCTGCCAAGATATTCAAAGGTTTTGAGAAACAGAAGAATGTTGAAGCTGAAGATGTCGAAGAATTTGTTGGTCACCGGGCAACAGTCATCCAGGCGATTGGTAAGAAAAAAAGTGGGAAAGTTGAATTCCATGGAACCAACTGGGAGGCTGAAGCCGATGAGGAGATTGAGGTTGGCGAAATGGTCGAAATTACCGGGAAAGAGAGTATTCTCTTAAAAGTCAAAAGAATTTAAGAGGAGGGAATCATGTCATCTTTTACAATAGTCTTGATTGGTTTAATTATTCTAATTTTGATACTCTTTTTTCGGGCAATCCGGATTGTTCCCCAGAAAATTGCCTTTATTGTCGAACGTCTCGGCAAGTACAATAACACTCTTGAAGCCGGTTTTCATGTTTTAATCCCATTTATTGACCGGGTAGCGTATAAACATACTTTAAAGGAGCAGGCAATTGATGTCCCACCCCAAGTATGCATTACCCGCGATAATATTTCGGTCGAGGTGGACGGGATTTTATACATGCAGGTTGTGGATCCGCGCAAGGCTTCTTACGGAATCAACAATTACCAGTTTGCCTCGACTCAGCTGGCCCAGACTACCATGCGGAGTGTGATCGGTAAGATGGACCTGGATAAGACTTTTGAGGAACGCGATGTGATCAATAGTGCAATCGTTGAAGCGGTAGACAAAGCCTCCGATCCCTGGGGAGTAAAAGTCACCCGCTACGAGGTTAAAAATATCGCCCCGCCGCAGAGTATCAAGGATGCAATGGAAAAGCAGATGCGAGCTGAGCGGGAGAAGCGCGCCATGATTGCCGAATCGGAAGGGGAGAAGCAGGCGAAAATCAATCGGGCGGAAGGCGACAAGCAGGAGGCGATCGCTCGCTCCGAAGGTGAAATGCAGAAACGCATCAATGAAGCGGAGGGGCGGGCCCAGGAAATCCGCAAGGTTGCCATTGCAACAGCTGAAGGAATCCGGGAAATTGCCAAAGCTATCAATGAAAAAGGTGGCTTGAATGCGGTCAATCTGCGAATTGCCGAACAGTATCTGAATGAATTTGGCAAACTCGCCAAAACCAACAATAGTATTATCATTCCCTCGAATCTCTCCGACATTGCCGGATTAGTTAAATCGGTAACGACAGTCTTAAAAGAGCAAAAAAGCGAATAGAAGAGAGTAGCAATGATTCATGAACAAGACTTATTTCAAGGTGCAGACGGTCTGCGACTTTTCGAGCAGTCCTGGTACCCGGATAAACTGGTTCAGGCGGTTGTGCTCCTGGTCCACGGTCTGGCGGAACACAGTTCACGCTATGAACATGTGGCAAAATGCCTGACCGCTAATGGTGTGGCAATCGAAACTTTCGATTTGCGAGGACATGGACAGTCCGAGGGTGAGCGGGTTTATGTCAATTCCTTCGACGAATATTTACAGGATTTGGAAATTTTCTTCAAACAGGTTAAGGAGCGCTGTCCCGCCTTGCCGCTGTTTATTTACGGGCATAGTATGGGAGCAACAATTAGCACGCTGTACGTCATTAACCGTAATCCAGAAATCAAAGGTCTCGTTTTATCCGGGGTTACGATAAAGTTCGGGCAGGATGTTTCACCGGCTCTGATTAAAATAGGCGCTATTCTGGGAAAATATGCACCGCGAATGAAGACCACCCGATTGGATGAAAATTCGATCTCCCGCGATCCGCAAATTGTAAAATTATACAACGAAGATCCGCTAAACTACCGCGGAAAAATTCCGGCACGAACCGGCTGGGAATTGCTGCAGGCCATGCGTCGGATTGAACAACAGATGAGTGCAATCACTCAGCCAATTTTAATTATGCACGGTTCCGGCGATAAGTTGTCCAATCCTGAAAGTAGTCAAGAGTTATACGATGGTGTCCGATCCAGTGATAAAACCCTGAAAATTTACGACGGATTTTACCACGAAATTCATAATGATCCTGAACAGAAACGAGTCCTGGAGGATATTACCAACTGGATTTTGGCGCGGCTCTGAATTATCTTATCTACTGTAAATTTTGTTAATCATAGACTTGGGTAATAACTACTGATTATAAATCAACAGACAATGAACATCTGCATTAGTGAGGTCAAATGATCGGAATCTTATTGCAGTTGCTGGGAGCTATCGGCGTCTTTTTATTCGGTATGCGGGTAATGAGTGATGGTATTCAAAAGGTCGCCGGAGAACGATTACAGACTGCGTTGAATTACATGACCAGCAACCGAGTTATTGCAGTTTTTACCGGTTTTTTAATAACGGGGATTATCCAATCGTCGTCAGCTACGACAGTGATGGTAGTGGGATTTACGAATGCCGGTTTGCTGAAATTGACCCAGGCAATTGGAGTAATCATGGGAGCCAATATCGGCACTACAGTAACTACCTGGATAGTATCATTTTTAGGATTCAAGGTTGATGTTACGATGTTTGCTTTACCGATCGTTGGCTTTGGTTTTCCGTTTATGCTGAGCAAATATAAACGCCGCCGCGATTACGGGGAAATGCTAATTGGATTCGGTCTGCTTTTTTTGGGGCTTGGATTTCTAAAAAGTACGGTTCCGGATATTAATGCAGAGACCCTCTATTTTCTTGAGAAATGTTCACATATGGGATTTCTGACCTTTTTAATTTTTGTCACGGTTGGTACGATTATGACCATTGTTCTGGAATCCTCAAGTGCGGCTATGGCCATCACCGTGACTCTGGCGTTTAAAGGTTATATCGGTTTTGAGCCGGCGGCCGCGATTTGCCTGGGTGAAAATATCGGGACGACAATTAAAGTATTTATTGTTTCAATTGGGACAAGTGTCAATGCCAGAAGAGCAGCCCGCTCCCATTTTTTCTTTAATCTTATTGGGGTTATCTGGGTAGCTATAATTTTTCATCAGTTTTGCCGATTAGTCTTGTGGCTGGCACCATGGGATAGCAGTTTGCAAGCGAATCTGCCCTTGAATCTGGCCCTGTTTCATTCGATATTTAATATTTCTAATACCTTGTTGTTCTTGCCCTTTCTGGGGAAATTTGCGAATTTGATTGAAACGCTTTTCAAACCTACCGAAATTGATCAGTATCGTCATTATCAGTTACAATATATTAGTACCGGTGTCCAAGATGCGGTTCAACTGAATATTCTGAATGCCCGGGCTGAGGTCAATCGGCTGGGTGATATAATCGAGAAGATGTTTGACAAATTTCTAAAAGCTTTTCTGGCTCCGGATCGCAAAATTGGGGAATTGGTTACAGAAGTCAAAGAATTGGAAGAACTAACTGACCAGATGCAGGAAGAAATCTCTAAATACCTGGTGAAATGTTACCAGGAAGATCTTTCCGAAACCAATATCAGAGTTGTCAATGCCATGATGCGTATCGTGCATGAGCTGGAGAATGTCGCAGATTCAATCTTTAAATTAACAGTATTGAGTAAGAAGAAATTTGATAAGGCAATTGATTTCCAACCAAAGGCTGGCGAAGATTTACGGGCTTATTCCGGTCTGATTAAGGATTTTCTTGGTTTATATAGAAATCACCTGAGCACTGAATTTGACAACCGTGAAATCGAGAAAGCCTACCACATGGAGAATGAGATCAACCAGATGAGAGACTCACTCAGCAAATCAGCCCGCAAACGCATTCAGAAAGGCTCCAATGTTAAATCCGAATTGCTCTATATAGATCTGGTTAAATGTTTAGAGAATATCGGTGATAATTCACTGAATATTGCCCAGGCGTTGCGCATGATGGGGCAAGAATAGGGAATCTTAGAGTAAATACGAAATAGGATCCAATCATGTATATTTTAGCGATTGATCAGGGGACTACCGGAACCCGGGCAATCTTGTACGATCAAAAGGGTCAAATCGTACAGTCGGTTTATGAAGAGTTTACCCAATATTATCCGAAGCCCGGGTGGGTGGAACACGATCCCCTCGAAATCTGGCAGACGGTCGTCAACACGGTGAATCTCCTGACCCGCAATTACCGCGGGCAGATTGCTGCAGTGGGTATTACCAATCAGCGGGAAACTACCGTAGTCTGGGATAAAGTGACTGGCAAGCCGGTCTATAATGCGATTGTCTGGCAGTGCCGCCGGACGGCGTCAATTTGTGAGAGCCTGAAAAAATACGAGCCGGTATTTCAAGCCCGAACCGGATTACCGCTGGATGCTTACTTCAGCGGCACGAAAATCAAATGGATTCTGAAGCAGATTAGTGGTTTACCAACTGACCGATTGCTTTTCGGTACGATTGACAGCTGGTTGATCTGGAAGCTGACAAAGGGGAAGGTTCACGCCACCGATTTTACCAATGCTTCCCGTACCTTGTTATTTAATATTGTTGATAAAATTTGGGACAGTGAACTGGCTAAAATAATCGGGGTGCCGTTGTCCATGTTACCCAAAGTCAAAGACTCGATGGACGACTTTGGTACGGTTGAGGCAATTGAATGTTTGAAAGGAGTTCCGATCTATGGCGTAGCCGGCGATCAGCAAGCGGCGCTGTTCGGACAGGGTTGCGTGGATCGGGGAATGATCAAGAATACTTACGGCACCGGCTGCTTTGCGATACTGAATCTCGGGGATTCCTTTCAACTATCGCAGCAGGGTTTACTGACGACACTGGCGATCAATCGGGAAGGCAAACCCTGTTATGCCCTCGAGGGTTCGATTTTTATTGGCGGAGCAGTTATCCAGTGGCTGCGGGATGAGTTGAAATTAATTGCTAAGGCGGCGGACAGCGAAGCTGCTGCTCTCAAAGTGTCGGATAATAATGGAGTATATATCGTGCCGGCCTTTGTCGGACTGGGCGCACCGCACTGGGATATGGAAGCGCGCGGGATTATCACCGGGCTGACCCGCGGCGCCAATCGCAATCATCTGATTCGGGCTGCCTTGGAATCTATCGCTTTCCAGAGTTATGATGTGCTGGCTTTGATGGAAAGCGAGACGGGAATTGCGATCAAGCAGCTGGTAGTTGACGGCGGCGCCGTTGCCAATGATTTTTTAATGCAGTTCCAGGCGGATATTCTAAATAAACCGGTCCTGCGACCGGCAATTATCGAATCCACTTCGCTGGGAGCCGCTTACCTGGCAGGATTGAAGGCTGGATTTTGGACCAATATTGAAGAGATCCTCAAACTCAAAAAAGTTGATCGGACGTTCGAACCTTCAATGACAGCAGATGTCAGGGAGAAATACCTGAAAGGCTGGCAAAAGGCATTACGCCAGGCGAAGACAAGGTAGGTGTTTGCTCTAGATTTCCGATGTTCTATACAAAGTAGAAAATCAGGATAAATTGAGTATAGATAGAATGGATTATATTTGTAAGACCAATCTACTTGATAACAGGGAAAATCTGGCTTATATTTCTTAATGTTTGGTGCAATGTTATAGCAAATGGCAATAAATTATCGAGGTAATTAGGTGATAAAAAAAAATATGCCAGAATTTGTCTGTACTGTCACAGTTGGTGTGATAGAAAAAAATAAAAAATATTACAATTGGGGGAAAATATAAAGAGAGGAAAAATGAAAGATACCAAAGAAATCATTTCCTGTATTGAAGAACTTCGCTTTAAATTAGATAGACATCGAAAAGAAGATTTAAAGGAATATCCGACACGAACAATTTTCATAGACCCACTATTACAAGCACTTGGCTGGGATATCCGGGATCCTGACGAAGTACAACTTGAATATCCAACAATTGATGGCAAGTCTGTTGATTATGCACCGAAATTGAACCGTAAGCCAGTTTTATTTATTGAAGCTAAACCACTGAATGATACTCTTAGAGACGTAAAATCTATTACACAGGTAGTTGGATATGCAACAAATGCTGGTGTTGAATGGTGTATCCTGACTAATGGTGTTACTTATAAAGTATATCGGAGCACTGAAAAGGCAGAAGCTCCAGAAAAGTTGCTATTTGAAGTATCAATAGATCCAAAGGAATCTGAAGGTAGGTCAATTCAACAAATTGTAGAGCAACTTAAACGTTTCTCCCGGGATGCAATGGCCAGAGGAGTTCTTGACGAAATTGGTGAGCAAATATTTACTACGGGAAAAATACGTAAGGCTTTAGATAAACTTTTTCTAAATCCGCCCACTAACTTGATCAGAATTATTCGTTCAGTTATTGGTGATGAATCAATTAAACCAATGCAAGTAAAGGTGGCGCTTAAAAGATTATGGGCACAATCAACAGAAGTCGAAATACCCTCAACCAGTTATATTGGTGAAGATATTGGGAAATCTGAGACAAAACATGAAAGAGGAAAAGGCTTTGATGAAGATTATCATATACATGGAAAACCAAGAGAGGTAATAGAATTATTTAAAAACATTGATAAGTATTGTCGAGAATTAGACCTGAGTGTACAAAGAAAATATCTTGCCATGTACATCAGCTATTTATACGGTAAAGCTACATTCTGCTCTCTACACATCCAAAAAAGTGGTCTTCGTGTTTGGTTAAAATTAAATTATGCGCACTTAAATGAGCCTCCTGATTATGTTCGTGATGTTTCTAGTATAGGACACTGGGGAGTAGGTAATGTTGAAATTTGCATAGATAACTTTGAAAAATTACAATTTACCAAGTCTTTAATAAGAAAATCTTTTGAAGAAAATAAGTGATTATCTATACATTACATTATAAATAACATAAATCGAGAAGTTCGTCCGCTAATAGCAGATAGACACAAATCTTGAATTTTTCGAGATTTCATTTATACTGTAACAGTTATACCCTATGCTGAATCTAACAAAGCAAACCATCTCGGTTAATGACAATATCAGGAGGATAACATGAAAATCAAAGTCAAGAATAACGTAGATTGGATTGGCAAGATAGACTGGGAATTGCGGAAATTCCACGGCAATGAATACTCGACTCACCGCGGTTCGACGTATAACTCTTATTTAATCAAAGAAGCGAAAAATGTTGTTGTTGACACTGTCTGGAAGCCGTATGCCAAAGAATATGTGAAAAACCTGAAAAAGGAAATAGACCTGAATAGGATTGATTATGTCATTGCCAATCATGCCGAGATTGACCATAGCGGCAGTCTGCCGGAATTAATGCAACACATTCCACGAATTCCGGTTTATTGTACCGAAAACGGGATTAAATCGCTCAGCGGACATTATCATCAGGATTGGAATTTCGTTCCGGTCAAAACGGGTGATACGCTGGAAATAGGCAATGGGAAATCGCTGGTATTTGTGGAAATGAAAATGCTCCATTGGCCTGACAGTATGGCGACATATTTAACCGGTGACAATATTCTTTTCAGTAATGATGCTTTTGGGCAGCATTATGCGAGTGAGTATCTGTTCAATGATCTGGTTGATCAAGCCGAGCTGTTTGCCGAATGCATTAAATATTATGCCAATATCTTGACGCCCTTTAGCGCTTTGGTCGAAAAGAAAATCAGTGAAGTTCTGGCACTGAATCTCCCCATTGATATTATTGCGCCGAGCCACGGCGTAATCTGGCGGAGTAATCCAACTCAAATTGTGGAAAAGTATCTCAGCTGGTCGCGGAATTATCAGGAAAATCAAATCACCATTCTATATGATACGATGTGGGATGGTACACGTATTATGGCGGAAAATATCGCCCTGGGAATTAAAGAGGCAGATGACAAGGTCAATATTAAATTGTTCAATATTTCAAAAACAGACAAGAACGATATCATCACTGAGATATTCAAATCAAAGTTAATTCTGGTTGGCTCTCCGACGATCGGTAGGGGAATTACAAGTGGGACAGCCGGTATTCTTGAAGAGATTGAAGGTTTAAAGTTCAAAAATAAAAAAGCGGCAGCGTTCGGCTGTTATGGGTGGAGCGGTGAATCGGTCGCCAAGCTCAACGGTTTGCTGGAAAAATCAGGCTTTCAACTGGTAAATCCGGGTATTAAATGCTTATGGAATCCCGATGACGAAAGCATCTTGAAGTGTGTGGAATTCGGGAAAGAAATTGGTAAAAGATAAATACTCTCACAGCAAAAATGCTGTATTTTATCTGGGATTTATTTTCAGTGATATATAATAATCAGGCTTAATCTATGGCTTAATCGGAATATCTATTCCGAGTCGAATTTAATTACTCTGACGATTGCCATACTGCAGACCGGGCAAAAACCTATCAGGCTTTTGGAGAACATTCGGCAATCGAGGAAAGGTCGGTACAATCCCTCCGAGGCATAGCCGGCTCCCTTGAAAGTTCCAACTTTTCCCCAATACTCCTGACTCAGCAGTAATTCCTTACGCGACTTACTGTCTTTATAGGGAATTTTATCGTATAGCGCCTTTTCCCAGGGAGTAGGAATCGGTGTGCTGTCTTCCACCAGCTTACGCCATTTCAATTGATTTTTATCGGTACAAATAGTGATATTCGGTTCCCAGGGTTCGATCCCTGGCGGATAAAATTCGCTATAAGCGACTTCGGAAGTGTAATATTCATCTGCCAATCCGCCAAAAGCATGACCGAATTCGTGGATGAAGACATAGTCAGGCCACCAGGAGCTCTCTTCATTTTCTGAGTGATTATAGCAGGTTGAGTAGAGATTAAAAATTCCACCGCCGCCGTACTTTGGGCTATTGATTAAAAAGTAGAGCTGATCATAGGGTGCATTCGCTGCGATATCCCGAATTCGTTGATTTTCAAAACCTAGTATGTAACGGTCGGTCTCAAAGGAATTATATGAAAATTCAAAAGCAGATTTTACAAAAACACCTTTCTGAGGATCATCAATTCCGGACTCTTCCGATGGCACTTCCAAATACCAGACGTTAAATTGTTCTTGGAATTCAGAGAAAGGTGAGGCATTAAAAAAGACTTGCATAAAATGTTTGACGTCTTTGCGGAATTGGCGCATCTCGCGCTTGGTGTAGCCTTCCGGTAAGATCAGAATATCTACCTTGTTGTGCGGCGAACCGTTTTGGAGATAGGATTTGGCTTTAAAATCACCGCACGGTTTATCCCGTTTGATTAGCTGCGAGGCAGGATCAATAATCGTTTCGAATTGTTTGATAAAGGTATTTGTTTTATCGCGGGAGTAGAGTTCCATGATAACTTGATTTAGTGGATAAGGAACTAATACAGAAGCAGGTATCGCCCGGTTCATCCCGCTGAGTGCTTCCGCAGTTGTCTGCCATTCCTGGAAAAGGCTGCAGAATCCCCGCGAAAAAAGCAGATTTTTGGTCTGCGCATCGAGGATTTTTACCAGGTGGGTGCCAAGATTGAGCGTATCTATCAGGTTAGTGATACTGCCAGCCCAAATTGGTTCCTCGATGACCTGATCCAGCATTATCGTACTACTGTCATGGGTACCGGTAAAATAAAAGTCTACCCGCATGGTCTTGTCAACAAAATATTGGTTGAATTCCGGTCCGGTTTTACCAAGAAGAAACCAGGGAACAATTAACCAGAGCATTAGCCAGCGTAACATGATACCTCCCGATAAATTGGTTCAAAATTAGGGAAGTAAGCCGCGATAATCAAGGAAGTATTCAGAAAAGGCAAGCAAATTCTTGTATGGTTATGTTACTCGCATTAAATTCGGAAGCAGGAAACAAATTATGATATCATTTATCAACGCCTATTGTACCTTTGGAACAGATGCCGGAGTTAAAAATCTGAATTTCTCGATTGATGATGGTGAGTTTGTTTTTGTGACCGGGCCATCCGGAGCCGGTAAATCAACCCTGCTGCGTCTGATTTATATGGATCTGTTTCCCGAAAAAGGCAAAGTGTTGATCCGCGATTATGATAGCACCCGAATTAAGGATCGGGAGATACCTTATCTGCGGCGGAAGGTGGGCATGATTTTTCAGGATTTTCAGCTCTTGAAGGATCGCAATGTCTATCAAAATGTTGCCCTGGCGCTATATGTTTCCCATTACAAAATACGGGAGATCAAGAGTCGGGTTTATAACATTTTGAACCAGGTTGGATTGGGTCATCGGGTTCACCACCGACCCAGTGAATTATCCGGAGGCGAGCAGCAGCGCGTGGCGATTGCCCGGGCGTTGGTGAAGGAACCGATTGTACTCCTGGCTGATGAACCGACCGGCAACCTGGACCCCCGTGTTAGTGTCGAATTGATTAATCTGTTAAATAAAATTAATCAAAGGGGAACTGCGGTTATCGTTGCTACTCATAACTATAGTTTGATCCCGCGCGTCCCCGGAGCGCGTCTGATTCAGATGAACGAGGGTCAAATCACGAGTATCACATGACTATCCTGTGGTTTCTATTCAAAGAGGGTTTCAAAGGATTAATCCGCTCTAAATATGCGGGAGCTTTCTCGATCATCATCATTTCGATTTCGATCGTCCTGGTTGGATTTGGTTATGTAGCTGCCCGGGATACGTTATTTTTAGTTGATAATATCCGTTCTCAGTTTGATGTGGATATTTTCATCAAGCAGACTGCCGGAACGGATGAGATTGCCCTTTTTAATCAGAAGCTATCCCAGATGGATGAGGTCGAACGTTTGCTGTATATTTCACCCGACGATGCCGCCGAAAAATTCAAAAAGGAGTTCGGTGAGGATATTTTCGATATTCTCGATTATAATCCTTTACCACCCTCATTTACGATTAGTTTAAAGCCGATCTACCGCAACCTGATCAGTGTCGAGGCAATCGCCAATTTTCTCCAGGCAGATCCGATTGTAGACGAGGTAAGATACCGCAAGAATTTTCTGATAATTCTAGAAAAGTATCAGCGGATTCTGCTTTTTTCTATCTTGGGTGTATTTGCCGCCTTGACGCTGGTTTCGATCATTCTGACTTCTAATTCAATTAAAATGACCATCTTTGCCCGTTGTGATATTATTTCTTCAATGAAATTGATTGGCGCGACCGATCGCTTTGTCAAAACCCCTTTTATTATCGAGGGCACGCTGGAGGGCTTAATTGGTGCCATTCTCGCTGGCGGCTTTATTTACGGCTGCTTCTATGTCCAAAATACGCACCTGCAATCTTTCTTTGAATATCAAGCTGTCGTTAGTATCCGATTTTATCTCGCCCTGTTAATTTTCGGTACAGCGCTGGGACTGGTAGGCAGCTGGCGGGCAATCAAGAAGTTTTTAGCTTAGCTGAATTTTTCAGTTTACTTTTACCAGACCTTTTTGCTTGGATAAGCAGAGGGCAAAAATTAAATTTTGTCAGGATGAAAAGGATTTATCAGGCAGGTTCGACACTTACTCAGCGGGAACAGAAGATTCTCAGGGCGGTGATCTTGGACTATGTTCGGGCTGCTAAACCGGTTAGCTCGCGGTATATTCAACGGCATAACATACCTCAGGTTAGCAGTGCAACAATTCGGAATACGCTCCACCGCTTGGAAGAAATGGGTTATCTGGTTCAGCCGCATACCTCAGCTGGCCGGGTGCCCTCGGATTGCGGTTATCGCTATTATGTGGACAACCTGATCAGCAGTGCAATTATTCAGCAGCGTTGGCTGAACCTTTTCCGCAAGGAGCTAAAGGCGGTCACTTTTGATCTTAATCAGATCATGGATAAAACTGCTCTGCTGCTCAGCAAATTGACTGAGCAGATCGGGATTTTTATTGTGCCTTCCTTTGGTCAGGAAATCCTGAAAAAGATTGATCTGGTGCAAATTGGATCGAACCGCATCCTGATTGTCCTGGAGACAAGTTCTAAGGTTGTCAAAACGGTTATGTTGGAAATTGAAACGGAGATTAGGGAGAGTCGCTTACCTTTGATTCAGTCTTTATTGAACGAACGCCTATGCGGAATCTCCTTAAGGGAGATCATTGACTCTATCGCCGTCCGTTTTCAGGACCTAAATGAGTACGCCATTATCAATGTTCTGATCCATAAAGCCCCGGTCATTTTTGATCTTACCCATCCGATCAATGTCAAATTGTCGGGTACCTCTTTTCTAATGCAAAAGCCGGATTTTTCCGACTTGAGCCGCTTGAGTCAATTTGTATCGCAGCTGGAAGATGGTACTATAATTGCCAAGATCGTCGAGCATCATCACGCAGACAGCGGGGTGATAATTTCGATTGGTTCGGAAAATCCGGAGGAGGAATTGCAGGAGTTTAGTGTCATCACCAAAGGCTATTGGATAGGTAAAAATAATGGAACATTGGCGGTTATTGGCCCAAAACGGATGGATTATCAAAAATCCATTTCAGTTCTAAACAACATTGCCGAGGCAGTAACTCAAATTTTTGAAAGTAATAGGAGCAAAGACTGAGTTAGATATGGATGAAAAAAATGAAATGGATAAGAAACCGGTAAGCCCGAAAACTCACCGCAAAGTTGATCATTCCAAAGAGCTTAAGCAACTGCGCGAGAAAATCGAGCAATATGAAAAACAGCTTTTAGACTGGAATGAAAAGTATTTACGGCTTGCCGCCGATTACGATAATTATCGCAAACGAATCCAAAAGGAAATTGGTGAGATTATCGAATATGCAGGCGAAAATATGCTGCGTAATTTTCTGCCTATTCTGGATGATATTGAGCGAGCCCTTGTCAATCATAAATCCGCAAATGAGGAAAATCCCCTCAGTCAAGGGCTTGAATTGATCTATAAAAAATTTGTTAAGACCCTGAAAGATATGCAAGTTACCGCAATTGAATCGCTCAATGCCCCATTCGATCCGCACTATCATCATGCAATAATGGTCAAGGAGGTTGAAGGTGTGGATCCAAATGTTGTTGTTGAAGAATTTGAAAAAGGGTATATTTTCAAGGATCATGTCCTGCGGCATTCGAAAGTGATAGTGAGCAAATAACTATGGCTCGTGATTATTACGATATTCTGGGTGTTGATCACAATGCTTCGGCCGAGGAGATAAAGAAGAATTATCGGAAGATAGCGATGAAATATCATCCTGACCGTAATCCGGGGAATAAGGATGCCGAGGAGAAATTCAAGGAAGCTGCCGAAGCCTATTCGGTGTTGACCGATCCCCAAAAGAAACAAGTCTACGATCAATATGGCCATGAGGGCTTAAAGGGCGGCGGATTTGGAGGCGGTGGGTTCAGCGGATTCGGCTTTGATTTGTCCGATGCTTTACGAACCTTCATGGAGGGCTTTGGCGGATTTGGAGGTTTTGACGATCTCTTTGGCATGGGAACTGGTCGCCGCTCCCGGAGTGCATCCCGATCCGGAAGCGATCTCAAAATCAGGCTGGCTTTGACTCTAGAGGAAATTAATACCGGGATTACCAAAAAGATTAAGATTAAGCGCATGGATGTCTGCCGCACCTGTGACGGGAGTGGTACTAAACCGGGTACGTCCCGGGTAACCTGCCCTGTTTGCCATGGTAGCGGAGAAGTCCGGGAGGTTTCCCGCTCGCTGTTTGGTCAGATGATTAATGTGCGACCCTGTCAAAATTGTCAGGGAGAGGGCACGGTTGCCGAACAGAGATGTTCGAATTGTGGTGGAGAGGGTCGCGTTCGGGGTGAAAAGGAGATTCCAATCCAGGTTCCTGCCGGAGTCAGTACCGGGAATTATCTGACATTGCGTGGCGAGGGGAACGCCGGAATTCGTAAGGGACCGCGGGGCGATTTAATCGTTATTCTAGAGGAAAAGCCGCACGAATTTTTCGTTCGCCATAATGATGACGTCGTTGTCAATTTGCATATCTCTTCAGCAGAAGCGGTTTTAGGCACCGAGTTAGAAATTCCCACCTTAAATGGCCGGGTGCGATTAGTTATTCCATCGGGAACTCAACCGGGTAAAATGTTAAGATTGAAAAATAAAGGTATTCCGCATTTGCATCATGCGGGACGCGGCGATCAAATTGTGAGAATTCAGGTTGATATTCCACCGAATCCCGGCAGTAATGAGAAAAAACTCTATCAGGAAATACTTGATCTGGAACAAAAGCACCGTTATCGCAATGTCCGCTTCAGTAAAATTGAGTAGCTCCATCAGTAAATCTGACAGGACGCTGAAATTGATTTTGTTTTATATCCGGAAATGCTAAATTTAACGCGCCAAGAAAGGGTTGTAATTCAATTTTTAGTGTTGTTCTTTGTCATCGGTTTAGGAATTCGCTTATACCGAGGCTGGTTAGCTGCCAAGGATTCGGTTGAGTTTCCTGAAATTAGTCAGGAAGCCACTGAATTCAGGAATGAAGCAGTCCAAGTTGATTCAGTTTACTGGGTGAAAAAGCCAGCGGCTCGTCAGGATAATAAAGTCAGGATCAATTTGAATTCAGCAACCCTTGAGGATTTAGTAAAGTTGTCTAAAATCGGGAAGGTGAGTGCTCAGCGAATCATAGATTATCGCAATGAACATGGGCATTTTACAAGTGTTGATGAATTACTGAACGTTAAGGGAATAGGAAAAAAAACGCTAGAAATTATCAAGGGAGAAGTTACTGTTGAGTAGTGAGAAAGATATCGAAAAGGTTGAGGAGATTACTGAATACAAACCGGCCCTGATTAAGACTCTTAATTTTGTTGCTCTTTTTCTGGCTTTGGTTTTAATAATTGTCATTTATGTCCCAACAAAAATCTGGAGGGAAGAAGACCAGATCCGGAACGAAGGTCGGCGGCGAATGTTAATTCTTAACTCTGTCGAAAAGTACTATCATCAAATGGCGGGTAAGTATGAAACTGATCCTATTACTGCCATGAAACTGGTCAGTGCAGTTAGAGACAGCACGCGGGCGGATTCTAATTTCTTTGGCGAACAGACAATCAAGCTGAATAATAAAAAATTCAAAATGAATGTCCCGAAAAACTTTTACTTCACTTTTGATACAACTTTTGCCTTTTCTTACGTCAAGAAAGATACAGCTATTGATACAACCTACAAAGTTACCAAATGGAATAATGAACTCTTTTCCTGGGATACGGTTTACATCTTAGCGCAACGCTGGAGGGAGCTCGAGTCTGATTCGACTTATCGGGGGCCATTAGGAGTCGAGACCTCAGAAAGAGTTATGGAAAATACCTATTATTTACCTTATTATTTAACCAAAAAGTTTGCTTATAATCCGTTGATCAATGAGCAATTTGTTATCACGACTGATTCCCAAGGTTATAAAATCAAAGATCCGCTTGAAGGTGAATACAAAGATAATCGCTATCTTTTCTTTACTTTTAAAGATACCTGTTACGGATGGATCGAAAATGATCAGTTAAGTTGGGAAAGATAAATTAGCACGAATCCGTCATGATATGTATTAGTCTATCTGCAGATTATGTTCGCTTTAGCCAGTTAGCTAAAATAGCTGACGATTACTCAATTGAAACCGTTCAGAAAAAGGTACTTACATCACCTTTTATTCCTTCAAATCTCACCAATCCGCAGTTGGCAGCCGATCTCGAAAATATTTTTCAGCAGATAAGGGCAGATTTACCGCTACCTGATCGCTATGCGGCATTGACCTTGCCTGCCGAATGGTTTGATTTGAATCATCAAGCTCTTGAAACCGGATTGAATCGTGATGATACCGGCGCTGCTCTTGATTGGGGTGCCACAAAACGACTGGGTCAGACCGCCGACGAGAAATTCATTCAATATTATCCTTTGTACAAGAAGAGTTCTGTTGATCAAGAATATCTTACAGTGTCCTATTTCAAGCAATTAGGTAAATTATTACTGAATGCCAGCCAGGCAGCCGGTTTTGAAGTCCACATCATGGATATTAATCTGTTCAGTGCCGCCTATGCCCTGGAAAGACTTGAAGCTATTGGTAAGGGAGAAAAGTGGGCGGTTTGGCTGGTAGACGAACCGAGACATTCGCTGATGGTAGTTGATAGCGGCGAGTATCGCCAGTTGGTTCATTTCGAAATCAGTGATTCGGAAAACTATTCAATGATTGCGGCGTCTTCGCCCGATGATATTGGCGAGAAGGTTGTAGCTGCAATAAACAATATCCGTACTTTTGCCTCCGATTCCTTGAGCGGCATTGACCGACTGTATTATTATGCCCAAAACGTGGATTCCGGATTTTTCAATATGTTGCTTACCTACGATATTGATAATATGAAAATAATTGATCCATTTGAAAAATTTAAACCAAAGGACTTGTACCAAGCCGACGGGGATGGCATTGGCGCCATGTGCCAGTTTATTGATTTGATGGGGTTGATGTACCGGAAGATACCTGAGAGTGCGGAATGATCCGTTTAAATCTAACGAACATCCCTGGTTTACAGGAAGAAGAAATTTCTCCCCAGTTTGATCTTGAGGGATTGGTTTTAGAACAGCCTGTTCAGGAGGCAGCTGAGACTCCGGCTGCAGAAGAGGTCGAAGTTGTCAAACCTCGTCCGTCTGAAACTCCGCCAGCAGTTCCTGAGGTAGATGAAGATTTATTTAAGTTGGCCGAGGCGAATCTTGATCTGATCGAGCAGGCAGAAAAGGAAGAATTTGGACCAATTGAAAAGGAACAGGCTGAAAAACTCGAAAAAGGTGAGGCTGTACGTCGGAGAAGTATTCGTCCCGTATTGCGTTATACTTTTTATCTTATCCTCGTGGCTGCTATAGTTTATGGTGTCTGGGCTTATCGGCAGGGTATGTTTTCTAAAAAAGATATAAAACAAGTGGCGTCAAGGACCGAGCAAACTATTACCGATGAAGCTGATAAGATCCTGGATAAGACAGTTGATATCGTAGATGATCTGGCTGAAAAAGAGGAATCCTTGGTATCGGAAGCGGTCCAACAACCAACTGCACGGCTACCAGCTGGTCAGATGATAATCCAACCCACTGAGCGGTACTACGGAGCGAGTCAGATTAATGATGATTTTATCTATCGCGTCTATCAGGGGCAACAACGATTGCAGGTTTGCACCGATGTCTTAGCCAGTTTTCCGAGTAACTCACAACTGCAGTATATAAGGGTAAAAGATGATAAAGTCAGTTTTATTCTCTATGTAGCCAATGAAGCCCAGGCGCAGCAGATTAAATCTTCTATTTTAAGTAATAATCGCTTCTTGCCTCCGGAAGTCTATTTTGTCGAGCGTTCCAATAAATTTGCCAACAATCCCGTAGAAATTATGGCAATTGTGAAATTTGGAATCCCACCATGCGAGGATCAAAAGGGATATAAATATTTTAACGATCTGCAACTGTCACAACATATCTGGCAGGCAGGTTTGAATTCCAGTGTCAGCATGGAACCACTCCAAATTTCCAGTCGCGATAATGCAGTAGCCCGCCAAGCTGGTCTCACCGGCACCGGCTCAACCAATAACGTTGTCCAATTTCTGAGTGAATTAGGCACTATCCGGGATAATATGGAAGTCAGTGTTATTTCCATTACTAATACCTTTAATAAAAATATCCTCGAAACTCAGTTGAATTATAACCTAAATACGATTTTATACCCCGCTAAACTATAATAATGGTGCGAATTATTTCGGGCTACTATAAGGGTCGCATTTTAAAAACAAACCGAAGTCCTTCTTTAAGACCAACTCAGGATCGAGTCAAAGAGACCATGTTTGCGGTGCTTGGTAATATTGAGGATTACCAGGTAGCAGATCTGTATGCCGGATCGGGTAATCTGGGCCTGGAAGCGCTTTCGCGGGGAGCCCAGCACTGTATTATGGTTGAGAAAGATTTGCGACAAGTGGCATTGATTCGGGAAAATGTCAAGGCTTTGGACGTCGAAGATATGGTGGATATTAAACGTACCAATGTACTTCGATTTCTGGGTTTGGCTCCGGAATTAGATTTAATTTTAGCCGATCCGCCCTATAATTATCGCTATTTTGACCAGCTATTTCAAGCATTGCAGAAGCTCCCGGGTGGTATTCGAATCGCCTTGGAAGCCAGCCGCGATTTGGGGCTACCTGATAATCTGAAGCCCCGGATAGTGTCTCAAAAAAATATTGGTGAAACA
>Ga0315554_1000858_pt1 | contig 17977 bp, 13 predicted proteins | sample SalMarSW160370MG_FD_202114 | JGI IMG/M metagenome (GOLD analysis project Ga0315554, IMG submission 202114) | Salt marsh sediment microbial communities from the Plum Island Ecosystem LTER, Massachusetts, United States - Salt Marsh Sediment SW1603-70 ... | reverse complement strand
CATTACTGTACCTCCTTGAGCTTTATTATGCTCCTTGAGGTCAGCGTTTTCATGACATCATTTTGTTCATTTGCGAAGATTTCAATAGCTGGTTAACATCCACTGCTATAATTTTATCCTGCATCTTTCCCCCCATCGTCTATATCATAGCACAGAACTATTCCTTCTGTGCCCTGACTTATTGCTGATTTAGGTGCTACTATGATGCATAAGCAGCACTTTTCTGTGCCCTTATAATCGACGAACTTCTGTTAATATCATCTCTAAACGATAAAGGAATAGCATCATCGGAAAAGAAGTCGCCTTGCATAGCAGTAATGCTGCCTACACAGCCCGTATTTTTAAATATATAATTTAAAACCATTTAAAAAGGTTCAAAAGTGGCATGCTATTGGTCCTGAAAACGTCAAATTTGGTGCAACTAGGCTACTACAATTCAAAAAATAATGGTTATTTCATGACCATTGGCCCTCTACTAGACCAATAATGACTCAGGGATTACATTGAAATGTGAAAGGAATAAGGGCTTGATTGGATATAAGTTAAGGATTAGAATAAGGCAAGTCCCACCGATAGAAGCTTCTGGGGCTGATAGCTTATGAAACCGGAGGAAAAGGCACGAAAAAGAATTAACCAGCTATTGAATGAGGTAGACTGGGTTATTCAAGATGTCCAGGAACTCAATCTTGGAGCGGACTTAGGGATGGCTGTCCGTAAGTTTCCTCTCCTATCTGCAAGCGCTGATTACCTCCTATTTGTAGTTTGTAGATAGAAAAGCTGATGGAGTGGTGGGGGCGAAGGCGGATACAATGTTTTGGCATACGTCAGAGACTGAAGCCTAGTAAAGATCAAAGATGACCAAGCCCAAGTCTTATTATGTATGATGGAGGGAATTGGGATGACTAAAGCCTAGTAAAGATCAAAGATGACCAAGCCCAAGTCTTATTATGTATGATGGAGGGAATTGAGATGACTGAACCTAAGTATATTCGGGCAGTAGAGTGGCCGTACCCGGTAAATTACGGCAAGGAGAATGAAGTTGAGACCGATGTCCTGGTCATTGGTGGTGGTATAGCCGGCTGCCATGCGGCTATAAATGCCGCCAAACGGGGGGCCAAGGTCGTTGTTGTTGACAAGGGCGCGGTGATAAGGAGTGGCGCCGGCGGAGCCGGCTGTGATCACTGGCACCTTGCCTGCACCAATCCATGCTCTAAGATTGCCCCGGAAGAGATGATGGAGATAATGAGGTCATTTAACAACGATTATTTCTTCGACGAATATGGCAACGGGATTACCTCCTACATCCTGTGTAAGGAAAGCTACGATGCCCTTCTTGATGTGGAGAAGATGGGGGTGAAGGTTAGGGATGTGGATGACGAATTTGTTGGCGCTGAGTTCAGAGACGACGAGACCAAGCTGATGTTTGCCTATGATTACGAGAATAGATATTGTATACGCATCAATGGTGGGGTGGACATCAAGGTTGCCCTCTACAAAGAACTCAAGCGGTTAGGCGTTAAAATCTATGACCGTGTTATGGCAACCAGCCTGCTCACTGAAGGGGGCAAGACCAGGGCCAGGGTTATAGGTGCCACTGGGGTGAACACACGAACCGGCGAGTTCTATATCTTTAAGGCCAAGGCCAGCGTGCTCACCACAGCTGCACCCAGCGGGCTCTGGATATTCTCGACAGAACTGACAGGTACCTTCACCTGGAGCGACCCCAACAACACCGGTGAAGGCACGGCTATGGCCTGGCAGGCTGGAGCCGAGTTAACCATGATGGAGAGAAGCGCGGGGGGGCTCGCTGCCGGTGGCCTTTCCTATCCTTTCTTTGGCACTGGTAATGCTCAGAATACCTGGTATGCCTGCACCATAGTCGATGCCAATGGCAAGGAAGTCCCTTGGGTTGACCGAGATGGCAATATACTGGAATCGGTGTCGCAGCGAAACCGCCCGGTGTCTGGACAGAGGGTCTTTTTTGTGGGTCGTGGCCGTGGACCTCATTTCGGTTATTCCTACGAAATCTGGGGGCCAAGCCTTATCCCTGACCTGCCGCAGCGAATCAAGAATGGTGAGTTTGTGCTCCCGCTTTACGCCGATTTGCCCGGCATGCCCGAACACGAGCGGAGGGCGATATGGGGCCTTATGATACCGCACGAGGGCAAGAGCTGGATAATATATGATACCTACTCTAAGGCCGGCTTTGACCCCGACAAGGATATGCTGCAGGTGAACGTTATGCCTCCCGAGCAATATGTTTTTTCCCCCTGGTGGAAGGGGATGGGGCCGCCCCAGTGGCGGGAGGGGGGATTTGTTACCGGCGGTGGACTGTTGATTGATTGGGACCTCAAGACCAGTCTTGATGGTCTGTATGCAGCCGGTCAGCAGACAGCTTTCGGTGGCGACCACGCCCTAGCCGCCGCTACCGGCAGGTATGCCGGTAGGAAAGCGACCGAGTATTCACGGACCGCCGCGGAAGCCCGAGTTAACAGGAAGCAGATAGATAGAGAAAAGGCTCGCATCTACGCCCCGGTAGGCCGAGAGGGTGGCATAGGCTGGAAGGAGCTACGGGCCGGGCTGTGCCGGGTTATGCAGGACTACTGCGGTGAGTATAAGAGTGAGGAAACGCTTAAAATGGGTCTGGGGTGGCTAAACAGCATCAGAGAGAGCGAAGCGACCACGGTCTGCGCCCGGAACCCGCACGAGCTGATGCGCGCTCTGGAATGCCAGACGCAGATAACCGTGGGTGAGATAATAATGCAGGCCTCCCTGGCCCGGAAGGCAAGCTGCAATGTCCTGGAGTTCAACCGGCTGGACTATCCCGAGATGGACCCCCCGGAGTGGAACAAGTTCGTCACCATCAAGCGGGAGAACGGGGATATCAAAGTCGGGGGGCTGCCCTTTAACTACTACCTCCTGCCGCCTTACGCTCCGACGTTTGAAGAGAATTACAAGAAACACAGCGGTCTTTAAAAGGATTACCGGGTGATTGCTCACATTGAAAGGTGTAAGTGATTATGGAAAACAAAGCTTATATGATACCCAACGCGGCAACACCATGTCAGGCAATATTTTTTGACGCCGAGCTCTGTACCGGCTGCAAACGGTGTGTGGAGGTGTGCCGGTCGGACGTGATGGTGCCCAATCCAGAGAAAGGTAAACCTCCTATTGTCTTGTATCCCGATGAATGCTGGTTTTGTGGTTGTTGTGCTAAAGAGTGCCCTGTACCGGGAGCCATTAGAGTAGAACACCCCTTAAACCAGCGGGTAGGCTGGAAACGCAAGGAGACCGGAGAGTACTTCCGCATCGGAATGAAAAACCCGCCGCCTCCTAATACTAGGCCGCCGGTGGGCTGAGGTTCTAAAGGCCCGGTTTACCCAGCAGAGAACAGGGGGATGGTTGCCTGTTAACTTGAGATAAAGGGCGATAGTTCGGGTGCCGGCACGGTCATGCGGGGACTAAAATAAGTTAGCTATGTTTCAAACACAGCCAAGACCTTAGCCCCTTTACCAACATCGGAGATAATATCTAAGGTTCCGTACAGAAAGCTTGCCCGCTGTTTCATGCTGATTATACCTAGCTTTCTCTCGGTCGCTAGCTGGCTGATTGCTTTTGGCAAACGAAAGCCCACGCCGTTGTCTTCTACCATAATTTTAACCCGCTCTTTAGAGAATTCTATAGTCACAACCGACTTGGTAGCCTTTGAATGGCGTCTGATATTATTTAAAGCCTCCTGGATGATGCGGAATATTATAACGTCACTTTCCGGAGGTAATTTTCTAACCTCTCCTTCAACAACTAACTTAGTCTTCATATGGTCTTCTACATCTAACCGCTTAACTAGCCATCTTATTGCGGGCAGAAGGCCTATATTGTCCAGAACAGCCGGCCTTAAATCAAGACTTAATCTCCTAACGTCCTCTGATAAATCAAGCACCGTGTCTCTAGCCAGTTCGACCTGTGCTTTCATTTTGTCGCCATTGTTTAGATTATTTTCAAACACCATTAATTGGAGCTGATTGGCTATAACCAGCAAATTTTGGGTAACGTCATCGTGGAGCTCCCGGGAAATACGCTGCCTCTCATCCTCCTGCGTCTTGAAGACCTGTGATAAATAAAATTGACGTTCCTCTTCCCTATCGGCCAGGTTTTTTCTTTCTCTTTCCCTTAGTTTTATCTCTAAACTAAGGAGAGCTATAACCACCAGCGGAATTGATAAAAGCAATATATTGTTCAACAGCGCCGAGGGTTGATTTGACAGAAATTCGATTATACGCGGCAGCATAACGCCTATGGAGAATAGCCAGGCAATCAGGGCCCCCTGTAGCTGAAAAGCGAGTGTTGCGTATATGCACGAAATGAGGAAAAGAGACCCGTAAAAATGGAAGGAAAACTCAAAAATTATTATGTACCAAAACCAGGGAAACCACCGGTCAAAGATTGGACTGTGCGAATAGTAACCGTAGTAGGCCAGGTTAATGACTATGAAGATGATAGCGATGGCCCAGAAATGAGGGTTTCTCAAGAACTGCTTACCCAGGTTCTTAAAAAACCGGCCGTTTTTCCCCTTACTCCGTGGCCATAAAAGGACCATAGAAGTTGTCCTTATTCAGCAGTGTCAAGAGTTATAAAGCCAGCTTTCAGCCCGGTAACTACCGCCTCGGTCCGGGAGCCCACGTTTAGTTTATCATAAATACCTACAAGATAGCCTTTCACTGTAGGCAGACCGAGGTTTAACTTTCTAGCAATATCTTTATTGCTCAGACCTATGGCTACAAAGTTGAGGATTTCAAGCTCTCGGGTGGTGAGCTTTTCTCCCAAATCCAGCAACACGGGCTTGGGTTTATCCTTAAGTGCATGCTTAAGGACTTGCTTAAAGATCTGCGGGGACAGGATGGCATCTCCGGCAACTACAGCACGAACCGCATGAATGACTTCCTGCCCGTACACTCTCTTAGTCAGGTATCCGGCAGCGCCCGCTTCTAAAATCCCGAGCAGATGCTCGCTATCATCATAGATGGTAAGCACCAGCACATTTACGCTAGGGCAATTCGTTTTGATTTGTCTGGTCGCTTCCAGACCATCCAGTTCAGGCATGTTTATATCCATAATCACCACGTCTGGAACCAGCTCCGAGGCAAGCCTGACCGCCTCCTCACCATCATCAACCTCGGCGATAATCTCAAAATCGGCTTGTCTCTCCAAGACAGTTCTTAGTGCCTGGCGTAACAGCGGGTGGTCATCAACCAGCATTATGCTAATTTTATCCATCACGTTTTGGCCCAAATTAAGTTCCTGCAGTTCCTACATATACAAAGAATTATAGCATAAGGATGGGGTACATCCAACTTTAGTATCCTTTTAATACATAAGTATTAGATATTTTGGTTCTTTAAAGACAGTAGACATATTACGTATCATTACCAAAACTAGGTAAAAACACCTGCTTGAGATTATTAACATAGGCTTAGACAGAATAATGCCTCGGTTTGAGTAGGAAAACCGGGGGAGAAAGGAGGTGGAAGACTTTCTATTTTGAGAGATAATATTTTTTAGTTGTATTCATGAGTAAAAAGGGAGGTCTAGCAAGAAATGAAAAGTGGTAAGAAAATTCTGGTTTTGGTAGGCTGCATTCTGATTGTGGCAATTTTAACTTCATTTGTAGCTTGTCCTGCTCCTTCAGCCACAACCACCCCCCCAGCTACCCCCACACCCCCGGCTACGGGGACAATACCGCCGACAACTAGTCCGGCACCGGGAGAGCCTATAAAGCTAATAGCAGCTAACTGGCAACCGACACAGATGCCCCCGCCCATCAACTGGGAGCCGTTTGATTTCGCCTTCAACCAGTGGATGGATGCCATAGAACGCGAAACTAACGGCAGGGTTCAGTTTGAGCGTTACCCAATGGAGAGTCTAGTAAAAGCGTTTGACATGTGGCAGGCAACCGAGAGCGGCGTCTGTGACGTCGGCGATGTAAACGACTCTATATACGCTGGCCAGTTTCAACTGTTATCTGCGCTGCGGCTCCCTGGTCTTTTCGCAAATTCAACCCAGGCTGGGATCGTCAAACAGATGCTATTTGACGAAGGTTATATCTCAGATGAGTGGCAAGGCGTGAAGCTTCTATTTATAGGTTGTAGCTTGCCTACTTCAATATGTTGCAGGGAAAAACAAATTCGTACATTAGAGGACATGAAAGGTCTGAAGGTGGCTGTTCTGGGCGAGCCTGATGCCTCGGTTATGAAAGCACTAGGAGCTACGCCGGTGGGCATGTCCGCAACAGAATACTTCATATCCCTGGAAAGAGGCACTGTAGATGCGGTCTGGCTGGATTTAGTCGGGCAGGTAGCTTTTGGTTTGTACGAGGTGGCACCCTATAGCACTGAGGTTCCATTGAGCGGCGGCTGCTCCGCCTGCGGCTTCGTTATGAACGAGGAAACTTATAATAGCCTCCCTCCCGATATCAGAGCGGTAGTTGATAGGAACACCGGCATACTCTGGTCAACGATTACCGGTAGGTATTTCGACAGTGTCTATGTAAAATGTGGGGACTTTCTCAACGAGCGGGAAGATGCTCCTCCTGTCTATACTATCCCGCCGGATGAGCTGGCCAGATGGTTTGAACTAGCAGAAACTCCGGTCACTGACAAGACACTGGCTGACCTGGAGGCTAAAGGGCTGCCGGCCAATGCCACGTTTGACAGAGCTCATCAGTTGATAGACTTAGTTAAAAGCTGGGGCTTTTGAGCTAAAGTTAGGGGGTTATTTTGATGAGAACCGTCGCCCGCCTTTTAGAGGAGCGCACGTCTTTTCTCCTTAATGTGCTGGGAGCATTCATCGGCGTAGGGTTAGTTGCGATGGTAATGGTTACTGTCGTGGATGCCTTCGGGCGGCGGTTCTTCTCCTCACCCATCTATGGCTCATATGAAAGTGTGACGTTGCTGTTGTCCGTTGTATTCTTCGCCTCGTTATCCTACTGTACGGTTAAGAAAGGGCATTTTGCAATAGATATCGCGACATCACGCTTTTCACCAAGGGTTCGCCTATATATAGTTACCATAATGTACATCCTGTCGGCGCTAGTATCCTGGTTGATAGCTTGGCAGCTAGTAGTTCTTTCGATATCACTAAGGGCTAAAAACCTCACGGGTACAGAATTTACCTCTTTGCCGATTTACCCATTTGGACTGTTTGGAGCCTTTTGCTTGATAATAGTGGGCTGGGCTTTTTTAGTACAATTCATAAACTTTCTGGCAGAAGTAGCAGACAGAAATAGCTAAGTCCAAGCGGCAGCTAACATAAGGTTCACCTGATATAGAGCACGTTAGCTGATGGAGATAGTTTCTGATTAATTGAGGAGTTGACTGATAGTGGAAGTGAATCCGATCATCATAGGTCTTATTGGCTGGTGTGTCTTTCTCCTGTTGTTATTTCTGGAGATACCTGCTGGCGTGGCTCTGCTTCTGGTTGGCTTTGGGGGCATCTGGTGCCTGAGAGACTTATCCTCAGCTCTTCATTTGATTGCCAGCGTCGCTTACGGTACCTCCATGACTCATCTGTGGAGTCTCATCCCTCTCTTTGTATTTATGGGTCTGCTTGCCAGTGAGGGGGAACTGGGCTTGGATCTTTTCTCGGCTGCGTCCAAGTGGTTCGGGGGGGTGCGTGGCGGGCTGGCTATGACTACAACGGCGACATCAGCCGGTTTTAGCGCTGTCTGCGGTGACAATATCGCCGGAGCAACCACCATGACCTCAGTCTGTTTACCAGCAATGAGGAAATATGGGTACGATGATAGTTTTTCCTTGGCCACTGTTTGTTCTGGAGGAATCTTAAGTTTTCTGATTCCTCCCAGCATTGGCTTTATTATCTATGGCTTATTGGTTAATGTAAATATTAGCGCGCTTTTTTTAGGCGGGGTCTTCCCCGGAATAATTTGTGCCCTCCTCTACATGGTTGTCATATATATTATCTGCCGAATTGACCCGTCCAAAGGTCCCGCGGCGCCTAAAGCAACCTGGACTGAAAGGTTCCTGTCGCTCAGGTACGTATGGGGAGTATTGCTCTTAGTCATAATCGTCTTCGGGGGTATTTTCAGCGGGTTTATCACGGTTACTGAAGCTGGAGCCCTCGGAGCTTTCGCCGCTCTTGCTGTAGGTCTCATAAAAAAGAAGCTTAATTGGCAAAAATTTCGCCGTGCTATCCTTGGTTCGGCACAAACAGTAGGTATGGTTTTTCTCCTTCTGATCGGTGCTTGGGTCTTTGCTCCTTTCCTGTCGCTAACGAGGATTCCTGCCGAAATGGTAGCATTTATGGGGGGGTGGTCTCCCTGGCTTATTCTACTCTCTGTTCTAGCCTTCTTCTTCTTTGGTGGCATGATTTTCGAGGCTGCGATACTGATGATAATCACAATACCACTCTTTCTCCCTCTGTGGATAGCGGCAGGTTTCGATTTAATATGGTTTGGCGTGGTACTCATGCTCGTCATAATTGTAAGCGGCATTACACCACCGGTGGGGTTAATTGTATATGTCGTTAGTGCCATGGTTCCGGAAGCTTCTAGCGGCGCGGTATTCAAGGCGGTGATGTGGTTTATCCCACCAGTATTACTCTGCGCTGGCCTGGTAATTATCTTTCCTCAAATTGCGACATTTTTACCTAGCATCATTAGGTGAAAGGGGGTTACAGTCCTCCACTGTCACCAACCTAACCGGCACCTTCAAGTTTGTAAATCGTCAGGGAAAATGGGACACATTCGAGACATAACGTAATGGACACTCTATGGCTTACTCATTGAAGGTAGTACTAAAAATGGGGGCAACCCAAGGAGGGTGTTGAGAAATGATCAAAAGCGGAGTAGTAAGGAGTACATGTAACTTATGTGAGTGTCACTGTGGGGTGTTAATTCATATGAAAGAGGGCAATATTACGGCGATAGAAGGAAATCCAGACGCCCCCTTAAATAAAGGGTTATTGTGTCCTAAAGGTGAGGCGTCACTGGAGCATCTATATCATCCCGACCGCTTAAACTACCCGCTAAAAAGGACAGGAGAAAGAGGTCAGGGGAACTGGCAACGGATTTCATGGGATGAGGCACTGAGCACAATAGCTGATGAAATTATTAAAGCCAAAGACATGTATGGCCTGGAATCTATCGCTTTTTTACGTGGCGGAAACAGAGGTTTACAAGATAGTGTGATGGAGAGGCTGGCACATTCTTTGGGTCTGGTAAATGTGGCGTCACAGGGCTTTGTTTGCTTTCATCCCATGGTTAACGCCTCAAGAGTTACCTTCGGTTTCTTCGTAGGCCCAGACTATGATTATCCACCAGCCTGCATTGTACTCTGGGGAATTAATCCCCCAGAGACTTTTATCTACCGCAATCTAGCTATAAGCAAAGCCCTCGAAAGGGGGGCAAAGCTTATTGTAATCGATCCCAGAAAAACAGATCTGGCAGCAAAGGCAGACTACTGGGTACAAATAAGGCCCGGCTCTGACTTGGCACTGGCATTAGGCCTGTTAAATGTAATAATTAATGAAGGTCTATATGATAAAGCCTTTGTGGCTGACTGGACAGTAGGCTTCGATAAGCTAAAGGATCTAGTCCAGAACTACTCGCCGGAAAGGGTTGAGCGTATAACATGGGTACCAGCAGAAACCATCAAAGAGGTAGCCAGATTTTACGCTGCTAATAGACCAGCGGTAATTGAAAGTGGGAACGCGTTAGAGCAGAATATAAATAACTTTCAAACGAACCGCTCCATTTTCATATTGGAAGCAATAAGCGGCAATATTGGCCGGCCTGGTGGACAAATACAGTGGGCAACTCCACAAATTCTGAAGAGGGGCTCCCCTGAATTTACCCTAACCAACAAAATCACCGAGGAGATGTTGGCCAAAAGGCTTGGCGCCGAGTTGCGAATAGCTCCGCTGGCTAAATGGGCCCTACCCCAGAGCATAGTACAGGGTATCATAACAGGTAAGCCTTACCCCGTTCATGTGGCCTTTGTACAGGGAGGTAATTTCCTGGTAACGTGGGCCAATGCTCAGGATACATACAAGGCACTCAATAAATTGGATTTCCTCGCCGTGTCTGACTACTTCATGACACCCACCGCAGCACTGGCTGACGTAGTGCTGCCAGTGGGTAACTATCTGGAGTATGACGGCGTCCGTCAACTGGTATTTCCACCACAACCCGTTCAGATCATGCAGAAGGTGGCCCAGGTAGGTGAACGCTGGTCAGACAACAAAATATATATCGAGCTAGCCAAGAAACTGGGGCTCCAGGAGTACTTCTGGAATGACGAGGAGGAGCTAAATAATGCCATTCTGAAGCCAGCGGGAGTAACATTTGAGGAGTTTAGGCAGATAGGTATACTTACCGGGGTAAAACAGTACCGACTCCACGAAAAGGATGGTTTCAAAACGCCTTCAGGTAAGGTTGAAATATACTCGGAGCGGCTCAAGCAATGGGGCTTTGACCCCCTCCCTTTCTACTATGAAATGCCAGAGACACCGCAAAGTGATCCTAACCTGGCCAAAGAGTATCCCCTGGTCTTTACCACCTATAAACCACGCCCCTGGAGCCATTCCCAGAACAGGCAGATAGACAGCTTACGTTCTCTTCACCCTGAGCCAATCGTCAGCATTCATCCAGAAACAGCCGCCCGACTGGGCATAAATGAGAATGATATGGTATATATCGAAACCAAACGGGGGAGAATAAAACAGAGGGCCGTCCTGACTGATTGGCTCGACCCGAGGGTGGTAATCGTTGATGATGCCTGGTGGTTCCCCGAGAAAGGCCCCGCCAAGCTATATGGATGGGCAGAATCCAATAATAACATTCTGACCAGTAACCAACCACCATATGCCCCTGAGCTGGGCTCTACTAACTTAAGGGGTATACTTTGTAAAATGTACAAGGCATAGAATTAACCAGATATCGAAGATTAGATATTATGTGTGAGTAATGTTAGTTTTTCCGGAGTACCGAGAAAATGATTAAAAAGAGTATCAAAGTAAATCCTCAGGAGTGTAAAGAGTGCCTAATTTGCCAGCTTCGTTGTTCTTTAGCATACACGGGCAAATTTAATCCGGAAGAGGCACGTATCAAGATAAATTGGCCGGGAGAGATAAGCTTTACTGATAATTGTATAGAGAGTTGTGTTCTCTGTGCCAGGTATTGTCCGTTTGGGGCATTAGAAATAGTTAAATAACGAAGAGGTTATACGATGGAATATGGCGGATTTGTTGGCAAAATTCTTTTTGTAGACTTGACGACCGGAAAGATTACGAAGGAGCCACTTGATACTCAAATCATTAAGGATTTCCTCGGAGGCTTCGGTGTTGACCTCAAGTTGCTATACGAGCTTCTACCACGGGGCACTGACCCCCTAGCGCCGGAAAACCCCATCATCATCGGAGCCGGCCCACTAGTCGGCACTATAACTCCTGGAAGCCCAAAGGTAACTTTCACCGCAAAACGCCCAATCTCTGGTAGCGCTACTGAAGAGGATAAGCACGGTGTTATGGTGGGTACGGCGGGCACGGTTAAATTTGGCTTCATGTTGAAGAATGCTGGCTACGACCACATAGTTATTACGGGAAAGGCTAAAGGCCCTTCTTTTCTGAAGATAGTCAATGATGAAGTAGAGATCTGTAATGCCACTGACCTTTGGGGTAAAATGGATGCCTATGAGACTACTGCTGAGTTGACCAGGCGATACGGAAGGTGCGGCGTGTACGCTGTAGGTCAAGCCAGCGAGAATTTAGTGAAGCTTTCTATTGGCACGGTTGATGGTCATTACAGTTTGGGCAAGGCAGGCGGTGGCGCAATAATGGGCTCTAAGAACCTTAAGGCCATCGTAGTATACGGTAACAAAGGTATAGGGGTTTCAGACCCGAAAAGATTAATGGCAGTCTACGACGAGTCATTCAAGCGCATCACAGAAAATCCCGGCTTTAAGGATGTCGCCCGCTACGGCACCCCCAGTTTTGGTGCAATGGCGTATCTTCCAGGGCGCAATTGGCGCCCCTTTTGGGGCAAGTACTGGAAGCTCATTGATAGAACTAGGGTGGCCAATGCATCTTGTATTTCTTGTCTTACTCCTTGCCGCGCCATTATGGAGCTCAAAGAGGGACGATTTGCCGACTTGAGGCTGGTTAGACGCACTTTCCCTATAAGTACCCCGACTCGGCCGGCACCCGAAGGGTTCATTGACTACGGGCCGGGACTCAAGGTAGAGGACGCAATCGAGAGACCGGGACTCGATAGGCAAAATGTACAACAGATCGTAAATTTCGTTAGCCTGTTGTACGAAAGAGGAGAAATAACCAAAGAAGATACCGATGGTTTGGTCTTGAAACAAAGGGGTTTTTGGGACCCAGATATTGACAGTACTATTCAGTTAATCGAAAGGATAGCCAATAAAGAAGGTGATTTTGCCAAGTGTCTGGGCGAGGGCTGGCATCCAGTCTCTAAAAGGTTTGGAGTTGATGCTTCAGCAGTAATGAGCGTATGCAAGGGATGTCACACCATACTCGATGCACGGAAGGTACGGCTACAACCGTCGTCATTCGTCCAAATTACCGGCCCTGGGGTCCATCATATACATTTCTCTGGACACTTCCCTGGGGTACCTATAGCTGAAATTAAGGCCAACGGTGAGGGCATGGGCATGTCCGAAGAGGAGGTTAATAGGACTTTTACCGTTGATGAATTCGATACTGGCCGGCTCGCTAAGCATGTCGAAGACTACTACGCCATTGAAGAATCCCTTGGCATTTGCGCACTTCCCGCTCAGCTCCATAGCTGCCATACCCTCGGGTCCATCGCTGAATATTACTCAGCTATAACTGGCTTGGAAACAAGCCCGAGGGAATTGAAGAGGCTGGGTGAAAAGGTTTGGAACATGTATAAGCTGCTCAATGTCAGAGAGGGGTTCAATAGAAAGGACGACAAGATACCGTCTTGGTGGAAGGCAGCAGATAACAATTTACTGCGGGATTACTGGGAAAAACCTATTACCAGAGACAAACTAGAGAGTATGCTTGATCATTACTATTTCGAAAGGGGGTGGGATGTAAAAAGTGGGATACCTACCGAAGCAAAACTTACAGACCTTGCATTGGGAGAATTCATGGAAATTCTTCCAGATTTGAAGAATGAGGGAAAATACTTATGATATTTAACGTTTTAAAAAAAGATACCTTTATCCTCAGAAAGGAGACATAAGACATGTCAGAGAGTTATGGATTCCAACAGCTGGAGTGGATAGAAGAGGAAGACGCCAAGAGCCATGCATTATGGATCAATGATCTAGTTCATGTTCCCGTACCTTGGAAACCACTGGCGATGACTCAATGGCTTAGTTCCACGGCGGTTGGTAACAGGCTGGCTGTAGCTAATATCTCTTTTCCCGGCAGCCATGGCTGGGAAGTAAGGATTAAAGATGGCCACTACTATCTGGCCTTATTAGAGGCTACGCCTGAGGAAATTCCAGAACGTGAAAAGGTCTACCGCAAGCGGGTGCAACCTATCATCGATGACTTTGAAGGTGAATGGAATAAAACAATGGCCGCTTGGTACCCGGTTGTCAACAGGTTCAAGGAACGTTGCCATCCACAAAAGCTCAAGGAAATTAGCGATGCCGAGCTCTTCGAGTTGCTTGATGACTATATGATGAATTTCAATCGGCGATGCTGGGTAGAACACTTCGAATGGCTGTACATATCCATGGACTTGTATAATCTTTTCGCCGATACCTGTCAGGAAGAAATCGGGATCGGTATAGAAGACCCTCTGTTTAAAGCATTGCTTGGAGGTTTCGACACTATCGAGTTTCGTATAGACAGGGAGATGTACCGGCTGAGTGACATGGCCAAAGAAGTTGGAATTGATCAGATGTTCATGACCACCCAGGACGATGAGGAACTGATGGCCAAAATCCAGACCAGAAGTGACTGTAAGAAATGGCTGAAGGAATACCAGGATTTCTTGCAAAAATATGGCTGGAGGGTTTCGGGATGGACCAATATTGGCACGCCTAGCTGGATTGAGAAACCCAGCGAGGGGTTGCGTCACATAAAAGCTGGTATAGTTAAGGGAGGCGTTCTGGCAGCTGATGTCGAAAGGGGGTCTCTTGTTAAAAAGAGAGGAGAGGCAAAGAAGGAAATCCTGACCAAGGTTTCCAGCGAAAAAAGGAACCGGTTCGCCAAACTGATGGAGATGGGGATGAGGTCCAGCTGGCTACAGGAAGAGCATGCCATCAATACCAGTATGCTGGATGCGGCTATAGCCAGACATATATTTATGGAATATGGCAGGAGATTCGCCGAATCCAGTGTTATTGATGAACAGGAAGACATACTTTTCTTAGTTTTACCAGAAATAAAGAGGGAGAGAGTGCCTATCGGGAGGGTCAACCTACGTTCTTATGTGAACAGGCACCGGGAAGAATGGCAAAACAACTGTAAGGTTGCAACGGTGCCGTTCCTTGGCGACCCTTCTATTTTAGCTCAGTGGTCTTGGAAAAATCCTCTCGCCAGAATATTCTCAGGAATGCCCAATGTCAGGCCGGAGCTGAATGCTGACCTATATGCTGCAAGCTCAACAGAGGGTGTTGTTGAAGGAGTTGCTCGCGTTATCGTGGAACAGGCGGATTTAGGTACACTTAAGCCCGGTGAGATATTAGTAACAGTGTGTACCAATGCCCTGTGGACACCTATTTTCTCTATTATCTCTGGTTTGGTCACCGATGCTGGGGGAAGCCTGGCGCATGCTCTCATAGTGGCTAGAGAGAATGGGGTACCAGCCGTTATCGGGACTCTTGAAGCAACACAAAAGATTAAGACTGGGGATAGGATAAGGATAGACGCCGATAATGGCTGTGTCTACATTTTAAGTTAAACTGAATGCTTGAGCAGCTGGAGTTTGCTTAACAGTCAAACCCATAAGTGGGGATGTTACCGAGGCGTTATAGGAAAATGACATCGAAATTTGTTTTGAGAGAGTTGAGCCGCTATAACATAGGTACCTTTGCCGAGGTTATCTATAGAAATACTCTGCTGAATTCGGACGAGGTAGCGCTTAAATACGGCTCGGATAGTGTAACCTTTGCTGAGTTCGACGCCCGAGTAAACAGCCTAATCCATGCCCTCCAGTCAATGGGAGTTAATAAGGGGGATGTACTTGGCGTCTTGTCTTGGAACTGTCTAGATTACGTTTATGTCTTTGGGGCGGCAATGAAAGGCGGTTTTATTATCTCGCCATTCAACTGCAGACTGCAGGCGGGTGAACTGGATTACCTCATTAACTATTCGGAAGCTAATACCCTTTTTGTTGGGCCTGAGTTCGTGGAGATAGCTAACCAGCTGCGCCCCCGCATACCCAAGGTTAAGAACTTCATCTCATTTGAGGGTTCTACTCCTAGTATGGTATGCCACCGTGACCTGTTGGTCAATTTTGCTCAAGAGGAGCCCGATGTTCAGGTAGAGGAAGATAATCCTCTCTACATCTTTTACACCAGTGGCACCACCGGTGTTCCCAAGGGAGCATTATATACTCACCGCTGTGCCATAGAAGACGCCCGGACTCGTGCTATTGAGATGAGCTTGAAAGCCGGAGATAAGAATATCCTGATGATGCCATTCTTCCACGTCGGCGGGGCTGATTCTCTGAGGGTTCTATTTTATGTGGGAGGAACCAGTATTATCATAAGGGATTTTGACCCAGCGGCTATTCTACAAACCATTCAAGATGAGAAGGCTACCGATATCCAAATTGTACCCACTCATCTGGCAGCCTTCCTTGCCTTGCCTGATGTCAGAAAGTATGACATTAGCAGCTTGAAACGAATATTTTATACCGGTTCCCCCATGCCGGTGGAGCTGCTAAGGAGGGGAATGAAAATGTGGGGCCTTATCTTTTGTCAGGGGTATGGCCTGACTGAGACTGGCCCGAATGTTAGTATGTTACACGAAGAAGAACATAGTGTTGTGGATGGGTCTGCAGAGGAACAGAAGATACTCGCCTCCGCCGGCCAACCGATGGTTGGGGTTCATGTCAGGGTGGTGGATAAGGATGGAATTGACGTTGAAGTCGGGGCAGTGGGAGAGCTAGTGGTCAAGAGTAAGCAAATTATGGTCGAGTGGTGGCATAAACCCGAGGAGACTCGCAAGACGGTGGTCAATGGCTGGCTGCATACTGGAGATATTGGCCGTTTTGACGAAAATGGCTACATCTACATTGTAGACAGAAAGAAGGACATGATTTGCTCCGGTGGGGAGAACATTTATCCCCGGGAGGTAGAGGAGATTCTCTACCAGCATCCGGCAGTTCTGGAGGCGGCTGTCATTGGCATCCCTGACCCGTATTGGGTGGAGAAGGTTCATGCCGTAATTAGTTTGAAGAAGGGAGCAAGTCTTACTGCTCAGGAACTTATTGACTTTTGCAGGCAAAGGCTGGCTCACTATAAAGCACCCAAGTCAGTGGAATTCGTGGAATCTCTGCCTAAAAATCCTGCAGGCAAGATATTGAAACGCGAACTGAGGGAGAAGTACCAGGCCAGTTAGGGAGAAAGAGGAGGTGTATAATGGCTATCGTTGAATATACCAGAGAAGGTAAAATCGCCATATTCACTATCAACCGACCTGAAGTGCTGGGGGCATTGAATGTTGAAGGTATGACACAGCTACACAATGCCATTCTTGATTTTCGTGATGATGATGAGCTGCTGGTTGGCATAATCACCGGTACCGGCGATAAAGTTTTTAGTGCCGGAGTAGATATAAAAGACTATCTGCCTTTTATAAAAAGGACTACGGATAAACCGTGGCAAAGGCCGACCGGGATAATGCGGGGATTGGACATATGGAAGCCACTTATCGCTGCCTGTAATGGTCTAACCATAGGTGGCGGTTTAGAATTAGCCCTGGCTTGTGACATGATAATCGCCTCAGAGAATGCTAAATTTGGTCTACCTGAAGTTACGGTTGGTGTGTGTCCGGGGGGTGGTGGTACACAAAGACTGCCGCGCACTATTCCGATACGCTTAGCTGCCGAGATGCTATTCACCGGAAAAACCATAGACGCCCAGGAGGGGTACCGCATAGGTTTGGTAAACAAGGTTGTACCAATAGACCAGCTTATGGCTGAGGCCAGGAAATTAGCCGAGACTATCTGTAAGGCAGCCCCACTAGCGGTGAGAATAACCAAAGAAGCTATGATGAGAGGCTTGGGAATGAGCCTTGAGGATGGCTTGCGGCTTGAAGATGAATTCACAAGATACATTATGTCAACTAGAGACTTTGAGGAAGGAATTACTGCCTTCCGTGATAAGAGGAAGCCTAAATATGAGGGCAAGTAGGTGTAGCTACTGTGGCGCCGAGCTGTACCGCGCTTCCTAGTACCAGTATATTGGTCACCGAACTCAGTTGTAACCTGAGGTCACAAAAGAGGCTTTTGTTGGATAGCAGCAATCGCTTGAATTGTTACTCCTTGGTTTTAGAGACTCCCGGGTGATTTCCTCTGGCCAATGTTGGCTCTAAAAACCATATACCTATTTGGACCCATCCAAAAGACTATATCAATAGTAATTTACTATAAAATTACTATCTTCATCCTGGGCAGCGCCATATTCTATCCTGTTGAACATTCTTCGGGAATGTTCAACCTTATGCGCTAAGAAGACTTTGTCCCAGTTACGCTGTAGGACAGCTTATCCCGAAAATATAAAGTATGACATAGTGCCTCTGTAGTTAAAGGACTCCTAGAGGGGTTATAATACAATAAGATTGTGTGTAAGGGATAGTAATTGCTATGGGAAATAGAATAATTCCAATGGTTGCTGGTATTTAGGACAAGAGAATCAATAGAAGAGTACTCTGGGAACCAGCGAATGTCGTACCTTAGATCTCTTTGGCTCGTAGTTATTTTGGTAGCATTGTCACTATATTTTCCTATTAACCG
>Ga0315554_1000857_pt1 | contig 17992 bp, 17 predicted proteins | sample SalMarSW160370MG_FD_202114 | JGI IMG/M metagenome (GOLD analysis project Ga0315554, IMG submission 202114) | Salt marsh sediment microbial communities from the Plum Island Ecosystem LTER, Massachusetts, United States - Salt Marsh Sediment SW1603-70 ... | reverse complement strand
ATCACCTTCTTAACGTCTATGGCTTCAGCATGAAGGACGAGGCGTTCCGCCTGAACCCGCGATAGCTCCAGGAGGTTGCCCAGCAGGTGGGACAGCGTCTCTGACTCCAGAGCGGCATCCTTGAGCAACTGGCGGGTCTCTTCCTCGGACAGGTAGTCCCCCTCGCTCAAGACGGTGTTGATAGCCCCCATAATCACCGTCATGGGACTGCGCAGCTCGTGGGAGACCAGGCCGATAAAATCGTCCTTAAGCTGGTCCAGCTTCTTGTGCTCGGTGATATCCGTTAACACTGTCCGGCTGGCTATCACCCGCCCTTCCTCATCACGTATTGGCCGTACCGACAGATTGACCCACACGCTACTGCCGTCGGCCCGGCGCATCTCCAGCTCTTCATCACGGATTTCCTCGCCAGCCAGAAATCTCTGGAATATCGCCTGTGACTGAACCCTACCTTTTGGCGTATCAGCATGCAGGTCAGATACCGGCCGTCCCACCAACTCAATCCGACTGTAGCCAAGTAGTTCAGCGGCTCTGCGGTTGGCTCGCATAATGTAGCCGTTGGTCCCTACCGATAAGTAGGCATCGGGGGCCTCCTCATAGAGGTCACGGTACCTCTCCTCGCTCTGCTTGAGGTTTCTAAATAGCAGATTGTAAGGCTTGACCAGCCCGATCTCGATGATAGCCTTGTAGATAAGATAGAAAGCGACAATCTTCAGAAAATGCCCGATGAGGTTGGGAAGACCGTAGGGGCTCTGGTAAAGGGTGAAGGCCAGTTCCGAGGCAATGGTCACCAGGATGGCGGCCAGTAGAAACCGTAACACGTTGGTATCAAACTGACGGCGCTTCTGCCACATGGTAAAAATCGCCCCCAGCAGCAGCAGGGAGATGACATACTCGCTGACTATCTTAAAAGTAGTCAGCCCGACGCCTTCGACAAAGCAGACCGGAAAGTTACGCCAGTAGAAAATGGAGACCAGCAGAAGGGCCGTAACCACACTATAACCAAGCAGCATCCAGTTAACTCTCAAACGGCGGCCGATGAGCAGCGGCGCAACGAGCAGAGAGAGGCTTTGCATATAGCGGGCACCAATCCAGAGCTGGGTAGCCAGATTAGTCCCGTATCCCGGAAAGACGCCCATCCCCGAGTAAGCCAGGGTATGGGCTAGATCCAAAAGTCCGACAAACAGGAAGGCGATACCGATAAAGACAAAATAGTTGTTATCCATAAGGCGGCGCGCGTTCCAGGCAATGACAAAAATGCTAAAGGCGACCAGAATGCTGAATATTTCAGCAATACTGTGGAAAAGGAGGTAGTTGTACCAGCTGGAAAAATACAGTCCGGCAAAGATGACGGCACCGACCAGGATAGACAGATACCAGACCGGCTTTCTAAGTTCCCTTATCCCTACCAGAAAACTGCTCATAGTAATTACTCTCGGCGTGATGATACGCCGATAACATCCTGTAGTCAAGAAAACCAGTTCCATTTCGATAGGAACCGGCTTTGACATCCCGCCGTCATAAGGCTATTATTACCACCAAAGAAAACCTCAAACGGAGATAAAGCCGGTGAGGCGATTTCGCATACTGGTAGTTGACGACGAAGAGCGGATTCTGAACTTCCTCAGCACCAAGCTAAAAGCCTCGGGCTATGAGGTGCTCACCGCCGGCAACGGCGTCACGGGGCTGGAGCAGGTTCAGGCCCAGGAGCCCGACCTGGTGGTGCTTGACCTCCTCATGCCCAAGATGGGCGGCCTGGATATGCTTAAACAGCTGCGCACCTTTTCACCGGTGCCGGTCATTATCCTTACCGCCAAGGGGGCTGATACCGACCGGATCAAAGGGCTGCAGCTGGGTGCCGATGACTACCTGCCCAAGCCCTTCAACCCCGACGAACTGGTGGCCCGTATTGAGGCCATCAGGCGCCGGCTGGAACCCGACGAAAGGCGTAAAATCCCCGAAGTCCTTGAGCTGGGCAATATAACCGTTGATTTCAGGAAGCGCAATGTGCTGGTCAACGGCCAGGAGAAATACCTGACCCGCACCGAATGGCTCCTGCTCAGCCAGCTTATCAACAATGCCGGCCGCCTCATGCTCTATGAGGAGCTACTCACCCAGGTATGGGGGCCGGAATACCGCGACGACGTTCAGATCCTCAGGACCTGGATAAGCCGCCTCAGGAGCAAGCTGGAGAGCGACCCCGATAACCCCCTGATTCGCACCGTCCCCAAGACAGGCTACATCGTAGACCACCCCACCACCTGAATTCCCCGATGTCATAATTTTGTAACTTTTTCCCCCCTGATTTTATGACTTCGTTATCGCCAGCGCACTATCATTTTAGGTACAGTCCAGCGGTCAGCTGGATAATAAGGGGTAGTTGCCATGAACAAAGGGGGTGGCCCCAAAATGCTTAGACCGAAGAGTTGTCCCCGATGCAAAACGGGCGATGTCGGGGTTGATAGAGACCAACACGGCTGGTATGAGTACTGCATCCAGTGCGGTTACCTGCGCGACCTGGTCGGTGTGGTTGAGCTAGAGCCGAAGCCATCCGGCCAGACCAGAGGACGCCGGCGAGGGTCGGGCATTTCCGATGAAGGAAAGTCAAAGCATGCTTGACGGGAAGCGGATTGCCATCCTGGCCGAGGATGACTTTGAGGATTCCGAGCTTATCGTACCGATGTGGGGCATGAAAAACGCCGGCGCCAAGGTATTGATTGTGGGCAGCGGCTCCAAGGAGATTTACCAGGGTAAAAGGGGCAGCGTGGCCATAAGAGTCGATACTACCGCCGACAAGGTAAAGGCGGAAGACCTGGACGCTATCATCATACCCGGCGGCCGTGCCCCGGCCAGGATGCGCCAAAATAAAGCTATGGTCGACCTGGTGAAGAGGGCCAACGAACTGGGCAAGGTGATAGCGGCGGTTTGCCACGGCCCGCAGCTCCTCATCGCCGTAGGAATCGTCAAGGGACGCCGTCTCACCTCCTGTCCTGCCATCGCCGCCGAACTCAAGAAAGCCGGCGCCGAATGGGTTGACGAAGCCGTCGTCATCAACGGCAATCTCATCACCTCGCGCAAGCCCGCCGACCTGCCCAGATTCAACAAAGCCATAATCGAAGCTATACGAAACTAAGGCAGGTTAATTCTCGTCAGACGAAAGGAGGCACCATGAACAGCAAAGTAAGCATTCTGGGCCTGGTGGTAATTATCTTCGGCATTATCGCTCTGGCCATGGGCATCGTCTTTGTCCAGCAGGGCTTTGCGCAAGAAAACTGGCTGACGCAGACGATGGCCAGTGAGCAGATAACCATGCCCGACGGCTCCGGCACTATCGTCGATAATGAGGCAACAGCCCGGGCTGCCGGTGACCTGGTCAGGGAACACCGACACCTTATCTCGCCGACCTACGGCGACCTGCTGGGCGGGGGGAACTTTGACCCCACCAACCCCACCCAGCTGACCTACGCCCAGGCGATGAACATTGAGAACTACCTGTACCTGGCGGTGACCGCCTTCGGCGTCTTCACCGTGGTCAAGGCAACCGGCGCTTTCATGATAGTGATGGGGCTGGCCCTCGGCACCACCGGCTATGCGCTGTGGCGCCTGGGCAGAGCATAAGCCAGCCAAGAAAATTACTTAATTTGAGTGAACAGGAGGCATAAAAATGGCAGTCAAAAAGGTTGGAGAGAAATACAGATGCAACATTTGCGGTAATGAAGTTACAGTAACCAAAGTCGGTGGTGGTATTCTAGTATGCTGCGGAGAGGAGATGGAGAAAATAGACTAAAAGCGGTCACAAGAGGAATACGCCTTTAAAGAGCGCTCTTGCTTAAGTAAGGGGGTGATGGCTTTGTGACCGTGAAAAGGGTAAAAAATACTGACTTAAAAAATATAATAACTAAAGGAGGCAAAACATGGCTAAAGTAGCCCGAGAAATGGTGGAGATGGCCGGAGTAGATGTCGACGAGCTTATCGAGCTCCTGGTCAACAACGCCGCCGCCGAACTGACCACCTACTACTACTATACCATCCTGCGGGCCAACCTCATCGGACTCGACGGCGAGACGGTAAAGGAAATCGCCGAGACCGCCCGCGTTGAAGACCGCAACCACTTTGAGGCTATTGTCCCCCGCATCTACGAGCTGGGCGGCAAGCTGCCGGAGAGCATGGTCGATTTTCACAACATGTCGGCCTGCCCGCCGGCCAGCCTGCCCAAGAAAACCCACGACGTCCAGGCGCTGCTCAAAGTGCTGGTAGAGGCGGAGCGATGCGCCGTCAGGGGCTATACCCACATCTGCAACATTACCGCGGGCAAAGACCACCGCACCTACGATTTAGCCCAGTCTATTCTCAACGAAGAGATAGAGCACGAATCGTGGTTCTCCGAATTCCTGGGTGAGGGCCCCTCCGGCCACTTCCTGCGCCGCGGCGACACCTCTCCCTTCGTCTCCAAGTTCTTGAAATAACCACCAGATGATGTATCATAATGGGGAGGCTCGGGGCTAGTACCGGCCTCCCCAAAATTTTAGCTAAGCCGGGCCAGGAATGGAAACAGGCTTCTTTCTAAACCTCAATCCGGTCATACAGGCGCTGCTGGCCACCTGTTTTACCTGGGCGATGACGGCCATAGGCGCCGCCGTCGTATTTACCGCCCGGGACATCAGCCGGCGGGTCCTGGACGCCATGCTCGGTTTCGCCGCCGGGGTTATGATTGCCGCCAGCTACTGGTCGCTGCTGGCGCCGGCCATTGCCATGTCCCAGGGTAAGGCCATCCCGGCCTGGGTGCCGGCGGTTGCCGGCTTCTTACTGGGCGGCATCTTCCTGCGGGGCGTTGACAAAGTACTGCCCCACCTCCACCTCGGCTTCCCCATAGAAGAAGCCGAGGGAGTCAAGACGAGCTGGCCGCGGAGCACCCTGTTGGTTTTGGCCATCACCCTGCACAACATCCCCGAGGGCCTAGCAGTAGGAGTAGCCTTCGGGGCTCTGGCCGCCGGTCTATCCTCGGCCACTCTGGGCGCGGCTATTGCCCTGGCCATCGGCATCGGCATTCAGAACTTCCCCGAGGGGATGGCGGTATCCCTGCCCCTGCGCCGGGAAGGCCTCTCCCGCAGCAAGAGCTTCTTTTACGGGCAGCTATCGGGCATCGTCGAACCCATCGCCGGCGTTATCGGCGCCGCCGCCGTTATCATCGCCCAGCCCATCCTGCCCTACGCTTTGGCCTTCGCCGCCGGCGCCATGATATTCGTCGTCATCGAGGAGGTCATCCCGGAAGCCCAGCGCGGCGGCAACGCCGACCTGGCCACCGCCGGCGGTATGATTGGCTTTGCCGTCATGATGCTGCTTGATGTCGCTTTCGGCTAATAAACAGGGCACCGAAATGAGAGTATTCACCAGAGAAGAGCTAAAGAAGTATGACGGCAGCCAGGGCGCTGTCTATGTGGCCTATAAGGGCAAGGTCTACGAAGTTTCCAAAAGCTACCAGTGGAAGAAAGGCGTCCACCAGATAAGGCACCATGCCGGATGTGACTTAACCCGTGCCCTGAAACAGGCCCCCCACACCCCCACTCTACTCTTTAAGTTCCCCGTGGTCGGCACACTGGCCGACTAGTCTATTCCTGACTGACATCTTCCCCCTCATTTTATGCTTAACGCTCCTTTTAACGCAAATTGCCGCCCCGCTTTTAACAGAACTTAAACCTCAATTTTATGGGCAATTAATCCCCAGCGCCTAAGATTAAGCTGGAAATGAAACTACCAATGAGGAGCGACCATGATTGTAATGATTAAAAGTGTCATCCGATGCCCCAATGATATGGTGCTGGTCTTTGATGACGACGAGGAGCAAATCCCCGAATACCAGGGGTGGTATCATCAGGTGAGGGAGCTCATCCTCAAAGACGCCCCGCCGGATACGGTTTTCGGCTACTGGTTCAACTACGAGACTGATATAGCCACCCTTCCCCGCGAGGAGTGGTAGCCCCCAACCCCGTTTTATATCTTTTCCCGCCCGCCGCCCTTTAATTTAAGGGGAAGGGGCTAAAGCCCTTCTTGCCCCACCCCATTTTTAACCAGAGTTTATCTTCCCATACCCACCCACCCAAAAAGGTTTTTTACCCCAAAAAAACTTTGTTTTTCCGGGGGCCCCGTATTCACCTCTTTTCACCTCTTTCCACCTCTTCTACCCACCCCCCCGCCTCTAAAACTCTATCACCCCACCCCCACTTTTTAAGTCTCGTCTTTTTCCCCATACCCACCCACCCTAAAAGGTCTCACCTTTTTATGACTTTTTCCCCCACCCCACTCTTCTAGGGGGAAATTATCCTCTTCTCCCCACTCCCAGCGAGAGAGAAAGATTAAAAGCCCCAATCCTTTTCTCCACCTCCCTTTTAACCGGCATTAAAAGAGTTAAAACCTCTACCGGGCGGGAGGGTGGGAAATAACACGCACTTTAAAAACCGGGCAATCTCTCTTAAATCACTGTATTTCAACGCCATAAGAGCACCGTATGGTAATTTTGTGCCATTTATGCTACAATTGGCATACATGTCAGACACGGCTGTGCCCAAAAAAGTCCTGATAATCGATGATGACCCCGCCTTCGTCAGGCTGGTGGAGCAGGGGCTTACCCCGGCAGGATTCGAGGTGCTCACCGCCGCCAGCGGTATCGAGGGATTGCACCTTTTGTTCGCCCACCGCCCCGATATAGTGCTGCTGGACGTGGTTATGCCCGAGATGGACGGCTGGCAGACCTGCAGCCGCATCCGCGATATCACCGATGTCCCCGTCATCATGCTCACCGCCCAGAAGAATGCCGAAGAAGACATCGTGCGCGGTCTGGATTGCGGGGCGGATAACTACCTGATAAAGCCGGTGGGCCGGCGGGAGCTGGTAGGGAGGGTGCAGGCGGTGATGCGCCGTGCCGAGCTATCTCTCCCGGAGGAGAAGAAGGGGACCACCTTTAGTGACGGCTACCTGACGGTGGATATCGTCCAGCGCCAGGTTTTAATCAACGGAGAGCGGGTGAGGCTGACCCCGATTGAGTTTCGCCTGCTGGCGCTACTGCTGCAGAATGCCGGCCGTATTCTCACTCACCGGCAGCTTCTGGAGGGGGTTTGGGGCTGGGAGTACATTGACGACCTGGACTATGTGCGTATCTATATCTGGCATTTGCGCCAGAAGATAGAGCCGGACCAGGCTAAACCTAAATATATCATTACCGAGCCCGGTGTCGGTTACTCATTTCACAAGCCCAAGTAAGCCGCCCACCCTTTTAACGGTTCTCTTTCTTCCCATACCCACCCGCCCAAAGGGTTGCACCCTTTCAGACCATCTTGTTCCCCCCTCCCCCAAAAGAGAATTATTACCTCTCCCATTCCCCCTGTTCAAGAAATTTTTAAAGGCGTAGCCTTTGAGGGCGGGAGGGTGGGAAGTAGAACAATCTCAAAAAACTGGGCGCTTCCTCCCCGTTTTATATCTTTTCCCACCCACCACCCTTTAAGGAAGCCCCTCCCCCATAAAGGAGAGTGAAGAGAGGTCTAACCTCTATCGGGTGGGAGGGTGGGAAATTAAACGTACGTTAAAAAACCGACCAACCCCCTTAAGACTTTTACCCCTGAAAAACCAAAAAATTCCCCCCAAACCGTAGCTAAAAAAACTTGTGATTATTAAGTGGTAAGAGTAGAATAGAGGCGAGCACAGCCAGCAAGGGGGTTTATTGTCCCGGGTTGAAGTCTCAGTAAAACCCAGCCTCCCCGACCCTCGGGGGGAATCGCTAAAAGCCGATATCCGCGACCTCGGCATTGGCACCGTCCAGCAAGTCAGGGTCAGCGATGTCTATTTGCTGGAAGGGGACTTAAGCCGGAAAGAACTGGAAACAATCTGCCGGCAGCTGCTGGCCGACCCAGTAGCCGAAAGTTACTCCATCGGAGAACCACCTCCCACCCCACAGGACGCCCACGCTATTGAAGTCGCCTACAATCCCGGTGTGATGGACCCGGTAGAAGAAAGCGTCAGCAAAGGCATCGGCGACCTGGGCATAACCACCATTAGTTCAGTCAAGACGGCCAAGAGATATTATCTATCGGGCAAGCTCTCCGCCAGCGATATCGAACTCATCTCGGCTAAACTGCTGGTCAACAGCGTCATTCAGCACGTGGTCACCGTCGGGGAAAAGGCGGCGCTGCCCCCGGCCAGCTACAGCTTCACCTTAGAACAGGTCGAATTACTCACCCTAGATAATGCCGGCTTAACCAGGCTGGGCCGGGAAAAACTTGAATTAAATCTGGAAGAGCTGAAACAGATTCAGGGCTACTTCGCCAGAATAGGGCGCAACCCGACCGATGTTGAACTGGAAACTATGGCCCAGACCTGGTCGGAGCACTGCAAGCACAAGACCTTCCGCTCACGGATACGGCTGGGCGAAGAGGTCATCGATAACCTGCTCAAGAGCACGGTGATGCGGGTGACCGAAAAGCTGAACAAGCCCTGGTGCCTTTCCACCTTCAAAGACAACTCCGGGGTCATAGACTTTGACGGGCGCTACGCCCTCTGCTTCAAGGTGGAGACCCATAACCACCCCTCGGCCATCGAGCCTTACGGCGGGGCCTCGACCGGGCTGGGCGGGGTCATCCGCGACCCCCTGGGCACCGGCCTGGGCTCGAAGCCCATCGCCAACACCGATGTATTCTGCTTTGCCCCCCCCGATTTCCCCCACGATAAATTACCCACCGGCATCCTCCACCCCCGCCGCATTCTCAAAGGGGTGCGCGCCGGCGTGGCCGACTACGGCAATAGAATGGGCATCCCCACCGTCAACGGGGCGATTCTCTTTGACGACAGGTATTTAGCCAACCCAATTGTAGCGTGCGGCACCGTAGGTATCATGCCCAGAGAAGCGACACAGATGGGACAGCAAAAGCCCGGCGATTTAGTAGTTGTGGTGGGGGGCAGGACGGGGCGGGACGGCATCCACGGGGTGACCTTCGCCTCGGCGCTACTCACCGGGGAATCGGAAGAGACCTCGGCCAGCTCGGTGCAGATTGGCAACGCCATCACCGAAAAGAAGATGATTGATGTCCTGCTGGTGGCCAGGGAGCGGGGCTTATACCGGCGCATTACCGACTGCGGCGGCGGCGGGCTTTCCTCGGCGGTGGGCGAAATGGCTGCCGAAACCGGCGTCCGGGTAAATCTGGAAAAAGTCCCCTTAAAATACTCCGGCCTCTCTTACCGGGAGATATGGCTGTCCGAATCGCAGGAGAGGATGCTGCTGGCGGTGCCCCCGGAATCGGCTAAAGAGCTGATTGCCCTCTTTGCCAGCGAGGATGTCGAGGCTACCGTCATCGGCCAGTTCACCAGTGATAAGCGCTTAAAGCTCTTATACCAGGACAATCTGGTATGTGACCTTGATATGGAATTTCTGCACCACGGCCTGCCCCAGTCGGAAAGGAAGGCGGTCTGGCAGCCACCCAACCACCCCGAACCCAATTTCGCCGAGCCGGCTGACTTAGCCGAAGACCTGAAAAAGATTTTGGCCTCCTGGAACGTCTGCAGCAAGGAGTGGGTCATCCGCCAGTACGACCACGAGGTTCAGGGGGGCAGCATTTTAAAACCCCTTCTAGGCATAAACAACGACGGCCCCGGTGACGCCGCCGTTGTCCGGCCCCTGCTTGATTCCGATATGGGCGTTATTATCGCCTGCGGCATCAACCCCAAATACGGGGACATCGACCCCTACTGGATGGCGGCCTCGGCGGTAGACGAGGCGCTGAGGCAGATTATCGCCGTCGGCGGCAATCTTAAAAGAGTGGCCTTGCTGGATAACTTCAGCTGGGGCAACCCGGAAAAGCCCGACCGCCTCGGCGGTCTGGTGCGGGCGGCTCAGGGCTGCGCCGATATCGCCCTGGTCTACGGGGCGCCTTTTATTTCGGGCAAGGACAGCCTCTATAACGAATATGAAACGGAAAAGGAAAGCATCTGTATTCCCCCCACCCTGCTCATCTCGGCCATGGCGGTGATGGAAGATGTCGCCAAAGCAATATCAATGGACTGCAAAAAGGCAGGCAATCTCATCTATATCATCGGAACGACCTATGACGAGTTGGGCGGCTCGCACTACTACGCCGTTCGCGGCGCTATGGGCAACAAAGTGCCCAGGGTCAACCCCGAAAAGGGTAAAAAGCTGATGGAGGCTTTAAGCGCTGCCACCGAAAAAGGCCTGGTAAAAACCTGCCACGACCTGAGCGAGGGCGGCATCGGGGTGGCGGCGGCGGAGATGGCTTTTGCCGGCGGGCTGGGCATGATAATCCATCTGGACAAAGTGCCCCTGGGCGAAGCCGTCACCAGAAATGACAGTATATTATTCTCCGAATCAAACAGCCGCTTTCTGGTGGAGGTAGCCCCCGCAGACAAAGAGCGCTTTGAGCAGGTAATGAAAGGGATAGATTTGGCCGCCGTCGGCGAGGTGACCAAAGATGATAGACTCGAAATCTACGGCGTCAATGGTAAAAAAATAGTTGCCGCCCCTCTGGCGGAGCTAAAAGAAGCCTGGCAAAAACCGCTGGGCTGGTAAAAATAGAATGGCTAAAGTAAGGACTTTAATCTTAAGAGCGCCGGGGACAAACTGTGACGTTGAGACGGCCTTTGCCTTCGAGCGGGCCGGCTCGGCGGTGGAGCTGGCGCATATCAACCGGCTCGTCGCTGGCGATACTTCCCTCTCCCAGTACCAGATACTGGTCATACCCGGCGGTTTCACCTACGGCGACGATGTCTCGGCGGGCAAAATCCTGGCCAACGAATTAAAACTGAAGCTGGGCGATGACATCCAGCGCTTTGTCGAGCAGGGCGGGCTGATACTGGGCATCTGCAACGGCTTTCAGGTGCTGGTGAAAGCGGGGATACTGCCGCCGGTAGAGGACGGCCAGCAATTGACTTTAGCCGGCAACGACTCCAACCGCTTTGAGTGCCGCTGGGTCTACCTGAAGATTAATCAGAAAAGCCCCTGCATATTTACTAAAGGAATAGACGCTATGTACCTCCCCATAGCCCACGGCGAGGGCAAGATAATGGCGGAAAAGGAAACTCTCAGACAACTAAACGTAGTGGCACGCTACACCGATGCCAAGGGCGATATTAAGGCCGGCTATCCCCATAATCCCAACGGCTCGGCGGATAACATCGCTGGTATCTGTGACGCCTCGGGGCGTATCTTCTCCCTCATGCCCCACCCAGAGCGATTCATCAACTGGACCCAGCACCCCCGCTGGACCAGGGAAGCGCCGAGGCAGCACGGGGATGGCCTAGCTATCTTCTTAAACGCCGTGGACTGGGTCAGGCGCAGCTAAAAAGCTTATGAGCTATATCTCTTCCTGGAGCGGGGGCAAGGACAGCTGTTTGGCCGCTTATCTGGCGCTCGGCCAGAAGTATAACATATCTCATCTGGTAAATTTTATCTCCCGGGAATTCAAGCGGGTAAGCTTTCACGGGACTGAAGCCAGGCTGATTCAGCTGCAAAGCCAGGCCATCGGCATTCCTCTGCTGCAGAAACAGACCACCTGGGAAGAATACGAGCAGGAATTTAAAGAGGCAGTACAGAGCCTGCTCCCCCAGGGTATAAAGGGGATGGTCTTCGGCGATATCTACCTCGACGAGCATAAAGAATGGGTGGAAAGGGTCTGTGGCGATCTGGGAATTGAAGCTATTGAACCGCTCTGGAATAAAGATACGGAAGAGGTCTTCACCGGCTTTATTGAGGCCGGCTTTGAAGCCGTTATCGTCAGCGCCCGGGCCGAGCTAATTGATGAGGGCTGGGTTGGACAGCGGCTGGACAGGAAGTTCCTGGCCTATCTGAAAACCAGAAACATCGACCTTTGCGGTGAGAACGGCGAATACCATACCCTGGTGGTCAACGGCCCCCTGTTTAAGAGAAGAATTGAGATAATAGAGAGTAAAACTATCGACCGGGACAATCACTGGCTGCTTGATACCGTTAAATATCGGCTGGCGTAAGGGATAAAAAGGGGAGGGGCTGGGATTTCATCCCAGCCCCTCTATTTTATTATAACGATTATTATAGCGATACCTGGGGTAGTTCCGCCTGGGCTTTCCTTACTTCTTCCTCGGGATAGGCGTAATCCACCAGTTCACCCGACAGGTATTTCTCATAGGCGGCAAGGTCAAAGTGCCCGTGTCCGCTATGGGCAATCAGGATAGTCTTGGACTTACCCTCTTCCTTGCACTTAAGGGCTTCATCAACAGCTACCCTGAGGTCGTGGCACGGCTCAGGAGCGGAGATAATGCCCTCGGTGCGAGCAAACTGTATCCCGGCATCAAAGACCTTGGTCTGAGGTACCGCCTGGGCTTCAACCAGGCCCAGCTTATGGAGGTGACAGATAATGGGGGCCATGCCGTGGTAACGCAGCCCGCCGGCGTGAATCGGGGGCGGAACAAAACCGTGCCCCAGGGTGTACATCTTGAGCAGAGGAGTAAGACCAACCAGGTCGCCGAAGTCATAAGTATATAACCCCTTGGTCACGGTAGGACAGCTTTCCGGCTCAACGCAGATGATGCGCATGTCTTTCTTCTTGCCGCTAATCTTATCCCGAATCCAGGGCAGGAACTGCCCGGCGAAGTTGGAGCCGCCGCCGATGCAGCCGACGATGATGTCGGGGTAGGCGTCGGCCATTTCCATCTGCTTGCGGGTCTCCTCACCGATGATGGTCTGGTGAAGCAGGACATGGTTGAGCACGCTGCCCAGTGAGTAGTGGGTATCCTCACGGCTAACGGCATCCTCCACCGCCTCGCTGATAGCCAGACCCAGACTGCCGGGGCAGTCTGGCCACTTGGCCAGCATATCCCGACCCGCCTTGGTATCCGGGCTGGGGCTGGGGACGCAATTAGCCCCCCAGACCTCCATGGCGATGCGCCGATAGGGCTTCTGGTCATAGCTAATCCTGACCATATAGACCTTAATTTCTATATCAAAGAGTGCCCCGGCGAAGGCTAGGGCGCTGCCCCACTGCCCGGCGCCGGTCTCGGTGGCTATGCGCTTGATGCCTTCCTTCTTGTTATAGTATGCCTGGGCTACCGCGGTATTGGGCTTGTGGCTCCCCGCCTGGTTGGTCCCCTCGTATTTATAGAAAATTTTAGCCGGTGTATCCAGGGCTTTCTCCAGCCGGTAGGCCCGGTGCAAAACCGTTGGTCTCCAGGTGCGGTAAATCTCCAGAACCTCGTCAGGGATTTCAATCCAGCGCTCGGTGCTCACCTCCTGCATAATAAGCCCCATAGGAAACAGGGGCGCCAGGTCATCGGGAGTTACCGGCTTTCCCGTGCCCGGGTGCAGCACTGGCGGCAGCGGCTCGGGCAGATCAGCCTGGATATTATACCAGTGGGTGGGCATGTCCTTCTGGTCGAGAAAATACATTGCTCTGTTGAACTTCTTGGCCATTTTTCCTCCTTTGATTTTGGGGTTCTAGTTTTACTTAAAAAAGCCTTCCGTATCTTAAGGGTCAGTTGATGCCGATGATACAACCTGCGGCACCTGGCTGTCAAGCCTAAACCACACCAGGTTTGGTAGCGGTTGCATAGACAGGCTGGACTGGCCTATAATTTCCACTGACGGCAATGGCAAACGCTAAAGAAAAAACTAAGATCAAAGAGCAAACCAGGCATCTGCTAAACCGCTTTGCCCGAAAAAGAGGCAACCTTATCCCCACCCTGCAGAAGGTTCAAGCTACGCTGGGCTATCTGCCCCGGGAAGCCATGCTGGAGGTTGCCCGCTTTCTGGATATACCGGATATAGACGTCTACGGCGTGGTCACCTTCTATAACCAGTTCCGGCTCAACCCCCCGGGCAAGCACTCGATAAGGGTCTGCCTGGGTACCGCCTGCCATATGAAGGGCGGTTACATAACCCTGGACGCCTGGAAGAGACGGCTTAAAATTGACCGGGGACAGACCACCCCCGACCGCGAGTTCGACCTGGATACGGTGGCCTGCGTCGGCTGCTGCGTCATGGCGCCGGTAACCGTGGTCGATGATAAACCAGAGGGTCAGGTGGAACCGACCAAAGTAGACGGCATTCTCCTCTACTTCGAGCGGGAGAGGAAGAAGAGGGGCAAAGAGAAACGGTGAAAGCAAGCCGGCTTTCCAGTGCAGCCCCGACCTTCCAGAAAATAAAGCGCCGGGCTGAAGCGCGCTGGCAGGAGCTTCAGCGCAGCCGGGCGGTAATCATGGTCGGTGCCGCCACCTGCGGCCGGGCCGCCGGGGCACTGGAGGTGCTCCAGGCATTCAAGAATGAGCTTAAAAAGCACAACCTAGACTGCCCCGTAATCGAGGTCGGCTGCATGGGGCACTGTTACGCCGAGCCGATAGCCATTATCAGCAAGCCGGACTATCCTCCCATCGTCTACCAGCAGGTAAATGCGGTGATCGCCCAGAGGCTGGTCAGGGAGTTTATCCTGGGCGATGACCCCTGCCTGGAGTTCGTCCTGGGCGCTCTGGAAGCCAGTGACCTTGTCCCCAGCCTGGCTGATTTCCCCCGCGCCCAGTTCGAGCAAAAAGTCATTCTCTCAAACTGCGGCTTTATTGACCCGGAAGATATAGACCACTATATAGCCAACGGCGGTTATTCGGCTCTGGTAAAAGCGCTTCAGCTAAAGCCACCAAAGGTCATAGAAGAGGTCAAAAAGTCGGGCTTGAGGGGCCGGGGCGGCGCTGGCTTTCCCGCCGGGGAGAAGTGGTTAACCTGCCGCAACGCCCCCGGCAAACCCAAGTATGTCATCTGCAACGCCGACGAGGGTGACCCCGGCGCCTTTATGGACCGGGCTATCCTGGAGAGCGACCCCCACAGCGTTATCGAGGGGATGGTTATCGCAGCCTACGCCGTAGGCGCCCGCTACGGCTATATCTACGTCCGCGCCGAGTATCCCCTGGCAGTGCACCGGGCTCAGATTGCCCTGCGCCAGGCCAGAAAGCTGAACCTGCTGGGAAAGAATATACTGGGCAGTGATTTCAGCTTTGATATAAAACTCTTTCAGGGCTCGGGGGCCTTCGTCTGCGGGGAGGAGTCCGCCCTCATCGCCTCGCTGGAGGGGAGAGCCGGCACCCCCAGCCACCGCCCTCCGTATCCCGCCGTCAGCGGTCTGGAGGGCAAGCCCACCCTTATCAACAATGTCAAGACGCTGGCTTTTATCCGCCATATAATCGATAAGGGAGCTAAATGGTTTAGCGGCATAGGCACTAAAAACAGCCCGGGGACAGCCGTTTTCGCCCTGGCCGGCAAGGTGGTCAACACCGGGCTTATTGAAGTCCCCATGGGCACCACCCTGCGCCAGGTTGTCTTCGACGTGGGCAGCGGCATTCCCGGCGGCAAGCCTTTCAAGGCGGTGCAGATCGGCGGCCCCTCCGGCGGCTGCCTGCCCGAATCAGCGCTGGATTTACCCATCGACTTTGATTCTCTCACCCAAGCCGGGGCGATGATGGGCTCCGGGGGCATGATTGTCCTCGACGAGGACGACTGCATGGTGGAGATAGCCCGCTATTTTCTGGAGTTCACCCAGCGCGAGTCCTGCGGCAAGTGTACCTTTTGCCGCCTGGGTACCAAACAGATGCTGGAAACACTGGCCGAATTTACCCGGGGCAAGGGCAAGATCAAAGACCTGGATACACTCACCGAGCTGGCCGAGGATATAAAAGCGGGCTCGCTCTGCGGCCTGGGCAGGACGGCGCCCAACCCGGTGCTGACCAATCTGCGCTATTTCCGCGACGAGTACGAGGCCCACATCAAGGAGGGGCGGTGCCCGGCGCTGATGTGCCAGGAGCTTATCGCCTTTTACATCATACCGGAGAAGTGCGAGCTTACCTGCGATGCCTGCGTCGGCACCTGTACCGTGGAGGCAATATACAGCCACCCCAAGAAGAGATATAAAATCATCGACCAGGAGAAGTGCGTCAAGTGCGGCACCTGCCTCACCTCCTGCCCGCCGCAGTATAACGCTATAGTCAAGCTGTCGCCGCCCAGCGAGGTGCCAAAGTAGCCAGATGAAAACGGTATCTTTAATTATTGACGGCAAAGAAATAAAAGCCCCCCAGGGGGAGAAAGTCCTCTGGGCGGCGCTGGACAATGATATCTATATCCCCCATCTCTGCGCCCGGCGTGGGATTTTAGCGCCGGACGCCTCCTGCCGCCTGTGCTGGGTAGAGATAGAGGGCAGGCTCAAGCCGGTCACCGCCTGCACCGAGACGGTAGAAGAGGGTATGGTGGTCAACACCAGAGGTCAGGGTGCTTTAAGGCTGGCGCGCACCGCCCTGGAACTGCTTCTGGCCAGCAACGAGGTCGACTGCGCCAGCTGTGCCAGGAGCGGCTCATGTGAACTGCAAAAGATAGCCGCCCACCTCAAGGTCAAGCTTAAGACCAGGCGTTTTAAGAAGATTCCGCGCAACCTGAAAGTGGACTCCAGCAGCCCCCTCTTTATCTATGACCCCAACAAGTGCGTGCTCTGCGGCCAGTGCATCTGGGTCTGCCGCCAGCGCCTGGGCATCGGCGCCCTCGGCTTCGCCCACCGCGGCTTTAGCCGGAGAATGACCACCTTTGGCGATGAGCCCATCGGCCAGTCCCAATGCGCCGAATGCGGCGATTGCGTGGCCGCCTGCCCCACCGGCGCTCTGTGCTTTAAGGATAAGCCGGGCTCTTAGACCCCGGCTAATTTTTTACCCAGTTCCAGCAGCTTTTCCACCCGGGCCAGGCTGTCACTCTCGGCATAGATACGCAGCACCGGCTCGGTGCCGGAGAACCGGATGAGCAGCCAGCTGGTATCGGCCAGGATAAGGTGAAAGCCGTCAGTGGTGTTTACCTTGGCCACCTTAACCCCATCAAGAGACCGGGGCAAACCATCGCCGACGCGCTTGATTATCGCCTGGCGCTGGTCTTCGGGGAAGCTGAAATCCCGGCGCTCATAGTAGTGAGGGCCGACCTTGCTGTAAAGATAGTCCAGCAGCTGCGAAGGGGTCTTGCCGGTCTGGAGCATAAAGTCGAGGAAATAGATACCGGCCAGTATGCCGTCCCGCTCCCGCATATGCTCACGGAAGCCGTAGCCCCCGCTCTCCTCCCCCCCAACGAAAGCATTTTCCGCCAGCATTTTCTCGGCAACATATTTAAAGCCCACCGGCACTACATAGACGGGCAGTTTATATATTTCGCCCAAGCGGTCAATCATGGTGGTGCTGGTAATCGTCCTCACCATGGCCCCCCGCTCTCCCCGCACCTCCAGCAGGTAGAGGCAGAGCAGGGCAAAGACCTGGAGCTGGGTGAGAAACTGACCCTTCTCGTCGATGATGCCGAGGCGGTCGGCATCGCCGTCGGTAGCCAGGCCGACGTCCGCCTTCTGCTCTTTGACGGTAGCCGAGAGCTTGGCCAGGTTAGCCGCAATCGGTTCGGGCTGTATGTCGGGGAAGAGAGGATTGCGCTCGCCGTTTATCTCGGTAAGCTGGATAGTTCCCCCGCCCAGCAGCCGCTTAAAATAGCCAGCGCCGGCACCGTACATGGGGTCAGCCACTACCTTTAGCTTAGCCCGGCGCAACCGCTCCAGGTCAACGAGCTTGCCTATCTGCCGGTCATAGATAGGGGCGAGGTCAAGATACTCTATTATCTTCTGGTCCAGCGCCTCAGATAGCGGCAGACGTTCTATTTTACCGGTAGCCAAGGCGCGGGCGATAAGCTTTTCTATCTGAGCAGTAACCCCGGTTGAGGCGCTGGTGCCCTCTTCCGTCTTGAACTTGAAGCCGTTCCACATATGCGGGTTGTGGCTGGCGGTGATGACGATAGCCCCCCCCCCCCCCCTCTCCAGTACACCGAAGCTAACCACCGGCGTTGGCGTCGCCTTAGGGTAAAGGTAAACCTTTATGCCGCCAGCGGCGGCAACCTCGGCGGCGGCGGCGGCAAAGTCCTCGGAGGCGAAGCGGGTGTCATAGCCGATTATCAACCCTCTATCGGTTAAAC
>Ga0315554_1000847_pt1 | contig 18137 bp, 19 predicted proteins | sample SalMarSW160370MG_FD_202114 | JGI IMG/M metagenome (GOLD analysis project Ga0315554, IMG submission 202114) | Salt marsh sediment microbial communities from the Plum Island Ecosystem LTER, Massachusetts, United States - Salt Marsh Sediment SW1603-70 ... | reverse complement strand
TTCTCCTCCACTATCAGAGAAATCAGTTCGGCGATGTCAGCAACCTGCTTCTCTAACCCACGCCACCGCTCCACCACCCGCTTCTGCTCCGCCAGCTGTCGCATGACACTGCGGGCGGTTACCTGGTCTGACCAGAAATCGGGCTGGGTAGACTGCTTTTCTAATTTGGCAATCTCTTCTTCCCGGCTGGTAATGTCAAAGATGCACCAGAATATTAGATATTCGGGACCGTAGGTCTTCCAGCTTACCCCTCAGTTCCTGCATTTGTCCCTCACATTTCTCTAGCGGGAGAAACCGCCTTGGATAACTTCTCTTGCATCGAAACGTACTTCTCCGGCTTCAGATTACCGCCAGCAGCCTGGTGGGCCAGGCGTATGGGTTCGGGCAGACGGTAACCCCGGCAACACTCCAGTAACCAGTGTGTGGCCGTCGGTAAATCAAGCCCACACCCCACAGAAACATAAACTGGCTTCGTTTTCTCCTTGGTCCGGAGGACCACCCCGATTATCTCACCTCTGTCTACCAGCTCAGCATAACTACCCGGCTCATTCCCGGGCACGTCGTGACTGCCACAGAGCCGGGACTTGGCACAGCCGATAGTCGGCACATCCAGAAAGAGTCCCAGGTGAGAGGCAAGACCGATTCGCCGCGGATGGGCAATCCCCTGACCATCCACCAGGACAAGGTCAGGCGTTATCTCCAGAGTCTCACAGGCTTCCAGAATCAGGGGTGCCTCTCGAAATGACAGGAGCCCGGGTACGTAGGGGAAATTAATCTCTCCGTGAACCACCCTGACCTCCACCAGCCTGAGACCAGGATATTCGAGCACAACCACAGCACCGGTAGCCGCTCCCCGTGCCCTGAAGACGGAGACGTCTATACCGGCGATAAAACGGGGCCCGACTACCTTTCCACTCCGCAGCACCTCGCCTGCTAACTGCCGCTGCATCTCCATAGCCTCGGCAATACTCAGTTGCCAGGTGTGCCGTTTCCTCAACCTCACACCCCGATTATAGCGATTACGCAACATCTTGACAACAGCAATCTTATTGAGTAATCTCTATTGACAACATGTCCCTGAAAGCGCATAATATGCTCGTCATGCTAAAAATACGCTTGCGAAGAGTCGGCGCTAAAAAGAAACCAAGCTACCGCCTGGTGGTGGTTGATGCCCGTGCCCCCCGAGATGGGGCATCCGTTAGTGTCATCGGTCACTACAATCCCTTAACTGACCCGGAGACTGTGGTCATAGATGGGGAAGAGGCAGTGAAGTGGCTTGACAAAGGGGCTCAACCAACCGCTACCGCCGCCCGGTTGCTGTCCAAGGCGGGTATTGAGAAGTCCAAGACAGCCAAGGAGAAAGCATGAAAGAACTAGTAGAGTACATCGCCAAGTCAATCGTTAATTCACCCGATGATGTTCAGGTTACCGAGGAAGAGGACGAACAAGGTATCATTCTCAAGCTACAAGTCGCCGACGATGATAAAGGAAGGGTGATAGGTAAACAGGGGCGCATCGCTGAGGCAATGCGCACACTGATAAGGGTAAAAGCCGCCAAAGCTGGCACCAGAGCCACCCTCGAAATTGTCTGAAACCGTGGAGACTATCCTGCCACTTCTGAGCCACACACATTATTTCGGCCCACAACCTTCCGTCGCGCGGAAGTGGTTTTGCCGAGCAGGCGAGACGCGGTCTGTCTGAAAACCCCGCTCATTACCCAACCAGTCTTAGTCTCTCTTTATGGTATGAGCAATGTGATACTGAGGTAAGTCGTGGATTCCATTCCTGAGAAGCCTGGGCCTGAAGCAAAAGAAGCAAAACAGTGGCTGGTATGCCCCGTATGCAAGCAGCCTAACCCGGCGGGAACCCTGCACTGCCAGCACTGCTGGGGAGCCTCACTCTTCTCGGTCGAGCCCGTAACCACAGAAGAGCTAGAGAGCATCATGGAACGGGAGCGGGTCCGGTCGCGCCGTCGCAACCTGATTAAGACAGTCTCGGTAAGCATAATAGCTCCAGTGCTGCTTGCCACCGCGGTTTTTCTCGCGATTTACAGCTTCACTGACCTGATATTGGCACCTTCGCCGACCCTGAACTCCGAACCGCTCCCCGGGGAGTGGACAATGTTTCGCCACGACCTCAGCCACTCCGGTAGCATTAACCCCACCGATACTCAACCCGAAGGGGAGCTGAAGTGGGTATTCTTCCCCCTGGAAGAAGAGCTGGCAACAGTACAGACAGCCATGGATACGATGATAGCTGATAAGGGCCTTGCCTCAGTATCAGCTACTGACAAGACCAACCGCATGTCAACTTTCCCTGCCGGTAACCCTCTCTATCCAGATTACCTGGACGTACTAAAAACGAGAGGCCTGTACTCGTGTGACTCTAGTGGCTTGGTAAGACTGGAGTCAGGAAACCATTCGTCGCCGACAGTGGTGGACGGAATAATCTACTTTGGTTCCCAGGATTGGAACCTATATGCCGTGGACGCAGATACCGGTACCGAGCTCTGGGAATTCAGGACGAACAGCTTTGTGGAGTCCTCGCCGGCCGTTGTCGATGGCATCGTCTACTTCGGCTCAAATGACGGCATTTTCTATGCTCTCAATGCTAAGACCGGCGAGAAACTCTGGACTTTCCCCACCGGAAAGGCCAACCAATCATCTCCGGCAGTGGCCGACGGCATGGTTTTATTTTGCTCCGATGACTCTCATATATATGCCCTTGATGCCAGAACCGGAGAAAAGCTCTGGGACTACGAGGCAGACGGCCCCATCCTTTCCTCACCAGCAGTAGCCAACGGTATCGTCTACTTCTGCTCGATGGATAGGTATATTTTCGCCCTGCAGGCTTCTAATGGCAGGTTCCGGCTGCAGTTCAGGATTCTTTCGACTTCATCTTCCCCGGCAGTGAAGGACGGTGTCGTCTATTTCAACAGTGGTGGCAACCTTATTGCCATTGACGGCAAAGCAAGAAACTGGCCAGGGGAGCACATACTCGGTAACTTCTGGGTTCAGCTGTACGCTTTCCGCCTTGCGCCGACACCGCCACCGACGTCAGGGTACCTTTGGAACGTCCCACGATTAGGCAGGCAAACCTCTTCTTCTTCCCCTCTCGTAAGTGAAACAGTAATATATACCGCTTTCGACAACTACCTGTATGCGATAGATATCTCGACGCACGAAAAACTCTGGGACCCCCCTTTCAGAGCTGAAGACGACATCAGGTCTTCGCCGGCACTCGGCAATGATGTCCTCTATATAGGTAGTGAGGACGGACTTCTTTATGCAATAAATACTGCCGACGGCAAAGAACTCTGGCACTTCACTACCGGAGGCCCAATCACTTCCTCCCCGGCACTGGTCAACGGCATTATCTATTTAACCTCACACGACGGCAAGCTTTACGCCATAGAATAGTACCCGGTTAAAAGCAAAAAGCACCAGGGTAACTGTTGGTTTATTGAATGACAGGACTGGTGCTTGTGGTGAGGTTTCTGTTCAGCAGTAGTCTGGTTGGAGACTATAGACTCAAAGTTCCGGCCTTCTCCTTCGCCTCTTTTCAGCTACTCTAAGACGAACCAGAGAGCGGCGTAACGCCGCCTCGGCGCGAACCATGTTAGTTCCCGATAATTTCCCACCAAGCCGTTCCTCGGCACGTCGCTTCGCCTCTTCAGCCCGGGCGGCGTCGATATCTTCAGCCCTCTCAGCGGCATCGGCCAGAACGGTAACTCGGTCAGGCCTCACTTCAAGGAAACCGCCGGTGATAGCCATGAATATCTCCTCCCCACCCTTCCTCACACGAAGCTCACCCGGCTGTAACATCGTCATCAGTGGTGCATGGTGCGGTAAGATTGCCATCTCACCATCAATACCCGGCGCTACTACTATGTCAACGTCGTCTGAAAAGACCAGTTGCTCAGCGGTCACGATATCAAGCCTGATAGGCATTATGCGGTGGCCTCCATCCTCTCCGCTTCAGCTACCACGTCGTCTATCGTGCCCATCATATAGAAGGCCTGCTCCGGCAAGGCATCATACTTGCCCTCAAGTATCTCTTTAAAACCGCGTACTGTCTCCTCACGGGCTACGTATTTGCCCTCACGGCCGGTGAAGGCCTCAGCAACAAACATCGGTTGAGACAGGAAGCGCTGTATCTTACGTGCCCGCGCCACAATTAGCTTGTCCTCCTCGCTCAGTTCTTCAATACCCAGGATGGCAATTACATCCTGAAGGTCCTTGTAGCGCTGGAGTACCCTCTGCACCTCCCGGGCAACATTATAATGCTCATCACCGACAATCGCCGGGTCAAGGACCCGAGAGGTAGACGTCAGCGGGTCTACCGCCGGGAAAAGGGCCTGCTCGGCAATCGATCGCTCCAAAGCAATAACAGCATCCAGATGGCCGAAGCTGGTAACCACTCCGGGGTCGGTATAGTCATCCGCCGGAACGTAGATTGCCTGGAAGGAAGTAATGGAGCCCCGCTTGGTGGAGGTAATTCTCTCCTGAAGCTCACCCATCTCCGTGGCCAGGGTCGGCTGATAACCCACGGCTGAAGGCATTCGCCCCAGCAGCGCCGAGACCTCCATACCTGCCAGGGTGTACCGGTAGATATTGTCAATAAAAAGCAGGACATCCTGGCCCTCAGTATCACGGAAATACTCAGCCATGGTCAGCCCTGTCAGCCCTACTCTTAAACGTACCGCCGGCGGCTCGTTCATCTGGCCAAAGACCATCACCGTTTTGTCAAGGACACCAGACTCCTTCATCTCGTTCCACAGGTCATTACCTTCACGCGACCTCTCGCCAACACCGGCAAACACCGAGAAACCGCCGTGTTCGGTGGCGATGTTGCGGATAAGCTCCTGAATGACCACCGTCTTGCCGACACCGGCCCCTCCATAGGCACCAATCTTGCCGCCCTTGGTGAACGGTGCAATCAGGTCAATAACCTTGAGCCCCGTCTCCAGAAGCTCTGGAGTCGTCTCCTGCTCCTGGAAAGATGGCGGCTGGCGGTGAATCGGCCAGTAATCATCAGCCTTGACTTCACCAAGGTCATCCAGCGGCTGACCGGCCACGTCAAACAGACGGCCAAGGCTCGCTCTTCCTACCGGTACTACAATTGGTCCCCCAGTATCGACAGCCTCAGTACCCCGTGCCAGGCCATCGGTGGGTGCCAGCGAAAGACACCGGACCCAGTTATTACCAATGTGTTCCTCAACCTCAAGGGTAATCTTGCCTTCATCGGTTGTGATTTCTACCGCATTGAACAGGGCAGGTAACTCATCCGGCGGGAACTCCACGTCTACTACCGTCCCGATTACCTGGACTACTCTCCCCCTGGCCATAGTAACCTCCAGTCTCCTCGTAAAATTAATGACATCGTAATCCGTCTATTACTGATAGCCTGCTATTTTAAGGCAGCGGCTCCACCAGTAATATCCAGCAATTCTGTCGTAATAGACTCCTGTCGGGCTTTGTTATACAGGAGGGTCAAGTCCCCGATGAGTTCATGGGCGCTTTCGGTAGCATTACGCATCGCTACCATCCTGGCCGACTGCTCGCTGGCGATTGACTCCAGAATAGCGTGGTACACCTCCATCTCCACAAAACGGGGCAGGAGCTCTCCCAGGACAGCTTCCGGGCCAGGCTCATAGATGTATTCCACATTCTGCATTACCGGCATTTTCGCTGGTTCAACCGGCAGGAGTTGCTCTATAACTGGTGTCTGAGTCATCGTGGTCACAAACCTGGCATATACCAGGTACACCATGTCTACCAGACCGCTGCCATAGTCGTCAATAACAATACGTGATATCGGTAGCGTATCCATCAGGCTAGGTCGGTCACCAAGCCGGGTAAACTCAGCCAGGATGTCGCGGCCGACTCGTCTCATGAACTCGCTTCCTTTGCGGCCAACCGTAATCAATGTGACTGGTACCTCCTGCTCCAATAGAAAGCTCGCTGTCTTACGGTTGATATTGGAGTTCAACCCACCACAGAGGCCGCGGTCTGAGGTAATATACACCACGGCTATCTTCTTCACCGGCCGTCGCTGCAACAGGGGATGCGGTGCTCCACCAGCCTGCGGCAGTGCCGCCAGATCAGAAATGACCTGGCGAATCTTTTGGTCATAAGGGCGACCGGCAACGCCGGCTTCCTGAGCACGCCGCATCTTGGAGGTGGCAATCATCTCCATAGCACGGGTAATCTTAGATATACTCTGCACACCCCGGATGCGACGACGAATCAAACGTATATTTGCCATAACCTGCTATCCACCGTATCGCATAGGGAATAACCTAACTCACGCGGCAAACTGGGTCTTCTTGAACTCCTCGATGGCTGCCTTGAGTACCTCTTCAGTCCCTTCACTGAGTATCTTTTCCCGGACGATTACCGAGCCAATCTCAGGGTGACTTGACTCCATGAACCGATGGAAGTCAACCTCAAAACGGCCCACATTTTCCACAGCGACATCATCAAGATAACCATTTATAGCTGCGTAGAGAATCATCACCTGCTTTTCCACCGGCATCGGCACATATTGTCCCTGTTTCAAGACCTCGGAAAGACGCTGGCCACGCTCGAGCTGGGCACGGGTCGCCCGGTCCAGCTCAGCAGTACCGAACTGGGCAAAGGCCGCCAGCTCACGGTACTGCGCCAGCTCCAGGCGAAGCCGACCAGCTACCTGCCTCATTGCCCGAATCTGGGCGTTACTGCCCACGCGTGATACGGATATACCAACGTTCAGCGCCGGCCTGGTACCAGCATTGAACAGGTCTGTTTCAAGGTATATCTGGCCATCCGTTATTGAGATTACATTTGTCGGGATGTAGGCAGATACATCACCGGCCTGTGTCTCAATAATAGGTAACGCCGTCAGAGAGCCGCCACCATGCTCGTCAGAGTATCTAGCCGCCCTTTCCAGCAAGCGACTGTGCAGGTAGAAAACATCGCCAGGGTAAGCCTCACGACCCGGGGGCCGCCGCAGCAGCAATGAAAGCTGTCGGTAAGCCCACGCATGTTTGGAAAGGTCATCGTAAATAACAAGGGCATCTTTGCCCTGCTCCATGAACTCCTCACCAATAGCACAGCCGGCATACGGTGCCAGGTACTGTAAAGCCACGGAATCAGAGGCATTAGCAGCGACAATGATGGTGTGCTCCATTGCCCCGTATTCCTCCAGGGTGGCTGCCACCCGCGCCACCTTAGACGTCTTCTGACCAACAGCAACGTAGATACAGATAAGGTCGCCACCCTTCTGATTGATAATCGTATCCAGGGCAATGACCGTCTTGCCAGTCGACCGGTCACCGATGATAAGCTCGCGCTGCCCCCTTCCCAGTGGTATCATGCTGTCGATTGCCTTTATCCCGGTCTGTACCGGTGTATTTACTGGTTGCCGGGCAGTGACATTAGGAGCAATACGCTCCAGAGGACGGGTTCTGTCTGCTTTAACGGCACCCTTGCCATCGAGAGGACGGCCCAGCGGGTCAATAACACGCCCGATGAGGCTGTCACCGACAGGTACTTCGGCAATTCTGTTGGTGCGCCTTACCTCATCACCCTCCTTGAGGTCAGTATAGTCACCAAGGATGATGGCAGCGACACTCTCCTCCTCGAGGTTCATAGCAATCCCGATGACATCACCAGGAAACTCGAGTAACTCGTTGTATTTCACGGCGGCCAGTCCATGTATCCGGGCAATACCATCACCAACCTCGTCAACGGCGCCAACATCGACTGTTGTCAGCGTTGCCCCGAACCGCTCTATCTCCTGTTTGATGGCGGAAGCTATGTCTCGCCCTCTTGTTGTCATCTAAGCTACCTCCCCTCTACTCCTTGGAGGATTATTACGGTTACTTCCCCACCCCACCCAACTCTCTACGCAAGGCTGTCAGTTTGCTACGGATGCTACCGTCGATGAGCCTATCGCCAATCCTGATGACAATACCGCCAACTATGCCAGGGTCTACCTTTGTCCTGAGCACTACCGGCTTGCCCACCATATTCGTAATGCGTTGTGCCAGCTTCAGCCTGTCCTCGTCGTCCAGAGGAATAGCCGTGGTGACTTCAGCAACCTCAGCCCCCTCGACGCCGCGGTAATTGTCCAGCAGTTGCTGGTATTCCTCAGAAATATCCTCAATCATACCCAGCCTGCCCTTGGCCACCAGCATCGATACTAGCTTCAGGGCCATGGGGTGTATCTCTCCCAGTCGCTCGGAGAGAACCTCACTCTTCTCATCGAACGACACTTCGCGGTTCTCCAGTAAGGCAAAGAGGGCCTCATCCCTGACCATACTGGCAATCTTCCTCAGGTCAGACTGCCAGACGTTAAGCTCTTTCTGCTCCAGAGCCATCCGAAAAACTGCCTGTGCATAACGTCTCGCGTAAACGCTATCGGCCACTATTGTCTCCTGGTTTTAATTACCGCTTATTCTTTATCTAAGGTGGTGCTCTCCTCCAGCACCTTCTCAATCAATTCGCGGTGCGCTTCCTTGTCCAGTGACTTCTCAATCACCTTCTCCGCAGCCGCTACCGCCAGGTCAGCAAACTCCTGCCTTAACTCACTGATTACCTCGTCACGCTCACGCTGTATCTCCTGGCGTGCCTTTTCCACGAGGCCAGCAGCCTCTACCTTGGCTTCCTGCTGCGCTCTCTGTCTAGCCTCGTCTCCGGCCCTCATCGCCCGGGCGATTGCCTCCTGGCCTTCCTTGGCAGCCGCTTCCAGCTTCTTCCGGTTTTCCTCTTCAGCAGCCGCTGCCTCTTCTTTCACCCTCTCCGCCTGCTCCACACTCTCCTTTATCCTCTGAGAACGCTGGTCGAACATTCGCAGAATCGGCTTGTAGGCAAAGAAATATAGCAACCCGAAAAGGACGAGGAAGCTCACAATCTGCGCTATCAGTGTTGATAGATTAATGCCAAGTCCTTCCACGATACCCCCTCCTGGCTGCTAAGCCACAAAAATGAGGACGATTGAGACCACCAGTGCGTAGATGGCAACCGCCTCCGCCATGGCAATGGCCAGAATCATGTTGGTCATGATTGGTCCCCTGGCCTCCGGGTTACGCCCCAGCGCCTGCATCGCGCCCGCTCCCAGAATCCCGATACCGATTCCCGGACCGATAGCCCCCAGGCCCATGGCGATCCCGGCTGCCAAAAGCCTCGCTGTTTCAGCGTCCATGCTGTATTTTCCCTCCTTTTGGGTAATTAACTTTAACCGCCCATATCAGCGGAATTTACTGAATTAATGCGCCTCTTCATGCTCATGTAACGTAACCGCCATGGTAGCAAACACCAGTGTCAGTCCACCGAAGATTAATGCCTGGATAGCACCGACGAGTAACTCCAGCCCGTAGAACGGCACCGCTAGTAGGAAAGGCATCAGGAACAGCATCACAAAAAGCAGTATCTCCCCACCTAGCATGTTGCCGAAGAGACGGAATGAAAAGCTGACCAGCCTTATAAAATAGCTAATAAACTCGAGAAAGCCGACAAACATGTCAATTGCACCGAAACCAATACTGCCGAGGCCAGTCTTCACCTTGCCACTCACCAGCTGGCCAACGCCGCGAATGAACCGGGGGACATTGAAAAATTGCTTGAAGAACAACATGCGACTCTGTTTAATACCGAAGTACGATACGAAAAAGAACGATACTATCGATAAGGCCAGCGTAAAATTAATATCGGTGTTAGCGCCCCGCAGCAAGGGCAGAACATGCTCCTCACCATTTTCGACCACGGTATAGGTTATCGAGCCGAATCCAGGCACCAGGCTGAGCCAAGCGTTCATGATGACAAAAAGAAATATTGTGGCTATTATCGGGAAAAATCGACGCCCGTTCTTCTCTCCGGCAACATCGACACAGAGATTGAGCAGCCACTCGATGGCAAACTCCAACAGACTCTGGAGTCTGGAAGGTATGAGCTTTATCCGATGGGTAACTGCCCAGGCAAGGGCCACCAGGACAACTATGGTTATCCAGGAAGCGATGAGGGTATTGGTGACAGCGAACCCGCCGATGTGAAAGATATCTTCGGCAGGGAGTTGCACGTGAGGTGCGTCCACGGTGAATATCTCGGGCAGCCCCACATTACCGACAATCGCTTTACCGAGGGCACCGCTGAGGAAACTAACAATGCCAACGGCCAGGACAACAACAATAATAACAATCAGTACCGGAAAAGAACAACCCAAACAGCCTTTTCTTGACACTAGCTATTCCCTTTATCCTGTTTGTCATTCAGAAAGGGCCGGAGCATGGCATAGACACCATAGAAAGCGACCACTATTCCCAGAAGAAGACCAATTATTAACCACAGAGGTTCACTGTTGAACTTACTATCAAGCCAGCGTCCGCCGACCACGCCCAAGATTATAGAAGCAGCCACGAAGAACCCGACACCCAGCATCCCCAACGCCGCCAGTCGCTTGTTCATACCGCCAGCAGCATATCAAAATCTACCTGCCCAAGTCAATCCCCTATTAATGACCACTCCTGTCCTCTTATTAGAGCTTTGCTCACTCATCCCGGCCTTGGACAATAAAAAAGGCCCTTAAACCATCGGTTCCAGGGCTCCTCACCATTGTCTGCTCAAGACATGATTCATATGTCACCAGCCAGACTATGCCTTCCTCCTGTTAAAGAGTCGCGAGAAATTGCCGTCAAACTCCTTCAGGAAGTTGTGCATATCGAGTACTTCATCAGCCTTTAGACCATCGGCATCCCGGAATTTCTTCAATTCCGCCACCGACAGGTCAGTAACTATCTCCCCTGCTGTCTCCTCATCCACAACCGCTGCCACCAGGTAATGAGCACGGCAAGCCATACAGAACACACTCATAAACCACAGGTCATCGTGATGCCCAAGGACCTCGATATTGTCTATTTCATATCGCTGCCCGCAGCCACTGCATTTGGCCGACGTCATTAGCTGCTTGATGGTAGCTTCTTCCACAACTGTACCTCGGGGTATTATGGGACGTCTGGATTCAGGACTTACGCTTGTCAAAGTCCTCAAGGTCGAGACTATTTATGAAATCATAGAAGGCAGACATTTTCTTCATCTCTTCTTCGCTGACCTTCTCCACATCGATACCGCCCATTTCCTTCTGCTCCGACAGTGGTTTGCCAGTTTCCTTGTCTAGTAAAATACCAGCCTTGTCCAGTACTCCCTCTTCGGCGTAAATAGGTGCATCCACCCTTACTGCCAGAGCAATTGCATCACTGGGACGGGAATCTACTTCCATCTGCCCGCCATCAACATTTAGGACAACCTTGGCATAGAAGGTATCGTTCTTAAGGTCACTAACAATGATAGAATTGATGCTGGCTCCCAAAACATCAACGATTGTATTCAGCAGGTCGTGAGTCATCGGTCTTGGCACGCTGACGCCCTGCAGCTTAACAGCGATAGCATCCGCTTCGGCCGGTCCTATCCAGATAGGCAGATAACGGTCAGACGTCTTCTCTTTGAGGATTACCACCCGCTGATAGTTCATGAGACTGACCCGAATACTATCGACAGTCATCTCTATCATGGCCGACCTCCTCTATTCCTCCCCGGCACGATTCATTCTAAACCTAACTCTTGCCTGCTGTCAAATGGCTCACAACTGCTAAAAACGCTGGCATCGGGTTGCGAGAAGCCCCACCACGAAGCCCCCCTCCACCGCCCACCTAAATAGTTCAATTCGTGGTATAATTTTCAAAGGCAAGGACTTGCTTTTGAGTTGAATAATATAATAGTATTGAGCAAGCGACTTGCCTCTATTTATTAAGGAGGAAAAACAAATGCGCCAAGCTCATAAGGCCATCGTTTGGTTCAATGAAGTTACCAAAAAAGACATCCCCCTTGTAGGCGGTAAAGGGGCAAACCTAGGCGAGATGACCAATGCTCACGTGCCTGTCCCACCCGGATTTATCGTCACCGCCGACGCTTACTTCGATTTCCTCAATGAGACCGGTATTACCAACCAGATACGCCGATTGCTTGAACCACTCGACTCCAATGACAGCCGCCAGCTACAGGAGATTTCGGCGGCAGTCAAGGACGTAATCCTCAAGGCCGCGATGCCTCAGAGCCTCGCCACAGGCATTAAAGAGGCCTACAGGAAGATGGGCGGCGGCTTCGTGGCCGTGCGTTCCTCGGCCACTGCCGAAGACCTGCCGGAAGCATCCTTCGCCGGCCAGCAGGCAACCTTCCTCAACATCAGGGGGGAGAATGAAGTAGTAACCGCTGTTCAGCAGTGCTGGGCGTCCCTGTTCGAGCCGAGGGCCATATTTTACCGTGTGGAAAACGGCTTCGACCATTTTAAGGTCGGCATCGCCGTACCAGTACAGAGAATGGTCCAGTCCGACGCCTCCGGGGTCATGTTCACCGTAGAGCCGACTTCCAGCGACCGGAGTAAAATCACGATTGAGGCTGTCTTCGGGTTGGGTGAGATGATTGTATCCGGAGACGTAACCCCCGACCATTACATTGTCGACAAAGACACCATGCAGATAGCCCACAAGGAAATTAAAGCGCAGGAGTGGAAACTTGTCAAGAAAGAGGGGGGCAAAGGGAAGGAAGACAACATCAAGATAGACCTCACCCCTGAGGAACAGGCACAGCAGAAGATAACCGACAAAGATATTTTAGCCTTGGCCAAGATTGGTAAGAGTCTGGAAGACCACTATCAATTCCCGCAGGACATCGAGTGGGCAAAAGAGAAGAACGAAATCTTCATCGTCCAGACCCGTCCCGTAACTACCATCAGGGAAATGGTTGCCCCCGGACCAGAAATAGAAGCCGAGGCAATACTCACCGGCTCACCAGCCAGCCCCGGGGTCGCCTCTGGCCCGGTCAAGCTAGTTCCTGACCCCTCACAAATAGATAAGGTGCTGGATGGTGATATCCTGGTAGCTGAAATGACCACCCCGGACTTTGTACCAGCAATGAAGCGTGCAGCGGCTATTGTCACCGACCGTGGTGGCCGGACAGCCCACGCCGCCATTGTCAGCCGGGAACTGGGAATCCCATGCGTCGTCGGTACCGAGAAAGCAATGGCCACCCTGAAAGACGGCCAGGTCGTCACCGTAAATGGTACCGGCGGTGAGGTATACGACGGCAAGATAGAGTTTGCCGAGGAGAAAGAGACCAGGGCAGCGGTGCATATCGAAACCAGGACCAAACTACTGGTAAACCTGGCCCAGCCGGAACTGGTGGACCGGGTAGCAGCGCGTGATGTCGATGGCATCGGGCTACTACGGGCTGAGTTCATGGTCGCCCAGATTGGCGAACATCCCAGCTACATGATTAGCCAGGGGCGAGGTCAGGAGTTTGTCGATAAACTGGCGGAAGGACTGACCGCTTTCGCCAAGGCCTTTCACCCACGCCGGGTTGTCTACCGGACAAACGATTTCAAGACGAATGAGTACCGGGCTCTCAAAGGTGGCGAAAAGTACGAGCAGCAAGAAGAAAACCCGATGATTGGCTATCGGGGAGCATCCCGTTACATCACCGATATCGAGACCTTCAAACTGGAACTGACCGCTATCAAAAAGGTGCGAGAGAAGTACAACAACCTCTGGGTTATGATTCCCTTCGTTCGAACCGTCAACGAGCTTACCCAGACAATAAAAATTATGAAAGAGGAAGGGTTGAAACGCTCGGATGACTTCAAGATATGGATGATGGTCGAAGTGCCCTCCAACATCATCCTCCTGGAAAAATTTATCGCCGTTGGCATTGACGGCATCTCCATTGGCTCAAACGACCTCACCCAGCTCACACTGGGCATCGACCGGGACAGTGAGAAACTGGCCGAAACATTCGATGAGCGGGATGAAGCCGTGATGCTCTCCCTGGAGAGGGCCATCAAGGTGTCCAACAGCATGGGGATTACCTCCTCCATCTGCGGTCAGGCACCGTCAGTCTATCCGGAGCTCACCGAGAAGCTGGTCGAGTGGGGCATTACCTCTGTTTCCGTCAGCCCGGATATGATTGACCGCACGCGGGAGATAATTGCGCAGGTCGAAGAGCGTTTGAAGTCGAAAAAGTAGTGAGTGGTCGGCACGCTAGCGCAGAAGCAAAACTGGGCATAAAGTAACCTCCGACATTAGAAACGGGGGCAGCAGTGACCGATTTTAAACGGATTACCACTCCCTGGAGTTATTCGCTGGCAGTTGAGGCTGGAGACTTCGTTTTTCTCGGACTACACCGCGGCTTCGGCAATGATTTTACCATTCAGTTCCATGATGCGTTTTCACATCTGAAAAAGACCTTGAAGGAGTTTAATCTGACCCTGGCAGACCTGATAAAAGTGGATGTCTGGTTGAAGAATATCGAAGACGTAAGGGTATACGAAAAGCTTTTCAGAGACTACTTTGAAAAAGATAAGTATCCGGCAAGAATGGGTGCCACCACCGAGTTTGTCGATGACGATTGCCTTTTCATGATTAGCGGCGTAGCCTACCAAAAGGACAAATAAACTAAAGCGACCAGACCGAGTAGTAAGTGATTGAAAAACTAAATATCCGGCAGCTGACTGAAGAAAGGGAAGAAAGCCTCTCTCCCTTTGCCCAGAGAAGCAGGCTGTCTCGAGGCAGGCGCGAATACGAAGAACCCTGCCCTATCCGGACAGACTTCCAGCGTGACCGGGACCGTATCCTCTACTCAAAGGCCTTCCGCCGGCTTAAGCACAAGACGCAGGTCTTCATCGCCCCGCTTGGTGACCATTACGTGACCCGCCTCACCCATACCCTCGAAGTCTCTCAGGTAGCGCGAACAATTGCGCGCGCCCTCAACCTCAATGAGGACCTGGCAGAGGCAATCAGCCTGGGGCACGACCTGGGACATACCCCTTTTGGACACATTGGTGAAGCCGTTCTTAATGAGCTCTCCCCTCACGGGTTCCGCCACAATGAGCAGTCACTGCGCATCGTCGACCACCTGGAGCGCAATGGCCGCGGCCTCAATCTCACCTGGGAAGTCAGGGACGGTATCCTCAGCCATTCCAAGACAAACTCCAGTATCCTGCCTGAGGTTGATGAGAGGGCGGATACCCTCGAAGGTGAAGTCTGCCGGCTGGCCGATGTCGTTGCTTATGTCAATCACGACACCGAGGATGCCATCCGGGCTGGTGCCATCACTGAAGGTGACCTGCCGCTATCGGCGGTTACCGTGCTCGGCCTGTCCAACTCGGCACGCATCAATATCATGGTCAGCGACATTATCGAACACTCGTGGGCAGCTACCGGCACAGTGACACCGGATGCCACGTCTGGAATCCATATCACCATGTCCCCTGAAGTCCTTAAAGCAACCGATACCCTCCGGGAATTCCTTTTTGACCGGGTATACGATGTCCGCTCAGCCCAGCATGAATCGGAACAGGCCAGAGAAGTCGTCCGCCTGCTGTACAGGTATTTCACTTCTCATGAGAACAAGCTACCACCGGAGTACCGCCTTGGCGACGATGACCGGGAACGGAGGGTGGTTGATTATATTGCCGGTATGACTGACCGCTATGCCTTGAGAACCGCCGAGGAGATGTCCCTGCTCGACACCAGAATTAAGCAGCCGCCCCTTTTCATTGACTGACCCCGAAATTTGTTATACTATGCTATATCCCCCCACATGGTATTTATAAGCCGATTGGACATTAGATGAGCGTCATCGACGAAGTAAAGCAGAAACTGGATATTGTCGAGGTCGTCAGCCAGTACGTTCCGCTGACCAAGGCCGGACGCAATTTCAAGGCACGCTGTCCCTTCCACGAAGAGAGGACCCCCTCATTCTTTGTCTTCCCGGAGCGGCAGAGTTGGCACTGTTTCGGTGCCTGCGGCACCGGCGGCGATGTCTTCTCGTTTGTCATGAAGCAGCAGGGGATGGACTTCGGCGAGGCGCTGCGTCTCCTCGCCCAGCAGGCGGGGGTTACTGTCCCTTCCCGCCTCGAACGTGACACCAGAAAAGACGAAAGGGAACGGCTTTACCAGGTCAACGAAGCCGCCGCCAAGTTCTTCCACGACCAGCTACTCCATTCCCCAGCCGCTACCAGAGCACGGGACTACTTGAGCGGCCGGGCCTTTACCGCAGACACGGTAACCGCCTTCCAGCTTGGATACAGCCCCGATAGCTACGATGCCCTGAAAAGTCACCTCCAAGAAAGAGGGTTCACCGAGAAGGAACTCGTTGACGCCGGTCTGCTCGTAGAAACAGACGATGGCAGGACCCGCGACCGCTTCCGCAACCGTCTGACGTTTCCCATTCACGATGCCAGAGGACACACCACTGGTTTCGGAGCAAGGGTGCTGGATGACTCTCTGCCCAAGTACACCAATTCACCGCAGACGCTTGTCTTTGATAAGAGCGGTACCCTCTACGCCATTGACCTGGCCACCAGCGCCATCCGGAAACAGGACCAGGTTATAATCGTAGAAGGCTACATGGACACCATCACCGCCCACCAGAATGGTTTCAATAATGTGGTTGCCTCTATGGGGACCGCCATCACGGAACGACAGGTCACAACACTCAAAAGACTCACCAGAAATATTGCCCTGGCACTTGACGCTGATGCCGCCGGTGAAGAAGCTATGCTCCGCTGTGTCGACTACGAGAACATCCTTGATGCTGAAATACAGGTCATCATCCTCACCGGCGGGAAAGACCCGGACGATGTCATCCGGCAAGACGCCCAGAAGTGGCAAGAACTGGTCAAGAGTGCTGTGCCGGTTGTCGACTTCACCTTCAGTACCAAGACCGCCAGGTTAGATATGACCACGGCCAGAGACCAGTCGCGGGCAGTGCATGAACTCGCACCCATCATTGCCCGGATGAAGGATGCTGTACGCCGCGACCACTACATACGAAGACTGGAAACCCTGACCAAAACGAGGTATAATGTAATTGAAGGTATCGTCAAGGAATTTATGGTACCTTCAAAGCAGAGTAAGCCGAAAAGAGAACCGACTAGCCGGACCGCGCAATTACTTTTATCTAACCCCCTTGAGGAATACTGTCTGAGGCTGTTATTGCATCACCCCGAATTGATTAGTATGAGTGAGGGTCTCCTGCCAGAATACTTTCAGGATAGCCAGAACCGCGAGATTTTTATTACATGGCAACAGGTCAAGGACCTGCCATCACTCAAGGACAACCTCGACCCTGCCCTCTGGGAGCAGGTGGAGTCGCTGGTGTCAGTTGATGTAATTGAGAACCAAATCGAGAGGAAACTGGATAACGTTATCCTTCGCCTTCGAGAGCAATACCTGAGAGACCAAAAGGAGGAGAGAGCCACTGCTTTCGCTGCGGTGGCTGCGGAAGAAGGGGCAGGTGCTGACCTCGCCAAACTTGATAACGAAGATATTAATGAGAATACCCAATTGCAGCAAGTATTTGAGCAAGAAGGCAGAAGCAACAGGAGCAGGAAGGGATGGACATAGAAGGCTTTTCGAAACCACCGCAGTTCACTGAGAACGATAAGGATGATGAAGAGCTTGCCGACGAAGTAAGCGTTAAGTCCCAATCGGAGGTTGAGCTGGAATCAGAAGCCCAGTTGGAAGGGCTGGAAGACCAGGAGGTGGGTGATGACCCGGTGCGCCTCTACCTCCATGAAATCGGTAAGGTACACCTGCTCACCGGCGACGACGAGAAATACCTGGCGCGGAAGATTGAGGAAGGTAAGCGGATTGATGATATCAAGCAGAAATTATACGAGTCCGGCAGACCGTCGTCGGCAACCGATATTGTACTTGCCATGGCCAGGGAAATAGGGACGGCGGCTGACCTGATACACCTGCTTCAGGAAGAACTCGGCCTGCCCATCACCGACAGCTTTACCGAGAGTGCTTCCGCTGCCGTGCTCCGTAGCAATATCGACGGCGTAATCGACCAGCAGCTGGTCCAGAATATCGCCCTGCGCCTAGACAAGTCACTACCGGAAACGGAGCAGGCGGTTATCAACCTCTCAATTGATTGCGCCCTGCTGCCGGATGAGGTGCTGGAAGCAATTGATGCCAGCGTTTCCCTGACCAATATCGAGGAACTCACGAATGACCCCTCATTCATCAACAAAATCGTTGAACACGAGCAACAAATCAATGCTAGGTTAACCACCATCGAGGAAGAGGCAGAGAAGGCCAA
>Ga0315554_1000846_pt1 | contig 18148 bp, 13 predicted proteins | sample SalMarSW160370MG_FD_202114 | JGI IMG/M metagenome (GOLD analysis project Ga0315554, IMG submission 202114) | Salt marsh sediment microbial communities from the Plum Island Ecosystem LTER, Massachusetts, United States - Salt Marsh Sediment SW1603-70 ... | reverse complement strand
TCCCTCGGGCGCGGGTCGACTGACGATGAGATCGACTCTGCAGTCGACGCACTGCACCGCGTGGTTTCAAGGATGGATAGATGATTTCGTGTCACCCCGAAACTTGTTCACCCGCCGAGTCCATTGTTCCGAGGGAGCCCCGCCAGAGAGGATGGCGGGCAAGTCTGCTCCCGAGGTGCAGGAGGCTCAGGAGCTGAGCTCCTTCGCAACTTGTGATGCCTACCACTCAGATGAGCTTCTCGACTGCCACGATCGAGTCGTCATCCAGAACATAGTTTCTGGCAGATGAATACCGCCACCGCTCGGGTCGCTCGACAAATCCTTTTCGGACCGGATTGTCGTGCAGACGTTTTGCCACTCGACGACCGTTGTCGTGACGAAATGGTGCCCGACTCCGGGTATGACTTTCCAGCGACTCATATGAGCGCCTCCAAGATGCGTGCGATCAGTTCAGGAGCAGAGCTCCTTCACAACATTGTCTCCACCGAAGTCTGTGGCGGAAAGTAGGGGTCCAGATCGGAGCTCTGTTCTGGATTCCCGCCCGCCAGACCGCGTGTCGGGCTGGCTTACGCGGAAATGACATTGTATTCGCCTTTCACCCAGCACTCGCCTGCCCCGACATCCTTCCGAACTCCCTCATCGCAATCCCGTATCGCAGGCCCCGATCGCTGACCGTGATCCGGTCCGCGTTCAATCTCTTCAGAACCTCGAGAAGTATGAGGATGCCGGCAAGGAGGACATCGGCTCGTCCGGGCAATACCTGCGGGTAGCCGAGGATCTCTTCGACGCTTCTAATCCTGAGATGATTGAAGATTTCCTGGATGGCCGCGACGGTGAGTTCGTGGCCGCTTACTCGGGTCGAATCGTAGTCCGACAGCTGAAGATCCATTGCGGCGAGTGTGGTGAGCGTTCCGGCAACACCGATCAGCCGGGTGTGCGATGGGAGCGAGGAGAGGGACGCCACCTGATCCCGGATCTCGGTGAGCGCCTGGTTCATGGCGAGCGAAGACGGAGGTGAAGTCTTCAGGATTCTCTCGGTCAGCCGGACGGAGCCGACATCCAGGCTCTGCTTCCTCTCAACGGCCTTTCCGGCGCCGAACACCAACTCCGTGCTCCCCCCGCCGATATCGAGCACCCCGAAATACTGGTGCCCCCCCGGCCGCAGAAACTCCGACACCGCACCGAGATAGGTGAGCTCCGCCTCTTCGTCTCCGTTGAGAACCGTGACCTCAAAGCCGAGCCTTTCTTCGACAGACCTGATAAACTCGCGTCCGTTCTTTGCGTCTCGCAAAGCGCTCGTTCCGCAGGCGACGATCTTCTCCGCGTGCAGCTGATCGGAGAGTTCTCGATAGGAGGAGAGGAAGCCGAGCGTTCGCTCGATCGTCTCCGGTGTGATTGCCCGATTCTCATCGACACCCTTCCCGAGTCGGGCTATGACATGTTCGTCGCGCAGCACGGCAACTCTCCCGTCAGGCGAGAAATCCGCGATCAGCATCAGGATCGTGTTGGTGCCGATGTCAATTGCCGTCAGACGCATGCGCTTTTATCAGGGCCAGAGCAGCCCACTCATTCTCGTCGATAACCTCCAGCGGAACCAGGCTCTGGTGAAACAAGAGATCCAGAAATCCGGAGAGATCTGACGCGAGCAGGCCGGAGAGAATCAGCATGCCTTCCGGCCGAAGCTTCTTGACAAGGCGCGGTAAGGTGCTCGTGATCGTCGGCATGTCGATATTGGACACGATCAGGTCAAACGTGTGGTCCGGCAGGCGCGACAGCTCCCTCGATACGACCCGCACCTTGTTGACCAGCCGGTTCTTCTTCACATTTTCGCGAGCGTTGCTGATGGCCCACGGATCGTTGTCGACGGCGAGAGCGGAACGGGCCCCCAACTTTACCGCGGCGATCGCGAGGACGCCGGTGCCGCATCCGAAATCCAGGATATACCCTCCCGGCGCGATGTATTCCTGAAGCAAGAACAGGCAGAGCCTGGTGGTCTCGTGGTGGCCGGTCCCAAACGACATCTTCGGATCAATGTGCAGGACGATCTTGCCCTTATCCTTCTTCCGGAGTTTCTTCCACGAAGGCTTGATGATAATGCGATCGGTCGCTTCGACGATGCCGGCCTGCCTTTCCCACGCTGCATTCCAATTTCGTTCGACGAGCTTCTGTGTGTCGTATTGAACCCCGGATTCCGGAAATTCGCTCCGAAAACGCGCGAGGAATCCTTTCAGGTCGCGTTCAAGGTCCGGCGTCCATTCCGACTGCTTGATAAAGCATTGCAGTGATCGGCCTTCCTGAAGAAATCCTTCGAAGCCGAGCGCGGCGATCTGTCCGACCAGGAGATCGTGGTACTCCGCCGCCGTGTCGATTGCGATCTGTGTCCACGCGCGAACGCTCATGACAACCCGCCCGAAGAGGTTGAGTACCGTTTTCGCAAGATGGTCTCCACCAGGTCGCTGTTCATCTCCAGCCAGTAGATTTGATCCTGGTAGTTCTCCTGCATCTTTCTGTCTGCTTTGTTGTACCGGACATTCAGCGAGTAGATGAACCAGACCACGATGGTGAAAACAGTCATGGCGCGGAGGTCGGGGAGGCTCGAGCCTGTCGCGATCGCGAATGCGAACGTCGCCGCGGAGAGTAACGCGAACCAGAAGGAGGTCCGCCGGATCTGGATCATGATATGATAGACGGTGCCGAAGAAGAAAATCTTCTCGTGAAAGACGGGCGGCATGTGGTTGTTGAGGATATAGAAGTAAAGCCGCCGGGCCTCGGCATCTTCAAGGGGAGCGAGCTCAGACATCGAACGGGCTTTGTTCTTGATCCACAGGCTGGGCTGGTTCTCGAGGAATGCTTTCCGCCGTTTCGTGCTCTCCTTTGCATACAGGGTCAACCCCGAGATCATCGCCACCGCCAGGAACACGAACATGAGAGGAAGTCCTTCCAGCGTGAACGGTGGAAAAAGGGTCCGGCTGCCTGCCCAGAGATACGACATGAGCAATGCGGCGAAGTAGAATCCAGGGGCAAAGATCCGTATTGCCTCGTACGAACCGAAGGCAGAGGAAGGCTGGTTCATGGAAGTCTCACTGAAGTGTGGATGCTTTGGAGTAGACGACGGCTATGAGCACCCGCCCCACCGCGCCCAAGCTCTCGCTACTGCATTTGTCGGGCGTATCGGCCATGGTGTGCCAGTACTTGTTTGTTTCGTCAGGATAGGAGAAGTCGATCAGGTCGACGGCGGGAATCCCGACGTTCATCAGCGGCATGTGGTCGTCGGTGACCTCCGTTCCGGGAGAGTCGATGAACTGCGAAATGCCGAGCTCCTGGGCGGTCGCGAAGATCAGGTTCATGACTTGCGGTGCGTATCGATCGGAATTGACCTCCCGCGGTATCCGGAGATCGCTGTCTCCTATCATGTCGATGTTGATGGCGAACCGGGGCCTCCTTCCGGCAGGGAGATTTCGCGCGAAGTACTTCGCGCCGGCCGAGAAGCTCTCGGGAAGGCCTGTCGTGCCGAGATCTTCACCATCGAACAGGACGATGTCGACCCCGATCGGCGGCGGATCTCGCTTGAGGAGCCTCGCAACCTCAAGCAGCACGGCGACCCCGCTCGCGCCGTCGTTGGCGCCAACGATCGGTTTCGTCCGATTCTTTGGATCGGGATCCTGATCCGCCCACAGGCGGGTGTCCCAATGCGCCGTCAGAAGGATGCGCTTGCTCGCGCTGACGTTGAAAGACGAGATGATGTTCGTCAGCTGGACCTGCTTGCCGTTGGGGGGTATCTTGTACCAAAATCGCTGTTGCTGAACTACGTCGGCGTAGGTCTTCAACTCCTGCAGGAGGAACTGCAGGCATTTCTCATGCCCGGCTGATCCGGGCGCTCGCGGGCCGAAATCCGTTTGTCGCAGAAGCATCGCGTACGCGGCTTTCCCATCAAACTTCGGTACCTGAAGCTGCATCCAACGCGCGACCCCGACAGGCAAAGGGCCTCCCACCGACATCTGGACGCTGTACGCCGTCGCTATGAGCAAACAGATGAAGAGGGAAAGTATGCCTCGGCTCTGTTCGTTCAGTATCATCTTCATGAGGAACGCTCTCTGCACTTAGCGCTGCGTTACCCTGCCATTGCGACTGAAGCTCGCAAGGAGCGCCGCGATCCTGTCTTGCGCCCGCTGGTACAGTCTTGTAGGGTAGTTGAAGTTCTGCATGAGCATTGAGAATGCCAGCCGTTCACCGTCCGCAGTTGTGACGTATCCTGACAGCGAGCTGGCGCCGCTGATTGTGCCGGTTTTTGCGCGCACGTTTCCCTCAGCCGGAGTTCCCTTCATCCTGTTCCGCAGTGTGCCGTCGATGCCGGCAATCGGCAAAGAAGCGTAGAACAGCGGAAAGATGTCTTCTTGACGACTCATGGACTCCAGGAGCTGTGTGATCGCTTCAGCCGTGAGGAGGTTGTAGAAGGAGAGGCCGGAGCCATCGACGCTAAGAATTCTTGTCGTATCGATCCCTATTGAGCTCAAGAAATCCCTTACAACATACGTACCTCCCTGCGAAGTGCCGGGGGTTCCACTCTTCGCGACGCCGAGTGACTTGAGAAGGAGCTCCGCCGTGAGGTTGTCGCTGACTTGGTCCATATGGACCAAAGCCGAATCCAGGCCGTGTTCACATCGGGCGACCACGTCGCCGAAAGAGGGTACAACGCCGGCGGTCGGCTGATTTTCAACTTCAACGCTATCCCGCTTCAGGGCCTCGGTAAGCAGTTGCGCAGCATAGAGTTCGGGTCTCCAGACGCTGACGTCAACCTCCACGGGCGCCGAGGTCGCCAGGATCTCCCCCTTGACCACAATCGTGTTTGACCGTTCTTTGAAGAGCCGGCTGACCTCCAGGGGTTGGACGACGGTGTCCATGACAGTCTTGGCCGTATTGAGCAGCAAGACATAGGTTGTTGTGGGATCTATACTGACAATTGCCGAATCGCCAGCCCGCAGGCCTGGAGCAACCTTCACGTGCACGCAATTGTCATTGATCGTCAAAGGACTGATCATCGCGTCGTAATCGTACGGCTCATCATCCCACATCCAGCCGCTCCCCCACGGCAGGTCATCGAAGTACGAGACATCCGCCACAACGCTTCCCTGCACTGCTGTGATCCCGGAAGCCTTGATCTGTTGAACGAGGGTGTCGAGATCGGATGTCTGCAGGATCGGGTCGCCGTATCCCTTGAAATACAGATTCCCCTGCAGCACGCCGTCGCTCATCGACGTATCTCGGAGAACCTCGGTTTCGAACTCGTGGTTTGTGCCCAGCACCCGCAACGCTGCAGAGGCTGTCAGGAGCTTCATGTTCGAGGCCGGACGCATCAGCAATCTGCTGTCTCGTTCATACAAGACTTCGTTCGAGTCAAGGGAGACAACCTTCATGCTCGCTTGGGTGGGCACAAAAATGGAATCGGCAAGGACCGCATCGATTCCATCGTGGAGCTTCCGGACCGGACCGGGTGATTTCACCAGGAGCCCCAGTCCGGCGCAACCGGACAAGATAGATGACAGGGCCAGAAGGGGAACGAAAGATTTCGCGGCGCGCACCGTGAGCATGTTGAAGCTGATTGTAAAACCCTTGAACCGTGACAATTCGGGGAAAGGAGGAAGTCGAACAAGCACTTCCGAAGCAATGTGATCCGAAAAAGCCTCAAATGCAACAATTCGGGATTCAGACGATTTCTTGACAGCGCGTCGAAAAAGCGGTATATTTTAACCGGTGTTTCTTATCTCAACTTGGTGAAGAGTTTCTATGCTGCAGATTTTCAAGAAGTTGTTCGGGTCCAAGCACGAGCGCGATATCCGGCTTCTCTGGCCGGTCGTCGAGCAGATCAATGCGCATTTCGAGCAGCTGAAGGATTTGACCGATGACCAGTTGCGCGGGAAGACTGCCGAATTTCGCGCGAGCATCAAGGAGGCGACCCAGGAGATTGACTCCGAGATCGCTGGCTTGCAGGAATCGCTCAAAGAAGATATCCCGTTTGAGGAACGCGAGGGGATCTATGCCCGGCTGGACGAACTGAACAAAGAACTTGACGCGAGGATTCAAGACAAACTGAACGAGATTCTTCCGGAGGCGTTCGCCGTCGTCAAGGAGACGTGCCGCCGCCTCCTGGATCAGTCGTGGGACGTGGCCGGAACGAAGACCGTCTGGGATATGGTCCCGTTCGACGTCCAGCTGATTGGTGGAGTCGCTCTGCACCAGGGGAAAATCGCAGAAATGGTAACGGGTGAAGGCAAGACCCTGGTTGCCACTCTGCCGATGTATCTGAATGCGCTGCCGGGACGTGGAGTACACCTCGTGACCGTCAACGACTACCTGGCTCTCCGCGACAGCCAGTGGATGGGCAGGATTTTTGAGTTTCACGGTCTGAAGGTCGGTTGCATTCTGCAGCAAATGGAGCCTGCCCAGCGTCGCGTCCAATACGCGGCTGACATCACCTACGGTACGAACAACGAGTTCGGGTTCGACTACCTGCGGGATAATATGGTGGTCAGCTCCGAAGACATGGTCCATCGGGGGCACAACTATGCCATCGTCGACGAGGTCGATTCCGTCTTGATCGATGAGGCGCGGACGCCTCTGATCATCAGCGGCCCGGTGGCGGTCGATGATCATAAATTCAACGAAATGAAGCCGTTCGTTGAGCGTCTCGTCAACGCCCAGAAAAGCCTCGTCGCGAAGATCACGGCAGACGCCGAAACCCTCCTCAATCAAAACAACCCGGATGGGGCCGGCGTGCTTTTGCTGAGGGCTCAGCGTGGCTTGCCGAAGAACAACAAGCTGCTCAAGCTGTTTTCCGATCCTTCCAACAAAACCCTCGTCCAGAAGACCGAACGGATCTACCTTCAGGATCAATCCGCGCGCATGCACGAAATCGACGATGAGCTCTACTTTGCCATCGACGAAAAATCACACACCATCGACCTGACCGAGAAGGGCCGGGAGTCCCTTGCGCAGATCTACCCGGGGCACGACAAGGAATTGTTTATCATCCCGGACATTGCCACCGAGACCAGCCTCGTCGAGGGGGATGAGTCTCTCTCCTTCGAGCAGAAGCAGCTGAAGAAAGACGACATCAACAAGCTGTTTGCCGATCGAAGCGATCGCATTCATACGATTCTTCAGCTCCTGAAGGCGTACGCCCTCTACGAGAAAGACGATGAGTACGTCGTCTCGGAAGACGGGAAGGTTATGATCGTCGACGAGTTCACGGGGCGTTTGCTCCCCGGCCGGCGGTACTCCGAAGGGCTCCATCAGGCGATCGAAGCGAAGGAGGGGGTCAAGGTCGAGCGGGACACGCAGACGCTTGCGACGGTGACGCTTCAGAACTATTTCCGTCTGTACAAGAAGCTTGCCGGGATGACAGGCACGGCGGAGACCGAGGCGGCGGAGTTCTTTGACATCTACAAGCTCGATGTGGTTGTCGTCCCGACGAACCGACCGATGGTCCGCAAGGACGATGATGATCAGGTGTACAAAACCGTACGGGAGAAGTACAACGCCGTCATCTCCGAGATTGAGCAGTGTCGCTCGGTGAATCGGCCTGTGCTGGTCGGCACGACGAGCGTGGAAGTCTCCGAGACGATCAGCCGCATGCTGAAGCGCAAGGGGATCCCGCACAACGTCCTGAATGCGAAACACCATCAGCGTGAGGCCGAGATCGTGGCGTATGCCGGCCTCCCGGGCGCGGTGACGATCGCGACGAATATGGCGGGCCGTGGCACGGATATCAAGCTCGGTCCCGGCGTGAAGGACGTGGGTGGTCTCCATATCGTCGGCACGGAGCGCCACGAGGCCCGGCGCATCGACCGCCAGCTGCGGGGCCGATCGGGCCGCCAGGGCGATCCTGGATCATCCCTGTTCTACCTCTCCCTCGAAGATGATCTGATGCGCCTGTTCGGCAGCGAGCGGATCGCAAGGATCATGGAACGGATGGGGTTGAAAGAAGGGGAAGTGATTCAGCACCCGATGATCACGCGATCGGTCGAGCGCGCGCAGAAAAAGGTTGAAGAGAACAACTACGGGATTCGCAAGCGGCTCCTCGAGTATGACGACGTGATGAACCAGCAGCGGGAGGTGATCTACTCCCGGCGCCGTCACGCGCTGCTCGGCGAGCACCTCCGGGACGACATTCTCGATATGGTGCGTGAGGCCGCGGCGAAGGTCTCGAAGAGCTACTACTCGGAGGGGGATATCGACGGCCTGAAGAACGAGGTTCGAACGAAGTTCCTGGCCGAATTCAAGATCACGCCCGATGAATTCCAGAGGGTCGGCGAAGATGGGGTCGCGGACCAAATCGTGAAGGCGGCAGAGGAGTTTTACCGGCGGAAGGAAGAGAAGATCGGTCGTGAGATGATGGGCATGCTCGAGCGGATGGCTATGCTCCAGGTGATCGACGCGAAGTGGCGGGACCATCTGCGCGAGATGGACGATCTCAAGGAGGGCATCCACCTGCGCGGGTACGGCCAAAAGGACCCGCTCGTGGAGTACAAGACTGAGGCCTTCCGGATGTTTATGGAGTTGATGGACCTGATCGAGGAGGAAGCCATCGATATCGTGTTCAAGTTCTTCCCCGAGACCCCGGAGCAACTTCCGACCCAGCGCGCGCGGCGCCCCGTACGGCCGCAGGAGATGGTGATGACGCACGAGTCGGCGCTTGGCGCGGGGTTCCAGGGAAATCGCGAGCCGATCCCCGCCGGCGCGACAGAGCACGCTCAAGCAGGGAAAGGACCTCAGAAGCAGTTGCCTGTGCGTGTGGGAGCAAAGATCGGAAGGAACGATCCGTGTCCATGCGGCAGCGGCAAGAAATATAAGAACTGCCACGGCGCGTAACGACACCCGCGGATGAAGTGGGCGGTTTCGTTCCCGCTCCAGGACGGTTCCCTGCGGTGCTCACACTGACTGCCGCAACCAACCACCGACGAGAGGATCATGAAGAAGATCGAAGCCATCATTCGACCGTTCAAGCTTGACGATGTCCGGGAGGCGCTCTCGGAGATCGGAGTGCGGGGAATGACCTTGACCGAGGTGAAAGGCTACGGCCGCCAGAAGGGACACACCGAGCTCTACCGGGGGTCCGAGTACAAGATCGATTTCCTTCCGAAGATCAAGGTGGAGATTATCGCGAACGATTCGATGGTGGAGAACATCGTCGCAACGATCATCAAGGCGGCGAAAACTGGCCAGGTAGGCGACGGTAAGATTTTCGTGTCGCCCGTTCAGGACGTCATTCGCGTCCGGACGGAAGAATCCGGCGAGGATGCGATCTGAGGAGCTCGTCGAGAAGCACAGGATCATCATTGGGTCATCGTTTCTGACATTTCTTATCGCAGCGTTCCGTTGGAGTCACCGCGGAACGCTTTTGTTTTTGAAACCATGGTGAACGAAAAAGTCCATAGGGCCGGATACGTCGCGATCGTCGGTGAGCCGAATGTCGGCAAGTCGACGCTCCTCAACGCCCTGCTTGATCAGAAGCTCTCGATCGTTACGAAGAAGCCGCAGACGACTCGGCAGAGGGTGCTGGGGATCCTCAGCACGGAGGAATTCCAGATCATTTTCCTTGACACGCCGGGTTTGCTCAAGCCCCAGTACTTGCTTCACGAGAAGATGATACAGTCCGCTCGGACAGCGCTGGAGGATGCCGATATCATCCTCGTGCTGACGGAGGTGTCCCGCGGCCATGACCTGCCCGCTCCCGTCGGAGAAGCCCTCGCCCCGTTCGCCGGAAAGAAGAAGATTGTCCTGGTGATCAACAAGGTGGATACGATCCATCGAGAGCAGGTTCTCCCGCTCATCGATCGCTTTGCGCACAGCGAGAAGTACAGCGACGTCGTGCCGGTTTCGGCCCTTCGCAGGGAAAACCTCGATGACTTGCTCCAAACGATCGTTCAGGACCTTCCCAACCATCCCCCGTTCTATCCGCCGGACATCGTCAGCGAACAACCGGAGCGGTTTTTCGCGGCAGAGTTGATCCGGGAGAAGATTTTCGAGCAATTCCGCGAAGAGATCCCGTACTCCGCAGCGGTTGACGTCATCGAGTTCAAGGAGCGGGAGGAAGGAAAGACCTACATCAATGCCGAGATTGTCGTGGAACGAGAATCGCAAAAAGGGATTCTGATCGGCAAAGGCGGAGCTGCGCTGAAAAAAGTTGGACAGCTGGCTCGAGTCGATATCGAGCAGTTTATCGGCCGACCGGTGTTTCTCGACCTGCACGTCAAAGTGCGCGAGAAATGGAGGGAGAAGGAGAGCTGGCTGAAGCGACTCGGCTATTCCGTCGAAGGTAAGGAGATGAAATGAGACTTCTAGGGGGAAAAACGAATGCCGGAGATTAAACCATTCCGTGGGGTTCTCTACAACCAGGCGTCTGTTCGCCTGGATGAGGTTGTCGCGCCGCCTTATGACGTGATCTCGCCGGACGAGCAGCAGAAACTGTACGAGCGGAGTCCGCTCAATGCGGTGAGGCTGATCCTGGGTCGTGAACAGGACCGATACGCCTCCGCGGCGCAACATCTCGAAGAATGGGTGGCAACGTCCGTCTTGCAACGGGATGGAGAGCCGGCCATCTATGTGCTCTGGCAAACGTTTCGGGGGGCGAACGGGAGAGAGCTGACGCGCAAAGGATTCATCGCGTTGTGCCGTCTCGAGGATTTTGACAGTCGGGTCGTCCTGCCGCATGAGAAAACGCACACTCAGCCTCGCGAGGATCGATTGAGACTGTTCAAGGCGACGAATGCCAACATGAGTCCGGTGTTCGCCCTCTATTCCGATCCGGAGCGGGCTGTCGAGCGTCTGATGAATCGCCTCTCGAACACACTTCCCTGCGCAGAGCTCGATTTCGATCATGTTGACAATCGGATGTGGAAGCTGCTCGATGAGCAAACGATCGAGCAAATCCGAACCCTGATGCGCACCAAACAGGTGCTGATTGCCGACGGCCACCACCGGTACGAGACAGCGCTGGCCTACAGGGATTGGATGCGGTTGCAGAATCCGCATCAGACGGGCGATGAGCCGTATAACTACATGATGATGTATTTCACCAATGTCGATGAGGATGGCCTGATCATTCTTCCGACACACCGTCTGGTCCATTCACTGTCGAACTTCGAGCCGAAGGCGGTCCTGGCGAAACTGGAGCAGCGCTTCATTCTTCACGAGTACAAGGACAAGGAATCGCTCCTTGCAGCACTAGGCTCAAGTCCGGTCGTCGCATTCGGCCTGACGCTGCAAGGAGAAAACATGTTCTATCTGCTGACATCGAAGCCGACCGGTTCCGCAAAGGAACGTGCGGGCGAGGAGGTCGCGCAGGAGGTCAAAGATCTCGATGTCTCAGTCCTTCATTCCATCGTTGTGGAAGACATCCTCTCGGTCTCAAAGAAGGCCCAGGAAGAAAAACGACACCTCGAGTACACCCATGATTCGACGGAAGCGATAGAGGCCGTCCGATCGGGCAAAGTCCAGCTTGCCCTCCTGATGAATCCGACAAAGATCGACCAGGTGCGCAGCGTCGCGCGGGCCGGGCACACGATGCCGCACAAGTCAACGTTCTTCTACCCGAAGCTGCCCTCGGGTCTTGTGTTCAACTTGATGACAGGGTAAGAAACATCATGTTCAAGAAGATTGCGCATATCGGTATTGCTGTAAAGGATATCGGTGTTTCGACCGAACTCTTTCACAAGCTCCTGGAAAGGGGGCCCGACCATACCGAACACCTGCCGGAGCACGGAGTCCGCACGGCGTTGTTCAACGTCGGCGATTCGCAGCTCGAGCTCACGGAGGCTACCGATCCGAACTCGCCCATTGCGCGGTTCATCCAGAAGCGCGGCGAAGGGGTGCACCATATTTCGTTCATCGTCGATGATCTCAAGTCGGAAGTGGCGCGGTTACGGGAGCACGGGTTTCAGATGATCGATGAAGAACCCCGCCTGGGGGCGGACGGTTACTCCGTGGTCTTCCTGCATCCGAAATCGACGAACGGCGTGCTGATCGAAGTGAGCCAGAAGAAATCATGAGCGGTCGGGAAGACTCAGGAATCGGACACGGAATGGAAATCAAGTTGACAGCCGGTGATCTCTCGCTTGCGGAGAAACTCGATTCTCTGCCTCCCAACCCCGGCGTGTATCAGTTCAAGAACTCCGACGGGAAGGTGATCTATGTGGGGAAAGCGCAGAGTCTGCGCAGCCGCGTGCGGCAGTATTTTCAACAGTCACGCGCGGCCGAGCCGAAACTTGATGCCCTCGTCTCGAAGATCGCGGATGTCGAGCTCATCGTGACCGACTCCGAGGTCGAAGCGCTGATTCTCGAAGCCAACCTCATCAAGAAACTCAAACCCCGCTACAACGTCAGCCTCAAGGATGATAAGAGCTACCCCTACATTGTCATCACGAACGAGCCGTTCCCGAGAGTCTTCGTCACCCGAAAAGCCGTGAGGGATGGATCACGTTACTTCGGCCCTTACACGGACGTCAAGACGATGCGTTTCGCCCTGAAGACCGTGCGGGACATCTTTATGATCCGCAGCTGCAACTACGATCTCACCGACGAATCGATCGCCAAACGGAAGTTCAAAGTCTGCCTCGACTACCATATCAAGAAATGCGAGGGCCCCTGTGAGGGCTTGGTGACGCGCCGACACTACAACGAAATGATTGACAAGGTCGCCCAAATCTTGAAGGGGAAGATCGACTTCGTGGTCGAGTCGCTGGAGCAAGAGATGGGACAACAGTCCTTGCAGCTCCAGTTCGAGGAGGCGGCAAAAACCCGCGATCGACTGCGTGCGCTCTCAGTGTACAGTGAGAGGCAGAAAGTCGTTGACGTCAAGCAGGTCGATCGCGATATCATCGCGCTTGCGGTGAAGGGTGATGACGCCTCTGGAGTCGTCTTCAAGGTGCGTGAGGGAAAGGTCCTTGGAAGTCACCATTATTATCTGAGTAATGTGGAGGGGAGGCAGGAAGGGGAAGTCCTCGAGAGCCTGATCGAGCGCCATTATCTTGAGCACGAGGACATACCGGGCGAGATCACCGTGTCGGTGCCGATCGCGTCCGCCGAATTGGTGGGATCGTGGCTTGCGAAGAAGAGCGGAGCTGCGGTGGAGCTGGATGTCCCCAAGGCAGGAGAGAAAGCGCGCCTGCTTTCCATGGTCAAGAGGAATGCAGAGTTCCTGTTGGAGGAGTTGGAGCTACAGCGGATGAAACGGGGGGACTTCGTGCCGCATTCGGTGCAGGCGCTCCAGCGTGATCTTCGGTTGCCGGCTCTGCCGAGACGGATCGAGTGTTTCGACATTTCGAACATTCAGGGCTCGGACAGCGTGGCGTCGATGGTTGTTTTCGTCGACGCCAAGCCGAGGAAGAGCGAGTACCGGAAGTTCAAGATCCGCACAGTCTCGGGCCCTGATGACTTCGCCAGTATGCGGGAGGTGGTCGAGCGGCGGTATTCCCGGCTCCTGGAGGCGGAGGAACAGCTGCCCGACCTTATTATGGTCGATGGAGGCAAAGGTCAGCTCTCGAGCGCAGTCGGAGTCCTTCAGCGTCTGGGTCTGGCGGCCGTTCCGACGATTGGACTGGCGAAGCGCCTGGAGGAAGTTTTTGTGCCCAACGAGAGCGATGCCGTAACGATTCCACGAACTTCATCCGGCCTCCGGCTGCTTCAGCATATTCGCGACGAGGCGCATCGGTTCGCGGTTACGTATCATCGGACAGTCCGCACGAAGCGCATCCTGGCCACCGAGCTCGACCTTGTCAAGGGTGTCGGCAAGAAGCGCGCGACGGAGCTGTTGGAGGCGTTCGGCTCGGTTCAGGGCGTTAAGTTCGCGACGGAGGAGCAGATCGCGGAGATCGTCGGGCCGAAGCTCGCGGCTGAGATCAAGGAGTTCTTTGCCGAGGAAGGTCAATAAAACCTTGTTTTTATCGATGTTTTTTATGATCATGGACTGTTAGCATGCTCATCGGAAAGTCCGCTCGTTCCCACACACCAGAAGCTTATGGCAAAACCTGACTTCACTCGCATCCTGATCGTTGACGATGAAGATTCCTTCCGCCTCAGCGTCGAAATGGCTCTCAAGATGCAGGATGATCTCGCGGTCCGTTCATGTAACTCGGGTGAATCAGCCATCGAGATGATGAAGAAGGATCCGTTTGATGTGATTCTTCTCGACAACAAGATGGACGACATGACCGGCCTTCAAGTTCTTGAGTGGATGCACAATCAGGAGATTCAGACGCCCGTTATCATGATCACTGCGGCCGGCTCAGAGGCGGTGGCGGTCGAGGCGATGAAACTCGGAGCATATGATTATCTCCGAAAAGATCAGCTCGACATCGAGCGACTCTCGACGGCCGTCAAGAGCGTGTACGAGCGATATTTGTACCGGCGGCAGGTCATGGAGCGCCAGGCGGAGAGGCGCTTGCTGAAAGAGAAGCAAAAGGATCTTGATTCCCTTCGGCTTTTCCACAACACCGTGAATTCCGTCGGCCAGCTACTAGAGAAAAGCATCCTCGAACTGCAAAGGAACCTCAAGCGATACGAGGCCGACCTCACGACGACGGCTGCAGGGGCGGATCGGATCAAAGAAGTGCTGGCTGAGATTCGAGAAAACGTCGAGCTTCTCTCGTCCGGCGTGGCATCCATGCGCGGACTTTCGTCCGTTGTGACACACAGACTGGATGAGATTCAGCTTGCTCCACGAGCGGCCGAAGCGGGGGAGAAAGATTCAGGTCTTCCTGTGAACTGATGGTTTCTGCGTTTCCCCTCTTTGATGACGAGATCGTGCCGCGCGGACCCGTGTGCCAGATCGTCGGCGGGGACGTATCCGCAATGTCCTGAGAGCGGCTCGAATCAAGACTGCGACCGTTTGAGGGGTTCCTTGACATTCGAGGTGCATTTCGGTACATTTTTTTGGAATCGGGCGCTTAGCTCAGCTGGTTCAGAGCGTACGCCTCACACGCGTAAGGTCACTGGTTCGATCCCAGTAGCGCCCACGAGATTCGCTCCAGCCCCGCAATTCTCACTCTCCTACACTTCCATTCGGGCACTCTCTGCACCCGCTGTTTGTTCATCGCGTCAATCGTCGCGCTTCGGTCTTAACGATGAGCCTCACACTGCTTGACACCGGTCTCGTGGAGGTCCGCCGAAAGACCCCGCGATGTCTGTGACCCGAAAATTTCAAAACCGTGCAAATCCACAAAAAAGATTTGCGTAGGGGATAAAATTTACTTATAATGAGAATGGTAACCAGGAATCATTCTCATTATGCCCGTTGGCTCAATCAAGTCTTACTCTGCACGTCGTCCATTTCGGTCTTGATCTACCTGCCGATCATCCAGAAAGCTACACCCGGTCTGAAGGATGAAGAAATCGCTTCTTGACTACACTCTGCGGATACGACTGCCGATCGTTGTCTTCGTGGCGTTGACGTCCTTTACGGCTACGTATTTCTTGTCCCGTGCAGAGCGTGATGGAGTGGGATACGTGCCGGTCCAGCCTATTGCGTTCTCCCACAAGCTTCATGCCGGCACAATGCAAATCGACTGTAAGTACTGCCACACGGGTGTCACGGTTTCGCCGCACGCGACGATTCCGGCGCTCTCCATCTGTATGAACTGCCACACCATCGCACGCAAGAACAAGCCCGAAATCATCAAACTCACAAAGTATTATGAAGAGGGTGTCGCCCTGCCGTGGAAACGTGTGCACCGACTCCCGGACTATGTCTATTTCAACCACAGCGTCCACGTCAATAAGGGAATCGATTGCGCCAACTGCCACGGGAATGTCGCGAGCATGGATGTGATCAGCCAGGTTTCGGACTTCACGATGGCCGCCTGCTTGAATTGCCATCGTAATGCGCCGACTATTCTGGCGAACGTTCCAGGCATCAAGAAGGGCCCGGACAATTGCTGGACGTGCCATCGCTAAGGAGACGTCGATGAAGGAGATCCCAGGAGGAAGTGGTCGCGCTCCGTTGAAACGGAGGTCGTTTTTCGGCTATTTGGCCGCCGGCCTCATCGGGGGATACCTCGGAGGAGGGCTTCTGCGGAGCCTGTTTGCTCGAAAGAACGTCCCTTCACGGCGTCGCCGGTCGATGAAGATTTCCACTCATCCGCTGGCGGTTCCCAGAACCAAGGAAAGCTCAAAATCGCATGTCTGACGGATCGAGATACTGGAAAAGCCTCCGGGAGCTGCACGATCAGGACTCCGTGAGCGAGCAGAAAGCACAGGAGTTCATGGAGGGGGTGACGGACGACTTCAAGATGTCCGATCTCTCTGCGATGTCTCGCAAGCAGTTCCTGGCACTGTTGACGGCGTCGGCCGCTTTTGCCGCGGCGGGATGCAACAGTTATCGTGATGAAGGAGAGATCGTTCCCTACACGAAGAAGCCCGAGGAAGTCACGCCGGGAGTGCCAAACTACTATGCGTCGACATGCACGGGATGTAACCAGGCGTGCGGGATCCTGATCAAAACGCGCGAAGGGCGACCGATCAAGATCGACGGGAACCCGGACCACCCGATCAACCGCGGCAAGATCTGTCCGACGGGGCAGGCGAGCATCCTCAATCTCTATGATCCCTACCGGCTCCGCGGGCCAGCTCACGGCAGCGGCTCCGGCAAAACCGGGGGGCTCACCTGGGACCAGGTTGACGGGGAGTTGCTTCGCCATCTCGATGAGTGTACACGCACGTCGAAAGAGATAGCGATCCTCACGCATTCCATCCACTCGCCTTCGACGGCGAAAGTCCTCGACGATTTCAAAGCGCGATACCCGACGACACGCTTCTATTCCTACGACTTGTTCAACGACGCGAATCGTCGCCGGGCGTGGGAAGCGTGTTACGGGACCGCAGAGCTCCCGACGCTTGAGTGGGGAAAGGCGAAAGTCATTCTCTCGCTTGAATCGGATTTTCTCGGCGCTGAAGGGATGACGATCGAACAGATTCGAGGATTCACGGATGGCCGGGATATCATGAAGTCGAAGGACTTCAACCGGCTGTACGTCGTCGAGGGGACGCTGAGCCTCACTGGAGCCAACGCGGATTACAGGCTCCGTCTCCGCCCCGATGCCCAGCTCGACTTCGTTCTGGCCCTTATCAATGAAATCGTACTCGTACGGAAGAGCGGATCAGTGAGGGGGCCTCTCCAGGGGCCCGTCTCCGCCGTCACGCTGAAATCGTTTGCCGATCGGCAGGGACTCTCCGGTGAAGTTCTTCAGCAGCTCGTCGACGATCTCATTCAGAGGTCAGGCGAAGCGATCGTCCTGGCAGGAGACACGCTGCCGACGGATGTTCACATCGCTGTCAACTACCTCAACGAGATCCTCGGAAACTCGAAGCTCTACCGGCTGTCGGAACAGACCGTTTCGTTCTCCTCCCTGACTTCCTCCCAGGAACTTGAACAGCTTGTCAACAGAATGAAGTCGGGAAGCGTCGGCATGGTCATTCACTTCGATGCGAATCCCGTCTATCATCTTCCGCAAGGGTTTGGCTACGCCGAGGCGCTCAAGTCCGTTCCGGTGAGCGTGAGCCTGGTGGAGGCCGATGACGAAACGTCGCGTCTGTGCACGCACGTGCTCCCGATCCATCATGCTTATGAGTCATGGGGAGATCACCAGATTCGAACGGGAATCTACTCCCTGCAGCAGCCGGTGATTGCTCCCCTGTACGATACTCGCCAGAAGGAAGCGGCGTTGTTGGCATGGATCGGTGGGAAAGGATCGTATAAGGAGACGATTTACCACGAGTACCTCATGCGTCACTGGGAAAAGGAGATCTTCCCGTCGCTCAGAAGAAGGGTCGACTTCAAGACATTCTGGTACGCGTCACTTCACGACGGCGTGGTCGTGACCGAGCAGAAAGCGGCAGGGGCGCTCCGGTTCCGATCGCCTGCCCTCGAAAAGGGCGGCTTGTCTTCGCCGGGATACGTGGTTGCTTTGACTCCGAACTACTCCATCGGAGATGGCTCTTTTGCCAACAATGGCTGGCTTCAGGAGCTGCCGCACCCGATTTCGCGGGTCGTTTGGGACAATTATGCAGCAGTTTCGAAGAAGACTGCACAGGAGCTCGGCGTCGAGGACAACAGCACGGTCGAAGTCTCGCTGCCGCACGGTACTCAGACCTTTCC
>Ga0315554_1000845_pt1 | contig 18166 bp, 12 predicted proteins | sample SalMarSW160370MG_FD_202114 | JGI IMG/M metagenome (GOLD analysis project Ga0315554, IMG submission 202114) | Salt marsh sediment microbial communities from the Plum Island Ecosystem LTER, Massachusetts, United States - Salt Marsh Sediment SW1603-70 ... | reverse complement strand
ACCGGCGATGTCGAGCTTGAGGAAGATCGGTCCGGGATCGGGTGGCAGACTGACCCATTTCTCGGGCAACGGAATGACCCCAAGGATCAATGCGAGAATCGTCACCACCAGGATACCGAGGAGTATCGCACCATTCACACGCTTGATCATCAGGAATCCGATAAGGAGGAACCCGAGGACTGCGAGAAGGACAGTCGGATCGCCGAAGTCCCCGACACGAACCGGAACTCCTTCGATGCCGAGGCGGACGATGCCCGTCTCCATGAGACCGATGAAGCTTAAGTACAGCCCGATGCCGACGGCGAAGCCGATCTTGAGCGATTCCGGAATTGCGTTCGCAAGCCAGCTACGGATTTTCAGGGCCGTGAGGATCGTGAAGAGGACTCCGCTGATGAACACTGCCCCAAGCGCGGTCTGCCAGGAGTATCCCATCACTTTCACGACCGTGTAAGCAATGAACGCGTTCTCGCCCATATACGGCGCGATCGCGAAGGGACGCTTGGCGTACACCCCCATGAGCAGCGTTCCGAAGGATGCGCTGACGATTGTGGCAACCATCGAGGGACCGAACGGCATCCCGGCCGCCTCGAGGATCTTCGGATTGACGATAATGATGTACGCCATCGTCAGGAAGGTCGTCAACCCTGCCGTGATCTCTTGCTTCAGGCTGGAGCCGAGCTCGTCAAGATGAAAATAAGAGGTGAGAGATGTCATAAGATCGATGCACAGCGGATGAATGGATTAAGGGAAAAAATCACAGCGGATGAAGGATTTTGCTGAACACTCCTACCTCTCTCTAATGTACCATAATCCATTCATTCCTTCATCCGCTGTGAATCCTACCGGCCTTTCCACTCCGGATTGCGTTTCTCGACGAAGGCCTTCATCCCTTCCTTCTGATCATCGCTTGCGAAGAGGAGGTAGAAGTTCTTCCGCTCGAATTCGAGTCCCCCCTCGATCGTCGTGTCGAATGCCTTCAGCACCGCCTCCTTGGCGAGGCGAACGGCAATCGGCGGCTTGCCGGCGATCTCTTTTGCGAGGCTCTTTGCTTCTTCCAAGAAATACTCGATGGGCACGATCCTGTTGACGAGTCCCCGCTCCTTCGCCTCCTCTGCGGATATCATTGTTCCCGTCAGAACCATCTCCATCGCCTTGTACTTTCCTACGGCGCGTGTCAGGCGCTGTGTCCCGCCGGCGCCCGGGATGACACCGATCTTGATTTCCGGCTGACCGAACTTGGCTGTCTCGGACGCGATGATGATGTCGCACGTCATGGCGATCTCGCATCCCCCACCGAGCGCGAATCCGCTCACGGCTGCGATCAGAGGCTTCTTGATCTTCCGGATCCGATCCCAACGCGCGAACTGGTCGCGGACCAACATCTCGACGGATGTTGCGTCTGCCATCTCTTTGATGTCGGCCCCCGCGGCGAGTGCCTTCTCGTTCCCCGTGAGGATGATGCTGCGGACCTCTTCGTCTTTGTCCAGCGTCTCCAGCGCCTCTACAATCTCCTCCATCATCTTCATGTTGAGAGCGTTGAGAACGTCGGGACGGTTGAACTGGATGACGGCAAAGCCGGGCTCCTTTGTAACAAGGATGTGTTGGTAGCTCATGCTGTTCGGTGAATGGCTGGTCGGTTAGGTGGAAGGATGACGGGATAGTTGGCCAACTGGTTAATTGGTTAACTGGTTAACTGGTTAATTGGTTAACTGGTTAACTGGTTAATTGGTTAACTGGTTAATTGGTTAACTGGTTAATTGGTTAATTTGTTAACGCATGAGGGGTGCCTCATTTCGTCGGTCTCTTTCTTCCTTCTGGCTTACCTGATTTGATGCTCCCCTTCTGTATTCTGACTTCTGGATTCTGCCTTCTCTCTCCCATCATCTGCATTCTGATCTTCTCGTAGTCCACCGGTCGCTTCTCCACGAAGGCGTTGATCGATTCGACGATCTCTGGTGAGGAGGTGTGTACAGTCAGCCAATCGCGCAGGTGGCCGATCGTCAGGCTCCAGGATAGCTCGCGCCAAAAGTTGAGCTGCTGTTTCGTATAGCGGGTGCACTCGGGGAGCTTCCTGATCAGTTTTGCCGCCATCCGATTGACAGCGTGGTTCAGCTCCATCCGCGGCACGACCTCATTCACAAGCCCCCACTCGAGAGCCTTCCGCGCCGGAATGGGCTCACAGAGGAAGAGCATCTCTCGCGCCCGTCTGTCGCCAATGATGATCGGAAGCCACTGCGCCGCGCCGGCCGCGGGAACGCTCCCGTGCTCGGTTCCTACGTGGCGAATGTAGATGTCATCCGCAGCGATCGCGAGGTCGCACGACATCTGCAGCTCGTTGCCGCCCCCTACGACGATGCCGTTGAGTCTGGCGATGGTGGGCTTGCCAAGGTTGCGGAGACGTTCGAAGGTTTCGATGAACACGCCCATCCACTTGTGAAAGTTGTTGGGATGGTCGAGGAAATCCTCCTTCCACTCCTTGAGATCGGCGCCCGTGCAGAACGCCTTCTCCCCTGCACCGGTGAGGACGAGAACTGCAATGTGGTCGTCCCACGCCGCGTCCTCGAACGCCTTCCCGAGCTCCCGGAGCGTTTCCAGGTTCAGGCAGTTGTGAACCGTTGGCCGGTTGATCGTGACGGTCGCGACCCAGTGTTTTTTCTCGTACAGGATGTTGTCGAATGAAGATGAGCGAGAGGAAATGCCGGAATACTTACTCATTTCGTGGGATACCTCTGGTTTGAGATCCTGTGGAATTTTCCTGCTGCGACTCGCGGGTCGGAGACCCTGACCGTCGCCTGAATACTCAGAGCTGTTCGACTTCAGCAAAGAACAACGTGACGAGGCTGCCGGCGAATTGCATCAAATCGCTGGCGGTCGCTTTGCCTTCTGCCGATGCAAGCGCCCGTTGCATGGAGTCTTCATCGTCGAAGTACATCTCTGCGATCAGGTGGTGCTTCGCCTCGCCGATCGGAGCGCCTGTAATCCTGGCTACTTCCAGCCTCCTCAGCCCGGGCAATTTCTTCACCAGGGGAGTATGCGTGTCAAAATAGTGGGACTCGAAGGCTTCCGTGTTCTCGGGCTTCCGGTACAGTGCGATGAGCTTGACCATGGTTGACTTCCGATAGGCTGCTGTTGAAGTGGTTCGGGGACGAGGACGCAGCAATATAGAAGATGGCCCAGCGAGAAGCAAGGGAAGCGAGCGCGACGCGTCGGGACAATAACGGATGTCTCCCGCGAGGTGTCCGTCTTAGAATCTGAGGCACTTTTTCGTTATAATCGTCTTGCGCATGAAGGAAGAAGGTGACCACAGCCTGACCCCATCTTCGGATGAGAAGATCTTCGAGGCCATCGGTCGCATGGCCGCGGATGCGGGTCTCTCCCCGCCACTCGTTCTCAAGTCGCTGCGGGCAGACGTCCGGGCGACCGCTCACCCAAGACGAGCGCTTGCAAACCTCCATCGTTTCCTGATGACGGGATTTGCTTCAACGCTCTTGCGGGATTTTCAATCATATCGGCTCCTTGAGCAGATCGCTCTGGAGCTTTTCTCCCAGTCACAATTCCTGGCCGACATCCTCGTACGCGACGCGGAGCTCTTTCATTGGCTCACCTCCACCGACGCACTGAAAAGGACGAAAACGACCGCTGATTTTGAGTCGGAGGCTGCCCAGACCGTCGGTCTCTTTCAGCGTATGGAGAAGAGGCTTGATGCGCTGAAGCGGTTTCAGCGTCGTGAGCTGCTGAGGATTGGAGCCCGCCAGATTCTGAAAGAAGCGGATGTGCCGACGACCTCTGCAGAGCTCTCCGCCCTCGCCGAGATCATCATCGAAACGATGCTCCAGCTCGGGCGTCAGCACCTGAGCGCTGCCAACAACGTGACGATCGAGAACGAGCTCGCGGTGATGGGCCTCGGAAAGCTCGGCGGAGAAGAGCTCAATTTCAGCTCAGATATCGACCTGATGTTTGTCTACGAGAAGGATGCATCGCTCGGGTCTACGGAATCTCGCATTTCGACGCTGCACGAGTACTACTCTCGACTCGCCGAGTTCGTCGTGCGTCGGCTCTCGGAACATACGGGAGAGGGGCATCTCTATCGGGTCGACGTGCGGTTGAGACCTGAAGGCCACTCCGGCGTCCTCGCGATGTCTCGTTCCGCCTATTTGACGTACTACGAATTGCGCGGTGAGCTTTGGGAGCGTCAGATGCTTCTCAAGGCCCGCGTGGTTGCCGGCAACAGAACGGTTGGCGAGAGATGGCTGGCGGAGCTTCAACCGTTTGTGTATCCGAAGACACTCCTCGGAAGCCCCTTGGAGGAGATTGCGAAGATCAAATCGAAGATTGAAGCAAGAGTTGAGAGCGACTCGAATATCAAGCTCGGGAGCGGCGGTATACGGGACATCGAATTCGTCGTGCAGGCCCTGCAGCTGCTGAATGCAGGAACGAACGTAGAGCTCAGGGAGCGGAATACACTCCGGGCGATCAACCGGCTTCTGGACGCGGGGCTTTTGAAGAAAGAGGAAGCGATGCAGCTGCGGGAGGCGTACCTTTTCCTTCGTGCCGTCGAGGATCGCCTCCAACTCTTGCACGGGCTGCAGATACACTCACTGCCGGACTCGCAAGAGGAGAAGCGAGTCCTCGCAAGGCAACTCGGATATCGGTCGGTTTCCCGGTTTGGGCAACAACTCAGTCGGCATCGCATGGCCATCCGGAGGATCTTTCGGTCCGTTTTCGACATCTCGCGGGGATTGAAGCCGGGCGGGCGAGGAGTGCGTTGGCCGGGCACGGAAGTGGCAGACTTTGATCCCCTCCTTCGGAAAATCTCATTTCTCGATGTTCAGAACTCGCGGAAAGCCCTGCTCAGCGGCGTCGAGGAGATTCCCCACCTCCGCACAAAGGAAGGGCTGGAATCCTTGCTCCGGGTGATCAAGAAGGGGGGTGCGGCCGACTGGGCTGTCAGAAATTTCGCCTCCCTTGCCTCGTCGAAGCCTCTCCAGCGCACCCTTCACCAAGCCGTGGCGAAGGAGGAGATGCTTGATCTCCTCATACTGATCTGTTCGAGAAGCTCGCGACTGGCGCGCCTGTTGGCGCAAGAGCCGCTCCTGTTCGAGAGTCTCGTTGGTCGGACTGGCGACGCGTTAGTTGAGGAGCGGGGGTGGAAATTCTTGCGGAGTTCTGATCCCGCGCGATATCGGGCGTACAATGAATTCAAAGGAGCGCTCAGGTTGCTGGTCGGCGAGACCGCCATTCACGAGTATACGCGCGAGCTAAGCGCGCTGGCAGATGAGATCGTGACCGATCGGTACGAGTCAACGTTGGCTGGGCTTGGCGCGGCGGGCTCTTCTCTCAGGCTGGCGCTTGTCGCTTTGGGCAAACTCGGAGGGGAGGAAATCACGTTCGGCTCGGATCTTGATCTGATCCTGATCTATGAAGAAGGCGACGGGGGAGTCGCTGCTGCAAAGGTCGCACAGACGTTTGGCCGAAGTTTTCTGGAATCCCTCAACTCGGTGTACGCGGTGGACTTCCGCCTCCGCCCCGAGGGCAAAAGCTCCCCGCTGGCGACAGAGTTCAACTATTATAAAGAGTATCTGCGGGATCGGGCATCGTTCTGGGAGCGTCAGGCGTTGCTTAAGGCCCGCCTAATTGCCGGTGACGTCGATTTCGGTCGCCGGGTGATCGAGTTCTTGACGGACTACGCCTACAATTCTCCGTTGCCGCCGCGGTGGAAGGACCAAGTTCTTTCCATGCGGAGGAAAATGGAGCAGGAACGGTCAACAGGCGGCGGGGGGGCCGACCTCAAAGTGGGGAGAGGCGGTCTCGTCGACCTTGAGTTTTCGTTGCAGGCGCTGCAGCTGGAGCTGGGCCGGGAAATCCCCGCTTTGATGAAGACGAACAGTTTCGCCCTGGCTGAAGAGGTCAGGCAACGGGTACTCGGCAAGACGGACGGCAAGAAGCTGTGCGCTAACCTTGAATACCTTCGCCTGCTCGAGACGTTTACTCGACTCAATGAACAACCGACCGCTTTTGTCCTCATGACGGAAAGGCCTGCACTCCAAGCGGTCGCGGCAGCAATGGGGAAGAGAACCGTGAAGGATCTCCTTCGTTCTCTGCAGAAGGTGAGAACCGAGAACCGTTCGCTTCTGAATCGCGCCCTGCGGTGGAAACGCAGATGAAGCAAAGATACCTTTTTCTTTGGAACGAAAATCTTCTCGCAGTCGCGGTCTCTCTGATCTCATTTTGCGTCTACGTGACCACGATGTGCCGCACGGTCTCCTTCATCGACAGCGGCGAGCTCGCGACGGTCGCGACCGTCCTTGGGATTGCTCATCCGACCGGGTATCCGCTCTTCACCCTGATCGGGCGATGCGCTGTGATGCTGCCGCTTGGGCTGGAAGAGATTCTGAAGCTCAATCTCTTCTCAGCCTTCGTGACGGCTGCGGCGATGGGTGTGTTCTTCAAGATGTCGCTCGCGTTGTGGGACCTGTTCCAAGACCGCCGGGGGGTCGGCAGGGCACCACAGCCAGGAGCAGAGGACAAGAGAATCCGGATCGCTGCGTTCATCGTTTCTTTGGCTTTCGCCTTCTCTGCAACGGTGTGGGAACAGTCGACAGCGATTGAAGTGTATGGCCTGCACCTCTTCCTTCTCTGTCTGGTGATCTTGACATGTGCGCGGGGGCTGAAGGAACAGATTGAAGATGGAGAACAGACTTCGCGCCAGCTTATCCTCTTCTCATTCGTCCTCGGCCTGAGTTTCTCGAATCACATGACGACGATTCTGATCATCCCGGCACTCGTCTATCTGTTCGTGCGGTTCTTGGGAATGGGCCGCGGCGCGGTCGTCCGCTTGGTCAAGCTGATCCCCTTCTTCATTCTTGGGGCCTCGACCTATCTCTATCTCCCGATCCGATCGAGCGCCCATCCTCCTCTCGACTGGGGCCATCCTGCAACTCTCGAACGATTCCTTTGGCACATATCTGGAAAGCAATACAGAAGTTGGATCTTTTCAGGTTTCGAAAGTGCAGAGAAGCAGCTCACATACTTCGTCAACCATTTCCCGTCGGAATTCAGCTGGATTATCATCGCGCTCTTTCTGTTCGGGGTGTGGAAGACTTTTCGCCGGAACAAGACACTTTTCTGGTTTCTTGCCATCGGCTTCGTGAGCTGCGTATTCTATTCCATCAACTATGACATTCACGACATCGATTCCTATTTCCTCCTGGCTTATGCCGTAGTCGCTTTATTCGCTGTCTTCGGTTTAGGGACCCTTAATCGGATGGTGGAAAAGAAGTTCGGATCGAACGCGTTCGCTGGATTCGCGATCGCTCTGCTGCTTCTGCCCGCTGTTCAAGTCTGGGGGAATGCGAAGACGGTCAGCGAGTCCGACAACCACCTCGTCGAGGACTATACGCAGAACATATTATCGAGTATGGAGCCGAACGCATTTGTCCTGACGTATCAGTGGGACTACTTCGTGGCGCCTTCGCTCTATTACCAGGTCGTCAGAGGGAATCGTACTGACGTTGTTATTGTCGACAAGGAATTGCTGCGGCGATCCTGGTACTATATCCGGTTAGAGAGAAGATACCCGTGGTTGATTCAGCGATCGAAGGAAAAAGTCGATGCCTTCTTGAGGGAGCTATGGAAATTCGAGCATGACGTCCCTTTCGATCCCCGGCTCATCGAATTCCGGTACGTCGATATGATCAACGACTTCATCAGCAAGTCACTGGAACGGGGCCCGGTCTACGTGGGCCCGGAGATCGAGGCGGAGTTCGGAACGGCGTACTCCAGGATTCCCAGCGGACTGCTCTTTCGACTGGCCCGAGATCCGGGCAATCTTCCCCTGCCTTCAAGCAGGATCCATTTCAGACCGTCCTCACTCGACGATCGCTTGACTCGCGGGCTACAGACGCTGGCTGCACAGGCTTTAACGATGACAGCCAGCTACCTGGAGGCCCGGGAGGAGCCCTCCAAAGCCCTTTCCTACATCCAATCTGCTTTGGAAATTCAGCCCGCTTCCGTGTCAGCGCTGAGGTTGCGGGAAGAGATTCTCAATTCCGCAAAAGGGGCGGAGAATCGGAAGGCACCGAACTAGGCGGGGAACGAGCCCGCATGCCCTAGAAGAGGGGCCTTCTTGGGGGCGCAATGTCGTGTTTTGAGGGCGTATCGCACCGCGTCTAGAACTGTCTTCCCATAGATTTCACATTCCGATCAGGACGAGGAGAGCGTTGGAGACATAGCGGGCCGGTGCCTGGCGCACGATTAGATTGGTGGTTTGAGGGCCAGGAACGTTGACTATTAGGCAAAATTTGTTAAATTATAAAGCTTAAGTTTTGAGTATAGCTCAAGGTTCCCCACGAAGTGACCAAACTTGGACCGCGGGTGAAGGCGTAGTCAGTTGATGCAGGGGCGGGTATCCGCGGGGAGGGAGTTTTTTTGTACTGTGGTGGAATGCTGAACGCGGCCGTGGCGATGCCATCTTTGAAACCGCTGGCGTCGCTCAGCTGGTAGAGCGGTCCCGATGCAATCGTCGTTTGATTGCTGAAGTAGCTCAACGGTAGAGCAGCTGATTTGTAATCAGCAGGTTGTGGGTTCAAATCCCACCTTCAGCTCAAAATCACATCGGGATGATCAGCAGGCCGGCGGTTCTGAGCCGTAGGCTCATCCGCCGGAGAGTTTTGTCGGAGATGGCGGAAAATCCGCCCGCCAGCTCCGGGAAATATACGGGAGTGTGTCTCGAGTCGTCGGCTGGTACGCGGTAACGGGCAGGTAGCGAAGTGGTTAAACGCATCAGACTGTAAATCTGACGGCTCAGGCCTTCGGAGGTTCGAATCCTTCCCTGCCCACGTGTCAATTGTCAATTGACAAATGGATTGCGGGAGTAACTCAGTTGGTAGAGTCACAGCCTTCCAAGCTGTTGGTCGCGGGTTCGAGTCCCGTCTCCCGCTCGACGAAGGAAGTGAGAAGCGAAGAAGAAGGAAGTGAGAAGCGAAGAAGAAGGTGTGAGCAGGTACTATTGGGTGTTGACGACTCATGTCCTGGGGATTCCGGTGGCGCGCGTTAATGGAAGGCAAGCGCTTGCGTAGCTCAGTTGGTAGAGCACTTCCTTGGTAAGGAAGAGGTCACCGGTTCAATCCCGGTCGCAAGCTCAAGACAGTCTGAATGTTGAAACAACTGGAGTGAAACGTCGTGAGAGACATCATCACGCTCGAATGCTCAACGTGCAAACGTCGTAACTATTCGACCACCAAGAACAAGAAGAAGCAGTCGGGAAGGGTGGAGTACAAGAAGTTCTGTCCGTGGTGCAACAAGCGGACGCCCCACAAAGAAACGAAGTAACAAGCTCTGGTCGACGCGTTCTCCTTGGAGGAAGGTGGCCCGGTGAGCATCCGATCCCGCCACGAGGAAATCCCTACGTGAGTAGCTCAATTGGTAGAGCAGCGGTCTCCAAAACCGCAGGTTGGGGGTTCGAGTCCCTCCTCACGTGCAGAACGTCTCGTCACATGAACATTATCCTTGAAGTCGGAAAATTCCTGTAAGCGATCGCCATGAAAGAAAAGATCATCAACTTCTTCAACGATGTGTCAAAAGAGATGGGGAAAGTCACGTGGCCGACACGTGACGAGCTGATGGAATCCACGAAGGTCGTTATTATCGTCTGCTTGCTTATCGCGGTCTTTACCTGGGGTGTCGACTCGATTCTCGCCGCGGCGCTCAAGGCTATCCTGTAATCCTGAGGAAGAGAAAAGATTTGGAAAAGCGCTGGTATGTGGTTCGGACCTATTCTGGTCACGAAGCGAAAGTGAAGGCGTTCCTCGAATCTGAGGTCGCGCGGTTGAACCTCGCCGAGAGGGTCACGAATGTCATGATTCCGTCGGAAAAAGTGATTGAGGTGAAGGATGGGAAGAAGAAGGCGAAGGTCAAGAACTTCTTCCCGGGATATGTTCTTGTGGAAGCTGTCCTGGATAAGGAAACGATTCACCTGATCTTGGAGGCCCCGTCCGTGCTGGGGTTTGTGCCGGACAAGAACAACCCAGCGCCGCTGCAGCCGGATGAGGTGCGCCGTCTTATTGGGAAGATGGAAGAGAAGGAAGATGTCGAGCTCGTCGAGATTCCCTTCAGGATCGGCGACCCTGTGAAAGTGATCGAGGGCCCATTCAACAACTTCTCCGGATTCGTGCAGGATGTTCACCCTGAGAAGATGAAGGTGAAGGTCATGGTCAGCATCTTCGGCCGAAAAACACCGGTCGAGCTGGACTTCCTGCAGGTCGAGCTGGAGAAATAGAATCGCTTTTGATCCTTTGTCTTCCACTACAATAGAATCTTGAGGTCGATCGTATGGCAAAAAAAGTGACGGGTTTCATCAAATTGCAGATTCCGGCCGGACAGGCAAATCCGGCGCCGCCCGTGGGTCCGGCCCTCGGACAAAAGGGGGTCAATATTATGGAATTCTGCAAGCAGTTCAACGCGAGAACCAAAGATCAGCAGGGACTCATCATCCCCGTGATCATAACGGTCTACAGCGATAAGTCGTTTGCGTTCATCACGAAGACGCCGCCGGCAGCGACGCTACTGCTGAAGGCGATCAAGCTGGAAAAGGGATCAGCCGAGCCGAACCGTCTGAAGGTCGGGAAAGTCACGAAGGCTCAGATCCGCGAGATCGCGGAGATGAAGATGGTCGATCTTAACGCTGCCTCTGTGGAAGCAGCGATGACCATGGTCGCGGGAACGGCTCGCAGCATGGGCATTACCGTCGAAGAATAGAATAACACGTTCAATCCATTGTGGGCGCACAAGTATGAAAAAACAAAGCAAACGGTTTAGGGCTGCGGCAAAGAAAGTCGAAAAGAAAAGCTATACGATTGAAGAAGCGGTGCAGAAGGTCAAGGAGACTGCCTCCGCGAAATTTGCCGAGGGCGTTGACATCGCCGTGCGCCTTGGCGTCGACCCGAAGAAAGCTGATCAGGCAATCCGCGGAACTGTAGCATTGCCGCACGGGATCGGAAAGGAAGTCCGCGTTCTCGTCATTACGAAGCCGCCGAAGGATGAAGAGGCAAAGGCTGCAGGCGCCGACCATGTCGGGTACCAGGATTATCTCGAGAAGATTCAACAAGGGTGGGCGGACATCGATGTGATCATCGCAACGCCCGATGTGATGGGCGACCTCGGGAAAATGGGAAGAATCCTCGGGCCACGAGGACTCATGCCGAACCCGAAGAGCGGCACCGTGACGATGGACGTCGGCAAAGCCGTGAAAGAAGTGAAAGCCGGCAAGATCGAGTTCAGGGTCGACAAGGCCGGGATCGTCCACGCGACCGTCGGGAAAGCAAGTTTCGACCAGCAGAAACTGGTGGAGAACATCCAGTCGTTCCTGAACACGATCGCGAGGCTGAAGCCGTCAACCGCCAAAGGGACGTACGTGAAAAGCATCGCCATCTCCACGACGATGGGACCCGGTGTCCACATCGATCGAAACGTGATGGCTGCTCACTAAGCAAGGATTTTACGCACTCATCCATATCATCCGAAGCCCGGTGCCCCGGCGATCGGGGGCTTCTCACCCGGCTTCACAAGTCGATGCAATGCTCGACTTGATAAGCAGTACCGTCACTCAGTAATCTGGAAGGTTTGACATGAATCGCTCGGAGAAGGAACGGATCGTGGCGGAAGTCGCTGACCGGGCTTCGCGTGCGACGGCGATGTACCTTGCCGATTTTACCGGTGTGACCGTCGAGGAAGAAACAGAGCTTCGGCGGGAGTTCCGGAAAGCCGGCATCGAGTACAGAGTCGTGAAGAACACGCTCGCGAAGAAAGCCCTGGAGAGCGTGACCGGCTACGATCGGATCTACGATAAACTCGTTGGGCCGACAGGTATTGCATTCAGTTACGATGACGCGGTTGTGCCCGCGAAGATCATCAAGAAATTCAAGGACAAGTCGGGGAAATTCAACCTCAAAGTTGCGGTTCTTGAAAAGCAGATCTTTGACGGCTCGCAACTCGATCAACTTTCCAGGCTCCCGTCCCGGAATGAATTGATGGCGGGAATCGTCGGAAGTCTCCAGGCGCCGATCTCAGGTGTGGTCGGTGCGATCGCTGCGGTGATCCGCGACCTGGTGAGCGTGATCGATGCAATCGAAAAGAAAAAGCAAGCGGCCTGATGTCGGCACGAATTTGAACATCATTCATAAGGAGAATCGCAATGTCAGAAGTGGCAGAAATTGTTGAGAAGATCGAGAAGCTTACGCTGCTCGAAGCAACCGAATTGAGAAAGGCGCTGGAGGAGAAATTCGGAGTGAGCGCGGCTGCCCCGATCATCGTTGCCGGTGGCCCGATGCCTGCGGCTGGCGCTGCCGCGGCAGTGGAAGAAAAGACGGAGTTCAACGTTGAGCTCAAGGCAGCCGGTGCACAGAAGATCAACGTCATCAAGGTCGTGCGCGCGGCAACGGGACTCGGGCTCAAAGAGGCAAAGGATCTGGTTGATGGCGCTCCCAAGGTGGTGAAGGAAGGCCTCAACAAGGAGGAGGCAGAAAAGCTGAAGAAGGAGCTCGAGGAAGCAGGAGCTCAGGTGGAGCTGAAGTAGCCGTTCCTCATTTCTTGAACTTTTCGTGCTTTGCCGGTGTTTCAATATAAGACACATTCTAAGGAAAAAGTCGCAAAGTCAAAGCCGGTGGTTCTCCCATTCTGATGGGCAATTGAGCCATCGGCTTGACCTCTCTCTAGAGCGCAATCTCAAGGTTTGCTGAAATGCTGATGCTCGGGGTTCGCCCTGCTCCCGGGAAGGCCTCGGATCGAGCAGAGCCCCTAAGGTTTACACATCATCTTGTTCAAAAGGAGCGGTTGACTTGAAGAACCAATCCAACGGCACCAACGGTCGAATTTCCTTCGGCCGTATCCCTTCGGTGATCGAGACTCCGGATCTCCTGAACGTTCAGATCGATTCGTTCAACAGGTTTCTGCAGCCGGAGACTCCTCCGCATCGGCGGAAGAGAATGGGCTTGCAGCAGGTCTTTGAGATGAACTTCCCGATCACGGACGCGCGGGAGAATTTCCTCCTCGAATTTGTGGAGTACTACGTGGAGAAGCCGAAGTACTCCGTGGTGGAGTGCCAGGAGCGGGGTCTCACCTATTCGGTACCGCTCAAGGCGAAGCTCCGGCTCTCGTCGAAGCGAGAGGGAAGTCAGGATTTCACCGACACGATCGAGCAGGAAGTGTATCTGGGCAACCTCCCTGCGATGACGCAGCGGGGAACGTTCATCATCAACGGCGCGGAGCGCGTGGTGGTCAGCCAGCTGCACCGATCGCCCGGCGTGTTTTTCGGAGAGTCCGTTCACCCGAACGGAACGTTGATGTACTCTGCCCGTATCATCCCGTTCCGCGGATCGTGGGTCGAGTTTTCGACCGACATCAACAACGTCATGTACGCGTATATCGACCGGAAGAAAAAGTTTCCGGTCACGACTCTTCTGCGCGCCCTCGGCTATTCGTCGGATGACGAGATCCTCGATCTCTTCGAGCTGGTTGAGGAAGTGGACACGTCGAAGGTGAATCTGAAGGATTTCCTCGGCCGTACCATCTGCAGCGATGTGTTCGACAAGAAGACCGGCGAAATCTTCATCAATAAAGATGCGAGGCTGACCGAGGATCACATCAAGCAGATCAAGAAGGCGGAGATCCGCAAGATCCGGCTTCTCAAATCGGAGGCGGTGGAGGAGCAGTCGGTGATCACGAACACGATCCTGCGCGATGTGGCGCGGTCGGAAGAGGACGCGCTGGAGACGATCTACTCGCAGCTTCGATCGGGTGAGGCACCGGACCTCGATACGGCGAAGAACCTCATCGACCGCCTGTTCTTCAACCCGAAGCGGTACGATCTCGGCGATGTGGGCCGCCACCGGATGAATGCCAAGCTCGCGGTGAACATCAAAGAAGACGTGACGACGCTGACGCGTGAGGACATCGTCGCGATCGTGAAGTACCTCATCGATCTCCAGCAGGGAAAGAGGACGGTCGACGATATCGACCATCTCGGCAACCGTCGGGTGCGGACCGTCGGCGAGCAGCTTGCGCAGCAGTTCAATGTCGGACTGTCCCGGATGACCCGCACGATCCGGGAGCGCATGAACCTGCGCGACACGGAGACGATCACGCCGCAGGATCTGGTAAACGCACGGACGATCACGAGCGTGATCAATGCATTCTTCGGCACGAACCAGCTCTCGCAGTTTATGGATCAGACCAACCCGCTGGCGGAGATGACGCACAAGCGGCGCGTTTCGGCGCTTGGTCCCGGCGGTCTGACGCGGGAGCGCGCGGGATTTGAAGTGCGCGACGTGCACTATACGCACTATGGGCGTTTGTGCCCCATCGAGACGCCGGAAGGTCCGAACATCGGATTGATCTCTTCGCTCTGTATCCACGCCCGTATCAACGACTTCGGGTTCATCGAGACCCCCTACCGGAAAGTGAAGAATGGAAAGGTGACGGAGGAGATCGAATTTCTCGCCGCGGAGAAGGAAGATGAAGTGACGATCGCTCAGGCGAATGCGCGCCTGGACGAGCGCGGGCGCTACCAGGAAGAGAAGATCAAATCGCGCTTCCAGAGCGACTATCCCCTCGCCGAGCCGGATAAGATTCAGTACATGGATGTGGCGCCGAATCAGATCGTGAGCGCAGCCGCCGCGTTGATTCCGTTTCTCGAGCACGACGACGCCAACCGTGCACTGATGGGCTCCAACATGCAGCGCCAGGCCGTCCCGCTTCTTTCACCGGTTCCCCCGATCGTCGGCACGGGCCTGGAGGAGAAGCTGGCGCGCGACTCTCGCACGATGATCATTGCCGAGCGAAACGGGGTCGTCGAATCGGTGACGGCCGACAGCATCATCGTGCAGTACGACATCGATGAGAACAGCACGGAAGCGATCATCAGCTTCGAGGACAAGCGGCGTGTCGAGTACCGGCTGACGAAATTCTTCCGCACGAACCAGGATACCTGCATCAACCAGAAACCGGTTGTGAGTGCAGGGGAGCGCATCAAGCGGGGTGATGTCCTCGCCGACGGCTGCGCGACGAACCGGGGCGAGCTTGCGCTCGGTCGGAACGTCCTCGTGGCGTTCATGCCGTGGCGCGGGTACAACTTTGAAGACGCGATCGTCGTCAGCGAGCGGATCGTGGCGGAGGATGTTTTCACCTCGATCCATATTGAAGAATTCGAGCTTCAGGTTCGCGACACGAAGCGGGGCGAGGAAGAGCTCACGCGTGAGATCCCCAACGTCAGCGAAGAAGCCACGAAGGACCTGGATGAGAACGGCATCGTTCGCATTGGGGCCGAAGTCAACGAAGGCGACATTCTCATCGGGAAGATTACGCCGAAAGGGGAGACCGATCCGACGCCGGAGGAAAAGCTGCTGAAGGCGATCTTCGGCGAAAAAGCCGGCGATGTGAAGGATGCATCGCTGAAAGCGCCCCCGGGCATGAAGGGTGTCGTGATCTCGACGAAGCTCTTCAGCCGAAAGAAGAAGGACACGGAGAGCAAGAAGGAAGACAAGAAAAGACTTGAGGCGCTCGACCGATCGCGCCGGAAGGAGCTCAAGGAACTTCACGAGAAACTCGCGAAGAAGCTGGGCATGCTGCTGGCGGGCGAAAAATCGGTCGGCATTCGGGATGCGGACGGGAACGTCATCATTCGCAGCGGGACGACGCTCAAGGAAGACACCTTCGAGTCACCCGACACGCTTGACACGCTGGATTACAATCAGGACTGGGTCGAAGAGAAGCGGAAGAACAACCTGATCGTCAAAGTATACGAGAACTACCGCCAGAAGCTCAGCGAGGTCGAAGAGCTGTATCGTCACGAGAAGAACAAGATTCAGCTCGGCGACGAGCTGGCTCCGGGCATCGTTCAGCTCGCGAAGGTCTATGTCGCCAAGAAGCGCAAGCTCTCGGTCGGCGACAAGATGGCGGGCCGTCACGGAAACAAGGGCGTCGTGTCCATCATCGTGCCGGTGGAAGACATGCCGTTCCTGCCGGACGGCACTCCTGTCGATCTCGTACTGAACCCGCTCGGCGTACCGTCACGTATGAACCTCGGCCAGCTCTTCGAGGTGGCGCTCGGCTGGGCGGGATACAAGCTCGGGAAGGATTACGCCTCACCCATCTTCGACGGCGCGACGTGGGAGGAGGTTCAGGAGGAGTTGAAGAAGGCCGGCCTCTCGGAAAACTCAAAATCCGTTCTGATCGACGGCCGGATCGGCGAGCCCTTCGACCAGGAGGTGTCCGTCGGATACATCTACATGATGAAACTGTCGCACTTGGTCGACGACAAGATCCACGCTCGCTCGATCGGGCCCTACTCGCTCATCACGCAACAACCGCTCGGGGGCAAGGCGCAGTTTGGCGGGCAACGGTTTGGAGAGATGGAAGTGTGGGCGCTCGAGGGCTATGGTGCATCAAACGTCTTGCAGGAGATCCTTACCGTCAAGTCGGATGACGTCGTTGGCCGGGCGAAAGTGTACGAAGCGATTGTGAAGGGAGACAACTTGCCCGAGCCGAATGTTCCCGAGTCCTTTAATGTTCTCGTGCGAGAGCTGCAGGGCCTCGGATTGGAAGTCAAGATCGAGTGATCTGGTCTCGAGGAGACCGACGAATGTTGAACTCTCCTGCGCCTTTTGCGCAGCAGAGGTGCGAAAATTGTATGATGGAGGAAGTCCATGCCATTCTCAATGAGTGACGCCGCATCACGAAAGACCTTTTCAAAGATCACGATTAGCCTCGCGTCGCCAGATATGATTCTCTCCCGCTCGCACGGCGAGGTCACGAAGCCGGAGACGATCAACTATCGTTCCTTCCGACCGGAAAAGGATGGTCTGTTCTGCGAGAAGATCTTTGGACCGGTCCGGGACTGGGAGTGTCACTGCGGAAAGTATAAGCGCATCCGGTACAAAGGGATCACCTGCGATCGGTGCGGAGTAGAAGTGACTCAGAAGAGCGTTCGCCGGGAGCGGATGGGGCACATCGCTCTCGCCGTCCCCGTCGTCCACATCTGGTATTTCCGCTCCCTGCCGAGCAAGATTGGGTATATCCTGGGGCTGTCCAGCAAAGAGCTGGAAAAGATCATCTACTACGAATCGTACGTTGTCATCAACCCGGGAACGACGGGCCTTCAGAAACAGGATCTGATTACGGAGGACCAGTATCTCGAGATCATGGCTTCTCTCCCGGAGAACAACAGCGATCTCGAGGAGAGCGATCCGAAAAAGTTCATCGCGAAGATGGGCGGCGAGGCGATCAAGGATCTTCTGAAGCGCGTCAATATTGAGGAGCTTGCCGCGGAGCTGCGAACAGAGGTGAAGGCGGAGACATCGGTACAGAAGAAGACGGAGGCTCTGAAGAGACTGCGAGTGATCGAGGCCTTCCGTAAGAGCCTCCAGAGCGCCCCCAACAAGCCCGAGTGGATGGTGCTCGACGTCATCCCCGTCATCCCGCCGGAGCTGCGACCGCTCGTGCCTCTGGAGGGGGGCCGGTTTGCGACCTCCGATCTCAACGATCTCTACCGCCGGGTGATCATCCGGAACAATCGTCTGAAGAGATTGATCGAGATCAAGGCGCCGGAAGTGATCCTGCGCAATGAGAAGCGGATGCTGCAGGAAGCGGTCGATTCGTTGCTCGACAATTCACGACGCGTGAACGCCGTTCGCAGCGACAACAACCGGGCGCTCAAATCGTTGTCGGACATGCTCAAAGGAAAACAAGGGCGGTTCCGCCAGAACCTCTTGGGCAAGCGTGTTGATTATTCCGGCCGTTCGGTGATCGTCGTTGGGCCCGAGCTGAGGCTCCACGAGTGCGGTCTGCCGAAAGACATGGCGGTGGAGCTGTTCAAGCCGCATATCATCCGTAAACTCATCGAACGTGGTCTCGTCAAAACGGTCAAGAGCGCTAAGAAAATGGTCGACAAGAAGGGGCCCGAAGTGTGGGATATTCTCGATTACATCATCGACGGCCACCCCGTGCTCCTCAACCGAGCTCCGACGCTTCACCGTCTGGGCATCCAGGCGTTCCAACCCGTTCTCGTCGAGGGGAAAGCCATCCGCATTCATCCGATGGTCTGCACGGCATTCAACGCCGACTTTGACGGTGATCAGATGGCCGTTCACGTGCCCCTATCCTACGAGGCGCAGCT
>Ga0315554_1000843_pt1 | contig 18211 bp, 18 predicted proteins | sample SalMarSW160370MG_FD_202114 | JGI IMG/M metagenome (GOLD analysis project Ga0315554, IMG submission 202114) | Salt marsh sediment microbial communities from the Plum Island Ecosystem LTER, Massachusetts, United States - Salt Marsh Sediment SW1603-70 ... | reverse complement strand
CTTGACACCTGTGACGTTGCCGGCAGGACAACCGGGTGTGAAGAGAATATGCGGCGAACGAACGAAAACAGATGATTAATCCGAGAGGAACAATATGGCAAAAGATCAATTACCTTCTCGTTCGGAGAATTTTGCAGAATGGTACAACCGTCTGGTTTTGCAATCGGAATTGGCGGATTATGCACCCGTACGTGGTTGTATGGTCGTACGCCCCTATGGGTGGACTCTGTGGGAGAACATCACTGCGGCGCTCGACTCACGTTTCAAGGCCACCGGCCACGTTAACGCCGCGTTTCCGATGCTTATTCCGATAAGCTTTCTCGAGCGGGAACGCGAACACGTCGAGGGTTTTTCACCCGAGTTGGCCGTCGTGACCATCGGCGGTGGTGAAGAACTGGAAGAGCCGCTCGTCATCCGGCCAACCTCGGAGACGATCATCGGCCACATGTATGCCAAATGGATCAAGTCCTATCGGGATTTGCCCGTCTTGATCAACGTGTGGAACAGCGTGGTGCGTTGGGAACTGCGCACGAAACTGTTCCTGCGGACGACGGAATTTTATTGGCAGGAAGGGCATACGGCCCACGCTACGCCCAAGGAAGCCGAAGAAGAAACGCTGCGCATGCTCGATGTGTACGCCGATTTTGCCGAGAACGAAGCCGCTGTTCCCGTGGTTAAAGGGAGGAAAAGCGAAAGTGAGAAGTTCGCCGGCGCGCTGCATTCCTACAGCATCGAAGCGATGATGGGAGACACGCGTGCGCTTCAAGCCGGGACGTCCCACAATCTGGGCGACAACTTCTCGCGTGCGTTTGAAATCCGTTATCTCGATCAGGAAAACAACCTGCAGTATTGTTGGACGACGTCCTGGGGGCTTTCGACGCGCTTCGTGGGGGCCATCATCATGGTGCACGGGGACGATCAAGGCCTGGTTTTGCCGCCGCGCCTGGCGCCCTATCAGGTCGTCATCGTGCCGATATTCAAGGACGAGGCGCAGCGCAGCATGGTGATGGAGCAAATCCAGGCCGTGCAGAGACAATTGGGGGAATTCCGGGTGAAATTGGACGATCGCGAAGGGATAACGCCCGGCTTCAAATTCAATGATTGGGAACTGCGCGGCGTGCCCGTGCGTGTCGAAGTGGGCCCCAAGGACGTCGAAAAGGGGACCGTAGCGCTTGCGCGCCGGGATCGTCCGGGCAGAGAAGGAAAACAGGTGGTTCCGCAGGAGAATCTGGCGCGTGCCGTGGCGGAATTGCTGGAGGACGTGCAGAAATCGATTTTCGATCGGGCAAAATCTTTCATGGCCGAAAATACACACCAGGTGGATGATTACGAGGATTTCAAGGAAGTCGTACAGAATGGTTGGGCGGAAGTGTGGTGGTGCATGGATGCGGATTGTGAAGCTGCGATCAAAGAGGAGACAAAAGCGACTTCCCGCTGCATCCCGTTGGATCAGGAAAGCGGAGCAGGAGTCTGCATCCGCTGTGGGAAAAAAGCCGATCAGCGAGCGATATTCGCCAAGGCCTATTGAGCGGAGGCACTCTCCAGCATGTCTGCGGTAAAGCCCACCCGTCTCAACGAGCAAATCGACGAGATCGTCGATCAGATTGCGGATCCGGTAGCACTGCGCCGGACATGTGTAGACGTCCTTGACTTATACGCCGATCGCACCCGACGCCCGAATCGTCTCGAGACGGCAGATGAAGTGGCGCGCAGCCTGCGCGTGGCCAAACCGGTCATTCGGGCCATTGGGGTGGCATTACGGCGCCGCGCGCAGGAACAACCAGAGCATGCACGTCCGGCCTCCGCTGCGCTGTGGGAGGCCGGCTATCGGGAGACGCGCTTGCTCGCCTGTTCAATCTTGAGCGGCCAGGCAAACGCAGACGTACCGAAGTGGGCCGTCGATTACGTAGTGAACTGCGACGATGAAGATGTAATCGTCGAAATGGCTCGCCTGGGACTCGAGAGCTGGCGGGAACTCGACGTTTCCAGATTCCTGGATGAAGTGGAAACCTGGCTGCACGATTCGGCGCGCAGGCTGCGCACCTTCGCCTTGATCGCCTTGGATGCCGCAGTCGAAGATCATCAGTTCAAAGACATCCCCTCGGTCTTCCGCTTGATCGCGGGCCTCACGGCGACGGCGAAACTGGAGGAGAAAAGGGCTTTACGGCGCTTGATCGAAACCCTGGTGGGGCGCAGCCCGCCCGAAGCCGCGCGCTTCCTGATGGACGAAATCGATGGGGCGGGCAAAGCGGCGCAGGATATAACGCGCAGTATACTCGACTCGTTTCCGCCACGGCAGCGCGAGCTGCTGGAGAATACCTTGTCGTCGAAATGAGGGGTTGGTATAATTTTCAACTGCAGAGACTAGACCCACGGGCGGCAACGAGATGGAAACGTTGATCTTCCCATAGGGTGACCTGCCAAGGAGCAGATGTCGTGACACTATCGAAAGAAGAAAAAACGAAAATAATTGACGAGTTTCATCGGCATGAAAACGACACCGGATCGCCTGAAGTACAGGTTGCGATCCTGACCGAGAGAATCCAGCAGTTAACCGATCACTTGCGTACGCACAAACATGATGAGTCGTCTCGACGCGGCCTGCTTAAGCTGGTCGGCCAGCGCAGACGGCATCTTGCTTATCTCAAACGCAACAATGCGGCTTCTTATCTTGACTTAACAGAACGGTTGGGTATCCGCCGGAAATAAGTCCACCCACGTGACGAGTAGACGATTGATCTACTCGTAGCGGTTAATGGGGCAACGTCGCTTTCTCAATCTGACGAATCGAATAAAATAGTTATGTAGAATATACGCCTTGGCCTCTTGTCAAAGGGTTGGGAATTGGGGTCCGTCCATCAGGGTGGATTGGTGCTACCTGGTGGCCGCCCTCCAGTCCCTGACCCGCATTCGCCAATGGCGGGAAGGGAACATTTACTTATGTTAGGTACGAAACAGTATCAGACGGAGATTGATGGAAGAACCATCATTCTCGAAACCGGCAAGCTCGCCGGTCAGGCAGGCGGCGCAGTGACCGTTCGCCAGGGGGACACGGTCCTGCTTGCCGCCGCAACGATGGGATCGTCCCCGAGAGAAGGGATCAATTTTTTCCCGCTCACCGTGGATTACGAAGAGCGCATGTACGCCGGGGGACGAATCCCCGGGTCGTTCTTTCGTCGTGAAGGACGACCCTCCGAAGCGGCGATTCTGATCGCCAGGCTGACGGATCGACCCATCCGTCCCTTGTTCCCCAAGGACATGCGCAACGACGTGCAGGTCATCCTGTATTCCTTGTCCGCGGACGAGGAAACGCCGATCGATGTGCTCGCCGTTCTGGGTGCTTCGGCGGCTTTGACCATCTCCGACATCCCCTTCAAAGGCCCTGTCGCTGGATTGCGGGCGATCCGCAAGGACGGAGAATTCCTGTTCAATCCCGGGTATTCCGATATCAAGGAGTCCGATTTGAACCTGCGCATGGCCGGTACGAGTGATGCCATCCTGATGGTCGAATGCAATTCGGACGAAGTCGATGAGGCCACCATGGTTGCGGCACTCGCCGCCGGACACAAGGCGATGCAGCCGCTCATCGACCTGCAAAACCAGATGCGCGAAGAAGTCGGTAAACCAAAACGTGAATATCCCGTATTCGCCCTCGCAGACGACGTGCGCGAGGCCGTGGCACAGTACGCCGGCAATCGGCTGCAGGAGATCACCTCGCAATCGCTGGCCAAAGCCGACCTCGATCGTTCGCTCAATGAATTGCGGGACGAGACCGTGGCTGCCTTGACGGCCGACGAGGCTTTTTCTGAAATGGACGTGCGCGAGGCATTTTCGGCGCTGGACAAGGCCGACGTGCGCGCACAGATTCTGAACCAACATCACCGTCCGGACGGCCGGGATCTGGACGTCGTCCGGCCAATATCGGCGGAAGTCGACTTGAGCCCTCGAGCGCACGGATCCGGCCTTTTCACCCGCGGCGAAACCCAGGTTTTGACCTTGGCGACTCTGGGAACCCCCCGGGAACGGCAGGAACTCGACGGGTTATCGCCGGTCGAGGAAAAACGCTACATGCACCATTATAATTTTCCGCCGTTCTCCGTCGGTGAGACGCGCATGCTGCGCGGCGCCTCGCGGCGCGAAATCGGGCACGGCGCGCTGGCCGAACGCGCGCTGATCCCCGTGCTGCCATCCTTGGAGGAATTTCCCTACACGCTGCGTCTCGTATCGGAAGTGCTGTCGTCCAACGGTTCGACATCGATGGCCTCCGTTTGCGGATCGACGCTGGCTTTGATGGACACGGGTGTTCCGATCAAGGCCCCGGTTGCCGGAGTGGCGATGGGTCTAATTAAAGAAGGCGATCAATACGTCATTCTGACGGACATCCAGGGGATCGAAGATCATCTCGGGGACATGGATTTCAAGGTCGCGGGAACGCGCAAGGGCATCACCGCCCTGCAGATGGACATAAAAATTGCCGGCATCACCACCGAAATCATGTCGCAAGCGATGGAACAGGCCCGGAAAGGCCGGATGTTCATTCTCGACAAAATCGAAGCGTGCATTCCGAAACCGCGTGCGGAGTTGAAATCCCACGCACCCCGGATGACGGTTTTGAACATCGATCCGGAAAAAATCGGTGCGGTCATCGGCCCCGGCGGGAAGATCATCCGCCAAATCCAGGAGGATACCGGAGCCAAGATCGACATCGAAGACGACGGCACGGTGTATATCGCCTCGGCTGACGGACCCAGCGCGGAACAAGCAAAGCAGATGATCGAAGAGCTCACGGAAGAAGCCGTCGTTGGCCGGATTTACACCGGCCGCGTGGTGCGTGTGACCGATTTCGGCGCCTTCGTCGAAATCCTGCCGAAGGTCGACGGCCTGGTGCACATTTCGCAATTGGACAGCGAACACGTCAAGCGAGTCGAAGACGTCGCCCAGGTGGGAGACGAAATTACCGTAATGGTGACCAACATCGACTCGGATGGCAAGATCCGTCTATCCAGGCAAGCGGTCTTGGAAGGATGGACGCCCGAGGAGGCGGCCGCTCACGATCGACCTCCGGGACGGCGCTCCGGCAATCGTTCCCACAGCGGACGCAGGTCCAAACCCCGCGATCGGGATTGAACGAGTGCCGCTCGACACCGAGCAGCGTAGATCAGCTTACTTTGTCGCTTGGGAGGCAGACGGGAACCGCCTACCTCCCAAGTTTTATTGCCCGAAAGAGACGCGCATTTCTTTATGGAAGCATAAATTATTGCAGAGATATTAGAAATGGCAATAAATACTGCCATCCGTATAGGTTCGATTGCTGGAAGGGAATCGTTCGCTGCCAGAGGCGGCGTGCCCCGGGGAAGAAACCCGTGCACTGCTCTCGGCGAAATGATTTGCCTGCCGGCCCGGAATAGGTAGAATCTCCCTGACATCGACTTCGATGGATGGCATTTTTAATTCGGAAACGATACGTATTCGATTCGAGATTGGCGCATGAAAGCAACCCCAATGGATCCCACCAACTCGCCATCCTGGCAGCCTGGAACGCGGCTCGTATTTGGCATCATTCTGCTCGTATTTGCGGTCGGTTTGTTGATGCTTCTGCGTCAAATGGTCGCCCCCCTGGTTTTGGCTTTCTTGCTGGCCTATCTGCTGCATCCGATCACTTCCAGAATCAGCCGGAAGCTGCGCCTTTCGCGGGGGATCTCTGTCCTGATCGTGTACCTCATGTTGGTTGCCGTCCTTCTGGCTCTCACGACGGGCATTGGGGTGGCGATTTCGTCCGGAGTCGTTCAGCTTGCCTCCTACCTGGCAGATTTATCCGTCGAACTGCCGGACCAGATCGTCGCCTTGGCGCAAGAAACGGTGCGCATCGGACCGTGGACGGTGGACCTTTCGACCGTTAACCTCGAGCCCTTCCTGGCCGATGTCGCCTCCGCGTTGCAGCCGATACTATCGCAGACGGGAAGTCTTCTCGCCTCCGTGGCCAAGGCCACGGCGTCCGCGATCACTTCCGTGGTTTTGGTGTTGGTTTTGGGCGTTTACTTCTTACTCGATATGGGGACTTTCGATGAGGCCTTCTTGGCCTGGATACCTCCTTTGTATCGAAGCGATGTTCGCCTCATCCTGGATGAAATCACGCAGGTATGGAATTCATTTTTACGCGGACAGTCCATTTTGGGTTTGGTCGTCGGCACCGTTGTCGCAGTAGGTCTCACCATACTGCAAGTACAATTCTCTCTCGTCCTGGGCTTGATCTCGGGCTTCATGGAATTTGTGCCCATGTTTGGTCCTTTGATTGCGGCCATCGTTGGTGTCCTGGTTGCGCTGTTTCAACCGGACAATTGGTTGGGCGTGACTCCGCTGGCTTACAGCGTGATTGTTTTAGCCTTCTATATCATCGTTCAGCAAGTCGAGAACAACGTGCTCGTTCCCCGTATCATTGGCAGGAGCCTGAACATGAGCCCGCTCGCTGTATTGATTTCGGTTTTGGCGGGTGGGATGATCGCGGGTGTCCTCGGCTTGTTGTTGGCTGCCCCTGTGGCAGCCTCGCTGCGTGTGATTTTGGGTTATATCTATCGAAAGACCGTCGGTTTTGATGATTGGACCGAGGTTTTGAACCCTGAATTGGAAGACGATCAATTCCGCATGCCGGGCCGATTTCGACGCCTGGCCAATCGACTGCGGGAGTTGATTTCGCGGCAGGATCGTCTTGTAGAGAACGAGACGGAGAATGAAAACGAAAGCTAACATCTCCCCACGCTGGAGTCTGTTGACGAAGGCATTCGTAGGGGCGATCCTCTTGCTTTTGATCGTCGGTTTGTTGTCACGCTTCCACGGCGTGATTCCCATCCTGATCACGGCGTTGATTCTGGCGTTTCTGGAGGTGCCTCTCGTTCGTTTACTGCACCAGAGCACGCGTCTTTCCTGGGGGTTGGCGGCCAACATCTGCTTCTTACTCGTTTTGATCATCATTCTTGGGTTGTCGACCTGGGCTGGAATCGCAGTCGTGAGCCAGCTGCAATCCCTCTTTCAAGTTCTACAGACGATGTTGATGGGTCTGCCCGAACAATTGGCGGATATCTCCACAGAGACTTTCATGATCGGTCCCTGGCACATCGATCTCTCGCAGCTCGACCTGCCTGCGCTGGCTGAGAATCTGTTGGCCTCGGTTCAACCCATTTTCGGGCAGGTCAGCGCGCTGATCGCCTCCTTGGCTTCGGTCGCCATAGAATCACTGGCGAGCGTCTTTTTCACCTTCGCGGTGGCCTATTTCATCATCATCGATTATCCCCATATCCATTCGGCCGTCCGCGATATCCAAATCCCGCAGTATCAGGACGATCTCCATCGCCTGCGGGGCGCGTTGGCCACAATCTGGAACGCATTCCTGCGCGGTCAACTGCTCGTGGTCACGACCTCAGGATTCTTGACCTGGATATTAATGTCCGCGCTCGGATTACGCTTTTCGTTGGGGTTGGGCGTCCTCGGCGGCATCGCGAAATTCGTGCCCATTCTCGGTCCGTTCACCGCGGGCTTAGTCGCCGCGTTGGTCGCTTTATTTCAGCCCGCCAACTGGTACGGCCTCACACCATTTGTGCACGGCTTGCTCGTCGTTGTCTGTGTCGTCGTTCTCGATCAATTGATCGATTACCTCATCGTGCCCCGCATCATGGGCGCATCGCTAAATTTGCATCCCGTACTTATTTTGTTCGGATTGTTGATCGGAGCGAGTGTGGCCGGTGTTTTGGGTTTGCTGCTGTCCTCGCCGCTGATGGCGTCCATGATCTTGCTTGGGAGATATACGTTTCGTAAGATGTTCGATCTCTCCCCTTGGGATCCGCCGATCGACGTGCTCGGGGAGCCGCGAACGCCACCTGCTCGCATCGTGCATTTGCTCGACAGACTCCGTCGGCATAAACGCCAGGACGATGGCGGCTGACGCTTGAGAACCCCCGCGGAATGACGAGATGACTTCAATCCGAGAGGCCTTGAAAAGGTTGTTACAGCGCAATGCGGCGGCCAGGGAAGACGTTCATAATTCAGCATTCTCTTACGCGGTTTACTGGACCCAATTGACGCGGGAATGGGATGCAGATCGAAGGCGGCGCGTGCATGCCGTGGTCAAAGCGGCGATTAGCAAACCGGACTTTATCGCCAACGAATTTGAACGAAGATATTTCACGCCGGAGATCGATGCCAACAAACATTCCGGCTCCAGCCTTGTGGCTTTAGAAAAAGTGTTGGCTTCGCTCGCCGGTGATGAGATGGAGGAGTAGTGAATCATGTCGGAAGAAAACGATATCGAGACTTCCACCCTGAGTGAGACGTCCCAATTCATGATCTGGAAGGCCAACGAACCTGATGGGGAGGAAACCTTCCATCTGGAATTGGGCACGGTTACCGTGCATTTCTTCGCCGAGGAGTGGCAGGAATTCCTGGACCTCGTGCGCTCGATTAAATAATTCAAGTCCAGCGGCACTCGACAGACGATCCTGGATTCGATTTCTACCAGCCGGCAGAATTCGGGATGAACGCCTTCCAACGTTTGGATCGCTCGCCAAGCGTTTCCAAGCAGGCCGCGAAATCCATACCGGACGAGCGTGTGAGCGTCCGTTATCTACTGCTCGGTGAACACACGCTGGACGGCGATGAATCCGGGATGATTACATGCGGGTGAATCCGCGGGTATGAACGAACCAGGAAGCGTTGTATCCGACTTAACCTGATGCTATGATTACGAGGATCGAATCTCGATTTGGATGTTGAAGCATGTCGCAGCGCAGAGAATTACTCACCTGGGATGAAGTCGACCGCTTGATCGACCATCTTATACCGCAATTTGAAACCGAGTTCGATGCAATGGTGATTGTCACACGGGGCGGGATTATCCCGGGCGGTATGATCGCCGAACGTCTAAACATTGAAGACGTTCTTACCGCCTCCGTCGATTTTCCCTTCGAGGCCGAACGTAAGGCTGCGAAGCTGCTCGCCTGGCCTCAGTTCATCCAATTTCCCCACGATGCCCAGCTTTCGGATCGGCGCATCCTTGTGGTTGATGACGTTTGGGGATCGGGGCGGACGATAACGGCGGTCAAGAACCGTGTTGCTGCAGCAGGGGGAATTCCGTACACCTGCGTTCTGCATTTCAACCCGTATCGAAGTCTATTTTCGCAAGCGAAGCCCAATTACTATGCCGCAAGCACCGATGCATACATCCTCTACCCTTGGGAGTTATACCGCGGGGATGAAAAAGTGCTCCGGGATCAGCCCGAGGCATAACAGGCTATCGGGGAACCCGACTCGAGGCCTACTTTGTTTGACAAGCACCCTTGGCGTGAGTATAATGAACATGCGTTCGCAAGCCCCCTTCGGGCTGCATAAAGATCAATAGGAGTGTGCGAGGGCGGGTAGCTGGATAGGAATCGAGTCGAGGTGTGTGAGTTGGTCTGGCCGGCTTGGGATCGCGCTGGCCAGATTTTTTTACAAAGATGCGGAGGGGATGACCGACAATTTGGACGATTTCACCACACTTCTCGATAACGTCGAGGAGATGGCGAATCCCCGGAGAGGGGATTTGCTGCATGGTCATATACTCGCGATCGACACCGAAGGGTTGATCGTCGATCTAGGATTGAAACGTGACGGTATCGTCCCCTGCACGGATCTGGATAAGCTTGCTGCCGATGATGCCGCTCCGAACGTCGGTGATGAAGTTGCCGTGATGGTGATCGAACCATTGGATCGTGACGGCAATCTCATCGTCTCGATCTCTCAAGCCCGAGAAAGCACAGATTGGATTCGTGCCAATCGCTTGATGGATCAGCAAACGATATTAGAGCTCAAACCCAACGGCTACAACCGAGGCGGTTTGATCGTACCTTTCGGCCGTTTGCGGGCTTTCGTTCCCGCATCTCATCTCAGCGAGTTGCCAAAGGGCTTGGACGAAGCGAGTAGATCGATTCATTTGGAACGCATGGTCGGCCGAAAAATGCCCTTCAAGGTCATTGAAGTGGACCCTCGCCGGCGCCGGCTGGTTCTTTCCGAACGAAAAGCTGTGCGCCAGTGGCGCCAGGACCGGAAGACGGAAATGATCGGCAAGCTTGAAGAAGGCGAAATCCGAAGCGGAAGAGTCACCAGCTTGCGCGAGTTCGGCGCCTTCGTCGATATCGGCGGTGCGGACGGTCTGGTCCACATATCCGAGCTTTCCTGGAATCGAGTCGACGATCCGAGTGAGATCGTGAAAATCGGCCAGGAAATCGAAATCCAGGTCATCCGCCTGGATCGAGAGGCGAACCGGATTGGCTTGAGTCTCAAACGCTTGCAGCCCAGTCCCTGGGAAGCGGCGGTTGGGAAAATTGAAGCGGAACAGGAACACGACGGAATCGTGTCTCACATCGCAGCCTCGGGCGTATACATCCTCGTCGGTGGCGGCCCGGAAGGACTTTTACAGGTCGATGATGAAACACCGGTCCTTTCACTGGGACAAAAAGTCCGTGTTCGAGTATCTGATTTCGACCCGGAACGCGAGCGGTTGGATTTAGAGCTCGTCGCAGATGCGTTGGAAACAACGCGCGAAGACGAAGAGGTAACTTTTTAATTGTACAGACATACTGTGTAAATGAGAGAGTGAGGTGAGGACAAGTGCCAACGGTCGTGCTTAGACCGAACGAATCACAAGAGCAGTTGCTGAAACGCTTTCGCAAGAAGGTAGCGAAAAGCGGGCTTTTAAGCACCGTTCGAAGAAAGCGCTGGTTCGTTTCGAAGAGTGAATTGCGTAGAATTCAACGCAAGAAAGCCATTCGCCGGCTCAAACGCCGCCAGCGGAAGATGGAAGCCCGCTATCGGGATTGATCTAAACTTCACGGGGTGATGGTTTTCTGGAAAGAATCGAGATCTGGAGGAATGCATGGGTAAGGAAGAGAAGATAGAGCTGGAAGGAACCGTCATCGAGGCGCTTCCGGGCACACAATTCCGGGTGGAGCTCGATAATGGTCATGAGGTATTGGCTTACCTCTCGGGAAAGATGCGTCGCTATTACATTCGCATCCTGCTTGGAGATCGAGTCCGTGTCGAAGTTTCGCCGTACGATCTCACACGCGGCAGAATCATCTATCGTTACAGAAAACGCGTGGCGGATCAGGGAAGCTGAGCGCAAAGCATTCATCCAGATTGATCGAACGATTGTCAGATACCCTCGCAAGAGGGTATCTGTGTTTACTTATGCTGCGCCGAATTCCGCGTATCGGCTTGCCCGATAGGATTACAGCCTCCCAGAGGGTTTCTGAAGGACGAGCGCCGCCCAATCTCCATCCCGGCGCGTTTCGAGCAGCCGCACTCCAGGTGGCGTACACTTTTCCCGTATCGCCTCGACTTGATGGTGCATGATCCCGGACAAGATCAACGTCCCCTGCGGGCGGACCACTCGTGTCAGCCCGGCATCGAGCAGATCAACGAGGATGGTTGCATAGATGTTCGCCAGCAGTAAATCCGCCGCCCCAGGACTCGATTCGTCGTTCAGTATTTTCGTGAGCGAACCTTCTTCGAGGCGGATTCGCTCGAGCATCCCGTTGCGTTCGATGTTCTTTCGTGCGTTATTGATTGCAACGGGATCCGTATCCAGTGCCCATACCGTGCCTGCACCGAGTCGGACTGCGGCGATACTGAGAATTCCCGATCCGCAGCCAAGATCGACGACCGATGCGCCGGTTTCCAGATGATCTTCCATGGCGGCCAGGCAGAGTTGAGTGGTGGGGTGCAGGCCGGTACCGAAGGCCATGCCGGGATCGAGGATAATCGCCTGCCGTTTCCCTTTGGGCGCTTCGTACCAGGCCGGGAGAACGAGCAATTTCTCACCGATCGGTATCGGTTTGTAGCTGGCCTTCCATAAATCACTCCAATTCTGCTCTTCGATAACGCGGTAGGTCGGTGCCGGTATCGGTTGGATTTGACCCAGGTGCCACAAACCTTGCTCGATGTTTTCTCGCTTGGCGTCGATCCCGTCGTCAACCTCCAGGTAGGCGAGGACTTTAACGGGGGTCGATGCACTTACCCGCTCTTCAGCATCTTCGATTTGAAGCGCAACGCCGTTGGGGACATACCGGGAAAGAACGTCCGCGACGGCTTCGGCCAGCTCTCCGTCCACGGTCAACGAGACTTCAAGCCATTTCAATCGGAAAGGCCTCCGAAGAATTCTTTGAGTGAATCGAGGAAACTGCGCTGGCGAAAAGTAACTTCCGTACCCAGGGATTTCGCCAGGTCCTCGAACAACTGTTTCTGTTCCGCAGTCAGAGAACGTGGGACTTCGACCGAGACAACGACGAGCTGATCGCCGTGGCCGTTCCGGTTGACGTGCGGCGCGCCCTTGTTTCTAAGCCGGAACACCTTGCCGGGCTGGGTGCCCGCCGGAATTTCAAGCGTGTGATCGCCTTCGAGTGTGGGGATGTCGATGTCGGCGCCGAGCGTCGCCTGGGCGAGGTTGATCGACATGTCGAGCAGGATGTCGTCACCCCGGCGTCGAAAATAGGGATGCGGTTTGACCTGGATGACGATGTAGAGATCGCCCGGTGGCCCGCCGTTTACCCCCGGTTCTCCCTCGCCTGTGACGCGCACCTGCGTTCCGTCGTCGACGCCGGCGGGTATGGAGATCTGGCGCGAGACTGTCTTTCGGATGCGGCCTTCTCCATTGCACGTACGGCAGGGCGTTTCGATCGTCTCTCCCTGGCCGTGACAAGCCGGACACGTGGTAACGTTGACCATGGAACCGAGGAACGTCTGCCGGACCTGACGGACTTCGCCGCTACCACCGCAGGTTTCGCAGCGTTTGGGCGTGGTTCCGGGCTCGGCACCTGAACCGCTGCAGCCCGAGCATATTTCGTATCGAGTGAATTCGATCTCTTTCTCGACACCGGAGACGGCTTCCTCGAACTCGAGTGTCAGATCGTGGCGCAGCGAGGCTCCTCGGCGAGGAGCTCTGCGGCTGCGTCCTCTACTCATGCCGAAGCCGAAAAATTGCTCGAAAATGTCGTTGAAATTGAAGTCGAAGTTGAAAGGCATCCCTTTCAAACCGGAATGGCCGTAACGGTCATATGCCGCTTTTCGTTCGGGATCGGAAAGGACGGCGTACGCCTCATTAATTTCCTTGAAGCGGTCCGCGGCGTCAGGGCTGTCGTTTACATCCGGATGATATCTCTTAGCCAGGTGACGATAGGCGGCTCGAATGTCTTCCACGGAAGCGTCGCGATTCAACTCCAGGACTTCATAGTAATCACGTTTCTGATCCATGTCGAATAACTGGAAGTACTCGCTGAGGGTACTTGCCAGTACCTTTTTCTCCTAGTTCTGCCGCATCGACTTACTCGTTGGCTGAGCTGGCGCTGTCTGCCGGCTCCTCACTCAAGGGTTGAGAGGGTCGTTCGTGAATCGTGGCACCGATACTTTGGAGATATTGGAGCAGCTCGTTCGTCGCAGTGTTGATGAATGCAGGATCTTCTGTGGCGAGCGATTCTCTCACCTTGGCGACCTTTTCAGTGACGTCTTCTTGAATCTTTCCCAGAAATTCAGTCGTCGCTTCCGACAAAATCTTGTCCGTGGCGTAAATTGCGTTGTCCGCAGCGTTCTTGGCCTGGACAAGTGATCGCCGTTGCTGATCCTCTTCGGCGTGCTTTTCGGCTTCCGTACGCATGCGATCGATTTCCTCGCTCGAAAGTCCCGAAGATGCCGTAACGGTGATGTGCTGGCTGTGGCCGGTCGCCTTGTCGGTGGCGCTGACCTTCAGGATCCCGTCCGCATCGATGTCGAACGTTACTTCAATTTGCGGTTCCCCGCGCGGCGCGGGAGGGATGCCGTCGAGGGTAAACCGGCCGAGGGATTTGTTGGCGTCCGCCATCGGGCGTTCGCCTTGCACGACGTGGATCTCCACTTCCCGCTGATGGTCCGTCGCCGTCGAAAAGACTTGCGTTTTCCGCGTGGGGATGGTCGTGTTGCGCTCGATCAACGACGTAGCCACGCCGCCGAGGGTTTCGATGGAAAGCGTCAGCGGAGTCACGTCCAGGAGCAGGACGTCTTTTACCTCTCCGGCAAGGACGCCAGCTTGTATGGAGGCGCCCAGGCCGACGACTTCATCCGGATTCACGCCTTTGTGCGGCTCCTTGCTGAATATCTTCCGTACCGCGGCCTGAACGGCAGGCATACGCGTCATGCCTCCGACCAGGATAATTTCATCGATATCGCTGGCTTCCAGATTCGAATCTTTCAGCGCCCGTTCGCATGGCGCGATCGAACGCTCGATGAGATCTTCCGTCAACTGTTCGAGTTTCGCACGGGTGAGGTTGACGTTCAGGTGTTTTGGTCCGGATGCATCGGCGGAGATGAAAGGCAGGTTGATTTCCGTTTCCATCACCGTCGAGAGTTCGATTTTCGCTTTTTCGGCCGCCTCTTTCAATCGCTGAAGGGCCTGCCGGTCGGAGCGCAAGTCGATCGCATCCTGCTCGAGAAATCGATCCGCAACCCAATCGATGATCCTTTGATCGAAATCGTCCCCGCCAAGGAAGGTGTCCCCGTTGGTCGAGCGAACTTCGAAGACGCCTTCTCCGACATCGAGGATCGAGATATCGAATGTGCCGCCTCCGAGATCGTACACGGCGATGGTCTCGTCGGATTTTTTATCTAGACCGTAGGCCAACGAAGATGCGGTAGGTTCGTTGATGATCCGCAGGACCTCCAGCCCGGCGATTTTACCTGCGTCCTTCGTGGCGTTACGCTGTGCATCGTTGAAGTATGCCGGAACGGTAATCACGGCCTGCGTGATCGGTTCACCGACGTAGGCTTCCGCATCGGCCTTGATCTTGCCCAAAATCATGGCGGAAATCTCAGGCGGCGCATATTCCTTTCCACCCATCAACACGCGCACGTCTCCGTTCGGCGCCTCGGTAACCTTGTAGGGAATGAGCTGCAGGCCGCGCTGGACTTCGGGATCGGACATTTTTCGTCCCATAAAGCGTTTGATGGAGAAGATCGTGTTCTCCGGGTTGACGATCGCCTGCCGACGAGCAATCAGTCCGACAACGCGCTCGTTGTTTTTGGGATTAATGGCAACAACGGATGGAAAAAGGCGGCTGCCTTCCGCAGAAGGGATTACCGTGGGCTCTCCGCCTTCCATGATCGCTGCGACCGAGTTCGTCGTGCCGAGGTCGATGCCGATAATTTTGCTCATGTGTGCCTCCTATTTCGCCACACGCACCACAGCCGGACGAATGACTCGATCCCCCAGCCGATATCCTTGCTTGATAACATCGATGATCTGACCATTTTCGTATTCTTCGCTCTCTTCGTAACTGATGGCGTCGTGCAAGTTCGGATCGAAATCCATTCCTTCTGCCGGTATGACCTCGACTCCCTCCGACTCGAGGACGGCTTTTAACTTAAGACGGATCATTTCCAGTCCTGCGATCCAGGCTTCATCCACATTCTCTTCTGGGCGATCCTTGAGGGCGCGCTCGTAATCGTCGAGTACGTCGAGATAATGGGAGATGATCTCGCTGATGATTCGTTCCCGCATCTCACTCTTTTCGCGCTCGACGCGCTTTTTGAGATTGGCGAACTCCGCACGCGCTCGCTGCCATCCATCGAGGTATTCCGCAGACTCGCTTTGCAGGCGTTCGACTTCGGTCTGCAGCGATTCCACTTTTTCCTGCAGTTCCTCGTACGTCAGCTCGACCTCGGTTTCTTCAACCTTCTCAAGCTGCTCATCGGATTCGATGGCGGCGGTGTTTTCGTCTTCCGTCCGGATGACGTCCTCTTGCGGCTCTCTTTCGTCCTGATCCATTTCGGCGCCCGCCGATGATTCTTCAAACGAAAGCTGTTCGGCGTCTTCATTTGGGGATTGTTGTTCTTTTGGTTTCTTTGTCGTCACAGCTACCTCATTTTTTTCGTGATTTTTTCCACTGGTGACCGGCTGCTTGTGTGCCGGCGTCTCGCAAACGATGTCCCCGCATGGATAACGCGGCTGCGGAAATGTCTTTAGTCGGAATAGGTGCCGATTACCAGGTCACTCAACAAGCCGGCTACGTAGCTGACGGCTGAGATCGTTCGCCCATAGGCCATGCGAGTCGGACCGAGTACGCCAAGGGCGCCGGTTGCGCGGCCCGGAGCGCCGTATCGCGCCAGAACGATCGAAAAATCCTTGAGTTCCTCCCAGGCTCCTTCTCCTCCGATGACCACTTGAACGTCGCCGATCTTCGGATTGAGCACCTTGGCCAGAATCTCCTCCAGATAACTGCGTTCTTCAAGCAGACGCACCACTTGTTGGATCTGGGGTGAATCGACGAACTCGGGCTGTGCCAGCATGTTGCTGATTCCGTCGCGGTAGATTTCACCGGACCACACTGCGTCGGCACGCGCCATGATCTCCGAAATCAGGTGCGTAACTTCCTGCGCCAAACCCTGAAATTGATTCGCCTGGCGGGCGACCTGATCCGTGTTTTTCCCACTGCACAGACGCGTGATCAACGTGGAAGCCTCACGAAGCTGTTCTTGATTGATGACTTCGGCCAGGGCCAACATTTGCTGCCGCACGTCCCCGCCTTGCAGCACCAGCACCAGGAGCACCTGATGATCTTGTGTGGCGATCAGTTCCACTTGTTTGAATATGGACCGTTCCGGACTGGGAGCGGTCACCAGGGAAGCCGATTTGGATTGCTGGGCAAGGACAGTCGCCGCCAGCTGGACCCATTCATCGCTGCCGCGTTTGGCTTGATGGAATTGATGGCTGATCAGGCGCTTTTCTGCGGCGGGAAGGTCGGCGTCGCCCAACAACTTGCGCACGAAATAGCGATACCCCTTTTCCGTGGGGACGCGCCCGGCCGAGGTGTGCGGTTGACGCAGCAAGCCGAGTTCCGTGAGAAAGGCCATCTCGTTGCGCACCGTGGCGGAACTCACGGCCAGATTGTACTTGGATACCAGCGTCTTCGATCCCGTCGGTTTTGCCGTCTCGACGTAATCGTGAACGATTAACGCAAGAATCGTCTCCTGACGCTCCGTCAGGGGCTCCATATTTCCCTCACACGACAATTTAGCACTCTCAAATTGAGAGTGCTAATAAAGCCAAGAACGATCATACCATGCGCTTTGGGAGGCGTCAAGAAAGCTAAAAAGGGCATACTGGATTGGCTCGCTTCCGGAGGGATACGAAAGTCACTGCGCTCGCAGACGAGGGCTGAATCTTGCTGCATTTTGTTACTTTGTCATCGGGGTGTGATGGGCATATTCGAGGGTTGACAATTCAACGTTCGGCAAGTACGATCTCGACCGGAGTATGTAGGGTAAAAAGTAAGATCCGCATTTGCGAAATCATCTGGTAGACACAGCGATGGAGGGGCATCCCGAAGCGCCCAGTCACTGGAGGAGAAATGTCCAATCTGCCCGAAATCACGGATGAAAATTTTGACGCTAAAGTACTCGAATCCGAAATTCCCGTTTTGGTGGATTTCGGCGCAGCGTGGTGCCACCCGTGCAAGCAATTAGACCCCATCGTTGAAGAATTGGCGCAGGAATGGGATGGAAAGGTGAAAGTCGTCAAATTGGACATCGATGCCAACGTCGATACCACGATGCGCTTTGGCGTCATGGGGGTTCCGACTTTGCTGCTGTTCGTCAAGGGCGAGCCCGTCGGCCGGCTCACCGGCTTCATGCCGAAAAGCCGCATCCTTTCCAAACTCGAGGGACACATCCCGGCATGAGTTGTTCCTCTTTTGTGATGTTTGATTGAAAGGGAAGAAATATGCCGGACCTGTTTCGGCCGTGTTGACAGCGAGATTCCCGGATCCTATAATGTTAAAAAATCCGACCACGCAAAAGGCTGGGAAGAGGACGAGTACGTACCGATACGACGACACAGAGAGTGGCGCCAGGTGAGAGTGCCACCCGCACGCCGGTATGGAATGGGCCTCGGAGCTGCAGGGCGAAAGGGAAATCGAGTAGCCCGCGCCGGAGTTGCCGCCGTTATCCGGGCATAGGGCATCGCAATAGACGCTGTGCCTGAAATGAGTGAGGCTGGCTCACAATTCCCGTCGCATCATCGGCGGGCATTTTCTTGTGATCGCTGGTCTAAACGGGGTGGCACCGCGGGCGGTGAAACGCTCGTCCCCAATGGGGATGAGCGTTTATGATTCACCCATGTAAGGCGATGGTCATTAACTCTGAAGGAGTCGCTCGTGGA
>Ga0315554_1000842_pt1 | contig 18219 bp, 12 predicted proteins | sample SalMarSW160370MG_FD_202114 | JGI IMG/M metagenome (GOLD analysis project Ga0315554, IMG submission 202114) | Salt marsh sediment microbial communities from the Plum Island Ecosystem LTER, Massachusetts, United States - Salt Marsh Sediment SW1603-70 ... | reverse complement strand
ATCCCGTCCTCCTCCTAGTAGGCCAGCGCGGCGCCGACTTCGTCGGGTGTCGTCTCCTCGGCGGCTCCGGCTCGTGCGTATCTCGACACCAGGTAGACGTCCACGACGGCGAGCGCTCCGTAGAGCACTGTGAATCCGAGAAGCGTCATGAACATGGTGGCGCCGCTAACGGACGGCGACACCGATTCTTCGACCCGCAGGAGTCCCTGAACCGCCCAGGGCTGTCGTCCGATCTCGGTGACGATCCAGCCGAGGAGGTTCGCGACCACGGGCAGTCCCACGGACCACAGGGCGATCCTGTGGAACCAGCGGACCTCGCCGAGGCGCCGTCTCCATGACAAGTAGGTGCCCAGAGCGCCGATGGCGACGAGGGCCGTGCCCGCCGCGACCATGAGCCGGAACGACCAGTAGACCACTGTGACCGGCGGGATGTAATCGGCGTCCTCGCCGTACCGGTCGGCGTACAGCTCCTGGTACTCGGCCTGGATGTCGTTGATGCCCCTGACCTCGGCATCGAACGAGCTCGTGGCCAGGAAGCTGAGCAGCCGGGGCACCTTGATGTCGAAGCTGTTCCGGCCTCCTTGCTCGTCGATGATGGCGATCAACGAGAAGGCGGCGGGCTGTTCCGTTTCCCAGAGGGCTTCGGTGGCGGCCAGTTTCATCGGCTGCTTCTCGGCGGTGATCTGGCCCTGGATGTGACCGCTGACGACGACCCCAAGCGCAGTCACGAGTGTGACCACGGAGGCCAGGGCAGCCGAGGCGCGGAAGACCGATTCCTGGTTACGGCGCAGGAGGTGCCAGGAGCTGACCGCCAGCACGAGGATGGCTGCGGTGAGGACTGCGGCGAGGATCGTGTGAAAGAAATGGGCCCAGGCGACCGGGTTGGCGAGCACATCGAGAAAGGAGACGAGCTCGGCGCGGCCCGTCTCCGTGTTGATGGTGTAGCCGACGGGATTGTGCATCCAGGCATTGGCGGCGAGGATCCAGAAGGCCGAGATGATCGTGCCGATCGAGACCATCCATGCGGTGAGGAGATGCTGCCGGGGCGACAGGCGTTTCCACCCGAAGATCCACAGGCCGATGAACGTGGATTCGAGGAAGAACGCGAGCAGGCCCTCGAGCGCAAGCGGCGTGCCGAAGATGTCGCCGACGTATCGTGAGTACGAGGACCAGTTCATGCCGAACTGGAACTCCTGCACGATGCCGGTGACGATGCCGACGGCGAAGTTGATCAGGAACAGCTTGCCCCAGAACTTGGTAGCTCGCAGGTATTTGGGGTCCTTGGTGCGGACGTAGAGGGTCTCGAGAAAAGCCACGAAGAGGGCGAGGCCGATGGTGAGAGGCACGAAGAGGAAGTGGTACACGGTGGTGATCCCAAACTGCCACCGAGCCACGATCAGGGGATCCATGTGTCCCACTCCCGGTCCGCTTCGGCCCGAAGGCTATTCGCAGACGCGTGATTCCGCCTGTGAAAAGGGGAGAGCGGTTGCTGCGGGTGGGGCGGCGGCTACCTCACGATGGCGAGCACCTGGCCGCCGGACACCCGGTCTCCGGCCTGAACCCGGAGATCCACGATCTCGCCCGCCGAAGGTGAGCGCACCTCGTTCTCCATCTTCATGGCTTCGAGGATGAAGAGTGGAGCGTCCTTCTCCACTGCTTCGCCGGCGCGGTGGTGCACCTTGACGATGGTCCCTTGCATCGGGGCCACCACTATGCCCTCGGACGCCGAAGCGTCCAGGCTCTGGGAGAGCTTGGGGGGGCGGCGCCGGGGCGGGGGCCTCCGGCCGGCCTGGGCCGGCGCCGGGATCTCCGGCGCCCAGAGCCGCACTTCGTAGCGGCGTCCTCCCACCTCCACGGTCATGGTGCGCTCGGCCTTCTCTTCTTCTCCGGGGAGCCTTGCCGTCGGCGGATGGGTGATCGAGGAAAGGTCGAGGTCCTCCTCGACCGTCTTGGTGTGGTGAGTCCCGGCCAAGAATGCCGGCGTGTCGAGTACGAGACGGTGGAAGGGAAGCGTCGTCGGAACGCCGGAGATCTCGAACTCGTCGAGTGCCCGGCGAGCCCGTGAGATGGCTTCTTCCCGATGGCGGCCCCACACAACGAGCTTGGCGATGAGGTTGTCGTAGTACTGGCTGATGGACGAGCCGGCCCGGTAGCCGCTGTCGACGCGCACGCCGAAACCGCCCGGTTCCCGATACGAGACGATCCGTCCCGGCGTGGGCAGGAAGCCCCGCGCAGGGTCCTCGGCGTTGATGCGGAACTCGATGGCGTGCCCGCGGCTTTGCACGGCATCGAGTTCCAGCTTCTCGCCGGCGGCCACGCGCAGCTGCTCCCGCACCAGATCGATGCCTGTGACCGCCTCTGTGATGGTGTGCTCGACCTGGAGACGTGTGTTCATCTCGAGGAAGTAGAAGTTGCCTTCGCCGTCGAGGAGGAACTCGACGGTCCCGGCGTTGGTGTATCCGGCTGCCTTGGCCACGGCGATCGCCGCCTTGCCCAGCGCCTTGCGGAGACGGTCTCCCATTCCCGGCGACGGGGTCTCCTCGATGAGCTTCTGGTGGCGCCGTTGCAGAGAGCAGTCCCGCTCGCCGAGGAACACGGCACTCCCGTGCGCGTCGCAGATGATCTGCGCCTCGATGTGTCGGGGATGCTTCAAATAGCGCTCCACGTAGACCTCGGGGTTGGCGAAGTAGGCGTCGGCCTCGCGGCACGCCGATTCGAAAGCGTCCTCGATCCCCTCGGGGCCCTGCACCACGCGCAACCCCTTGCCGCCGCCGCCGTGGGCCGCCTTGATGGCGATGGGAAACCCGTATGTTTGAGCGACCGCCCTGGCGTCGTCGACACTGCGGACGGGCTCGAGAGTGCCCGGCACCCCGGAGACGCCGGCGCCTTCGGCGGCGCGCCGTGAGGCGATCTTGTCTCCCATGACCCAGATGAGGCCGCTGTCGCAGACGCGTCTGGCGAAATCGGCGTTCTCGGCGAGGAACCCGTAGCCGGGATGGATGGCCGCAGCCTTGGATTCCTTGGCCACCTCGAGGATGGCATCGGCGTTCAGGTAGGACTGGGCGGCCGGGGCGGGGCCGATGCTCCACGCTTCGTCTGCGATCTCGACGTGGCAGGAGTCGCGATCGAGCTCCGAGTAGACGGCGATGGCCCGTATGCCCATCTCCCGAGCGGCCCGGATGACGCGCACGGCGATCTCGCCGCGGTTGGCCACGAGCACGGAATCCATGACCGGCATGCTAGAGAGGGATGTTGCCGTGCTTCTTCGGAGGCAGGCTGTGCCGCTTGGTGCGCAGCATCTCGAGTGCCTGAATCACACGGGGTCTCGTCTCCTTGGGTTCTATGACCTCGTCGACGAGTCCACGTTCCGCGGCTGTGTAGGGGTTGCCGAAGCGGCCTTCGTAATCCTCGATCAGCTCGCCGCGCCGGGTCTCGAGGTCTTCGGCTTCGGAGAGCTCCCGACGGTGAATGATGTTGACCGCCCCCTGCGCTCCCATGACGGCGATCTCCGCAGTGGGCCACGCGAAGACCACGTCGGCCCCAACGGATCGCGAGTTCATGACCACGTAGGCGCCGCCGTATGCCTTGCGGGTGATCACCGTGATGCGGGGCACAGTGGCCTCGCAGTAGGCGTAGAGGAGCTTGGCGCCGTGGCGGATGATTCCACCGTGCTCCTGGTCGACGCCGGGAAGAAACCCGGGCACGTCGACGAAGCTGACCAGTGGGATGTTGAACGCATCACAGAACCGAACGAACCGGGCGCCCTTCACCGATGCGTCGATGTCGAGCGTGCCGGCGAGCACGGCCGGGTTGTTGCCCACGACACCCACTGAGTAACCGTCGACTCGAGCGAAGCCGACGACGATGTTGCGGGCGAAGTGCTGGTGCACTTCGTGGAACTCCCCATCGTCTACGACCTTCTCGATGAGCATGCGCATGTCGTACGGCTGGTTGGGTAGATCGGGAACGATTGAGGTGAGGGCATCGTCCATGCGGTCGGGACTGTCGGTCGGGGTGAAGAACGGGGGTGCTTCCATGTTGTTCTGGGGAAGGAACGACAGGAGGTAGCGGATCTCCTCGAGGGCCTGGTGCTCGTCGCCGCTGACGAAGTGGGTGACGCCCGAGATGCTTGCATGGCTCTGGGCCCCCCCGAGGGTGTCAAAGCTGACGTCTTCCCCGGTCACGGCCTTGATCACATCGGGTCCCGTGATGAAAAGGTGGCTGAACCCGTTCACCTGGTAGACAAAATCGGTGATGGCCGGGGAGTAGACGGCACCACCGGCGCATGGGCCCATGATGACCGAGATCTGGGGTATGACTCCCGATGCCCTCACGTTGCGGGCGAAGATCTTGCCGTAGCCGTCGAGGGCGACGACTCCTTCTTGGATCCTGGCCCCTCCGGAATCCTTGAGCCCGATCAGGGGAGCGCCAGTGTCCATGGCCAGGTCCATGACTTTGCAGATCTTGTTGGCGACCACCTCACCCAGACTGCCCCCGAACACGGTGAAGTCCTCGGCGAAGATGAAGACGGTTCGTCCGTCGATGGTGCCCCAGCCCGTGATGACCGCGTCACCCGAGGGACGCCGCTCCTCGATGCCGAAGCCTTGGGCCTGGTGGCGCACCATCATGTCGGTCTCGACGAAGGAGCCCTTGTCGAGGAAGGCGTCGATGCGCTCGCGCGCTGTCATCTTCCCCGCTTCGTGCTGCTTGTCGATGGCGCGTTGACTCCCGGCGTGCTCCGCCTCCCGACGGAGCCGCCTCAGGTGCTCGATACGCTCCTCAGTGCTCAGAGGACCCCCCGGTATGCTCGACCGGTACTACTTTGACTCACCGGGGTGGGTGAATGGATACACCCTTCTCCATACTGCACTTGGAGACGGCGGCCTCGACGCAGGACGAGGCGAGGTCTCGATTCCGTGGTGCGCCGTTGCTGGTGACCACCGATGCCCAGACCGCGGGCCGGGGCCGCCGAGGGCGGGCCTGGGTGCCGGCTCCGCGAGCGGTCGCCGCCTCGCTCGCCTTTGAGCCGAGCTGGGCGCCGCAGACTTGGCCGCGGCTGACGCTCGTTGCCGGGCTTGCAGCAGCTCAAGTGGCCGGAGACGCGCTGCAGCTCAAGTGGCCGAACGATCTGGTCGTCGGCGAGGTGAAGGTGGGCGGCCTGCTGGCCGAGAGCGATGGGGAGCTCTTGGTCGTGGGCCTCGGCCTGAATCTCTTCTGGCCCGCTGCTCCAGCCGGCATGGGGGCAATGTACGAGTACGACCCGGGCGGGGCGCTGCCGCCGGCGTTGGCGGAAGGCTGGACCCGAAACCTGCTCGATCGTGTCGCCGGGGGGCCGGACGAATGGGGCAGGGAGGAGTACCTCTCCCGGTGTGCCACCGTCGGACGCGACATCGTATGGGAGCCGGAGGGCCGGGGTCGGGCCATCGGGGTGTCGGCCGATGGAGCGCTCGAAGTGGAGACGAAGGAGGGCCGGGTCGCGCTGCGTTCCGGCGAGGTCAGGGCCGTGCGTACCTGCTGAGCACACGACTTGCGTCTTTCCTCCTTTGTGTCGGCGACAGGCACGGGCCTTGGTATTGGCTGAAAGCCGCTTCGTTCCTCAGGGCATGACGCTGCTATAAATCCGACGGGAGCGCATGCTCCAAGCCCCAAGGATCCTGATGTCTTTGCCCGTCGCCCCAGAATCGGCCGCCCCTCCACGTCGGTGGGCCAGACGCTCCCTGATCATCTTCCTCGTGGTCGTCAACCTGGGGATCTTCGGGGGCCTGGCCGTGGTGTGGCTGGCCGCTCACCGCGTCGTTTCGTCGGTGCCGACGATACCGGCGGCCGGGCTCGGTCTCAGCCAGGCGCCACGATCGCTCGATGAGCCGCGGACCTTCCTCATCGTGGGCAGCGACAGCCGCGAGGACCTGCCCGAGGACATGGAGGGTTTCGGCCACTACGAGGGCCAACGCGCCGACGTGATCATGCTGGTCCAGGTCATCCCGGAGCGGGGCGCCGTTCAGATCCTCAGTATTCCTCGCGACCTGAGGATCGAAGTGGGGGGAACGGCCGCCAAGATCAACGGGACTTTCAACGAAGGTGCGCCGGCCATCATCGAGGCGGTCGCCTCGGCAACGGGTCTTCCCATCCACCACTACATACAGGTCGATTTCGCCGGCTTCGCCGGCATGGTCGATGCGGTGGGCGGCATCGAGTTCGATTTTCCCTATCCGGCTCGAGATCTCAAGTCGAAGCTCTCCGTCGGTGCCGGTTTCCAGGTACTCGACGGCGAGATGGCTCTGGCCCTGGCCCGCTCGCGCAACTACCAGGAGTTCCGTGACGGGCAGTGGGTCTACGTGGCCGCCAGCGACATCGGGCGGACCGGTCGCCAGCAGGAGCTGCTCACCGCGCTCATCACTCAGATCGATCGCCCGGCCTCGGTGGGCGGCTTCTCGAATCTCGTCGACAGCCTTGGCGGTTTCGTCACGACGGACGGCTCGCTCACCGAAGACGACATCATCCAGCTGGCGTGGCAGATGCGCTCGGTGTCCGCCGGCGACATCGATGCCATCACGGCTCCGGTGGAGGGCCTGGAGGAGGGCGGGATCTCGTATGTGGTCTTCAGGAAGCCCGACGTGTACCTGGTGCTGGCGGCGTTCCGCCTCGGCGAGCCTTTCGCCAGTGCAGAGACCGGCACCGCCCGCGTCGAGGTGCAGAACGGGAACGGGGTGGACGGCTCGGCCGCGGCGATGGCCGACACGCTCCGGGCGGGCGGCTGGGAGGTGGTCAACGTCACCAACGCTGCGCGCCTCGACTACGAGTCCACGGTGATCATCGCTCCATCGGACTCCCGGGTTCTCGCCGCGGGGATCGCCGGCTACCTCGGCATCGGCGGGGTCGAGGAGGGCGCGGTTTCCCCGGAGGCCGATGTTGTGGTTATCGTCGGTGCCGATGCCGTCGACGGCTGACCTCACTCGAACCGAATCCCCAATGCTCATCGCCGTTGTGGGCGCCGGGTATGTCGGTCTCACCACAGGCGCCGGCTTCGCTGCGCTCGGGCACACCGTACGGCTGAGCGAGGCCGACCCGGTTCGGCTCGACGAGCTGGAGGAGGGAAGGCTGCCGTTCTCGGAGCCGGGGCTCGGCGAGTTCGTGGCCGGGGCCGTGGAGTCGGGCCGCCTCACCTTCCATTCCGACAACGTCGAGGCCGTTGCCGGAGCGGATGCCGTGTTCATCGCCGTCCCCACCCCGGAGGGGGGCGATGGAGCGGTGGATCTGAGCGCGGTGCGCACTGCTCTGGAGTCGATCGCTGCCGTCGTCGAGTCTCCCACACCCATCGTGATGAAATCCTCCGTGCCTCCTGGCAGCTGGGAGCGGATCGAGGCGATGCTCACCGACCTCGGCTGCGATGCTCCCTTCGTGATCAACCCGGAATTCCTACAGGAGGGGCGGGCGATACAGGATGTCCTGCATCCTCATCGGGTGGTCGTCGGGAGCCGGAATCGCGCCGCGGCGGATCTGGTTGCGGAGCTCCATCGGCCTCTTGGAGCACCCATCATCAGCACCGACCCGGCGTCGGCTGAGCTGGCCAAGTACGCCTCCAACGCCTATCTGGCCACGAGGCTCACCTTCGTCAACACGATCGCCAACCTCGCCGAGACGGTGGATGCCAACATCGACGACGTGGTCGAGGCGCTTCGCCTCGACCCGCGAATTGGCTCTCACTACCTTCGCCCGGGGCCCGGGTACGGCGGTTCCTGCTTCCCCAAGGACGTGCGCGCCCTGGTCGCGGCCGCGGCGGAACGCGGCCACGACCTCAAGCTGCTCCGGAGTGTCGTGGAGACGAACGACTATCAGCTGAAGAGGGTGGTGGCCAAGGTGGGCGATGCCGCCGGCGGCCTCGAGGGCAAGGTGGTCGGCTTGCTCGGCCTGGCTTTCAAGGACGGAACCGCCGACGTGCGCGGCTCGCCGGCCCTGGCCCTGGCCGAGCTGTTCATCGGCGCCGGCGCCACGGTGCAGGCCTACGACCCGGCGGCGCGAGTGGAGCTCGACGGCCTCACCCAGTGTGAGGACGCGCTGGCGGCCGTTTCCGGAGCTGATGTCGTGGTCGTGGCGACGGAGTGGCCGGAGTTTTCGGGTCTCGACATGGTGAAGGTCGCTTCCGTGATGCGGGGGACCGTCATCGTCGACTCCCGCAACATGCTCGATCCCGAGAGCGTGGCTGCGGCCGGTCTCGAGTACCGGGGCCTCGGTCGATGAGGGCCCGGCAGGCGGTGCTGCTCGTCGGGGGACGCGGAACCCGCATGTGGCCGCTGACCGAGACCACGCCCAAGGCTCTGTTGCCGGTTGGCGGTCTGGCTTTTGTCGAGTTCCAGCTGCACCAGCTGGAGGAGGCGGGAATCGAGGAGGTGTTCCTTGCCGTCGGGCGCGACCATGAGGCGGAATGGCGGCGGCACGTGTCGGAGCGTGAGGGTGGTCCGGAGGTGCATCTCTGTTTCGAAGAGGAGCCGCTCGACACGGCAGGCCCAATCGTTCCCTTTCTCGGCCGGCTCGACGACCCGTTCCTCGTACTGAACGGCGATGTCATCCTCGACGCCGACCTGTCCGCCTTCTCGTCCCAGGCGCCGCCGGATGCGGTAGGGACGCTGGCTCTCATCGAGCTGGACGATCCGAGCGCCTACGGCGTGGTCGTCATCGACGAGGAGGGCCGGGTTGAGAGGTTCGTTGAGAAACCGGCGCCCGGCACCGAGCCGGCCAATACGGTGAACGCCGGCATCTACCTGCTGCGCCGCGACGCTTTCGCCGGCCGCGGGCCGGGCCCGCTGTCGTTCGAGAGGGTGGTGTTCCCTGCGCTGGTGGACCGGGGTCTGCTGGCCGCAGGGATCGTCCGGGGGAGCTGGCTCGACATCGGGACGCCCGAGCTGTACTTGGCCTGCAACCGGTCCGTCTTCGAAGGGGCGACCCGGCTGCATCGGCCGCGTGCTTCACACGTTTTGGCAGGGGGAGCATCGGTAGCGGGCCGCACCGAGGGCTCTTGGTCCTACGTCGGCGCCGGGTGCTCGATCGCCGGCGGCGCCGTCGTCGCCGAGTCGGTTGTGCTGCCTGGTGCGAAGATTGCCGCCGGCGCGACGATCCGGGACGCGGTCATCGGATGGGATGCCGAGATCGGCGAGAGCGCCGTCGTCTCCGGGGCCACGGTGGTTGGCGCCGGGGCCAGCGTCGGGGCTGGCTGTGAGTTGGCCCATGGGATGCGTGTGGCTCCAGGAGCGAAGCTCCCTCCCGGGTCCGTCACGTTCTCGGCACCGGAGTGAGGAGGAAAAGGTGACACGGCGCGCCATCGTGACCGGAGGGGCCGGCTTCATCGGCAGTCACCTGGTCGAGCTGCTCGTCGATCGCGATTGGCAGGTCCTCGTTGTGGATGACCTCTCTTCAGGGCAGATGGAGCACATCAGCGCCGCCAGGCGGCGGGGGGACGTCGCCGTGCACGTGATGGACGTGCGGGGGCGGGAGTTCGCCGAGGTGGCCGTGCGCTTCGATCCGGAGATCATCTTCCATCTGGCGGCACAGTCCAAGGTTCGCTCGTCTGTGGAGGACCCGGTGCACGACGCCGACGTCAACGTGCTGGGGACGATCAACGTGCTGGAGGCGGCGCAGGCGGCTCGCGTGCGCCGTGTTGTCTTCGCTTCGTCCGGCGGTGCCATCTACGGCGGCAGAGCCCGGCTGCCGGCGAGCGAGCGCTCGACGATGAAGCCGGAGTCACCGTATGGGATCTCCAAGAAGATCGTCGCCGACTACTTCCGCTGGTTTGGCGAGGTGTACGGTGTCGAACACGTCCTCCTGGCTCCGGCCAACGTCTATGGGCCGCGGCAGGATCCCGGGCTCGAGGGCGGGGTCACCGCGATCTTTGCCAAGGCCATGCTTGGAGGCGAGCGTCCGGTGATCTACGGCGACGGTAGCCAGACCCGTGATCTCGTCTATGTCGAAGACGTCGTCGATGCCTTCTGGAGGGCGACGGAATCCGGCGACGGTCTCCTGCTCAACATCGGGAGCGGCAATGAGACGTCGGTGATAGACCTCTACGACCTCTTGGCCCGGATCACGGGCTTCGGCAAGCGGCCCCGATTCGAGGCCCCGAGGACCGGTGATGTGGCGCGGTCGGTCGTGAACCCGGCGAAGGCGAAGGCGGTGCTCGGCTGGGAAGCCTGGACCCCGCTGGAGGCGGGCCTGCGCAGGACCGTCGAGTGGTACCGAAGGAGCCTGGATCGCTGAGCGCCGTGGGGCACGGCGCGCCGAGGAATCGATTTTGAGGGTGGTCTACCCGTCAGGCGGCGTCGGTGTCGGCCTTGGCTTGAGCCGCGGTCTCGAGGGCGTGGTACATCGAGGTGAACAGCTCCTCGGGACGGATCGGCTTGGGCACGTACTCGTCCATGCCGGATTCGATGCACTTCTCCCGGTCGCCCTTCATGGCGTGCGCCGTCATGGCGACGATGGCGACGTGTTTGCCCGTGCCCTCCTCGCGACGCCGTATCTCGGTTGTGGCCTCGAAACCGTCCATCACCGGCATCTGTACGTCCATCAGCACCAGGTCGAAGTCCTCTCTGAACACAGCCTCGATGGCTTCGCGGCCGTCTTCGGCGGTGGAGGAGGTGTGACCGTGCTTTTCCAGAAGGGCCGTGGCCAGCTTCTGGTTGACCTTGCTGTCCTCGACAACAAGCACATGGAGGTGGCGGTCCGAAAGGAGCATCGGGGGACGCTCCTCGACCACGACCTCTTCGCCATCGCTGGTCTTGACAACGGCTGAGACCAGCGCTTCGAACAGCTCGATGGGATTGGCGGGCTTCAGGAGCTGGGCCACGACTCGGGCTTGCTTGGCCCGCTCGCCGTGGTCACGGAAGCCGCCCGAGCTGAGCATGAGGATGACGACGTCGTCGAATTGGCTCTCGGCGCGCAGCTTCTCGATGAGCGTGATGCCGTCGGTCTCGGGCATGTGGTCATCGGTCACCATCACGTGGAACGGCTCCCTGGCCTTGACCGCCGCCTTCATGGCCTTGATGGCATCGGCCGCGGACGGCACCATCGTCGGCAACATTTCCCAGCCGCGCAGCATCTCGTCGAGGATGCGCCGGTTGGTGGCGTTGTCGTCGACGACGAGCACCCGCAGGTCCTTGACCACCGAGGCATCCACCCGATGCTTCTCGACGAATTCGGGTATGGCCTTGGGCAGCCGGATGGTGAAGTGGAACGTGCTGCCCACGTTCTCGACGCTCTCGACTTGGAGGCGGCCGCCCATCATCTCGACGAGACGGGAGGAGATGCTGAGGCCCAGGCCGGTGCCCCGGAAGCGGCGGGTGCTCGATTTGTCAGCCTGCTCGAACGCCTCGAAGACCGCTTCGAGCTTGTCTGGGGGGATCCCGATGCCGGTGTCGGTGACGGCAAACTTGAGCTCCACGTCGTCGTCGGTCTCCGAGACGAGTCCGACCCGCAGGGCAACCTCGCCCTCGGAGGTGAACTTGATGGCGTTGCCGACCAGGTTGACGATGATCTGGCGGAGGCGGCCCACGTCGGCTGCGACCCCGGGGGGGACGTCCGTGCCGATGTCGCAGAGCAGCTCGAGTTCCTTGCGTCCCGCCCTCACCGCCAGCGACTTGAGGGTGTCGCTGAGGGTCTTGCGCACGTCGATCGGCTCTGGGAAGAGATCGAGCTTGCCGGCTTCGATCTTGGAGAAGTCGAGGATGTCGTTGATGATCGACATGAGGGACTCGGCGGAGTCGCGGACCATGGTGAGGTACTCGCGCTGCGTGTCCTTGAGGCCGCTGTCGAGCACGAGTTCGGTCATGCCGATGATGGCATTCATCGGGGTGCGGATCTCATGGCTCATGTTGGCCACGAACTCGCTCTTGGCCCGGTTGGCCGCCTCGGCCTCTTCTTTTGCCTCGCGCAGTGCAACCTCGGCGTGTTTGCGCGCCGTGATGTCACGAGACATGCCAAACGTGCCGACGATGCGGCCGCGCCGGTCGTAGAGCGGCAGCTTGGTTGTCGAAACGTAGTTGATGCGGCCGTCGGGCCACGTCTCCTTCTCCTCCTTGACCAGCACCGGCTGTTCCAAGCGCATCAGCGCGCGCTCGTCGTCGAGGGCTTCCTGGGCGTGCTCTGAGCTGAAGAAGTCGGCGTCGGTCTTGCCGATGACCTGTACGGGGTCGTCGATGCCGAATTTGCCGGCGAGCTCACGGCTGACCCGCAAGAAGCGGCTGCGGGTGTCCTTGAAGTAGATGGCGTCGGGGAGGTTCTCGAGCAGTGCTTCGAGCAAATACTTCTCGCGGTCCAAGGTGGATAGCAGGTGCTGGCGCTCCAAAGCGTGCCGCATTGACCGGTCGAGGCGGACCGCGTCGATCTCGCTCTTGGTCATCGAATCGGCGGCACCGGCTTTCACCGCAGCGACGTGGGTCTCATAGCTTGACGCCGAGGACAGCACGATGATCGGTGCCTGGCAGCCGACGTCGTGGGCCTGCCCGATGAATTCGACGCCGCTGTGCTGTCCGAGGTCGTTGTCTACAAGCAGGACGTCGTGCTCTTCGCGTTTGATGGCGTCGAGGCCGTCACTGAACGAGGTGACCCAGTCGAGGTCATAGTTGGTGTCGTCGATCTGACACAGGAGAGCGCGCACCAGGTTGAAGTCGTTCTGGGTTCCCCCGACCATCAGAACTCGGACCTGGTCACCTGCCATGTCAGTGCTCTCCCGAGACCGCCGGATTGCCTCCTTCGGCGAGCCGTCGGCGTGCGTGTTCGGCCGTTGCGAAACGGTCAAGCTTGTTGACTCCCTTACGTCTGCTACTCGCCGACACGCACCGACTCCTTCTGGCGCACCCCGTGGCTGCGCTGTCCGTCATTGGCGACAGGACGGCATCCATGTTTTCGATACTGTCGTCAGCAGCCGGTGTCGGCTTGAGGGATTGAGCGGCCGACATGTCGGCTTTTTCGCCGAAACTGCTCCATTCTGCGTCATCGCGGTGCCGAATCGGGGAAATTCACCATTCCAGGTCCTCCAGGGAGCGGGGCCGGTCGTCCTTGAGCAAGCGGCTCAGGCTGCGGTCGGCGAGGATTCTGCCACCGGTTTGGCATCCGGCGCAGTAATCCGTCTCGGTGTCTGCGTAGCGGATGCGCTGCACGGGCGCGGCGCAGACTGGGCACGGTTGGCCTGCCTTGCCGTGTACCGCCATCTCGGCACGGAAGGCGGTCACCTTCTCGGGGAAGCCGTCTCCGACTTCGGCGCGGAGCCGGTCGGTCCACTCCGTGAGAACCACTCGGACGGCGGCGTGCAGGTGCTCGAGCTCCGGGTCGCCGAGCGACCTCGTCCTCGCCAAGGGGCTGAGGCCGGCTCGGTGCATGATCTCATCGGCGTATGCGCCGCCGATCCCGGAGACGAGGCGGGCGTCGGTGAGCGCCCGCTTCAGTGTGTGGGGCTCGGAAGTGACGGCGGCGGCGAACTCGGCCGCCGTCGCCTGGAGCGGCTCGACGCCGCCTCGATCGAATGCGGCGAGACCTTCTTCGCCCTGCGCCAGGTGGATCGACGCCCTCCTCTTGGTGCTCTCTTCGGTGAGCACGAAGGTCTGGCTGGGGAAGTCGAAGGCAGCCAGTCCGCGGCGAGGCATTGCTGCTCCTTGGGCACGCCGTCGCAGCCGGCCCGACACCATGAGGTGAACGACGGCGAACAGGTCGTCGGCGAAGCCGAGCACGATGCGCTTGCCGAGCCGGTGGACGCCGGTCAAGGCGCGGCCTGAGAGAGCCGACGGCGGGGGATCGACGGAGCGCAGCACCCAGGGATCGGCGATATGGAGGCGATCGAGATGCTGTCCGACGGCGAGTGCCTCAAGGCGCTCGCAGTAGACGACGACGTCGGGAAGCTCGGGCACGTGCTGAACGCTACCGGCTAGCGGAACAGGTCTTCCGACGCCGGTCGTATCAGCTGGCCGGCCGTTCCGTCGCCGCGGGGCACCGAGAGACCGCGTATCAAGGCGGCGGGGATGCTGCCGGCCTTGCCCATGACGAGGTCGGCGGCGGCGGCGATCTCGTCAACGATTGCGATCTCGGTGGCCTGCAGCACCCGTCCTTTGGCGTCCGTCGTGCCGCGTAGGTCGATGATGGCCTCGATGCCGGACACTCCGATGGCAACGTCGACGAGCCCGCGTCTCCACGGACGGCCGAACGTGTCGGTGACGACGACAGGAACGTCGACTCCGGTGGCTCTCAACAGAGACCGCCGCAGCTCGTGTGCCGAGCGATCGGGCCGGATGGGGAGTAGCACGGCCGTGCCGGGTTCGGCGTTCGAACGGTCGACGCCGGCGTTGGCGCAGATGAAGCCGTGGCGCGTGCGGGCGATGACGAGATCACCGCGGCGGCGCAGCACATCTACCGCCTGCTCCTCGACGACGCGGCGGTAGTAGTTGTCGTCGGCGACGTGAACGACGGAGCCTTCTGCCTTGGAGACGACCTTGTGCGTGACCACCAGCACGTCTCCCTTCTGGGGGCCGAGGCCGCCTGCAGCGATGGCGTCGGCGAGCATCGCGGCGAGATCGTCGCCGGGTGCTATCTCCGGCAGGCCCAGGATCGGGTGTATCGAGACCGTCACGGCAGCTCCAGGAGCCAGGCGGCAAAGCGGGACGCGGCTTCGGGCTCGGCGATGCGTGTGTAGGCGGCATGCATCCGCACCGTGCCGTCCGCAAGCTTTTTGATGTCGCCGGCATCTGCGGTGTCCACCACGAGGTCGTGGAGCAGTCCGGCGTACGCCTCGAGCACGCCCGCCGTCCCCGGCGGCAGTCCGAGGGAGAGCATGACTCGGTCGGCCGGGCCCTTCAGGGCCTTGCCACCGAAGAGAGGGCTGACCGCGATGACTCGGCGCGCCCCCGCCAGCGCCGGCCGAATGCCGTCCACGGCGAGGATGGGCCAGATGGACAGCGGCGGATTCGACGGCGCGATGACGACGAGGTCGGCCTGGCCGATTGCGTCTAGGACGCCCGGGGCGGGCCGGGCCGCGTCGGCACCCTCGAAGTGCAGCGCGGATACCTCGTCTCGGTGCCCGCGGGTCACGAAATACTCCTGGAAGGAGAGCCACTCGCCATCCGAAGCCTGGATCCTGGTGCGCAACGGGTCGTCCGTTGCGGGGAGGACACGGCACTCCACCCGGAGGGCGCGGCAGATGCGTTCGGTGGCCGCCGAGAGAGGTTTCCCCTCGTGCAGGGCATCGGCGCGTACGAGGCTGGTGGCGAGATCGGCGTCGCCGAGCCGGAAGCTGGTGTCGACCCCCAGGGCGTCCAGCTGGCTCATGACGCCGAAGGTGTCGGCGGCGAGACCCCAGCCCCGAGGCCCTTCCCGGCCGGCGAGCGTGTAGACGACGGTGTCGAGGTCGGGGGAGATGTGGAGGCCGTACAGGCGATCGTCATCGCCGACATTGACTACAACGGTAAGGTCTCCCGGTGACACGACCGCGGCGAGGCCGCGAGCCAACCGGGCGCCGCCCACGCCTCCCGACAACAACGTGATCATGACCGAAGATTGCCTCTCCGGGCCCGAGGACTGAGAATGACGACGCCGATGCCCAACGAACCCGCTTCCGAGCCCCAATCGGTCGCCGCCTACGTAGTGGCCAGCAGCGCCGATCTCCTCGGACCCTGCCTGGTGGCGCTTGAGCGGCAAGTGTACGGGCTGTCGCAGGTGTTCGTGGTTGGTGGGGGCGACGAGGCCCGGCAGGTCGCCGGGGAGCACGGAGTGAACTGGAAGCCGAGCCTGCCCGGGGTCATGGATGCCCTCGCCCGCGACATAGTGTACGTGTGGCGGCTCTCCGATCGAGCCCGGCCTCGCCCAGATGCTCTAAATGCTCTGGTGCGGGACGGGTCCCGCGTCGAGGCGGCCGTGGCCGGCAGCAAGGTCATCGATGCCGAAGACCAGGACTTCCTCGTCTCGGTCGGCTACGCCACCGACGTGTTCGACGCTCCGTACTCGGGCCTGCAGCCGGGTGAGGTGGACCAGGAGCAGTACGACGTGATCCGCGACGTGGCGGCGCTGTCCGGGGCTTCGATGTTGATCCGGCGGGACCTGTTCTTCGGCCTTCGGGGTTTCGATCCGCACATGGCCCCAATGGCGGGCGCCATCGACTTCTGCCAGAGGGCCCGGCTCCTCGGCGGCCGGGTCCTCGTGGTGCCGTCATCCGAGGTGCTCCTCGCCGGGCGCGACAGCAGGTGGGAGTGGCGGGAGCGGGCGGGAGAGATTCGGGCGATGCTCAAGATCTACAGCGTCATCACCCTGCTTTGGGCCGTCCCTCTTGCCTTCCTCGCCGGCTTGGTGGAGGGCATCATCAGCCCCTTCTTCGGGCGATGGCGCCTCTTCGGCTTCGTTGCGGCCTGGTTCTGGAGCATCGTCCTGTTTCCGTCGACTCTGGTGGCGCGGGCGCGGGCCCGGCGCGGTCGGGTGGTGGGCGACGAAGAGCTCTTCCGCTTCCAGACCGGAGGCTCGGCGCGTCTGCGCGAGCTGTACGACGAGTCGCTGGTGCGCCTGAGGGCGCGTTTTCCCGATGGTGCGCTGGCCGGGTTCTCCGGTGTCGTGAAGGCGGGGCAGCAGCGGCTCCGCCGTCCTGCCGTGATCACGAGCCTGCTGGTGATGCTGTTTGCCATCGTGGCGACGCGGGCCGTCGTGACCGGTGGCCTGCCGGTCGTGGGCTACTCGCTGCCTCCGACACCCTCGGCCACTGATGCCCTCGGGGCCTATGCCGGCGGGTGGAACCCGGCGGGCCTGGGGTCACCAGAGGTGCTGCGCCCGGAAGTTGCGGCCACTGCGGTCGTGCAGCTCCTTCTCCTCAACAAGGCGGGTCTTGTCGTGTCCGTGCTGCTCGTTGCCGCGTTTGCCGCCGGAGCCATTGGGACCGGCCTCATGCTGCGGCGATGGGGTGTCGGCTCGGTCGCTGGCTACCTGGCCGGCGTGGTTCTCATGGCCGGGCCGACGATCAAGGTGATTGCCTCCGAGGGCGGATGGTCGAGTGTGGTGGCACTGGCCGCAGTGCCCTGGGTGCTGTTCTTGGTGATGGCTCAGTGGCCGTCGACCTGGCCTGCTCGGGTGGGTCGAGTCGCCGGGATCACCTTGGCCTCGGGCGTCGTTGGCGCGTTTGCGCCGGCGGCCTTTCTGCTGCCGGCGGCGGCAATGCTCCTATGGGCGCTCGTAGGGCTGGGCCGCCGCTGGGATGGGATGCTGCGGGCGACGGTTGCGCTGTTGCTGGCCGTTCCCTTGCTCATGCCCTGGATCCTCTACGCGGATCTCCTCGAAGTGCTCCGTTCCGGAACGCCGGCCTTCTGGGCTCCGGCCGGGGATATCGAGTGGGCCATGCTGGCCGGGCTGGTTGTGGCGCTCGTGGGCACACTCGTTGGATCTGATCGCGCTATGGCCACGGTTGCCGGGTGGGGCGGGCTGGTCGCCGTCCTGGGAGCGCTGGTGGCACGCGCCGGCGACTTCGGAGTAGGTCGAGAGGGTGGGGTGGCGGGCCTGATGGCGGTGGCGCTGGGGAGCGCGGTGATAGTCGGCGCAGCCTTCGAGTCCAGGGACAGGCGACGTGAGATGGGCGGGGCGCGATCGGCGTTGGCCGCGGTGGGGACGTTCGCGGCTGTCGTGGTCCTGGCGGCGGCGGTGTTCGCCTCATTTGCGGGGCGGGCCGGCCTCCCCGAGGATCAGTACGGGGAGCGTTTCGCCTTCATGGTCACCGAGGACGTAGAGCCGGCTCGGGTGCTCGTGTTCGGGCCGGCCGAGGATCTGCCGGGAGAGGCACGCGATCTCGAGGGCGTCGGCTATCGGGTCTTCACGCCTCCCTACCCGTACTCCTGGGAGTCCTACCTCAGTGAACCCCGGCTCGGCGACGACGCTCTGGAGGATGTGTTGACCGACATCCTCGACGGTGAGGTGAGACGAGCCGGCGAGCGCTTGGCGCCGTTCGGCATCGGCTGGGTCGTGTTCCTCGAGACGCTGGAGAACAGCTTCGAGTCGCGGTTCGAGGGTCAGCTCGACATGGCACCCCTGCTCAGTCTCGATTTCGTCACATTCCGCAACAACCTCGAAGCTGCCGGAGCCGTTGGCGACGACGGGGCCGTGTGGGCGCGCGACGGGACCGGCTATCGCAGCCCCGATTCGGACGGCACGGTCAGCATCGCCGAGAATGCCGACTATCGCTGGGGGCCGGGGGAGTGGTCGCAGGAGGGATGGGCC
>Ga0315554_1000841_pt1 | contig 18220 bp, 11 predicted proteins | sample SalMarSW160370MG_FD_202114 | JGI IMG/M metagenome (GOLD analysis project Ga0315554, IMG submission 202114) | Salt marsh sediment microbial communities from the Plum Island Ecosystem LTER, Massachusetts, United States - Salt Marsh Sediment SW1603-70 ... | reverse complement strand
CGAGATAAGGACTGCTAACGAACGCTTGGATCGTCCAGCTGTTTTCTGAAAAAGTCCGCCGTGGCGCGGATGCCATCCTTAAGCGAAACCCGGGGTTCCCACTCGAGCACCTGGTGCGCCAGGGCGTTGCCGAGGCAACTGCGACGCACTTCTCCAAGGGCCGCCGGCCCGTGTTCCGCTTTCAGATCGGAACCCAGCGCCGAGCATAACGCTTCAGCGATCTGCACCACGTTCGTCTCGACCGAGGTGCCGATGTTAACGCAGCCCTGATAATCCATACTCAACGCGGACGAAAACGCCCGGGCGACATCCCCAACGTAAACGTAATCACGGGTTTGCAGGCCGTCACCGTTGATTCTGGGAGGCTCCCCGTTCAAGATCTTGTTCGCAAAAATGGCGATGACACCTGCCTCACCATGAGGATTCTGCCTCGGACCATAGACATTCCCAAGACGGAGCGCCGTCCACTGCATACCGTAGGTAATACCGTAAAAGCGAAGGTACCGCTCGGACACATTCTTGGTAATGCCATAGGGGGAAACAGGATTCGCGGGGACGGTCTCAGCCGTGGGAAAGGGCACGGTGTCGTCGTATCCCGCCCCGCCGGTGGACGCGAAGACGACTTTTTTCAACCCGTTACGCCGTCCAGTTTCGAGCAGAGTAAGCAGGCCGATCACATTTGTCTGAGCGTCGAATATGGGATCCGCGACCGAACGTCGAACATCCATCTGGGCCGCAAGATGCATCATAGCATCGAATTTCTGCTCTTTCCACAGCTTCTCGACGACCGCCGCATCGCGAATGTCGGCCTCGACAAAAGACCCCGACGGGGGCAGATTGCCGGCTTTCCCGGTGGAGAGATCGTCGATCACAGTGACCGTGTGCCCCTCTTGAAGCATCGTGTCCGCAACGTGCGATCCGATGAACCCTGCTCCGCCTGTGACAAGAACATTCATTTTAAGTTTTCCAATGACTTGTTTGTTATCGCCTGACTACGCCTTCGGAATCGGCCGCCCACCAGCGTAGTGATCGCGGAACCATTCAACAAAACGTCGAATCCCCTCCGCGAGGGGAATCTTGGGTTCGTAGCCGACCGCATCATGCAACGCCTTCACGTCGGCCCAGGTAGCTTCGACATCTCCGGGCTGCATGCCGACGTTCTCGACGATCGCCTTTTTGCCAAATTCGTGCTCGAGCAGGCGGAGCAACTCGAGAGTCGGCTTAGGGTGCCCGGCGCCGATGTTGTACAACCGGTATGGCGCAGGACTGCTCGAGGGGTCCGGAGAATCGGGGTCCCAATTCGGATTCGGCTGAGGCACATGGGCGGCCAACGCAATCACTCCGTCGATGATGTCGTCAATGTACGTAAAATCCCTTTTCAGCCTACCGCCGGCGTAGAGTTGCAGCGTTTCCCCGAGTTCGATCGCCCGTGCGAAACGGAAGAAGGCCATATCCGGCCGTCCCCAAGGTCCGTACACGGTAAAAAACCTGAGTCCGGTGACGGGGAGGTTGAACAGGTGAGCGTAGGCGTGTGCCATTAGTTCATTGGATTTCTTGGTGGCCGCGTACAGGGAAATCGGATGGTCAACATTCGCGCTGACCGAAAACGGCATCCGCGCGTTCAGCCCGTACACCGAACTGGACGAGGCAAACAGGAGGTGAGGGATTTCGGCCCGGCGGCAGCCTTCGAGGACATTGGCGAATCCGCTCAAGTTGGCGTCCACATAAGCGAAGGGGTTGGCGATCGAATAACGCACCCCCGCCTGCGCTGCGAAGTGGAGCACCGTGTCCCAGCGGTCTTCGGCGATTTTCTTCAACGTGAACTGACGGTCCGCAAGGTCACGCTGCACGAAACGAAATCCTTCGCTCGATGCGAGATCCTGCAGGCGTTCCTGTTTCAGCGCCGGATCGTAATAATCGTTGAGAGAATCGATACCGGTCACTTCGACGCCTTCCGCAAGGAGACGTTTCGCGGTCTGGTAGCCGATAAATCCGGCGGCGCCCGTGATCAGAACTTTTTTCACCCGCGTGTCCTTCTCCCCACTCTCAGCTAAACACGTGATTTCTCGGCGAATCGAGCCCAAGTTACGACGTCGAACGTTGGATGCCAACGGGCGCTCCTCCATTCCGTCCTGCGTTGGGGTCCGCGCCGCACGGGAGTTACATTGCGACGCAGATACCATTTGCGAACCACACCTTTCATGTGAATTCGGGGACCGGGGAGATGATACAAGATTCTATTCGAGCAGCTCTGGGCGATCACGCCGAGGTTGTCGGCGCGATGGAGGGTATCGTCGGGGACATCGAGACAGCTGTCGTAGAAGTCACCGATACGCTGCGCCGGGGCAACAAGATTCTGCTGGCCGGGAACGGCGGATCGGCCGCCGACGCTCAGCATTGGGCGGCCGAGTGGATGATCCGGTTAACGCACCAGCTGAAACGTCCGGCCCTGGCTGCCATTGCACTGACCACGGACACGTCGACCCTGACCGCAGGAGCGAACGATCTCGGCTATGAAAAGGTGTTTGCGCGGCAGATTGAAGGATTAGCCCAGCAGGGTGATCTGGTTATCCTGATCTCCACATCCGGTAATTCGGGTAATTTGCTGAAAGCCGCTGAAGCTTCGCGAAAGAAAGGGGCGAAAACGCTCGGTATTCTCGGCAACAAGGGCGGCAAGATGAAGGGAGAATGCGATTTTCATGTGATCGTCCCTTCAAATGATACCCAGCGCATCCAAGAGATGCACTCATTCATCGGGCACATGCTTTGCGAACTGAGCGAGAAGGCACTCTTTTCAGATTAACCGCTTTTTCCATTCCGGTCCGGTAAGGATCGATACCGGCGAGGACGAGTCGTACATTTGCATCCATAGTGAATCCTCTTGGATTCCGTTTACCACAGCGAGATGGGAAAACGATGAAAAAAGCGTTGATCACCGGCATCACCGGCCAGGACGGCTCCTACCTGGCGGAACTGCTGCTGTCCAAGGGGTACGAAGTTCACGGGATCATTCGCCGCAGCAGCTCGTTCAACACGAATCGCATTGATCATCTGTACCAGGATCCTCACGAAAAACCCCCGTTGAAATTGCATTACGGCGACCTCTCGGATGGAAATTCCCTGACCTGGCTGCTTGCCGACATACAACCCGATGAAGTCTACCATCTAGGTGCGCAATCACACGTACGCGTCAGTTTCGACAAGCCAGTGTACACTGTGGACATCGACGCGGTGGGCACCCTTCGCCTGCTGGAAGCGATCCGCAGGATCAACCCCCGGGTGAAATTCTACCAGGCTTCCTCGAGCGAGATGTTCGGCTCCGCGCCTCCGCCGCAGAGCGAAACGACTCGCTTCCAGCCGCGCAGCCCGTACGCCTGCGCCAAGGTTTACTCGTACCACCAAGTGATCAATTACCGTGAGGCCTACGACATGTTCGCGGTTAACGGCATCCTGTTCAACCACGAGAGTCCGCGCCGTGGAGAAACGTTTGTGACACGCAAGGTCACACGAGCGGCCACGCGGATCAAGCTGGGTCTGCAGCAGAAGCTGTTTCTCGGCAATCTCGATGCGAAGCGCGACTGGGGCTACGCAGGGGATTACGTGGAAGCGATGTGGCGGATGCTGCAACAGGACAAACCGGAGGACTTTGTCATCGCCACGGGCGCAGCGTATTCGGTGCGCGAATTCGTGGAGAAGGCTTTTGGGCTGCTGGACCTGGACTGGCACGACCACGTCGAAATCGATCCGCGCTATTTCCGTCCGACCGAGGTGGACCACCTGCTCGGCGATGCAAGCAAAGCGAAAAAGGTTTTGGAGTGGCAAGCCAGGGTATCCTTTGAGGAGCTGGCGAAAATGATGGTGGAACATGACATGGAGCTGGCGGAAGACGAGAAGGCAGTGGCTGCATCACGGAATCACCGTTCAGGCCAATGAGATCGAACCCCCCGTCAGCACCGATGCCCGGTCAACCGCCGGGCCTTTTGGGAAAACTGATTCCCAAACTTGTCGAGCTGATCATACCTCCCCTATACCGGCTGCTCGGCGGATCGTGGAGAATGCGCAAGCGGGGGTGGGAGCACCTGGAAGCCTCCCTGAAGAGCGGCAGCTTCATCCTCTGCACGTGGCACGGAGATATGCCGATCGCCATCTACACGCTGCGCAATCTCGGCCTGATTCCGCTGATCAGCCCCCACTTTGAAGGCGAGTTGATCGCACGCGTGGTCGGTCCGATCGGCTATGAATACGTGCGGGGGTCGAGCGGCCATCAACCGCTGGCCGGGCTGCGCGGCCTGATCCGAACGCTGAGATCGAGACGTCCCATCGCCCTGATCCCCGACGGCCCGGAGGGACCCCGCCGCAGCATCAACGCCGTGATTATTCCGCTGGCGTCGATGGCAAATGTCCCGATCCTTCCCTGCCTCGGGGTTGGCAGGCCACATGTTCAGTTTCCGAACTGGGACCGGAACGATTGGCCGCTGCCCTTCGCCACGGTGGCGTTCCACGTCGCGCCTCCATTTCATGTGCCCGCGAACCTCGATCCCGACGAGTACCCCCGCTGGGAAGCGCGGCTCGTGGAAATCATGAATCATCTCGAAATGGAAGCGATGAAGGAGCTGGGGCTGGAGATTCCCGCGTCGGCGTACCAGCCGCCGGTGGACACACACGCTTAAGAGTGAAGGGGCCTGGGCATCTACCGGAGAGGGTCCCTCCGCTGGTCAAGAAAACAGCAGATGCCGAGCTGATGGATAACACTGGATTGCCCGGTCAAGCCGGGCAATGACAACGAGTGCAGTATCCCGATAGTTCAATACATCGGTTAACAACTGTCCGGATCGTCTGAATCATCAGCCGTTCTGCGCTTCTCGGGCGAGGATTTCCGCTTCGTTCTCGAGGTACCAGGAATAGGTCTTGGCGATTCCGTCCCGAAGGCTCGTTTTCGCCCTCCACCCCAGATTGTGGATGCGGGTGACGTCCATCAGCTTTCGCGGGGTACCGTCTGGTTTGCTGACATCGAACGTCAGATCACCTTCGAATCCAACAGCCTCAGCGGTGAGCGATGCCAGTTCACGGATGGACAAATCCTCGCCAACCCCAACATTCATCAAACCGTCGAGAGCGGTCGCGTCAATTACGTCCCGCGGTTGTTCCAGGACATACCGAACCGCTTCCGCAAGATCTTCGACATACAGCAACTCACGGAGCGGAGATCCTGTACCCCAGACAACGACTTCCTTCTTTCCGTCACGCTTCGCTTCATGACATTTGCGGATCAACGCCGGAAGAACATGGCTGGTTGCCAGGTTGAAATTATCACGGGGGCCATACAGGTTCGTCGGCATCAGGCTGATCGCATCAAAACCGTACTGACGATGGTACGAACGTCCCATCATGACGCCCGCGATCTTCGCGATTGCATAAGCGTCATTGGTTTCTTCAAGAGGACCCGTGAGGAAATATTCCTCCTTGAGTGGCTGCGGCGCCAGCTTCGGGTAGATGCAACTTGATCCGAGAAAAATCAAACGCTTGACGCCATGATGGAATGCGGCGTCGATGAGGTTGATTTCGATTTGCAGATTGATCCGGATGAAATCCGCCGGGTAGGTTGCATTCGCGAGGATCCCGCCAACTTTCGCTGCCGCCACGATCACTGCCTCCGGTTTGGTCTCTGCGTAGAGGGCCTCCACGGCGGAGGGATCGGTTAAATCGAGTTCGTCGATGGTGCGCAACACAAGGTTCCGATAACCTGCCTGCTGCAGCTCAGCGGTGATTGCAGAACCCACCAATCCGGTGTGTCCTGCTACATGAACAGATGCATAAGGATTTCCCATTCGGGATCCTTTCCATGTTTTCCGTACCTGCCGACCGATTAATATATCTTCTCACGACGGCCAGGTACACTCTGAAACCGTGTCTGTCCAAGCACCCTTTCCGCATATCGCATGGCAGCTTTCGTTGTGAATGGACCGGGACCTGCCTATTTTTCGCAGGTTACGTGAAGCTCACCCCTTTCCGGAGTCTTTGATGAAAGGCATCATCCTCGCAGGTGGCGGCGGCACCCGGCTTTTTCCCGTGACGCGCTCCGTGGTCAAACAGCTGCTACCGGTGTACGACAAGCCGATGGTGTACTACCCGATGAGCGTACTGATGCTCGCGGGAATCCGCGACGTGCTCGTGATCTCGACTCCTCAGGACACGCCCCGTTTCGAAGAACTGTTTGCGGATGGGAGTCCGATCGGGATGAACGTCCATTACAAGGTCCAACCTTCCCCCGAAGGGCTTGCGCAGGCGTTCCTGCTCGGAGAGGAGTTCATCGGGAACGACGACGTGAGCCTGGTTCTCGGGGACAACATCTTCTACGGGCACGGACTTGTGGACCTTTTGCGCCGGTCGGTGAAGATCGTCGAGGAACAGAAGCGCTCTGTGATCTTCGGGTACTACGTGCAAGATCCCGAACGGTACGGCGTAGTGGAATTCGACGCATCCGGACACGCTATCAGCGTCGAGGAGAAGCCGTCAAAACCGAAGAGCAACTACGCTGTGGTCGGACTCTATTTTTATACGAACGACGTTGTCGAAATCGCCAAAGGGGTGAAACCTTCCGCTCGCGGGGAACTTGAGATCACGTCGGTGAACCAAGCCTACCTCGAGCGGGACGTGCTCAGCGTCGAGTTGATGGGACGCGGCTACGCGTGGCTGGACACCGGCACCCATCCAAGCTTGCTCGAAGCGTCCACGTTCGTCGAGACGATCGAGAAGCGGACGGGATTGAAGATCGCGTGCCTGGAGGAGATTGCCTGGCGCCAGGGATTTATCGACCGGGATCAACTGCTCCGTCTTGCGGAACCGATGGCCGATAACGAATACGGCGAGTACCTGATTCGCGTGGCCGAGGAGTAGCGATGAAGTTCACGGAAACGGAGCTGCCGGGGGTCTGGATCATCGAACCCGAGGTTTTCGAGGATTCGCGAGGCCTCTTTTACGAGAGTTTTCGCGAGGAGGAATTCCAGAGTAAAATCGGCCCAGTACATTTCGTACAGGAGAACGAATCGACCTCGAAGCTGGGCGTGCTGCGCGGGCTCCACTACCAGGCCCCTCCTCACGCCCAGGCGAAACTTGTGCGGGCGATCCAGGGCGAGGTCTTCGATGTCGCCGTCGATCTGCGCCGCAACTCTCCCACCTTTGGGCGTTACTACGCCGAGATCCTGTCCTGGGAGAACCGCAAGCAGATGTTCATTCCGCGGGGGTTTGCCCACGGGTATCTCGTACTCTCCGAGAATTGCATTTTCCAGTACAAAGTTGACCGAGTGTGGCACCGCGAAAGTGAACGGTCACTTCGTTTCGACGATCCGGAAGTCGGCGTTGAATGGCCGATGGAGCACGACCAGTTGATGCTGTCGGATAAAGACCGATTCGCCAAGACGTTGGAGCACGCCGAGCTGTTCACGTTTGGGGAGGAGTTGTGAAGACTCCGGCCATCAGGGAGATTGCATGAATCCTTCGAATCCCTCCCGACGGCCGCTGCTGCTGCTGGACCGAGATGGAACCCTCAACGTGGAGGTCGACTACCTCGCCAACCCGGAGGAGCTGGAACTGCTTCCGGGCGCGGTGGAATCCATCCGGCGCGCCCATGAACTCGGCTGGGGAGTCGCGGTGGTCACAAATCAGTCCGGAATCGCCCGGGGATACTTCGACAAGGAAGACGTCGATACCCTGCATCAGCGTTTGAGACAACTGGTCGAGGAGAAGGGGGAAGGACTTGACGGGATATATATCTGTCCGCACGGCCCGACGGACGGGTGCGAGTGCCGCAAGCCCAAACCGGGCCTGCTGATCCAGGCCGCCGAGGAGCTCAACGGCGAATTGAGCAGGTCGGTGATGGTCGGCGACAAGGGCACCGATCTCGGCGCAGGACTGGCCGCTGGAACACACACAGTCCTGGTTCGCACCGGGTACGGCCGTGACACCGAACGGGAAGGCAATCACGGGGCGGAAGCGGTGATCAACGACCTGCGCGGATTGCCGGCACTGCTCGAGCGGTGGAATGAACCGGAAGACGAGAAGTAGCTGAAAACTGATCTCCCGGACAGTTTGACAGAAACAGCCTCCCAAACTGTCTGATGGCATTATGAAACCCGGTCTCGAACGGTCGGGATCGGGCCACCCCCTTTATCCCCGCTCAGCGGTCGGTGAAGCCCTCCAGCGAGACCTCGGCAAAGGGTTCCGTGCCGAACGTTCCATCCCCATTAGCCATCGTCACCTCAGCCTCGGCGACGATATTGGCGCTCCTGTCCCAGAGGACGAAACGCATCGTGTTGCCCGCGGTGAATCCAGTGGTGAGGCCGTGTCCGGGGTCCGCCTCCCACGCCGTCAGGACGGTCGGCGTGCCAACCGTCGTCCAACCAACGCACGTTCTGCCATCAAACACCGCCACGATATCCTCGCTGGCGAGATCGTTGCCATCGATTTTCGCGCCGTCGACAATGATCGTCGCAGGCAGCCCCGTTTCTTCAACCTGCGGGAATGGGTTCTGACCCGCGTTTCCCGCCATCGTGAACGACCAGACGGGGCTTTCAGTGACGTCGATGCCATCGCTGGCGGCGATTTTCCAGAAGTATGTGACGGCAAAACCGCTGTTCCCGAGGTTGTATAAATTCGTGTCCAAATCCGACTTGAACAGCGGCGGATTGCTGGTCGTTCCGAAGTACAGATCAAAGGTCAGCGGATTATCATCGGGATCCGAAGCACTCCACGACAGTTTGGGCAGCATGTCGATACCGGTCGCGTTCGTGGAGGGCACCGGAGAACCCGGAGCGTTGGGAGCGTTGTTGGGCACTGGGGTTGTCTTGAACGACCAGAGCGGGCTGCTGATCGCGTGGACTCCGTCGCTGACGATCACCCGCCAGTAGTAACGCATCGAATTTTCGAGGCGTGGCGTAGTGTAGGAGGTGGACGACTGATTTTCGCTGACAAGTTCGGGCGACGTGGTTTTTCCGAAGTAAACGTCGAAGCTGAGGACATCCTGCTCGGGGTCCGTCGCCGCCCAGGAGAGCACGGTATGAACGGGCACGTTTATCGCGTTGTCCTCCGGCGAGGGGCTGAATGGGACCGTGGGAGCGCCCGGGTTCCCGGGGTCCACAGGATTATCGTGCGTTCCCGGATCCGCCACATACTGACCGCAGCCATAGAACAGCGCGAGCAGCATCAGCAGGATCAGCCCGGTAGCGTATGCACGAGTCATCGTTTCACCTCCCTCCCGCATCGAGCGAGAATACCAGGGACACCGCCGGAACGGAACGGCCCCGCCCCCCCTGCACCAGGCCAAGGTTGATTGACGGACGTTTGGAAGCGTAGCTGCCATTCCCATTACCGGAGGAATTTCCAGCGCCGATGAAGATTCCATCGAGCAGATTCACGACATACACCCCGGCCGCCGCGGCGACGGCAACAGTGACCTGGCTGTACGCATCCGCCGCGTCCTTGTCCGCGGCCAGACGCTCGTTAAAAAGTCTCTGGGCGATCACCGGATTGGTGTTGTTATCGTAGGCTGCTTTTGCATCGTTGTACGCAGTAAGCTTGGTGGAATAGTCCATCACCGCATACCCGAGAAAGCCGAGCGTGCCCAATTGGGCACCGGTCAATGTCCATCCCATGAAGGACCTGCCGGTGGCGCGCTGCCCCCAGCCGGGGAGGACCAACGAGCGGGGAAAGACATGCGGGCGTCTCGGAGTCGTGTCGGTGACCTGCAGACCAGCAATCAGGGTGGCGGCGCGTTTCAGGCTGGAGGTCATCACCTCCTCGATCTCGCAGGGGCAATCCACGCCCTGAGCATCGAGGATTTGGCCCGATTCCACGTCGATACGGCGCAGAATCACGGAATAGGTGTTTCCCACGCGGCCGACGGAACCTGCGACCATCTGTTCCACACCGAGCAACCGTCCCGCCTCGATGACGCATTCATCCGAGGTGCAGCCGCTCAACTGGAGCCCCTGCTCCTCGAGAATGTCCTGCATCCGGCCGCGTTCAATCACTGTGAACTGACCTGTATTGATCAGTTCCTGACGCAGGCGATTGGACAGGGTGATCTGGTACTCTGAGGGGACGTTCTTGTCGAGTTCCAGGTCAAGGACCGCGATGTTAATCCGCCTCGGAGTTTGTTGCTGAGCCTTCACCGGTGGAGCCACGGCGATTACAGCCGCGATCGCAACGGCGATCCATGAGGATTTCCAGTCGAGTTTTCCATGCATCCTAAGCTCTCCCGCACATCGTAAAATCGATGATGTTCTCACGTTTTCCCGATCAGCGGATCAGGATCATCTTGCGCAGCTCATCGTTATGTCCGGCCACCGAAACCCGCACGAAGTAGAGGCCGCTTGCCCACCGGCTGCCGTCCATCAGGACGCGGTTGTAACCGGCCGCCATGACACCATCCCGCAGGACGTCCACGCGCTGCCCGAGAATGTTGTAGACCTCCACGCGGACGCGCGCCGCCTCGGGCAGGGCGACCAGAATCGTCGCTGTCGGATTGAACGGATTCGGATAGGGCTTGCCGACTTCGAACCGCTCCGGCAACGGGACCAGCTTGATCTCGATATGCCCGTAGCCACCTTCGCCGTAGCGGGCTCCGGACCCCTTGATCCGAGCCGGAATGACCTTGCCGTCGGCGTCCTTGAGCCGAACCGTGACCGTCGATCCCGAGGTGAACCCGGCAAGGTTGAACTCCGGGACGCCTTTCCACGCGGTGACGAGAGTGAGCTCACCCTGCTCCGGGAGCACGCTCGCGCCGACCACGTTGTCCCCTTCGAGCAGCTCGATCACCCGCGCATTCCTCCGACTGATGTCCGGATCGAGGGTGACAAAAACGTTGTAGGGGAGTCCGGTGGCGGGCGGGGACGATTCCGCGGCCGCAACCGTAATCGACTTAACAGGGTTCTTGCCGCTCGACGCCGTTGCCGTCGTCGAGGGCGAACCGGTGCCGTAGACAAAGGTCATCGTCTGATCGACGAGAATCTGGTAGGCTTCACCCGGGATCACGTCGTTCAGCGTCTTTACCGTCTCCCCGGGAGCCCAGATCCCGCCGGCATCGTTCTGGACGGCGATCAGGTGATCGGTCAGTTCCCGGAAGGCTGTTTCGACCGCGGTGGTGTCGATCAATGGGTTGACCAGCAGGTTCCAGCGACCGCTGCGAACGGTGTACGAGGTCGCCGGGTGGAGGGCCAATCCGTTCATGATCAAGTTGGCGTCCGCGCTGAGGAACGCCTGGTATCCCTTGGCCGGATCGATCTGGCCGATCTGATCGATGCCCTTGTTCGGGATCGTGACCTTTCCGGCATCATCCCTCAACATCACGAATTGAGCCGTCAGGTCCGAAAAGAGGTTGGACACGCTTTTGTCGCTCGCGAGGAAGCAGAACGAGATCCACTCGAACTTCTGCCCCCGCAGCGCCACGGTGAGCGTAGTGCGCCAGGTATGCGTGCTGAAATGCAGCGTGTCCGACGCCCAGGTGCCCGCCGTATTATGATCCTGCGCGTGCACGGTCCAGTAGAATTCCGAGAACGGCTCAAGATCCTGCAGCAGGAGGCTCGTATCCTGCAGGTCGACAGCTACCTGCCGCGCATCCGAAAGGTCGGGAAGATTGCCAAGATAAACCGTATAGGCCGCGGAATCACCCGGATCCGGATCGACGGCGGTTTGCCACGTCAGCGTCGTATCGAGCGAGAAACAGGTGGCGTCCATCTCGGGACTCATCAGCGAAAAGGCCTCGGGCGGATCGAAGAATTCGAGCCAGACGCGCACGCCGCTGCTGTCGTCATCCGCCCAGGTGACCGCATCGTGATCGTCTTTCGCCGAGACGCGGATATGGAGGTAGGAGTCGTCGGGCAGCGGCGTAGTCGTTGCCGCATTGGCGCTCCGGTACGACTCCGCCACAGCACGCGGCTCGCCGGGATCATCAAAAGGCATAAATTTCGACCGCACCGCTCGAATTCCGTTCGATGTGCGCAGATTCGGCTCGGGGAGGATTCGGATATTCCGGCCACTCGTCGTTTCAATATCTTCGAGACCCGTAATCGTGAAGAATGTATCCGAAGCCGTCGCCGCCGAAACCGTCCCGAAATTCTCATCGAGCGACCAGGTGACGACGTACTCGATGGATGAGCCGTCATCGGGATCAAAGGAACGCTCCCAGCTCAGATCGATCTGCCCGGTGTGATTCGTGTCCTCCGCTGCCGGCGAGAGCATCGCGAACGGACTCGGCGGCGTGTTGAGCGTCGTGAACGACCATCTCGAACCCGCTGTCGAATCCCCGAGCGCGTCCACGGCGACAACCCGCCAGGAGTAGACCGTGTTGGTCACCAGGCCTGCGGGTGAATACGCCGTATCCGACTGCTCGCTGACCAGCGGAAGCGGCTGTTGATCGGTGCCGAAATAGACCCGGTAGGTAATCGCCTGTCCTTCCTCATCCGTCGAAGCATCCCAGACAAGCTGCACATCCACGGGGACATCCTCCGCGAGGTCTCCGGGCGATGGATTCACCGGTTCGGAGGGCGGCTGGTTGGCCACCGTGGTGAAACTCCAGACGTCTCCCGCGACAACCCCGCCATGACGGTCATCGACGATCACTATCCAATAGTAGGTGGTGCCGTAGGCGAGTTCACCGGGATCATAGGTCGAGCTGGTGTCCCCGCTGAGCGCACGGGCGACCGGAGGATCGGCGGTGTCGAAGAAGAGGTCGTAGCGGAGAGTGTCGCCGTTGGCATCCGTGCTCCCCCACGCCAGGGTCGCATCGACTGCGATATCTTCACCACCGTCGGACGGAGAAAGTACCTCGGGCGCAGTCGGGAAGCTGTTACTCTGCGATTCGAACCAGGCGATCTGGCGACCAGACTCATTCTGCGCGACAATGTCAAGATCGCCGTCGCCATCGATATCGGTGATCGAGAGCCTGTTGGTGTTCGCGAAACCGGTCGAATCGCTGAGGTCTTCCACATCCTGAACGGTCCAGACCGCCCCGGTATTCTCGATCAGGAGAACACCTTCATTTCCGGTTCCAGCGAGGAGATCCATATCCCCGTCAAAATCGAAATCGGAGGCCTTGAGATCATTCACGGTATCATATCCGGTGACGATCGCGTGCTTGATCCAGCCGGCGCCGTTCCCTGAATTCTCCCACCAGGCGATTTCGCCGGAAGATCCGGACGCGGCGACGATATCGAGGTCGTTGTCTCCATCCATATCGGCGGTGTACACGGCCTTGACACCAGCGAAGCTGGAGGCGACCCCGCGTTTCGTCCAGCTCGAGGCATCGCCGGAGTTTTCCCACCAGGCGATTTCGTTGGAGGCGCTGAGCGAACCGACGATGTCCAGGTCGCCGTCATTATCGAGGTCTCCCCAGTGAAGGCCTTCATTCACTTCCTGCGTGTACGTGGATTCGGCCCATGCGACGCCGTTCCAATCCCACCAATGAGACTGCGAGTCGAGAAATTCAAGAGCGCCGTCATTGTCCAGGTCCACAGCCACGGCGCGATCACCCGCGGATGAGGCGATGTTGTGCAGCGTCCACCCGCTGCCCGAGCTGACGTTCTCCCAATACTGCACCTCGACATTCTGGTTGGCGACGATATCGATATCCCCGTCCGCGTCTACATCCGCCGTCGAGACATTGACGTTCTGGTAGAGTCCGCTCTCCACGTCAATAAAGTGGCCCCCCCAGTCGGTTCCGAGATTCTCCCACCAGTGAAGCATTCCGGAAACAGTTGCCGTGGATCGGGTGACACTGACGATATCCTGATCTCCGTCGAGATCCAAATCCGCCGTGGCGACACCGGCCGCATCCTCAGTCTGGTCCTCTACGAGGTGCATCGTGAAGAACGGGTGTTCCAGCGGTTTCGGCGTCCGGAACCGCCACAACGGGCTCGAAGACTGACCACCGTGGGTATCGTGAGCGACCACTTTCCAGTAATACAGGCTATTCTCGCTGACGGCATCGGGCGTGTAGTAGAAGCTGTCCTGCTCGGTGCTGACCAGCGGCGGAGTGTCGCTCGTGCCGAAATAGACGTCGAAGGTAATCGGATCACCGTCGCGATCACCGCTGGTCCAGCGCAAAACCGCATTCTGTGCGGCGCCCCCGGTTTCCCCGGCGAAAGGCGACGGATTCGAGGGCGGGCTCGGCAGGGAGTTCAGGGTTGCAAAGGACCAGACCGAGCCGGTGGTCTGATTTCCATAGGAGTCCTCCGCGATCACCTGCCAGTAGTAAGTCATGTTGTAGGCCAATACTGGCGCCTTCCAGCTCGTGCTGTCTCCATCGTTGACAACCTTGACGGTGGGAGGATCCTCGGTGCCGAAGAAGACGTCATACATGACTGTGTCGCCATCCGCATCCGTCGACGCCGACCAGGAAAGGAGAGTATCGAGGCTGACGTCCACGGCGAGGTCTGCAGGCTGAGGATTGGCGGGAACGGTCGGCGCCTGGTTGGACGCGGTGACGAAAGTCCACTCGGAGCCTTCTGTCGTGTTCCCGTAGGTGTCGTAGGCGATCACCTTCCAGAAATACTGCCTTTCGTACTTGAAGCGGCCCGGATTGAAGTGAGTGGAATCTCCATCCATCACCTGCTGCACCGGAGGACTCAACGTGTCCAGGAACACCTTGTACATAACCGTCTCGCCCTCGGGATCGGTGCACGCCGACCAACTCAACTGGACATCGACATCGACATCCGTGGCGGCGTCAACCGGATTGGGCGAACTTGGATCGGACGGCGCGTAATTCTGAATCGTGGCAAAGAACCATGTCGAACCCGTCGACGGGTTGCCGTAGGAGTCCTTCGCGATTACGTACCAGTAATAGGTCTGGTTATACTCAAGCACACCCGGGTCGAAGGTGGTGCTGTCCCCGCTGTACACTACCTGCTGGAGGGGTGGATTGACAGTGTCAAAGAACACGTCATAGGAAATGGTATCCCCTTCAGTGTCGGTGGAAGGCGTCCAGGAAAGAATCTGGTCAATTGCGACATCATAACTATCTGTCCCCGGAGTCGGATTGTCAGGCGTTGTCGGCGCCTCGTTGGAAACGGTCAGGAACCTCCACACTAGGCTTTCGGTCGTGTTTCCATAGGTGTCGTAGGCGATCACCTTCCAGTAGTACTGGGTATTGTACGCGAGAATGCCGGGATCGTAGTCCGCGGTGTCGCCATCCGCGACCTGGGTCGCCGGCGGATTTACCGTATCGAAGTAAACCTTATACCCGATCGACTCCCCTTCCTGATCCGTGGAGGGTTCCCAGCTCAGTTGGGCGTTGATGGCAATGCCAGAGTCGAAATCACCCGGACTCGGGAGCGAGGGTTCTGTGGGAGCCTGGTTATCGACCGTGACAAAGTTCCACACGAGTCCCGGCGTGCTGTTCCCATAGGAATCTGTAGCGATCACCTGCCAGAAGTACTGGGTGGAGTAGGTAAGGGTGTCGGGGTTGAAACTGGTTGTGTCGCCGTCCGCCACCTGTGTCACCGGAGGATTGACCGTGTCAAAGAGGACCTTGTAACTGATCGTTTCGTTTTCCGTATCCGTGGACGCCGTCCAGCTCAACAGTGGGGTGATGGCAATATCCGTGGCGCCGTCAGTTGGATCGGGGAACTCGGGTTCGGTGGGCGCGTAGTTCTGGACCGCGGTAAATGTCCATGTCGAACCCGCTGATGAATTGCCGTAGGAATCCTTTGCAATCACGTACCAGTAGTAGGTCTGACCATAGGAGAGCGCACCAGGATCGAAGGTGGTGGTGTCCCCTCCGGAAACAACCTGTTGGAGTGGTGGATTGACAGTGTCAAAATAGACGTCGTAGAGAACCGTCTCATTTTCGTTATCCGTGGATGCCACCCAGGAAAGCTGGGTGTCAACGGCGAGATCTGATGCGTAATCGTCCGGATAAGGACTTTCCGGAGCAGTGGGTGGTTGATTGGCCACTGTGGTGAATGACCAAACCGGTCCCTCCGTGACGTAATTGCTCGTATCGGTGGCAACGACCTTCCAGTAATAGGTGGTGTTGTACTCGAGTGCAGACGGCGTGTAGCTGGCAGCGGTCTGCCCCGAGGCCACCTGGGTCATCGAGCCGGCACTGGTCCCCAGGTACAAATCGAAGCTGACGATATCGCCGGGGTTGGGATCGTTGCACGACCACGAGAGAGTGGGCGTGATTTCGACATCGGTCGCCGCGTCGAAAGGTGAGTCCACGAGGGGAGTTTCCGGCGCTTCGTTCGTCGTCACCGTGAATTGCCATAGCGAACCGATTGTGGAATCGCCCTTTGTATCGTACGCGATCACCCGCCAGAAGTACGTTTCTCCGAGCGTCAGCGTGCCCGGGTCATAAGTGCTGCTGGAAGAGTGGTCGCTGACCACTGCCATTGAGAATGCATTGGTGTCGAAATAGAGTGTGTAGGTCACCGCATCGCCGTCCGGATCGGAGCTTGACCATGACAAGGTGGTGTCCGCATGGACGTTCTGTTGTCCGTTCACCGGCCCAAGGGCGACCGGCGTAGTCGGCGGGTTATTCTGGATCCGCTTCCACCAGGCCATCGGTAGACTTGTAGAAACTCCCGCGCTGGCGACAACATCCAGCACGCCGTCGCCGTTCAAGTCCGCCGCGTGGATATCGGACGCGTAGGAGAAACTGGTGCTGAGAGTTGCCGGATTCGAGAAGTTGCCCGAACCGTCGTTTTTAAGCCAGACAACTGTACCGCTGGTCTGAGTGCCTACGACGATGTCGTAATCACCATCGGCGTCCAAGTCGGCGGCCTTCACCGCAGAGACGTCGGACATGCTATAGGCATCATGCCGCGCGAAAACGGTCCCTTCCTGGTTTTCATACCAGGAAACGGCGTTGTTGCTCTGCTCCGCCGCAACAAAATCCAAATAACCATCATTATTCAGATCCGCAAAATCGATATCCTCAATTCCGGAACCTGAGCTGACAATGATCTGTTTCGTGAATGTCAAATCACCATTATTCATATAAGCGTTAACCTGGTCAGCCCCCGCCAGGTTCATCGTAGCAACGATGTCCACGTTGCCGTCGTTGTTCAGATCGACTGCGTAGACTTTCTCCACCCAGGTAAACGATCCGTCTACGATGTGCTTGGTGAAACTCCAGCCTCCGTTGTTCTCGAACCAGGCGACGGTGGCGCTGTTGCGGCCGATGCCCACGACATCGAGATCACCGTCGTTGTCCATGTCCGCGGCATCCACTCCAATCACCCCGTACGTAGACCCCTCGACTTCATGGTAGGTGAAGCTCTGGCTGCCGTCGTTTTCATAGACGGCGAAGCTGCTGTCGCTGAACACACCGGCGAGCACATCCACGTCCCCGTCGAAATCGAAATCCACCGCCTTCATGCAGGAAGCCTGGTACTTGTTTTTTATTTGGATCGGAGTGAACGTGTCGTTCCCGTTGTTTCGCATGTAGTCCGTAACCAGCGAGGTCCCCAGCCCGAGGAGGTCGAGATCGCCGTCGAGGTCGATGTCCGCGACGTCCATCTGATAGGGTCCGTAGTTGGGCGACGTAAAATCGGATTGCGTGGTCGTCACGGTGTAAAGAACCTCAGACGCCGTGGTGAACGACCAGAGCGGGCTGTTTGCGGTGTTTCCGTAATTGTCGTCAGCGACAATTTTCCAGTAGTAGGTCGTCGCCGGATTGAGCACACCGGGGTTGTAACGCATCGCACTTTGTCCCGAATTGACAAGGTACGGTGAGCTTGTGGCGCCGAAGTAGACGTCAAAAGTGAGCGGATCGTTGTCAGCGTCGTAGGAGTGCCACGACAGATCGGCGACCCGGCTGACGTTCTCCGCCGTATCCTGCGGAGCGTCCCAGGCGAGCCACGGAGCAGCGGGCGGCGTGTCCGCCTTCGTGGTGAAAGACCCGACGTTGCTTGACGTGGAGTGCCCGTGATCGTCGTAGGAGATGACCTGCCAATAATAGGTTGTGCTGTACGACAGTCCGCTCGGAGTAAAGGTCGCAGTGTCCAGGCCGGATGCCACGGTTGTGGTGGGTGTTGGACTTGTATCGAGCAGCAGGTCGTAGGTGACCGGATCGCCGTCAGGATCGCCGCCGGTCCAGGAAACGGTGAGACGCGGGCTCTGTCCCGTCGCTCCATCTGCAGGAGTAGGATTGGAAGCAGCGTAGGGCGGTTCGTTGACTGTTCCGTCCACATCCGTTTTGATCGTGAGATAATCGGGTTCT
>Ga0315554_1000840_pt1 | contig 18227 bp, 17 predicted proteins | sample SalMarSW160370MG_FD_202114 | JGI IMG/M metagenome (GOLD analysis project Ga0315554, IMG submission 202114) | Salt marsh sediment microbial communities from the Plum Island Ecosystem LTER, Massachusetts, United States - Salt Marsh Sediment SW1603-70 ... | reverse complement strand
CTATACTCCGGATCGCATGCGGAATCCGCCTTCCTCTCGAGGCGGCCGCCGCGATGGAGGTTCGATGATCGGGCGACTGCAGGCGGCCCTCGACTTCTCCGTGGCCAGATCGCGGGAGGCCGAAGCGTTGTTCAAGAAATGGGCTCCGCGGGTCGAGGATCCGGAGATCCAGGCGTTGTTCGCCGAACTGGCGGCGGCGGAACGGGGACGGACGGAGATGCTCTCACGGATGAACCCCGACGAGCTGGCCCCGCGGGCCGGCGAGGTCCCCGACCTCGCGGACCTTCTCGTCGACGTCCGGACGGCTCCGAGGTCGACACTCGAGAAGACGATCTTTGCGGCGATTCGCCGCAAGGAGATCACGGCCTCGCTCTATGAACGGATCGCCCGACTCGAGGGCGAGGCCTGTTCGTTCTTCCGCGCTATGGCGGAAGAGGATCGCCGCTCGGCGCGCGCCTTGGAGGCGTGCGTGGCACGGCTCGCTCGGCGCGAATGAGCGCGGGCCCTGGGAAAGGAAGGGAGACAGTGGATCGGATCGAGAGAGACCACGGGGCTTCATCCGTTCACGGGGTTGCTGGCCGCTCCGGCTCCGTCCGGCACGGGGACCGGATGGACGCGTTTCTCCACGAGTGGCTACGGCAGCTCGGATAACGGATCGAAGGTCGATCCCGCAGGGAACGTCATCGCCCTGACGAACCCACGAAGTTCGCGGAGGCAAAGCGCCTCGAGCGACGTCCAAGTCATTCGTCCGCTCCAGTTCGATCCCACATGTCGTGTCTCGGCGGTCGGCGTTCCGGGCGCGGCCGCGGACCAAACGTCCCGTCATCGCACGACGGCCGCCCTCGGGTCGCTCGGCACATTCCTGTACGGTGGTGATGCGCTGTCGAGTGACTACGACGCCTCCTTGACTCTGGAGGGAGGGTGACGAAACGAGAGCCGTTCCCCTCCCTCCTTCTCCGTTGGAGCGACCGCTGCGCCACGCCGTTCGTGCTACACTCCCCCGAGGTGAGAAGATGAGGGCGTTCATCGTTGCCGCGATTGCGATCGTGGCCATGCTGGAGGGTTCTTGCGACCGCCCTCCGTCGGTCGAGTTTCCCGACTCCAAATTGGAGGCGGTGATCCGCGAGGCCCTCGGGATCGACGCGGCGATTCTTCGCCGTCGTGATCTCCTTCGACTGACCGAACTCGATGCCGTCGGGCGGGAGATCGCCAGCCTGCAAGGCCTGGAGCAATGCGAGAACCTGGTTCACCTGGATCTGGGGGAGAACTACGTTTCGGACCTGACGCCCCTCTCGGGCCTCCAGCGGTTGGAGTCGCTCGTCCTCCGGAGCAATCGGGTGACCGACGTTTCCCCGCTGGCCGGGCTAACGAACCTGCAGAAGCTCGATCTCGACTTCAACTTCATCACCGACGCTGCGCCGCTCGCAGGGCTGACCGAGCTCCGTTGGCTCGGCCTGTGGAACAGCGGGATCGCGGACATCGCGCCGCTCGCGGGGCTGACCGAGCTGCGCGACCTCGGCCTGAGCGGAAATCCGATCGTGGATTTCTCCCCCGTCGCCGCTCTGACGAAACTCGTCTGGCTCGGCCTTCCGAACACAGGGATCGAGGACCTCACGCCGCTCGCCGGTCTGACGGACCTCGTCAAGCTGAGCCTGGGAGGGAATCGGATCGTCGACCTCTCGCCCCTCGCGTCGCTGACGAAGCTCGAGGGTGTCGGCCTCGACTCGAACGAGATCGTCGACCTCTCGCCCTTGGCGGGCCTCGTCGAGCTTCGCCGGCTGAGCCTGTGGGGGAACCGGATCGCGGAGATCGTGCCCCTGGCGGGGCTGAAGAAGCTAGAGGAGCTTTGGCTCGATCGCAATCCGCTGGAGGAGGTCGAGGCCCTCTCTCGACTGACCGACCTGCGGATCTTGGGGTTGTCCGGCACGCGCGTGTCCGACCTGACGCCTCTCGTGGAGAATCTCGGCCTGGGTGAGGGAGACGAGGTCGACCTGACCGATACGCCCATCGATCCAACCGAGGGCTCGGACGCTCGGCAGGCGATCGGGGAACTCGAGCGACGCGGGGTCACCGTCGACGGCGCTCCGTAGCGGACCGATCGCATTCTAGTCCGATCGATGCGGCTCCTCGACGTACTGGTTGTGGAAGATGAACAGTTGGGCGGAGTCGAAGTCGGTGAAGATCAGCTTGTAGCAGTTGGTCAGGATGTAGACCCAGACCATGATGTTCGGCATCGGATCGCTGAAGCTGTGAATGTCGTAGAAGAATCCCTTCTCGCGCCACCACGCCTTGCGCAGCCTCCGCTCCCCGGACCAGTCCTTGAAACTGCCGATGTAGCTTTCGAGCAGCCAGACGAAGTCGGCGAACTGCAGCTTGGTCCGGACGCCGACGCGCGTCGCGGGGAGCTTCGACACGTCCTCGCCGTTGGCGAGCCGGACCCACCCCTCGATCATGTCGCAGCCGCCGTGGTAGGCCATGGTGATCGCCGGGGTGATTCGGCAGTTCCCGTCGACGAGGAACGGCCTCCCGGTGGCGCGGTCGATGACGAAGTCGAACCCGCAGAACCCGTTGTAGCCGAGGTGCTTGATGATCTTCGCTGCCGCCTCTCTGCAGGCCGGGTCGGAGAGGCTCTCCCGGAGGACGGTCGTCCCCCCGCTGCGAGGCATCGTCCGTAGCCCCTGATACATGACCTCGCCGACGACTTCGCCCCGGTTGCACAGCTCCAGCGTGCAGGTCGTCGGCCCATCGATCAGCCGCTGGAGCATCGGCAGGTTGTCCTCGTCGAGATCGTTGGTCTTGACGACCTCGAAGTACTTCCTGGCCAGTTCGCCGCGGGCGTGGACGATCCGCATGCCGGCTGCACCCGAGGCCTTCTTCATCTTGACGACGACCGGAAGCTCGATCGCCGCGATGTGCTCCTTCGCCTCTGAGGTCGAGCCGGGGACGACGATCTCCGGTGTGTCGATCCCGATCTCTCTGGCGAGGCCGGCCAGCTGAACCTTGTCGTGCAGGCGCATCAGTGTGGCCGTGTCGGGGATGATCGTCTTCACCGCTGCGGAGACGCGGTCCCGATGATGGCTCATCAGGAGGATCTCCTCGTAGGAGGGGAAGTAGGCGTCGTACCTCCCACTCTCCAGCTCCTGCAGCAGGCGTTCCGCGTAGGCGTGCGGCTTGTGTCGCATGTTGGGCAGGCGGATCCGGCGCTTCACGTACTTGGAGAACGCCGAAAAGGCGAGGTAGTGCCCCTCCGCCGCGTAGACCTCATGGCCCAATTGCCCGAGTCGACGTATCGCTGTGAGCGCGGCCGGTTCGAACAGCCCGGTGACAAGTACCTTCATCTGCCATCTCCTAAAGGTCCGTGTGAATATCCGCCGGCGTGTGCCGACGCCCCCTCCTGTGGGCGGCCCGACTTCCGCCTATGGGAGGGAATCCTACAAGGACGCCGGCCGATGCGCCAACCGAGCGCGGCCGCGATCGCGAGGCCGTCGGAAAAGGACGAGGGGGAGCGGTGCACGCTCCCCCTCCTGCCTGGGAGTAACCGGTGATCGTGGAAGATTACCGGTTTGTCACTTGATGAAGGGTCGTGTTGAACTCGCGCTTCACCTCGGTGGGATCGATCCCGCATCGAAGGCCTTCTTCGATGGCGCGGCGCAGCGAGCTGCGCACGCGGGTGCGGCGAAGCGCCGAGCTACACATCCGCCACAGCTCGGCGTTCCTCAGGCGTTCCTCGAACACCTGTCGAACCATGACCTCCGCCTGGTATATCGTGATCATCGCGTCCAACCTCGCTTTCGTCGAACCCTGCTATCGAATCGGGGCTTCCTCTCTCACTGACCTCGGCGCCGCACGCGGAGGGCGCCACCACCCCAGCGATCTCATCGCTCATCGCTTCCTCCTTGTTAGTGCGTGTTCGGGGGCCGTTCGGTTCGAACGGGCGGTCGAGCAGGAGACGGAAGGGGCCGACGCGGCGGCGAACCCACCGGCGACCCCGCACCGGCCCCGACCCGTGCGCCGGGAATGAACCGATCCGGTTCGACGACGTGGACTTCCGCTCGGAGAGCGGCTCGTTGACGGGAGTTGCGGACAGCCCAACCGCGCGGCACTCGCCACGCGCCCGTTCTGGCCCTAGACAGATGGATTGACGGACGGCACGGCCGGCTACTTGCCTCGTCCCCGGAGGGCCCGAGCATCGACTCGCTTGAACGGACTCAGCATCGCTCGCACCTCCTTAGATCCGTTGAAACGCCCGAAAGACAAACCCCGACCGCCCGGTCGGGATCACTGCGCAGAGCACATTGTACCCGCGACGGCGCCGGGCGCAAGGTCCTTCGGCGGCCCGCCCGTTTCGACCGGCGTCTCGATCGTCAGGCTACTTCGGTTCCGTCTCTCCGTCGTCTCCATCCGCCGCCTCCCGCTGGGTACGGAAGAGCCGTTCCAGAAGGTCGTGGAGGAGATCGGATGGCTCGGTGCCCGATCCGTCGGACGGCGCCGATTCGACGCCCGGAAGGGGAACGAGGAGATCCTGGAGCAGATCGCCTGCGGCCCCCTCGATGATCCGCCGCGCGGCGTCGGCCGTCTCGACCTGGAGGGCGTCGTAGCCCGGCGCGATCGGGATCCCTTCCAGACCGCCGAGACCGTCGATCCGAAGGCCGAGCTGTTCGATCGTCGATGCGAATTCACGCCTTCCGGACATCAGAAGCCCCTCCCTTGCGACTTCGAGCAGCGGGGCCTCCCAACCGAGGACCGGCGAGTCGGCGGGACCGCCGATCACCGAACCGAAGACGATGGGGAGATCCTCCGCGTATCGGTTGATCCCGGCGACGACGCGGTCGGAGGTCTCGACCGGGAGGCCGAACAGCGGACGTTCCGGCTCGGCCCGGATGTGGAACTCCTCGAGCAAGAACGAAACATCGCCCGACGCGGTCTCGCTCTCCACGTGCAGCCGTCCGGTGAGGGACACCCTCCCCGAATCGATCGTCACGGGGAGCGTGGCGGCGTAGAAACGGGCCAAGGGGGGAAGGTCGAGCCGTGCGACGGAGAACTCGTAGGTCCGGCCGGCCGAGTCGAAGCGGGCGGACAGCTCGAAGCTCGACTCCGGATCGTCGCCCCATTGGCCGTGGAGCCGGACGAGGATCGGCCCCGTTCTCAGGTTCGCGGGGAAGGCGAGGTTCGACAGCTCGACCTCGAGGAGCGTGATCGGAGGGAGCGGACCCGCCTTCTCGGGTTCCAGTTCGTCCTCCAACGTGACCAGGACGCGGCCGATCTCGATCCGCCCGATCGAGAACGGCGGACGGAAGGCGGGGAACGATCGCCCCCCGCGATAGGGGGCGTACGGGTCGCCCCGCGGCGCGAGCGGGCGGACGTCCTCGAGGTACTCCAGGAATCGCCGCAGCAGGCCGAGCCAATCGACCCGCTTCGCGTACTTCGCCGCCCATTCGAGATACCCGTCGGCGTTCCAGCCCGAGGTCGCGTTGTCGATGTTCAGCGTCCCGTCGGCCTCTCGCTTTACGTGGAGCGAGGCGTCGGCAATGACCACGCGATCGAACGCGACCCGCTTCGACAAGAGCGGGATCATCCCCGCATCGAGCGTCAGCCGGGGGACCTCGAGGAGGTTCTCGTCGGGCGCGTTCGGATCCTGGACGGTGAGGTCGTCGAGCACCAGGCTCCCGGTGAAGAGGCTGAACGAGCTGTTCTGCACCGCCACCTCGCTTCCGATGACCCACGACGCGGTCGAAGTGGCGATCGCGCCGGCGAGGAACGGAACGATCACCGCGGTGAGGAGGTAGCAGACGGCGTAGACGGCCGGCAGACCGATCAGCATCCCCTTCCGGATGTAGCGGAACGGCCCGCGAGGCGGGGGCACGGTGGCGTACTTCGCCTCGCCTCCGGCGAGAAAACGACGCGTCAGCCCGACACCGCGCTTCCCGCGCAAGTAACCGGAGACGCGCCATCCGGCGACCCAACCGGCGAACGGCCCGCGGTAGCGCACGACGAGAAGGCGGACGAGCAGGAAGACGGGGACGGCGATCGCCAGTCCGACGACGAGGCTCCCGAACAGGAGATACCGCCCGTAGCCCATCGGGGCGAGGACTGGCAGGTGGAAGATCCATCGCCAGAGCGCGTCGAGGCCCCGGCTCGAATCGAGGCACCAGCGACCGACGGCGAACGCCGCGGGGGCGACGGCGAGGGAGAGCAGCTTGAAGAGCCCCATCGAGATCAAGAACGACCGGAAGGAGCAGCGAACGAGGAGCGCGAGGGTGCACGGGGCGATCACGTGGAGGCCCATCGGGGGAAGGCCGGCGAAGATGCCCATGGCGAAGCCGAACGCGATCTGATTCGGCGACAGGTTCGACTTGAGGATCTTGAGGATCTTCTTCGTCCAGGCGAGCGGTGTCGGCAGCATCACGTCTCCCCTTCTGTCTCCGTCAAGCATCTTGGACGCCGAGGGCCGGCGCGTCAAAAGCGCTCGCAGTGAAGCGGTCCGGTCCGCTCGGCGGGTCGAGGGCGCGGCGCGGACGGTGTCCGAAGTGCGGCGGCCGGCTCGTCGATCGCGCCGCGATGCCGGTCGGGGGTGCATCGGAGGATCGACGAGCGTCACTCCCGACGTCCGGACCCGCCTGCTGCCCGATGGCAGCTTCACAGTCCCGGTCTTCCCGGCTACACTGTCGACCGCTGCACAATTGAGTGAGGGGGTGTGCAAAATGAAAAAGGTGGGGGTTCTCGGGGCGGTTGTCCTGCTCTTCGCGCTCGGTGTCCAGGGATGGGCGCTCTCGATCTGCGAGTACCACTCCCCGAAGACGGCGCTGACCGACGCGAGACTGTCGTTCGGCTATCGGTACTACGACGACGCGAACACGGCCGGAGTCGACGTGAACTCGGGACGACTAACGTTCGACTACGACCAGTTGTTCGATTCTCCGAACTACGGCCTCTCTCTGGCCGGAGCGGCCGAACTGACGCTCGACGAATTCGCCCCGACCGCGTGGCTCGGCCAGGGCGCGGCGACGTTCCGGTACTACCCGATCCAGGAGGCCCTGCTGTTCGCATTCGGCGGTCTGGAAACGTCGATGGCGACGGGGCGGCCCCAGCCCGGGCTCGACGTACGGGTCGGGGTCGGGATCGGCCGTTTCAGCGATGTGACGCCGTTGGCCAAGGCGATCACGATTGAGGAGGAGCTTCTCGGTCTGGGGGCGCTCGTCGACCCGCTGTCGGACGACGTGCTGCTGGCGATCGCCGGGTCGATCGGACGCCGGATCGAGTACGAATCCCTGAAGGAGCTCGTCTCCGACATCGAATCGCTGATCGAGGGCGTGACCGGGACTGCTCTGGACGCCCGCGCGCTGTTGACCATCGAGGAAGTCGTCTCGATGACCGGCGACGAGCGCCGGTGCGGCTGGGCGATCCAGGGCGGGATCGGGTACGAGCTGATCGATCCGTACGGCGGGGCCCAGAACGTGGTCGTCGGTGGGTCGGCCGACGCGGCGTTTGCGTTCGGACCGGACGACCAGCTCCTGTTCCACGCGAGCTACTCCGGGCCGTTCGACCTCATGGACGAGAACACGCTGAACGCGTCGCTCAGCTACGAGTACGCCCTGACCGGGGACAGCACGCTGCTCGCCGACTATGTCGTTCAACGGGTGAAACCGGCCGGGCTCGCAGCGACGTCGAGCCACTCCGCCGGCCTCGCGATCGGCTTCGACGTCGCGGGGATCGATATCCTGGTCCAGGCGTCTTTCACGAGGGACACCGGTGAGCCCGGGTGGTCGACCGACATTTCGGTGACCGCCGCGTTGGATCTGCTCTAGAGAGGGTCGCGGAGGGACGCACGCGCTGCCTTACGGCTGCCGCGGCGCGTGCGTTGGAGGGCGGAGTTCTCCGGGTCCTACCGCAACTCTGCAGCCTCAGCTATAATCCGGCGGTCATGAGAACGCCGAGAAGCATCGTCGCGCTCATGCTCTGCCTGATCGCGGCGGGTCTCATCGGGTGCGACAGCGAAACGTCCGAGCGGACCGCCGATGCGGGGACCGGACCGGTCTCGTTCAAGGTCGTCGCGCTGAACGCGTGCTGGCTGTTCGACGGCGTGGGCGAAGAGGGCTTCTCGACGGCGCCTCAGTGCCCGGAGGACGCCGAGGCTCATCTCGCCGATGTCGCCTCCTACCTCGCCTCGGTCGACCCCGATTTCGTCAGCATCGCCGAGATCGAGGACGACGCGATGCTCGATCGGCTGAACGAGAAGCTCGGGGGCGAGTACCAGCCGATCTTCGTCCAGGGGACCGACGACTACACCGGTCAGGACGTTGCCGGGCTGTCGCGCTTCCCCGTCGCCGAGCTCGGACGGAGCGACGCGGAGGTCCGGTATCCGATCCCCGAGTCGAGCCTTCGGGGGCCCCATGGGACCGAGGCAGCGGACAAGAACTACTGGGCGACGACCGAGATCGGCGGAACGACGATCACCCTGATCGGCCTTCACCTTCTTGCCTACCCCGACGAGCTGGATCGGGTCGTCCGGCGCGAGGCGCAGGCGAGCATCATCCGCGATCTGACGAGGAGGTTCCTCGACGCGGGGCACGAGGTGATCGTCCTCGGCGACGTCAACGACTTCGACGCCGAGGTCTGCGACGCGGCGGGGGACGAGCCGCGCTCGTGCGTCGATCATCTGCTCAAGGACGTCGATCCCGATCGGGAAGGCGACGAGCTCGTCAATGTCTGCGACCGGCTGGATCAGTGCGAGCGCTACACCTACTGGTACGACCGGAACGGCAACGGCATCGACGACGGGGACGACGAGCACTCCCAGATCGATCACATCTACGTGAGCCAGGGGTTGGTCCCGTATCTCGTCGACGTGCAGATCGATCATGCGTACGCGGCGGGGACCGTCTCCGATCACTGGCCGGTCGTCGCGACGTTCGAGTTTCCCGGTGAATAGGCGGCCGTTCCGGCCCCGCTCAAAGCCGCCCCGCCTCCTTCAGTGACAGGAACCCGTCCTCGGTGACGATCAAGTGGTCGAGGACGCGGATCCCCAGAAGGTCGCCTGCTTTGACGATTCGGCGGGTGAGGGCGAGGTCCTCCGGGCTCGGCTCGAGCGTCCCCGAAGGATGGTTGTGCGCGACGAGCACGGCGGCGGCGCGATCGCTGATCGGGTCGGAGAACACCTCGCGGGGGTGGACTTGATTCGTATCGAGGAGCCCGACCGTCACGACGCGCGATTCGATCACCTCGTTGGCCCCGTTCAAGGACAAGCAGACGAAATGCTCCTGCCTCTTCCCTCGGATCGACTGCAAGTAGGGGAGGGCGTCCGCCGCCTCGCGGATGACGTGCCGAGCCTTGGCGATGTGCCGTCGAGCCAATTCGAGCGCGGCCTCGATCTGACATGCCTTCGCTCTTCCGACGCCCACGATCGACTGCAGCTGATCGAGGTTGTCCGGATCGAGGCGGCCGCCGAGGGTCCGCAGGATCCTCGATGCGAGGTCGAGGACGCTGGTCCGCTTCGTCCCGCTTCCGAGCAGTAACGCGAGCAACTCGACGTCCGACAGGGAAGCGGCGCCTCTCCGTACGAGCTTCTCTCGAGGTCGATCCACGTCCGGCAAATCCTGAATGCGGTGTCTCTTCTTCGGATCCCAGCGGTGGAAGGGCTCGCCGAGCCGAGACGTATCCATTGACATCACCGATTCTCTATTATGGTTTCCCCCTCTCATTTATCAAGTGATCGTCCTTCCGGAAACCCGTATCGCTCCGGCGATGGGTGCAGGTGCGGCGGGTGCCACGTCGCGGGGACGAATGTCCGCCCCGAACGGAGCGTGCAGAACGGCAACGCGCTTCGGCCCGCGCTAGCCTGTTGCCAACCGGGTGTCTGCTAGCCGCTGGTTTCCGGAACGAGGGACCGACGATGCTAGCAAGCGACGAGGGCAGACGGATTGGGCAGCCGATGATCGGCCGGACGGGGGCAAGCAAGGCCGGTTCGCCGCTATCGGTGTCCGCTCGCATCCGTCGTCGCTTCTTTGGGACCGCATCTACTCCTGTCCCGGGTTCACGTCCAGTGACATGTCTCGGACCATTAGGGAGGTAGGGCGATGCGACGTGCATTCATACTCGGTGCTGTAATCGTGATGGGCTTCGCGCTGGCCGGCTCGGCCGAGGCATTGACTGGACACTGGCGGATCGATCTTGGGATCAACCCCCAGACCTCGTCGTTCGTGGAAGCGTTCAGCTACTCAGCTGAGCTGCTGGTGAAGTACACGGTCGGGGACTGGACGTTCAGTTCGCTGAGCATTCTCGATGAGTCCGGGTGGAAGAATCAGGCTTTCTCGACGATCGGCGTGGTCGGGGGGTTCACCGTCTCCTCGGCGCTCAACTTCGATCCGGACGTGCCGGAGTTCGAGAAATGGACGATGACGACGACGGTCCAGTTGAGCGGGGTGACGTTCAGCGGGACATTCGAACTGTACGACGAAGACTCGTTTCTCACCCTTCAGGTGAGGGGGTCGTCCGAAGGCATCGACATTGTAGCAATCGCCAAGTTCGGCGATGACGACGACCCGATCGGCGAATGCGACCTCGACTTCTCCAGCCTGCGGATCGGGATCGATTTCCCATTCTGCTGCACGGAGGTCAAGTCGACGATCTACTTCGACTGCTCCGGATTCGACAAGATCGTCTTCGAAGCGGCGGAGATCGCCATCCCGGAGTTCCCATGGGTGACGCTCGACGCGAAGATTGAATTCACGGTGCAGACGAAGTCCCTCACCATCACTCCGAGCTTCGACTTCTCGGCCGTTTGCGTGGAGCTCTACGTCGGCGTCGAGACGAGCGGCACTCTGACCTTCGACGCCCTCCACTTCGACGGCTTCAAGCTCGAGTGTGATGTCGGTGACGTCCAGTTCACAGCGATCTCGTTTTGGGGCGACGGTGAGTTCGTCTCGAAGCCCGGAATTCTGGGCGACTACTGGGAAATGTACATGATCGAGGCCGACGAAGATGCCTGCTGCGGGCCGTTCGACTTCGAGGCAGCGGTCTTCTTCGACGAAGAGAGCGTGCACCTGTTCGACGCCGCGAAGTTCACGTTCGACATGTCGATCGCATTCACACCGAGCATGGAGTTCAGCATGGGGACGGACTACGTTCTCGGGGTCGGCGTGACCTCGCTCGACTTCGGGTTCCTCATCACGTGGTAGTCGGCGCGGCGAACTCCGCGGGATCGTCCGGATCGGCGGATGAGCGTACCCGGCGATCGCGTCGCCGAGGAGGACGAACATCGATCCGACGCCGGGCCCTCTCCCTACGAGCGGCACGAGTGATCAAGTCAGAGCGCTCGTGCCGCTCATCGACGGTTCGAACGCGCGGCGGCGAGGAGGCCTGAGAGCGAGATCGCGACCGCGCCTCCGGGTCCAGCCGTCCGCCCGCTTCACCCTTCCGCCAGCGACTTGGCGAGCTCCGCGGTCGAGCGCGGCTTGACCTTCAGCCTGTACTGCATCACCTTGCCGTCCGCGTCGATCGCGACGTGGGTGCGGAGGATCCCCATGAGGCTTCGCCTGTAGAGCTTCCTCCCGCCCCACGCCCCGTACGCCGCGGCGACGGCGTGGTCCGGGTCGGAGAGGAGGACGAACGGGAGGTCGTACTTGGCGCGGAACCTCGCCAGCGCCTCCGGTCTGTCCGGGCTGATCCCGATGACGACGATGTCCTTCTCCTCGATGTCCGGGTGGATGTCCCGGAGGGCGCACGCCTGTTTCGTACAGCCCGGCGTGCCCGCCTTCGGGTAGAAGTAGAGGACCACCCGTTTGCCGGCGAAGTCGGCGAGCCTCACTTTCCCGCCCGTGTCCGACGTCAGCTCGAAGTCCGGTGCCGTATCCCCAACGTTCAGCATACGCATCTCCTTCCCTATTCCGGGGGCCCTCCCTCGTTCGGTAGAAGCTCTCCTCACGCACGGGTTTCGACACGACCGAACGACGTCAACCCCCCAAGCCGCTCGGCCTGCGGCCGATCCACCGCCTATCGCTTCAGGAACAGCTTCCCCTTGTCGTTGAAGCGGCTCGTCCCGTCGGTCGCCGTGAGGACGTAGATGTAGACCCCGTTGGCCACCGGCCGACCGACGTAGTCGTACGGGTCGACATCGGCGCAGTCTCCCCAGCTTTCCCAGTCGACGTTCGCGCGCCCGTCTTGGGGTCCATCAGCTTCACGTCGGTCCAGAACTTGTCGCGGACGTCGCAGTCGAGGTTCTCGTCCGGGTCGAAGACCACAACCCAAATCGAATCGCCCTCTTGGACGTTCGTCACCACGTTCTGCCCGTTCTTGTCGGACGCGAAGTACATCCTCGCGTCCGTCGCGACGGCGGTCCATCCGACCAACAGCGTGATCGCCAGCAGCGTTCCGATGCCCATCGCGATCCGGCGATTCATCTCCACCTCCCCATCTCCTGTAGACACCTACCCCACGAACGCAGGATAGAATCGGGCACTGCGCCTGTCAAAAGCCGTGTGCCCGTCGGAAGATCCGTCCGACATCGACGGGTCTCGCCTCCCCGCCCGGAGAACGCGTGGATCTCCGCCGACGCGGGCGGACAACAACCGATGAAGGATGCTTGAGCGGTGGGCTCCGGCTCGCATCGGCCGCCGTCCGCGTGTACTGTGATGGGAGGGCGAACAGGAGGGGCGGGCCACGAAGATCCTTGCGCTGAGCGACTCGGTCGACGAGTACCTGATGACCGACGAGGGGCTGAACCGCATGCGAGACGTCGAGCTGGTCCTGTCGTGCGGCGACCTGCCCTACGACTACCTCGAGTACCTCACCACGCTCCTCGATGTGCCGTTCCTGTTCGTCCTCGGCAACCACGACGGACCGATGCTCCGCGAGTCGGGGGCCGTCACTGCGGAGCCCGAAGGGGGGACGAACCTTCACGGGAAGGTCCGGGCCGTCCGCGTCCGGTCCGGCGATGTCGTCCTGGTCGGCGGCCTCGCGGGGACGCTCTGGTGCGGCGTGGAGGACCCTCACGTCACGGAATCGCGGATGCTCGCCCGTGCGCTCCGGATGGTCCCACGCCTCCTGTGGAACTGGGTCCGCTACGGGCGGGCCCTCGACGTGCTGATCACCCACGCCCCCCCGGCCGGGATCCACGAAGGGGACGATCCCTGTCATCGAGGGTTTCGCACCCATCGCTGGCTGATCCGGTGGTTCCGGCCGCGCCTCGCGCTGCACGGCCACATCCACCCGTCGTACGGCGTCGACGTCAAACCGGACCGGCTCGGGTCCACGCGGGTTCTCAACGTCTACGGCTCGACCGTGCTGGAGGTGGACCGTGCCCGACGTTGACTTCGAAGGGGCCAGGCGGAAGGCGACGTGGAAGCGGGTCCTGTCGTTCGTCACCGGCCGACCGACGCTCCTCCTTCCGTTCGATCTGGTACGCGAGCGGCTCGGCGCGCAGCGGGTCGGCTCGGAGCAGACGAAGGCAATCGACCTCGACGAAATCGTCGGCAGCGTCAGCCGCTACCGCGACTTCGACCGCGAGTTCCTCCCCATCCGTTGGCAGACGGCCGAGCGCTGGGAGCGCGTTCGCGACTCGCTGTACGAGACCGACGAGTTCCCACCGATCGACGTCTACGAAGTCGCTGGGGCCTACTACGTCGTCGACGGGAACCACCGGGTCTCGGTCGCCAAGCGGCTCGGACACGAGAAGATCCGAGCCCACGTCATCACGTTCAGGCCCGACACGCCGGTCGGCACACCGAAGGACGCCCGCGACCTCATCCTCAAGGCGGAGTATCGCGCCTTCCTCAAGAAGACGCGCCTCGATCAGCTCCGCCCGGAGCAGAGGATCGAGTGCACCCGACCCGTCGGCTACCGCGTGTTGCTCGAGCACATCGATGTGCATCGCTACTTCCGGGGAATCGACGAGGGACGCGAAGTGACCTACGAGGAGGCGGTGACGTCGTGGTACGACAACCTCTACCATCCGATTGTGGAGATCTTCCGAGAACACGGTCTGCTCGACCGGTTCCCCGATCGGAAGGAGGCCGACCTGTACGTGTGGGTCTCGCGGCACCTCTTCTTTCTCGGCGAGCGCCAGCGCGTCGGACGGGATCTCCGCCGCGCCGCCGAGCGCCTCGCGAAGCGGTACAAGCTCCCTTCCCTCGCCGAGTACCTCCTCCGGTTCCGGCTGTGAGCGAAGCGACAGAGGACGCGGGTCGACGATCGTTCCGAGGGCACCGGCTCCGGCCGCGGTCCGCTCGCACCGGTCGGCACGACGCCGCGCCGTCCCCGTGGCATCCCGGACGCGTGTCTGGGGGTTCCGTCCCACGCGTCCACGTCATCCCGCAGGCGGGACGGTAGTCTCGGTCCGAGGGGATACCGATGTGTCCTCCTTGGATGGCGGCCACCGCAGCTCCGCGAGCACTTCCTTCCGGTGGCCGCCCCACTTGTTGGGAATGGGATGCGCGGTCGTAGAAGGCCGACGGATCCTCGGGATACGGTGCGGCCCGAAAGCGAGGACAGAGGATGATACAGGGAAGGACGGTCGATCTCCTGCTGGTCGGCGTCGGCAACCTCGGTCGACGGTTCGCGCGGCTGGTCGCCGAGAAGCGCGACGGGTTGCGGGGTCTGTACGGGCTCGACTTCCGGATCGTCGGGGCGGCCGACACCCGCGGCGCGGCGGTTTCGCCGGAGGGGCTCGACGGGTTGGCGATCGACGGGATCAAGCGCGGCGGGGGCAGTGTCGCCGACCTGCCGGGCGCCGGCCGTCCCGGGATGACCGGTCTCGAGCTGATCGAGGCGGTCGAGGCGGACGCGTTGTGCGAGGCGTCGCCCGTCCGCCTCGACGCGGGCGCCGAACCGGGTCTGTCCCACGTCCGCCGTGCCCTCGAGCGGGGGCTTCACGTCAGCACGCCGAACAAGGGGCCGATCGTCGTCGCGTACCGCGAACTCGTCGCCCTCGCGAAGGCGCGGGGCGTCCGACTCCGGTTCGACGGAACGGTCGCCGGCGGCCTTCCGGCGATCGCGCTCGGCGCGCGCGACCTGCGCGGAGCGACGATCGACCGGATCGAGGCCGTTCCGAACCTGACCACCGGGTTCGTCCTCGACCGACTGGCGGCCGGCTCCGCGTGGGACGACGCGATCGAGGAGGCCCGCGCGGGCGGCGCCCTCGAAGGCGACGGGGCCTGGGACCTCGACGGGTGGGACGCCGCGGCGAAGCTCGCCATTCTCGCACAGACCGTCCTCGATCGGGACGTCGACATCCACGCCGTCCGGAGGACCGGAATCCGCGGGGTCGATCTCGCCTGGCTCCGATCGGAGAGCCGGGACCATCGCGTTCGCCTGTTGGCGAGCGCCGAGAGGCGGCCGGACGGCAGCTACGACCTGAGGGTCGCCCCGGCGCCGCTCCCTTCGGAGCACCCGCTCGGACGGCTCGGTCCGAAGGGGATGGGAATCACGTTCGAAACGGACATCTTCGGGACGATCACGTCGCTCATCGATGAACCGACCCCCTTGCCGTCGGCTGCCACCATGTTGAGAGACTTGCTGGACATCTACATCGGCTAGGAAAGCACGGGCCGAAGGACCCGTGTGGCGAGTTCTCCTCCGCGGTCCGGACGATCGCGCGAAGATGCGGCGCGTCTTCGCGCCGACGCCGGAGGCAAGTTCCGGCGCTACGCCCGGGCATGCCGCGTCACACGTCGCTTGTCCTGTGCGGTCCTGCTCTACGAGGGTGTGCGGCGTTTTTCTGCGCGCCCGTTCGTCCCGCGGGTCGTGAGGACCCACGATCGTTGTCGTACACGAATCCCATACTATCGACGAATCACGATCGTTGCCCGCACCACGAACCCCACGCCTCGATTTCGGCCCTTGGACCCCGGACCGGTTCTGACCCTACGAACTCCACGAACCGCGAACCATGCCCTGCGAACTGGTTCCTACCCAACGAACTCCACGAACCTCGGCGCTTCGACCGCGAACCGCGAACCGTGAACTACGCGCTTCCTTCCCACGAATTTCGTTTTCCGCCTCTCGACTACGGACTTGCCCGCGCGTCGACGATCCGCCTACGATGGCGCCCTCGGGGGTGGAATCGATGAACGAACCGTCCGTCGTCCGCGCGTCCGGCTATCGCTGGATCATGCTCGTCGCGTTCATGCTGGCGATCGCCGTCAACCAGCTCTTGTGGATCAGCTTCGCCCCGATCACCGGGGACGCCGCGGCCTACTACGGCGTCGACGATCTCGCGATCGGCCTGCTGTCGCTAGTCTTCATGGTCGTTTTCATCGTCGTCTCGATCCCGGCGTCGTGGGTGATCGACACGTACGGGATCCGGGTCGGCGTCGGGATCGGCGCCGTGCTGACCGGGGCGTTCGGCCTGCTGCGGGGGCTGCTCGCGGCCGACTACGCCTGGGTCCTCGCCTCGCAGATCGGGATCGCCGTCGGCCAGCCGTTCGTGCTGAACGCGATCGCCAAGATCGCCGGTCGCTGGTTCCCGCTGAACGAGCGGGCGACCGCCACCGGCCTCGCCTCGCTCGCGATCTACGTCGGGATCTTCGCCGGGCTCGCCGCCACGCCGATGATCGTCCTGAGATCGAGCCTCCCGACCGCCCTGCTCGTCTACGGCGCGGTCTCGGCAGCGATCGCCCTCCTCTTCCTCGCGCTGGCCAGGGAGCGTCCGGCGATCCCGGTCGGCCCCGAGGAGCGCTCGCTCGTCCTCGACGGCCTGAAGAGCGTCTTCCGGAACCGCGGGTTCGTCCTTCTCCTCGTCCTGTTCTTCATCGGCCTCGGCGTGTTCAACGCAGTGACCACGTGGATCGAGGACATCGTTCGCCCGCGCGGGTTCACGATCGACGAGGCCGGCCTCGTCGGGGGGCTGATGGTGATCGGCGGGATCGTCGGCGCGGTCGTCATCCCACCGCTGTCCGACCGAATCCGGCGCCGCGTCCCGTTCATCCTCCTCGCGCTCGCCGGCGCGATCCCGGGGCTGCTGGGGGTCACGTTCGCGACGAGCTACGCGCTCCTGCTCGCCTCGGCGTTCGTCCTCGGCGCGTTCCTCCTTTCGTCCGGTCCGCTCGGCTTCCAGTACGGGGCCGAGATCACCTACCCGACGCCCGAAGGGACGACGAACGGGCTGCTCCTGCTCGCCGGGCAGATCTCCGGGATCGCGTTCATCCTCGGGATGGACGCCCTCAAGTCGGCGGCCACCGGGTCGATGACCCTGTCCCTCCTCATCCTGACCGGCCTGATCGCTGTGGCACTTCTCCTCGCGACGCGCCTGAAAGAATCGAAGATCCTGACAGGGTAGACACGGGGATACCGCCGCCAGCCGTCCGGACGAAACGCCTCCTTCTCTCTGAAGGACCGAGGAATCGCCCATCGAGCGTCCGTACAACGTAACGCACGTCACGGAGCGGGAGGAGAATACATGCTATGGTAGATGTAGTTTTTTGTATCCGAAGGCGGAGGCGCTCACCGGAGCGAGGAACGAGTCTTGCCCAGGAGGTGGAGAATGAAGCTCGCGCTCTTGACATCGGTGGTGGTGCTGCTGGCGGTCCTGCCGGCTCTGGCGAAGGGCGGATTCGATCCGTTCGGTTACAACTACGGAGCCCGCCTGTTCACTGGTCCGGCGGACGGTGTCGATCGAAACCTCGACGGGGCGTATTGGGGCGACCCGCTGTACGCGAGCGATCGCCTGGTGATGAAGTGGAGCAAAGGCTGGGACGCCGCCCGGTTCGGCGGCGCAGCGTGGGGGCCCGACGCGTGGTGCACGAACCACTGGAACGGGCAGGTACCCGGCGGCAGCGGCGAGACCTGGCACTACAAGATCATCTGGGTCGGTTCGGAGTTCGAAGACAGCGCGTACTGGCGCGAAGGCGGGTACCCGATCTGGGGGGAGTTCGAGGTCATCTTCTCGCACGGAACAGGCCCCGACGGACACTTCTGGGAGACGCACGCGACGCCGAGCGGACTCGGAATCTGAGTCGGAACGGACCGCCGCAGGTGCGGACACCGATCTCTCGTCCTCGGACTACGGACGGGCGTTGACCCAACGAACCCTACGAACTCCGTTCCCCGATCTCGACCCCGCGAACTCCGAACCACGAACTGTGAACCGCGAACTCCTTCCCCCTACCTCGCGAAGACCGAGACGAGCGTCACGCCGGCCACGGTGAGCGCCCCTCCGACGAGGATGCGGCGATTGATCGGCTCGCGGAGGAAGAGCACGCCGAACAGGACGGCGAAGAACAGCGTCAGACCGACGA
>Ga0315554_1000839_pt1 | contig 18231 bp, 5 predicted proteins | sample SalMarSW160370MG_FD_202114 | JGI IMG/M metagenome (GOLD analysis project Ga0315554, IMG submission 202114) | Salt marsh sediment microbial communities from the Plum Island Ecosystem LTER, Massachusetts, United States - Salt Marsh Sediment SW1603-70 ... | reverse complement strand
GATGTCGACATCGCCGATGGCCTCGGGGTCTTTGAGGATCGGCATATTCTTTCTTCCAAGATCGCCCGTGAAGCCGAGCCTCGTCGTTTTCCCGTTTTCACGGATCTCGGCCGAAGTGACCGCCGAACCCAGCACGTGACCGGCGTCGACGAACTTGACCGTCATTCCGTCAGCCACCTCGAAGTCCTTCCGATACCCCATGCCGACCATCTGGCTCATTGTTTGGTCGACATCCTCGGGAAGATAGAGAGGCTCCACCGGCGGTTCGTTGTTCCTCCGATGCTTCTTGTTGACGTATTCGATGTCACGCTCCTGGATGTAGGCGCTGTCATAGAGCATGACGTTGCACAGGTCGTGGGTGGCGCTGGTGGCATAGATCGGACCCTTGAAGCCGCTACGCACGAGATTCGGCAGGTTGCCGGCGTGATCGATATGCGCGTGCGAGAGCACCACTGCGTCGATCGTGCTTGCATCGAACGGGAAGTTCTTGTTTCGTTCGAACGCCTCCGCCCGCCGGCCCTGAAAGAGGCCGCAGTCGAGAAGGATCCGGCTTCCGTTGGCCGAAACGAGATGCATCGATCCGGTCACCGTCTGGGCCGCCCCAAGAAATTGAAGAGTCATGTGCTTCAGCAGATGAGGAGGGTAGTGAACGACGCCGCAAAGTATGGAGAAGAGTTTAGAGAATCAATGAAGCGGAGGGAGATTCCCGGAGCAACCTTTCGAAGGCTCCGTTGGTTCTCTCAGAAACCTTCCGAAGGCTTCGTTGGTTCCATCAATAACCTTCGGAAGGTTTTCACGGCTCACTTCAACAGAATCATCTTCTTCCCGCTGACGTAGTCGCCGGAGATCAAGCGATAGTAGTACGTTCCGGACGACACCTTTCCACCGCGGTCGTCCGTCCCATCCCACGAGACTCCATATCGGCCGCCGGCATAGTATCCGGACACAAGCGTCTTGATCTTCTCGCCAACGAGATCGAACACCTGAATGAGCACCTTGACTCCACCTCCCTGCCGATCCGGCAGCTGGAATTCAATCCTCGTCGACGAATTGAACGGGTTCGGATAATTCTGATAGAGAATGAAGTTGGACGGGATCTCCGTCGTTCCGACCAATCTCTTCTCCGGTGTCGTTCTCAATGCCTGATCCTTCAACGTGACCGTATCAGCAGCGCTAACCACCAACTGGCTGCTCTCGATGTCATCGAGCGCGGAGAGCACGATCGGCAATCTGAAGATTGGGCCATCACCGACGGCGATCGGGTTGTTCTTCAGATTGTAGGCCACGATGCGGGCCTCGCGACCAACAACGTTGAGGTAGAACGAATCGACGAGCGCTCGCGGGAAGACAACATCCAGCGATTGCACGTCGACGGAATTCTTGAACCGGACAACCAGCTCGATTCCTTTCAGCGGGACGCTGTTCGCGATGTTGAACCTGAGTCCATCCTGGGTGAGGACAAACTCGGAGCGGACCATCGTCGTGTCCGAACCAACGGAGAGCGATGAGCCGCTCATTCTCGCGGAGGCGGGCGAGGCGCTGATGTCGGATGTCGCCGGAACGCCGGCTATCGCCAGGAGATTGTTCTGCAGGGCCACCACGTCCACAACGTTGATCCTGCCGTCCCGATTGATGTCAGCCTTTGCGGAATCGTTGCCGACCAGGGTGACACGACCCAGGATGTGGTCGATGATAGTCGTGAGATCAGCAACGTCGACCTCCCGATCGGTGTTGACATCACCCACCAACACCCTTGCCGTCGCGGCGAACCTCGCCGGGCTTCCGATCAGTCCGCTCGACACCGCTGTGACGGTGTAACGGCCGATCTTGTCACCCAGCGTCAACACCGCTGAAGCTTGGCCGCCTTGATCCGTGATCGTGTTCAGGACCCTGAGGCTCTGGCCGTTTGCACCAGCCGGGATACTATCGATGGCGAACTGGACCCCGATACCGGGGACCGGGTTGCCGGCAATGTCGACGATGGTAACAGTGAACGGCGCTGCAAGGTCCGTCGAGACATAGCCGGTTTGTTCGTTCCCGGAGGTCAGGATCATCGCCGCGGCTGCGCCCGCTGAAGCCCTCGCGATGAATTTCAACGGACTTCCAGAGAGGCCCTCCACACTCGCCGACACAACGTAGGTCCCGATCTTCGAGCCGAGTGTCAGGACCGCGGCGGCTTGACCTTGAGCATCCGTCACCGGATTGAGCGCCGTCAGACGCTGACCCATCGCACCATCCGGGATCGAATCGAGCGAGAAGTGAACGGCAACGCCGGGCACGGGATTCTCGCCCAGGTCGACCACCCGCACGACGAACGCGCTGTCGAGGGTGCCGGTGATCTGCTTCGATTGTCCATCTCCCGCAAGATAAACCAGAGCACGCGCAACACCCACGGTTGCCTGGACTCTGAACTCAACCGGACTCCCGGCCAATCCTGCGGACGTCGCGGTGACCCGGTAGACGCCGACCTTGCTGCCCACCTTGGCGACGGCCGTTGCGCGACCGGAGGCGCCGGTTGTTACCGTCGACGGCGTCACCAGCTGTCCGGTCGCTCCCAACGGGATGCTGTCGACTGCGAAGGTCACCGTCTGACCGGAAACCGGATTACCGCTGGCGTTCAGTACCGTCACCGCGAGCGGGCTCGACAGATCCGTCAGTATTGCGGCCGACTGAGCGTCCCCCGCAGTGTAGACCATCCTCACAGCTCCGGCTGAGGTGACCGCGGTCGCCCTAAACACGAGCGGGCTCCCGACGAGACCGCTGGATGTCGCTGTCGCTCTGTAAACACCCGTCTGATCGCCGAGCGTCAGGAAGGCTGAAGCCAGCCCGGCGGAATCTGTGGCGACGACCATTGAGGAAGCGCCGTTGAACGATTGACCGACCGCGCCGCTTGGGATGCTATCGATCGCAAACGTGACCGCAGCACCTCGAACCGGATTCCCGGCCGCATCGAGCACCGTGACAGTGAACGGCTGCAGCAGCCGAGTCCTCACGACCCCGATCTGATCGTTGCCGGCGACGAGCGCCAGTGACGCCGCGCTGCCGACGTCGGCGGTCGCCGTGAAGAGCACGGGGCTTCCCGACAGACCTTCAGACGAAACCGCAATCCGATAAATGCCCGGCCGATTGCCAAGGGTCAGCAGAGCGGAAGCACGGCCGAGCGAATCCGTGACGCTTTGTATTGGTGTCAATCGCTGCCCGATCGCACCTGCCGGCGTGTCAACGATCGCGAAGGTCACCGGTACGCCCGCGACGACGCTGCCGAGCGAGTTGCGAACGGTGACGACGAACGGATTGGCCAGGGTCGTATTCACCGGGGCGCGTTGACCCTCTCCGGCCGTCAAGGCGATGGTTGCCCCGCCGACAGACGGTGTCGCGTTCGCCGTAAACGTGAGCGGACTGCCGAGCAGCGTTCCGGAGGAAGCTGCCACCTGATAGACACCAACACTGTCGCCCAGCGTTAGTCGCACGGCGGCCTGTCCATCCGCTCCCGTGGTCACCACCGAATCGCTGAGTGCCTGACCGGTTGCTCCAAGCGGAGCGCTTGTGATCGCAAACCTTACATTGACGCCCTGCTTGACGTTCCCGAACGTATCCGTCACTGAGACCACCAGCGGCTGAGGCAGGGTAGTCCTGACAGGCGCACTTTGGGCGTTGCCGGCAGTCGATAGCAGGTAGACGGGCCGCCCAGCGATCGCTGTAGCGGCAAAGGTGATCGGGCTGCCGGTGAGCGAACCGGACGAGGCCGAGACCGTGTAGGTTCCGACCTTCGTGCCCAGTGTCAGCCTCGTCGACGCCTGACCAAGAGCATTGGTCAGAACGAGCGTATCGGTCAGGGTCGTCCCGACTGCACCGCTTGGTGTACTCGCTACGGTGAACCGCACCTGCACGCCTGAGAACGGCGTTCCAAACTGGCTCAGGACGGCAACGGTAAACGGACTGCCGAGCTGGGCCGTCACGGTATCCGCCTGTCCCTGACCCGCGGTTAATGCGATCGATGTTGGCACAGGGCTCGGAGGTGGTGGTGGTGGCGGAGGAGCTACACCGGTGGCTGTCGCCGTGAACGTGATCGGGCTGCCGCTCAGCCCGGGCGATGCCGCCGTAACGGTATAGGTACCGGCGACGGTCCCGAGCGTCAAGACCGTCGATGCCTGACCGCTCGGACCGGTGGTCGCGCTCGTCACGCTGAGGCTGTGTCCTGTCGTCCCTGAAGGTGTCGTGGCAATTGCGAACACGACGTTCGTCCCGCTGATGGGATTCCCGTACGCGTCTCTGACGGTGATCAAGAATGGAAGAGGCAGGATGGTGCCGGGGGCCGCGCTCTGACCACTGCCGGAGGTCAGTGCGATATTCTGAGCAACCCCTTCATAGTACAGCGGTCCGAGTGGATTTGCTGCGTCCGACGCTGTCCAGCGGCTGAAGTCCCGAATGCCGGCCTTCGTAATCGTTCGCTGCACTACATCCACAGTGCCTCCTTGCCGTCGCCACGTGGCACCGCCGTCGGGTGATCGCCACAACTCAAGAGTGTTTGGATTATGGCCATTCAGCTCGATATCAGCATATTTGAACACGAGTGTTGCGTTCAGACCTGTGGAGAACGTCGGTGCGATATCGAAGTACCGCCCGATGGATTGTTTACCAGTCAATGGAGAAATAATCGCCGTGCCCGTCGTTCGGACCACCGTCGTCACGCCGGGAGCAGTTCCTGTCCATGATATAGTCGCGCCGAGATTTCCGTAATTCGATGAGCCGGACGCTCCGGTGAGGTTGTCCGTCTTGTCGGCAACGCCTTGCAGATATCCCTGCTCATTCAAGATCCCGACCACGTGGGCGACTGCACCAGGATCAGTCACAGCCGTAACACCGGATGCTATAGTCAGCGTATCGTAGATCGCGACACCGGTACCGGTCAACGTCTTGATTCCGGAACCGCTCAGAACGAGATCTTGATATTGCGCACTCGGAATCGTCTGGTTACCGCCGAGGAACTCGTACACGCCGTTGTTGATCAGGGGCAAGCCAGTGGCCTGGTTCTTCACCATGATCTTCCCGGTGTTGTTGATCGTCCCCTTGTTCTTGAGGTCGCCCGCTCGCGCGGAGCTGACAACCGAGACGAACATCAAGAACAGCAGCAGGTAGATCTTCCACGGCGCCCGACTTGTTCTACCCGAAAGACAAAACATCGGGGCAAGCCAGCGGGCGTTCCGCCTTCGGGATCTGTTGTTCGTGTGTCTAACCATTGGAGTACCCATTGGTCTATCGTTTCAAAATCTGATTTATCCCACCCCGGTCACCCCCCGCAGCGTTGGACATCTGCGGTGACCGCATCCGGGCCATGCGAAGGATTTGAATGTCGTCAACGCCTTCGCGAGGCTCGGCGTGAACACATCGCCCCCTTCTTCCGTCATTCATTTCACTCTTGCTCATGACTTTTCGCTCCTGTCCGTCTTCTCACTCATTACCTCTCCTCCCGCGACCTTCCGAAGGTCGCGGATGACACCGAGAGGACCTTCGGAAGGTTTGCCGGCAGGGAAGACTTGAGCGGAATCTTCCCCGCGTTATGTTGATTCATCAACCGCATAGCACATTGCCATGAAAACACAAGATTCCTGCAAGAAACACGATTCCGCCTGTGGCAGCCGTTCCAGGAAGAGAAGGAGCAAACTCTTCCGGGTAACGCGCCTGCCAGCATCGAACTCTGTCGAAGGTAACCTTCACCCGTGAGGGTGGACCTATCCCTTCTGTCCTTCCGAAGGTTTTTTTAGTACTCCCTCTGACCTTCGGAAGGATTGCTGTGTCTCCCCGCGGCAACGGTATCAGCCTATCCCGCCACCGAGGACCAGCACGTATAGTCATCCCTTGAGCTATCATAGAGCTCTCCTTCTTGTTCACACCTCACCTCTTCTCTCGGCAGAGAGCGCCAACCCCAAGCCATCTCCTACACCTTCACCCTCTGCCTTCCCTCCACACCCTACGCTCTACGATGCTCTTAGTATACTCCGATCGTCCCGGTGTTCGTCAGGATACCATCGTTCTGCAAGTCTCCGTTCATATTGATCGTCCCGTTGTTCACCAACTCCGTGCTCGCAGCAATCGTCAAGCTCACGTTGCTGACGTTCGCCAACGTCACCGTCGTAACGTTGTTCGTCACGACACCCGTCCCGCTCAACAGATCCATCTGGTTCGCACCAAAGGTCGTTCCACCCAGGGTCTTCGCCGCTCCTCCTGCGAACTGCAGGACGTTGAACGACTCAGCAAGGTTGGAGACCGCCTGCGTTCCACTCGTCCCGGCAAACTGGAACGTGCTGTTCGTGTAGGTCCGACTCCCTGTCCCTGGATCGATCGTGTAGTTGCCCGTCACGGCGACTGTCCCACCATTGGGGAAGGTCTTCCCACCGCTGGCTCCCAGTCTCAGGTCCGCATACGTGACCGCACCGATGTTCTGTGCTCCCGTGCCGTCATAGTAGAACGTCCCCGCATCGGTGATACCACCGTGGAAGCTCGCATCGGCTGCCACCTTGATCGCTGAGCTGTTGATCAACGTCGGTGTGTTCGCCGCCAGATCAAGGTTCCCCGTCGACACATACAGCGTGTCGTTCGTATCGACCGTCAACTGGCCGCTGCCCGCAAACGACAAGGCTCCGGCCGAGGTCTTCGTCCGGGCGGTCGTCGAACCAGTCAGCGTCAGAACCTTATACTGCGTCGGGATGATGCTCTGGTCCAGATCCCCGGCATACCGCACGATACCCGAGGCTGCACTCAACGTCCCGCTGTTCTGATCCACGTTCGCCGCTCCCAACAGGTTCATCCGGAACGTGCTCACCGCCAGCGAGGCATTATTGTCGATCCTCAGAGAGTCGTTCACCACGATGCTGTCTGCCAGCGTCTTGGCACCAGCCTGATCGGCTACCAAGGCACCGTAGGTCGTGGCGAGAACCGTCTGCGCACCACCGTCATACCAGACCCGGCCACGGGTGGTCGTGAAGGTCCCGCTCGTGTTGTTGATCGCTCCCGCTATCCTGATCGTCGACAACCCTACCGTGCTGTCGTTATCAATCGAACAACCTGTGAAGTTGTTGTTGATGTTCGTTGCGACGACCATCGTCCCGTTCCCCACTCCACCAATGAAGTTCTTCACTGTCCCCGCTTGCGCACTGCCGTCGGTGTTCAGAAAGTTCCCTGAACCGCTCCCGGCCGTCGATGTCGACAGTGTCCCGCTATTGAGGATGGTGCCGTTGCTTGAGCCTTTGTAGTTCTGGATCTCCTTGTAGGTCGCACTGCCGGTGTTGCGAATGACCCCGCCGTTCTTCAGTATGCCCTGGCCAAAGGCGATGGCAGAGATCAGAAAGACGGCCAGCACGGCCTGAAGACTGTGTCGTACGAATCTTGCTGCGTTCATGACGTTGCTCCTTTTTGGAAATTGTGAATGTTGATGAGGAACTGGTGATTCGACCTCAACTACTACCTTCTTACTGACTTCCGCTGCGTGTTGCGTTTTCATGACATTTGCTCCTTTTGTAAGAAACAGTGAATCGTGAACAGTGAATCGTGAATTGTGCTGCCGCTCTTGCTCAGGGAGCGACGGGTTGCAGGCGCCACGCACCTCCAGCACGAAAATCCTATGGACAAGTGCGTGGCACCTCTTGCCTACGGTGGTCTGAGTTGGTCGACTCTCATAAAGCCTCCTTTCTGCTTGGTCATTGGTGGCAGGTTCCTTCTGATTTATTGGGCCGTGATGATTCCATTGTTTGTTAGTATGCCATCGTTGAGTAGATCGCCGACCATTTGCAGGGTGCCTGTCACAACAACATGTGCTCCTGCATTGATGAGCATATCTGCATTGACGGTCGTAACAGCCCCGATCGCCTTCAGTCCGATGCCGGAGAACTGCAGCGCGTTGAACGTCGTGCCAGCGCTTCCCCCGATCGTCTGAGGGCTCGTGCCGCCGAACACAACGGTGCTCGCTCCGGCAACGAATGAGCCGCCATTGTTCGTCCAGTTGCCTAGCACGGTATGAGTGTACGAACTACCATTGAGCGTGCTGCCCGCGTTGAGGACAACATCGCCGTCGACCGCCATCCCCCCACCAGTCGTCACGGAGGTGGTCCCGGAGATCGTCAACGTGCCCTGAACCGTCATCGGAGCCGCGGGCATCGTTTTCGCCCCGCTCCCCGAAAGGATCAGATTGCCATACGTGTCACTCGATATCGTTTGGGTCGTGCCAGCGTAGTTTGTTGTGCTCGAGACCCCAAAAGTTTTGGTTCCGATCCCCGTGATGGCAGCCATCCCGGAGGTGCCGCTCAGCTGGAACGCGGCACCATCGCTCACGCTGAAGGATTGGTTATTCGCGAGCGCAATCGCAAATCCGCCATTGTCGAATGTGCCAGCCAGGACGCTGAGGGAACCTGCAACCTTTGTCGCAGTGACCGCGGAGGCGAGCGTGACCGTCGATGTACTGTTGATTTCCAGATTGTTGAAATTTACCGTGGCGCTACCGCTGATCGTCTGTGGAGCGGTTCCCTCATACTGTATCGTCGAATTGACCCCTGGAACAAGTGTTCCGAGGTTCAGGAAAGGATCACCAGCACCCGACAACCGGATCGTGTTCAAACTGGTAAATGACAGTGAAAGTGCCCTGGTATTGAGGTCTAGATTTGTCAGATTGAAGGTGCCGGAGCCGGTCCATTCGGAGTTTCTGTTGAGCAGAACGGTGACACCGTTCGCATCGAAAGTGCCGTCGTTGCTGAAATCGGTTCCCGTCCCTCGTCCCCAGGAGATCGTAAAGGCTCCGCCACCTTGCAGGATGGCGCCGGCATTGATCGTCAGCGACCGGATCGCTGCCGTATTCAAGTCAATCGTGACCTTGTTGCTCCCGGTCGTAGCGATGACAACGTCAGAGTTGCTGCCGGGCACCACGCCGCCGACCCACGTCGCGGTCGCGCTCCAATTGCCGCCGGTTGTCGTGCTGGAAATCGCTGCTCCCGAATTGACCGTGATCGCAGGGCTCGTGTCCGCGGTCTTCGCGGGTTGCGTGACATCCGAAGCGGTCACCGTCTGGCTTCCGGACGTTCCGAACGTCAAGCTGAAGGTCTGGGTCCCGCTGACGAGGGCTGCATTGGACGGCAGCGTTGCGATCGGATCGCTCGAAGTGATCGAAACGACGTCGGTGGAGGAGATGGGGTTCCAGTTGTCGTCGATAGCATTGACGGTAACGTTGAAGGGCGTACCGGTGACCTGCGTCGTAGGCGTCCCGCTCTTGCCCGTGCTCGTTCCTGGAGCCGCAGTTTCGCCCGGCACCAGCAGCTGCAGCTTCGTGAACGCTCCCGCATTGATCGTGAAAGAGGGGCTCGTGTCGGGTGTCTTCGACGGCTGATCGATGTCCGAAGCCGTGAGCGTTGCCGTCCCCGCCGTGGTGAGGGTAACGTTAAACGTCTGGGTGCCATTCACGAGAGCGGCGTCTGCAGGCATCGTCGCGTTCGCGTCACTCGAGGTGACCGCGACGACGTCGTTGACGTTTACCACGTTCCAGTTCGCATCGACTGCGTTGACGGTCACCGTGAAGGCGCTTCCCGCAGTCTGAGGAGTCGGAGTCCCCGTCTTGCCGGAAGGAGTGCCCGGCGCGGCCGTCTCACCCGGCAGCAAGATCTGGAGTTTGGCGAAAGCGCCGGCCGTGACCGTAATCGCCGAGCTCGTGTCGGCAGTCTTGGAAGGCTGTGTGCTGTCCGATGCGATGATCGTCTGCGAGCCGGCTGCGTTGAGCGTGACGGTGAACGTCTTCGTACCGCCGACCAGCGCGGCATTCACCGGCAGCAGAGCACTCAGATCGCTCGATGTGATGGAAACGACGTCGGTCGAGGCCACGAGATTCCATTGTGCGTCAACGGCATGGACGGTGACGCTGAAAGCCACCCCGACAGCCTGAGAGGTGGGCGTACCTGTTTTGCCGCTCGCTGTTCCCGACGCCGCACTCTCACCCGGAACGAGGATCTGAAGCTTTGTGAACGATCCGGGACCGATTGTAAGAGAGCTGCTTGCAGGGCCTGAGACCATCCCATCGCTGGCCGTTATCGAGATCGTTTCGGCTTTGTCCAAGACGGTGGTGAGGGTTGTCGTAGATTGTCCGTTCGTAAAGCTCACCCCCGTCGTGAACGCCGCAGCACCTGTGGCACCGCTGTAGGAAATTGACTTCGCACCGCTGTACGAAGACACAATGTTGAAGAACTGGTCGGTGGCCGTGAGCCCCGCGATGTCGAAGGCCACTCCAGCCATCTGATTGTCCGGAGACCCTGAATTACCGCTACCTTCCACGAACGTCTGACCCGGAAGCGTGACAACCAAGCGTGTCATCGCCCCAGCGATCTCAGTCAGGGTTCCAAAGCTCGTGCCGTCATTCGTCACCCCCGTCATGGAAGCAGTGGAGAGGCTTGACTTCGTGATTTCCCCGCCTGCGAGTGGCGTCCCGAACCTCGGCCGCACGCGAATATTCTGCCAGGTAAGGGCATCCTTAACGCCGCCCATGCTCTTGCTCGTGACCGTGAAGGTGATCATCGAGTCGGTCATCGATGTGATCGGGAGGCTTGTCCCGCTCGCCACTTTGTTGATGTTCAGGGAGTCAGATCCCGCTCCCGCAAGGCGGTCGACCAGAACCGTGGGAGCTACTCCGACGGTGTCGAACATGAATCCTGCGGGGACCTTCAAGATGATCGTTCCGATGTCCACATTTCCCGGAGTGCTCTCCGAGTATGCGGGTCCCGTCAATGCCATGAACCCGCCACCCGTGCTGTCGGCGGAGATCGCTCCACCACCTGTGGCCGGAGTGACCGTCCCTGTGCCCGCTACGTTCACCGTGACGGACGGGCTCGTATCGGGGGTCTTCGTGCCGTTCGTGAGGTCGGTTGCCGTGACAGTCGCTGATCCGACGGTGTTAAGTGCCAGGCTGAACGTCTGAGCGCCCCCAACGAGCGCGGTATTGGGAGGCAGTGTGGCTGCACCATCGTTCGACGTGATTCCCACGACGTCGGTTACTGAGCTCACCACGTTCCAGTTCGCGTCGACGGCGTTGACGTTGAACGTGAACCCAGCGCCTGCTGTCTGCGCGGTCGGCGTACCTGTCTTTCCGGTCAGCGTTCCCGGGACAGCCGTTTCGCCGGGCAGGAGAACCTGGAGTTTGACGAATGGCCCGACGTTGACGGTAAGCGCCGCGCTCGTGTTGAGCGTCTTGGTCCCGTCAGAAAGATCGGTGGCAGTGAGTGTGGCTGATCCCGCCGTCTTGAGGGTGACGCTAAACGATTTCGTGCCCGCCACGAGCCTCGCGTTCGCCGGCAGAGCCGCATTCACATCCGTCGACGTGATCCCGGCACTGTCCGTCACGGTGTTTATGAGGTTCCAGTTCACATCGACGGCATTTGCTGTAACGGTGAACGGGACACCAGCCGTCTGGGCTGTCGGCGTTCCCGTCTTTCCTGTCGGCGCGCCGGGCGCGGCCGTTTCGCCGGGGAGGAGGATCTGGAGCTTCGTGAACGCTCCGGCGCTGACAGTGATCGGAGGACTGGTGCTTGAAGTTCTCGAAGGTTGCGTGATGTCGCTCGCCGTGATCGTCTGTGATCCGGACGTATTCAGGGTCACGCTGAAGGTCTTCGTCCCACTTACGAGAGCCGCGTTGGCAGGCAAGGTCGCGCTCGGGTCGCTCGATGTGATGCCGACGATGTCGCTTGCACTCACGAGGTTCCAGTTGTCGTCAACCGCGTTGACGGTGACGTTGAACGCAATTCCTCCATTCTGCGCCGTCGGTGTCCCGGTCTTGCCCGAAGGAGTGCCCGGCGCGGCTACCTCCCCAGGAACCAGGAGCTGCAGTTTCGTGAACACGCCAGGGTTTAGAGTCAAGCTGGAGCTGGCGGGTCCCGTTATGGTGCCGTCGGAGGCAGTGAGTGTCGTGGTTTGGGCCTTGTCCAAAACAGTCGTGAGCGTCGTCGTCGATTGACCGCCGGTGAAGCTCACCGAAGTCGTGTAGGTGGCAGTACCACTGGGGCCCGTGTAGCTCAGCGATTTGACACCATTGTACGAGGTCGCCTGGTTGAGAAATTGATCTGTTGCTGTGATCTTCGGAATAACGAACGATGTCCCGGCCGTTTGCGCTGTCGGCGCGCCCGAGTTGCCGCTTCCTGAAGTGAACGTCTCGCCGGGCAAGGTGATGACGAGCTTCATCGCGGCGCCGGCAACCTCTGTGAGCGTGCCAAAGTTCGTTGATCCAGCTGTCACCCCCGTGAGGGTGGATGTACCGGAGGTCGTGATATTGCCACTCGCCAGTGGAGTTCCCGCAGTCGGGCGCACCCGTACATTTTGCCACATCAACGAGTTCGTAACGCCGCTGTTGCTGGCAGATGTGATCGAGAAAGTGATTTGTATGGAAGTGGCCGCGCTGACCGCAACACTGGTCCCGCTCGCGACCCCATTGATATTCCTGCTACTCCCCCCATTCCCGCCGATCCTGGTAATCAAGACCGTAGGAGGCGTTCCCCCCGTGTCGAAAATGAATCCAGCAGGCACGTTCAGGATGATCGTCCCGACGCCTGCATTACCGCTGGAAGATTCGCTATACGTCGGTCCGGTGAGAGCTGTGAAACCACCCCCGACGTTGTCAGCCGAGATGGCGCTGCCGCCGGTCGCCGGAGTCACCGTCCCGGTGCCCGCAGCGTTGACTGTAATGGTCGGGCTCGTATTCGGCGTCCTGGCTCCGTTCGTAAGGTCTGAAGCGGTCAGGGTCTGACCTCCTGCGGTTCCGAACGTCACGTTGTACGACTGTGTGCCGCCCACCAGCGCGGCGTTCGGAGGCAATGTGGCCGTTCCGTCAGTTGACGTAACGCCGACGACGTCTGTCGAGCTTACGAGGTTCCAGTTCGCGTCGACGGCGTTGACGGTAACCGCAAACGAGCCGCCGACAAATTGAGCTGACGGCGTGCCTGTCTTTCCAGTCGACGAACCGGGCACTGCGGTTTCACCCGGTACCAGAAGCTGCAATTTCGTGAATGGACCTGCGTTGACTGTGATGGATGGGCTCGCGCTGAGCGACTTCGAGCCATCCGTCACGTCGCTCGCGATGACCGTATGCGTCCCGGCCGTTCTGAGCGTGATGTTGAACGTCTGCGTGCCGGAGGCCAGCAGCGCATTGCTCGGGAGGACCGCGTTCGGATCGGTGGACGTAATGCTGACTACGTCGGTTACGGTGTTGACCAAGTTCCAGTAGGCATCCACCGCATTGACCGTGAGTGTGAGAGCGGAACCCGCCGTCTGGGCCGTCGGCGTTCCCGTCTTTCCACTCGCCGTGCCCGGAGCTGTCGTTTCGCCCGGTACGAGAAGCTGGAGCTTCGTGAACGCACCTGGATTGACAGTCGTTGCTGGACTGGTGCTCGCTGTCCGAGACGGCGTGGTTATGTCAGAGGCCGTGACGGTTCGAGAACCGGCCGTCTTGAACGTCAAGGAAAAGGATCCGGTGCCGGAAACGAGCGCGGCATTCGCAGGGAGCACAGCATTGGGGTCGCTCGTGGTGATGCCGACAACGTCAGTCGCAGAGCTCACCACGTTCCAGCTCGAATCCACCGCATTCACCGTGACGCTGAATGCTGCTCCCACCGTCCTGGACGCCGGCGTCCCACTCTTTCCGCCCACCGTACCGGGCGCTGCCGTCTCTCCCGGCATGAGGAGCTGCAACTTGACAAACGCGCCCGCGGATATCGAGAAGGAGGTGCTCACAGCTGAAGTCAAGCCCGTTCCTGATGCTGTAAGGTTCTTGGAGCCTACGACATTGACCCTCAGATTGCCGAATGTCGCCACGCCGGTCGGATCGGTGTTCTGCGTCGTCGTACCCGCGAGAGTCCCTGTTCCGCTGGACAACGTCATCGTCACTGCGGTTCCAGCCGTCGGAACGATATTGCCGAACTGATCCCTCAGCTGGACAGTCACTGCCGGTCCGATGGCATTGTCCGTAGACGCGGCGGTCGGCTGCTGAATAAAGACCAGTTGAGACGGGGCGGCCGGATCGATTGTGAAGATGCTGCTGCTGTCCGAAATCAGACCCGTACTGGTCGCAGTGAGCCGTTTGTTGGCACCCGAGAGGTCGATGCTGAGATCATCGAACGTCGCAAGGCCGCCGGAATTCGTCACCTGCGTCGCGGTGCCGCTCAGTGTGCCGGATCCACTTGTGAGCATGACTGTTATGGAGACGCCAGAGCTTGATACAGAATTGCCGAGGGAGTCTTGAAGTTGTACGGTGACTGATGGAGTGATGACGCTCCCAGCCGTTGTGGTGGAGGGCTGTTGAACGAACGCGAGTTTCTTCGGCACTCCTGCCGTGGTGATGGTGAACGCGTTGCTGACGGCCGGCGTCAGGCCGCTTGACGAGGCAGTGAGGGCCTTCGAGCCGGTAAGATTAACGCTCAGATCGTTGAAGGTTGCCAGGCCGGCTGCGCTCGTTGTCTGCGTCGTCGTTCCGCCCAGCGTTCCGGTACCGGAAGAGAGCGTCATCGTGACATCCAGGCCGAGCGTATCGACATTATTTCCGAAGAGGTCCTGCACCTGAACCGTCACTGGCGGCGATATCGTCGCGCCTGCCGCGGCGTTCGAGGGCTGCTGGACAAAAACGAGTTGCGCTGCGCCGAGTGAGGCAATCGTGAAACTACTGCTGGCTGCCGAGGCCAATCCGCCGCTTGATGCGGTGAGAGCCTTGGTTCCCGAGATATTGATGGTCAAATCATTGAAGGTAGCAACACCCGAAGCATTCGTTGTCCTCGTGGTCGTGCCGCCCAGTGTCCCACTGCCGGAGCTCAGCGATATTGTCACGGAGACACCCGAGGTTGACACGCTGTTCCCGAAAGCATCCTGGAGCTGGGTGGTGACGGAAGGATTAATGATGGCGCCGGCGGCTGTATTCGTAGGCTGCTGAACGAATGCAAGCTGGCTCGCGGCCCCGGCGACGATGGCAAATACTGCGCTCGTATCCGCTGCCAGTGATCCGCTGGCCACCCTGAGGACCTTGGAACCAAGCAGATTGATTCTGAGACTATCAAAGGTCGCCAAACCCGAGGCGTTCGTGATCTTCGTCGTGGTCCCACTCAGAGCACCCGTGCCGCTGATGAGCGAAACCGTGACAGAGACTCCCGACGTTGAGACCGTATTCCCGAAGGAATCCCGCAGCTCAACCGTTACTGCCGGGCTGATGTTGGATCCAGCAGGCGTCGTCGTCGGTTGCTGAACGAACTTCACGGCCGCGAGAGTACCCGCAGAAATCGTGAACGCATTACTCACCCCCGATACCAGGCCGGCGCGTGACGCCGTGATGTTCTTGGTGCCGCTGGCGTTGATGCTCAGGTCGTTGAACGTGGCCAGGCCGGATGCGTTCGTCAATTGCGACGTCGTGCCGCTCAGGGTACCGTTCCCTGTCGTGAGCGACACCGTGATGGCGAGTCCGGATGCAGAGACAGTATTGCCGAGCGAATCCTCGACCTGGACCGTCACAGCCGGCGCGATCGTCGCTCCGGCCGTCGCGTTGCTTGGCTGCTGGACGAAGACGACCGTGTAGGGACTTGAGGGATCGATGAGAATGCTGTTTGAGGTGACGCCCGTCAGGCTTCCGCTCGTGAAGGAGATCGTAATCGTCGTAGCGACATCATGGCGAAGATTAAGGAACGTTGCCACGCCGTCTGCCGCTGTCGCGGTCGTTGTGCCCTGCAGCGTTCCCGAACCGGCGCTGCGTGTGGCCGTGACGACCGTGGTGTTGTCGGCCAAGCCATTCGCCGCGCTCCGGAGATTGTTGAATTGGTCGAGGACTCGGATCGACGGCTGCGTCCTAAACGGAATTCCTGCGGTGTCCGGAGTCGACGGCTGCGTGGCGATTGAGAGCTTGGCCGCCGCACCGACGATCTGAGAGAGCGATCCAAAACTCGTGCTGCCATTCGTGATGCCGGCGATCGTGGCCGTTCCCGGGTTCGAGGTGGTGCGCAGGATGTCACCCGAATTTGGGACAGCCACCCCGTTCTTCGACTGAACTTGAACGCCGGTGATGGTCAGAATGTCTGTCTTGTTCGTGCCGCCCACAGTTATCGTGAGCGTGATCGTGGAGTCCGTCAGCACGACACTATTGACTGCCACATTCTGTCCTCCTGAACCACCCGTCACGCTTGTCGTAACCGTCGCCAGGGTGTTGAACTTCCAGCCTCCCGGCGCGGTTAGGATCAACGTCTGATTCGTACCGGCGGCGAAATCACCCTTCGCATTCTCCGAAATCACGATGTTCCCGAGCGTTGTCCACGCCGGCGACGCGGCATTCGCCGCTTTGTCGGCGGAGATGTTCGTCCCACCGGAGGCAGCCGTGACGGTCACCGCAGCAATTGCAGAGTTCGCTCCGACAATCAGGAGTGAAGCCAACAAGAGGGCACGCGATATGTTGCTCCGAGGAGACATTACCGCTCTCTGCCGCCCTCGTAGCGCGAACAGGAGAACCGTCGCGCGTTGCTCCTCAGGTCAATATGTGGTTGATGAAAGATCACCAAGGAATCGTTTTCGTCCGGTCAGGCGCTGTGAACTCCGACGGCCTGAGTACCGAGCCTCGCCTGTTCATTGACAAGCAGCGTGACGAGAGCATGCTTCATCGAGCTCTTGTCGATGAACCCGTCCGCCGAGTTCTGCCACGCCCTCCTGCGATACTCATCGCCGGAATGCATAGAGAGGATAACGACCCTCGTGCTCGGGGACCGATGCTTGATCTCCCTCGTTGCCTCATAGCCATCGCTGGTAGGCATATCGAGATCCATGAGGACGAGATCGGGATGAAGGCGCTCAGTTTGGCTCACGGCCTCAACTCCATTCACCGCCTCCCCGACGATCTCGACTCCCTGCTGGGCTCCGAGAAACGACGCCAGAAGCCGTCGAAATCCGTCGTGATCGTCAGCCACCAAAACCTTGAGCTTGTTCATGATGTGCTCCTTTCGGATCTGACTGAAAATGGAAGAATGGCAACCATACTCGATGTTCAATAGTCCACGATCGAATTCCGCGTCGAGAAGGATCAATGGGTCTCGACGCTGCGTCGGAACACCGCCTCGAGGCCCGGTTTCAACGACGATTTCGTGATGAACTTGTCGGCTTTCACCTCTTCAGCACGCTTCCGGTACTGCGGGTTGTCGTGCATCGAAGCGATCACGACCGTCTTGGCCGGCCATCGTTCCTTGATGATGCGGGTAGCCTCGAGACCATCCCGCTGAGGCATGGAGATGTCCATCAACACGACATCGGGGTCCAACTGCTCGGTTTTATCGATCGCATCGATCCCGTCAACTGCCTCGCCGACGACAACGACGTCTACCGTCGTGTTCAAGAATTCACGGATGATCCTGCGGATTTCCGCGTGATCGTCCACAATGAGCACTTTGATGCGCTTCATGTGAACCTCTTCATGAAAGGTGGATGTGCAAAGGGATGTTGAATCGAAGTGGCCCCCCACTCGGTTGTCCACAAATTCCCGAGAAAGGGGGAGAAGCACTATAGAAGGAACACCGTATTTCTAAAAATACGGTAGCGTACGGAGGCGCTTACGGTGTACACCGTAGACAAAATGAGACGGGAGGGTAGAACCTTAGCGAATAGTAGTCACGGTCCAAAAAAGTGGCGAGGAAATGGAGGACGGGTCGCGGAGCCGACGGCGAGACGCGCTCGGGCGAGCGACGGAATGCCGCGGAAGAACGTTAGATCAGAGCTTGGAGGCGAACGAAGAACAAGAAGAAAAAAACTGGAGACGTGCGGAGGGTGAAGTGAGGAAAGGCGATTAGTCTGTTATGGTCAACACGACCTGATCGCTGGACGAAGGAATCGGACGATTCTGGAACGGCAAAGAATCCAAGCCGGCACTTTGACGCGGAACGAGGTTGTGGGAAGACGCAGTCGACGCGCTGCTGCGGGCTTCGGGCGCGGAAGGAGTGACAAGAAGTACATCGACACTGGAGCCGCTGTTGAGGGATTCGCTCATTGAAACCTTAGCACCCCGAAGGGCAATTGGATCGTCCTCCTTCAAACTCGCCGGAGAGAGATTCGTGCTGCCGCCGGAGGTGTACTGGCTCACCTCGGCAACCGATTGCTGAGCGGCGAGCGAGGAAAGAGCGTGACTTTTCTTCACACTAAACGTAACCGTCTGAACTGCAGAGCTCGACCGCTGAGCGAACAGCGCCGTTGCAGACAACGCGG
>Ga0315554_1000837_pt1 | contig 18234 bp, 12 predicted proteins | sample SalMarSW160370MG_FD_202114 | JGI IMG/M metagenome (GOLD analysis project Ga0315554, IMG submission 202114) | Salt marsh sediment microbial communities from the Plum Island Ecosystem LTER, Massachusetts, United States - Salt Marsh Sediment SW1603-70 ... | reverse complement strand
TGAAATGGGCGCAAAGCATCGACGGCAAGCTTGCTTATGCCGGCAGTGGCACGGGTTTGGAGGCTGTGCCTCGTTGGATTTCAAATGAATTGAGCAGGAAAAATGCGCAAAACTTGCGTCGGCGGGCAGGTGCCATATTGGTAGGCATTAATACCGTCCTTGCCGATGACCCGTTGTTGACGGTTCGGCCGAGCAGAGGCAAAAAACCTCTCAGAATCGTGCTGGACAGCTCTCTGAGAATACCACTGAATTGTAAATTGCTCAGGACTGCTAAAAAAAGCCCCGTGCTGATTCTTTCAGGCCAACAAGCAGTTCAGGCAAATCCCCAGATTGTAGAAAGAATCGTGAAAAAAGGAGCAGAAGTCTTGGCCTGCCCTGATACGCAGGGCCAATCTAATCTGTATTTTTTGGTTGATGAGCTGGGCAAACGCGGCATCACTCAACTGCTTGTCGAAGGCGGCCCGACGGTGCTCGCATCTTTTTTGAAAGAGCGGCTCGCAGATGAAATCAATGTTTATATCTCTCCGAAAATACTCGGAGTCCGGGGCAGTGCCAGCATAGCCGAATCATTGGCTCAATTAACCGATATAGTCAACTTTCGTTGCATCGATACGAAGCGTTTTGGTGATGATATTTGCCTGACCGGTTTTTCTGACCCGCTTCGACCGTGAAGCGAGGCGAGAAGAACGCTTCGCGAGCTTTCAATTATCGCTCGTGCTTCGTAGCCCCCGCAGCTTCTTGCCCGCTTCGCCGCGAGGCGGGCGAAGCAAGAGCGGGGGCAGAGTAGCGAAGGAAAAGACAATGACAAAGATAGAGGTTCTGGGCCTGCGGACGATACCGGAGATTAAGCCGGGAGACAACCTTGCTGAAATTATTGTCAAATCTGCCGATAGCGAAATCAATGGCCTGGAAAATAAGGATATTATTGTCCTGACCAGCAAGATTGTATCAAAGGCCCTCGGCCGAATAAGGAAACTCAGCGAAGTAAAACCCGGCAAAAGGGCCCTGGCAATATCGGCTCGAACCGGCAAAGATGCCCGTTGGCTGCAAATGATTTTCGACGAGGGACATAAGATTCTGGCTATTATTCCCTTCAAAGGTGACCTTGTGCGACACATTATAAATGCATCACCGGATATTGAAGCCGGCAAAGAGCTTGTCGAGCACGAGCGGGCCATCTGCGTAACAAGAGACACCAACGGCCTGATACACACCTGTGATGCAGGTATTGACGGCTCAAACCATCCGCCCGACACAGTTAGTTTATTGCCGGAGGACCCGGACGCCGAGGCAAAAAAGATAAGGGAGCAAATACAGCAGCTTTCCGGTAAACAGGTGGCCGTCATCCTGGCTGATACGGAAATGATACCGTTCGGCACAATGGATTTTGCGGTGGGTTCGTCCGGCATTGGGCCAATCTCGAAAAAATTCGGCCAGAAAGATTTGTATGGCAAATGCAAGTTCGGCGGCATTGATTTGGTTGCTTATGAGCTGACATCTGCTTCAGCGCTTCTTTTCGGCCAGGCAGGGGACGGAATTCCTGTTGTGATTATAAGAGGATATCAGTACACTATTAACGAAACAGAGAACATCTCGAATACTACATTGCCCCGGGCAGGTGGAGGTATGGCCAGGGCCGTCAAAGAAACTTTGCGGGCTACAGCTTATGCCCGCGGCTTAAAGAACCGCCTGCTCCTGAAAATAGCTTCCTGGTTCGTTTAATTATCCGGGGCGTTTCAAGCCAGTTAAGGTGTCTTCCTTTTCCATTTTTGTTGATGAGCCCTCTTTGCTGCAATTTTTTGTAATTTTTGTTATAAGTAACACTCTTATAAAGGAATAGCAGTTGGTGTCTGTTCCGAAAAAAGAACCGAAAAAGGCGTGAATCCGCATTAATTCATATCTGAAATTCAGGCCCGGTCGATTTGGATTGTTAAATATCAGCAATACTCCTTACAGACCTCTCATTTTTTGCTTAACCTGGGTTAAACTTGCTCCGATATAACATCTGAAATGGGCGAAGATTGTCCGAGCTTTGAAAAAGATACTAAAAATGAAGATTAAAAATCTATCGGACGATATTTTTTCGTTATTTTAGCTTAAAGAACCGCAGTTAGCGTCCGAAAACTCTAAATCCGGTTGGAAAGGCTGAGTACAATGAAAAGATTTTTAAATATCTCACTTGTTTTTCCGGTTTTTATCCTGTTATTTGCCGTTCTTGGTTGTGAGAAAGAGCGCACTTATCGTGATACTTCTCTGGCTAAGCCGGAGTTCTCCGAAGGGTATTTTATGCCTCAGGTTCACAGGCCCGTTATTGCAGTGCCGGCCAATGCGGTACCTGTTGTTGCAGAGAAACCTGCTTTTATGGCGGAGTATCCTGCTGCAAAGATACCTTCTGCGGGCAAACCAACGCAGCCGGCTCCCAGGGAGCCTGGCCAGATTGAAATATCGAGGATTTATCCGACAACGGAATTTGCAATTCTTCAGATGAACAAGATTGTGCCGGAGGAAGTTGAGCTGAACAAACCGTTTGATTATTCTATCAGGGTAAAAAATCTCACGGACACGACTTTGACTAATATTATGGTAAATGAGGAGCTTCCGCCTAACTTCAAGCATGTAAGCTCTGAGCCGCCGGCAAAGGAAAATGCTGCAAATCTTGTATGGAAAATAGAATCTCTGGCGCCCAGAGAAAGCAGGCAAATTACAGTTACCGGCAAGGCAACCGATGCCGATTCTCTGAGAATGTCCACAACTGTTGTCACAAACTTTGTTCCAGCCGCCGCCGACATAAAGGTAGTCCAGCCAAAGCTGGAGTTGGCGGTAACTGTCCCGGAGGGAGCTATACTGTGCGATACGATACCGGTTCAATTCACGGTGACCAACTCGGGAACCGGTTCCGCAAGGGACGTCAAAATAGTCCACACTCTTCCCACGGGCCTGCATTTTATCGACGGCAGAAGCGAGATCGAGCTTGATGCAGGAACCCTGACGGCCGGGCAGACGCGAAAATTCGCAGCGAAGTTTCAGGCCGTAAAGAACGGAAAATATGTCAGTAAGACCGTCGCAACAGCGACAGGTCTGAAAGCCGAATCGAAGGAAAATATGTTGGTGGTTGGCCAGCCGGTGCTCGTTATTAACAAGACCGGCACCGAACGCCAGTATGCAGGCAAGCCCGTGACATATACGATAACGGTGGCCAACAAGGGAGACGCACCTGCGAAAGATGCCGTTGTTGAGGATACCATTCCTCCGGGAGTCGCCTCTATAAAGGCAACTGCCGGTGCACTGCTGACGCCGTCAAGAACGGTAGTGTGGAAATTGGGGGTGCTTGCTCCTGACGAGACAAAAAATCTGCGTGTGTCCTACGTTCCGAATCAGGTAGGCACAATTATGGATAAGACGACTGCGACTGCATACTGTGCAGAGGCTGTTACGGCTTCGGCGGAGACTACGGTGGCTGGAATTGCTGGTGTTATGCTGGAGGTTATCGACATCGAGGACCCTGTCGAAATCGGTACCAGCACGACATATACAATCACGGTGACAAATCAGGGGTCGGCGCCTGCCACGGGCATCGATGTCACCTGTTTCCTGGAGGAAAGTGTTCGGTACATTTCGTCAACCGGTGCTACGAGCGGTTTGCTTGAGGGGAATATGTTAAAGTTCGCGATTTTAGACAGTCTTGCTCCCAAGACAAAGGCCGTCTGGCGGGTGGTAGTTCAGGCGCTGGAGCCGACTGATTCGCTATTCAAGGTTATTATGAATACCGAGCAGCTCTCAAGGCCAGTCCAGGAAACCGAAGCAACTCATCTATACAAATAGTTGAAACGGGTGATATGGCGCCACGGCGTAAAACACGCCGTGGCGTTTTTTTTTGTAAATCACTCATCAGGGACTTCCGCAGAATGTCTAGATCTAATAGAGCTATCCGTTATCTTGTTCGACTCTGGCCCACAAAAAAATCCTGACTATGATTTGATTAATTCTCGGCACGGAGCAAAACTTGTAGTCACCGGAAAAACAAAAGCCCCGCATTAAGCGGGGCTGAAGTTTTTATGCAGGTAAGATTTTTCATTTGTTTATTTTAAATCACTGAACGTCAGCAGGACGAAAAACGTATAGCGCTCACGCCGCACCTTCAGCAGGACATTGCCCTTCTTTTTGGCATTTATTATTTCTTCATTGAATTCTTTTACATTTCCGACTGCTTTGCCGTTGACCTCCTTAATCAAAACGCCCGGCGCAATACCCGCCCGTGCAGCGCCCGAGCCGGATTCAACCTCGCTTACAAGAACACCGCTTTGGTCTTCAAGGCCGTAACGCTTAGCTAAATCCGTGGTTAAGTCCTGCACCGAGAACCCCAATTCCTCGAGAGTTTTCGGCTCGGCTTGACCGGTGATCTCGCTCAAAGGTGGTCGTTTGGCCAGTTCGGCGGTAAGGGTTTCTTTTTTACCGTCCCGGAACACTACTATTTTTACCTCCGTCCCCGGCTCTAACATTGCCACGCATTTTTGTAATTCCTTAGCCGAGTCTACCGGCTTTCCATTAAACTCGACAATAATGTCGGCGGAGCGCAGCCCTGCTTTTTCTGCCGCCGAACCTTCGAGGACGCTCGGAATCAGAACGCCTTTGGTGCCTTTTAAGCCAAAATATTCCGATAATTCCGGCGTAAGGTCCTGTATATCGACGCCTAAGAAGCCCCTGCTGATTTCCTCGCCTGCTTTGAGCTGTGAAAGAATGGCCTTGGCCATATTGATAGGAACCGCAAATCCGATACCTATATTGCCCGTCGAGCCGACAATAGCGGTATTAATCCCGACTACCTTGCTATCGAGATTCACCAGGGGCCCGCCGGAATTGCCGAAATTTATTGCTGCATCGGTTTGGATAAAGTCTTCGTATGTTGTTAGTCCGACATCACTGCGGCCTTTGGCGCTTACAATCCCGGCTGTAACCGTTCGGCTCAGGCCGAACGGATTGCCGATTGCAAGAACCCATTCCCCGACCTCCAGCTTGTCAGAATCCGCCAGCTCCAGGTAAGACAAATCGTTTGCATCGATTTTTATCAGCGCGACGTCCGTTTCAGGGTCGGTGCCGATGATTTCAGCAGAAAATTTACGCTCGTCTGACAGCTCTACCTCGACCTTTTCTGCTTCTTCGACGAGGTGGTTGCTTGTGAGGATATAGCCGTCCGAAGAGATAACAAATCCCGACCCCTGGACAGGCCGGGTTTGTTTATACTTGCGCTGGGGTGTCGAACGTTCGCGGGGTGAGCGGTAGCGGTAGAAAAAACGCTCGAAGAAATCATCGCTGAACGGGTCAAGCTGCTCGTCAAAAGGCCATTCCCGTGAAATTGAGACCACCCTGTCGGCTTTCAGCCCCACCACTGCCGGAGATGCCTTTTCAGCAACGCTGGCAAAAGCTTTACCCGTCTGCTTCAGGGTTGCTATGCTGTTTTCATCCTGACCCAAAACCGTCAATGGCGACAGTAAGACCAGTAAAAAAATGACAGTTGAAATGACTAAGTAATGTGAGGTTTTTCTGTTACGATTAAACAATATGTGCATTTTTTATTCTCCTAATTCACCAGATAAAAGGCCGATAATGAGCGTAAATACCACAACAATAAAATATCTTCGGCTGTTTTATACGATTTTACTACCAATAAGTTCGCCCGGTCAATTCTTTTTTCTTATAAATCCTGTTTGGAGCATTTTTGCTAAAACGCAGGCGGCATTCGAAGGTTGCCGGATTCCTGTAACTATTCTTGATTTTTTGAGAAAAATGTATATAATTTGACTGCTTCCAAAGGACGGAAGGTATTAAAAGCTTGTAACAAAACTATCTGTAACCTTCTGTCATTCCCGTGGAAGTCGCCGACGCTACAAAGCTATGGCGACGGAGCGCGGGAATCCAGTTGTTTGTATTCTTGTCCTCACGAAAGTGGGGAAAAGTAATTTTAGATTTTGTTATAGACCCTGAGACAAACGTTGTTGCTATAGTGGAAAGTGAGGTTTTTACTGGAGAGGTTTTATAATGAAGAAGTCTCGTGTCATAATCATCGTAATTGTTGCAGCGCTGGTATTTATTCTCGTTCTTGCCAAATTGGCCAAAACAAAATTCTCTGCTGCTCGTAATGAAACGATGGTGCGCATCGAGCAGGCCAAGCGGGGAGACTTAACGGAATTTGTCAGTGCCCCGGGCGAGATTGAGCCAAAAACAAATGTGGAAATAAGTGCGAAAGTTTCAGCCCGGATTATAGAGTTGCCTTATGAAGAAGGAGAGACCGTAACGTGCGGCGATTCCGAAGCGACTCCGCCTGTGCCGGCCTCGGTGTTGTTGCGCCTCGATGCAAAAGATTTGGAAAGCCAGCTCCTTTCGGTTGAGGCAGGTTATGCGGCACAGGCTGCCCAGATCGAAGTTGAAAAAGCAAGGATTGCAAGTCAGCAGGCTAGTCTCACAGGTCTTTACGCCTCGCAGAAACAGGCCGAACGTGACCTCGAACGCCAAAAGGGATTGTTTGAATCGCAGGATATAAGTCAGGCCGCTTTTGACCAGGCAGAAGTTAAGCTCGATGAGCTAAAGGCACAATATGATGCCGCCGAGCATACCCTCCAGGCCGCAAAGTTGAACCTCGTGGTATTGCAGCACAATCTTGAAGCAGCCGAGGCGAATATTGCCCAGGCACGCGAGGCGCTTACATATACGACCATAACTTCTCCTATTGATGGTGTGATTACACGGATTCAGGCCGAGGTTGGGGAAGTGGTTGTTTTTGGAACAATGAACAATCCCGGAACAGTGATTATGGAGGTGGCGGACCTTTCGCAAATGCTCGTTGTTGCGCAGGTTGATGAATCGGATGTCGGCAGTCTCAAAGTCGGCCAAACTGCAAGGGTGCATATTCAGGCCTGGCCGGATAAGGTCTTTACAGGTACAGTTCGGGCCATAGCCCTCAGTCACAAGCTGGGCAGCCAGGGTTCCAAGTACTACGAAACCGAGATATCACTGGAAGAACAGGGGGAGCATATATTCACTGGAATGACGGCAGATGTGGACATTGAAGTGGCCGAACACAAGGACGTCCTGACCCTCCCAAGCCAGGCGGTTCTGGGGCGGAAGGTGGATGAATTGCCCGTTGACATCAGGGACAAGCTTAGCGAGGAAGAAAAAAACAAGACTTATGCAACTGTCGTTTATCGTTTTGTTGATGGTAAGGCAGTAACCACGCCCATTAAGATTGCCGAAAGTGACCTCACTCGGACTATCATACTGTCGGGGATTACAGAGGAAGACAAAATAGTGGTTGGACCGTATAACATCCTTGAGAATCTTAAGCACGACCAGGAAATATCAGATGAGCGTGAGGCAAAAAAACAGAAAAAAGATTCAAAAGACGGTGCTGACGCGAACGATGTGAATGGCGTAAGTAATGGTAAAAAAAGCTGAAAAACTGATAATTCGACTTCAGAGTGTCACAAAGATTTATAAAGTCGGCATCGAGAGTATCCACGCCCTTGATGGTATTGACCTGGAGCTCCGCGAAAATGAGTATGTTGCGGTAATGGGGCCTTCCGGGTCGGGCAAGAGCACGCTGATGAATGTGCTGGGTTGTCTCGACAGGGCCAGCTCGGGGTATTATGAGCTGGATGGGCACGACACGACTAAAATGAGCGATGCGGCTCTGGCTCACATTCGTAACGAGCGAATCGGGTTTGTTTTTCAATCATTCGAATTACTTGGACGATTAAGTGCGTTGAAAAATGTTGAAATGCCGTTGATTTATTCGCGAAATGGCTGGTGGTCTCGGCGAAGACGTGCCAAAGTGGCACTTGAGCGGGTAGGCCTGACAGGCAGGATAAAACATAAGCCGAACCAGCTTTCCGGAGGGGAGAAGCAGCGCGTGGCCATCGCCAGGGCCATTATCTGTAATCCGAGCATTCTGCTGGCGGATGAGCCCACAGGTAATCTCGACAGCAAAACAAGCGAGGGTATTCTTGAGCTGTTTGACCAGCTGCATCGTGAAGGCCAGACAATCGTCTTGGTAACGCATGAAGACAATGTTGCGCGGCACGCTGAGCGTATAATCCATATGAGCGACGGCTTTATTGACAGCGACCTGCCGAGGGAGCAGGACAGGGTTTTTAAACAAAACGATACGTAAAGGAAGAGGATATGATTGGTTTGATACGGGCGCCCGTAGCTTTTTTTCAGCTTTTTTATCAGAGTGTATATCTTGCACTGGGTCAAATCTGGACAAACAAAACCAGGTCTGTCCTTACGACTATCGGCATCGTGATTGGGGTGGCTTCTATCACATCGGTCATCGCTGCATTGACCGGCCTGAAGGCAAATGTCCTCAGTGATTTTGAGTCCCTTGGCACAAACAAGATATTTATTTTCCCCTATTGGCCCCGCCAGGGGCGATTCAAGAATGCCTCCTGGCGGATTATCCGGTTTCGGCCGCAGCAGTTTGAAGGGCTACTGAAGCGTTGTCCGTCTATTGAAGATTATACTTTGATAACAGATAGGCAGCAGTCGATTAATTATGGTGTTCATAGTATCGACTCGGCTCGCGTGTACGGCATCAATCCATCGTGGCACCGTATCGAGAATCGTTCCGTGATTATGGGTAGGCCGTTCACTCTGATAGACGAGGAAAACGGATGGCAGGTGTGCCTCATCACGCCGGAGGTGCGTGACGAATTGAGACTTGACGAAAATTGCATTGGAAAACGCATTGTCGTGGGCAGCCGGAGTTTTAGGATTGTAGGGGTGGTTGAGAAGCGTTCGGAGTCGTCAATGTTCGGCGGCAGAAGCTCTTCCGAAGAGGTCTTCATCCCATTTCCAACCGCCTGGAAGCTGTGGAATCCCTGGATTTATGTTATAGCGAGTTGTCGCAAACCGGAGCTTTCAGAAGAGGCACAGGCGGAGCTGCGGTTTTTCCTCCGGCAGGCACGACGGCTCGAACCGGGCGACCCGGATACCTTTAATATGGAAGTGGTTGAGGAGTACCTGAAGACTTTCAACAGGATGGCTATGGCCACTACTGCTGTCCTGGGCGGTGTGGTGGGAATCTCTTTACTGGTGGGTGGTGTGGGCATTATGAATATTATGCTTGTGTCCGTGTCGGAACGGACCAGGGAAATTGGTTTGCGTAAGGCGGTTGGTGCGAAAAAATCCGCTATCCTGACACAGTTTTTGATTGAAGCGATTGTTTTATGTATCTTCGGCGGGCTTGTGGGTGTTGCTATTGGTCAGTTACTGACGTTATTGATATCCGGAATGACTCCTGTATTGAAAAATATGTATATCCCGGCTTGGGCAATATTACTTTCATTTTGTTTTGCAGGGTCTGTAGGTATCTTTTTCGGGATGTTTCCGGCCATCAAGGCCGCAAGACTTAATCCTATTGAGGCGCTTAGGCATGAATGAAAAATTTCCTTTAAGATTGTATTGGTTTTCAATTTTTGTCGGGCACGCGATAATTTTATTAACCGGCTGTCAGCCGTTTCCAGGAAATGATAAATTTTATGAAATCAAGGTAGCGCCTGAGAAGCTGCGGCGGATAGAGATTCTTGAGCTGGCTGAAGCGAAGGTCGAAGAGGAAAATAAGCCGCCGGATGCAAATGTAGTGCCGCCTGAGAGTCTTGAGCTTTCTCTGGAGCAGTGTCGCGCATTCGTGCTCGAAAATAATCTGGACCTTAAGGTGGAGCTTATTAGTCCTGCCATCAGCGCCGAGCGGGTCAGTGAGGAAGAAGCGCGTTTTGAAGCGACTTTTTTTTCCAATATGACGTATTCCAAAACCGATACGCCTGTAGCATCTACGCTTGACATCTCCGGCTTGAAGGTGGACTACTCTTACACCGATATGGGCGTTGAGATACCTTTAAGAACCGGTGGAACTGTCACTTTTGACCTGGCTGACAGCCGCACAAAAACGAATTCTACTTACTCGGCGTTTAATCCTTCATACAATTCGGACCTTTCAGTTTCGATTAGTCAGCCGCTTTTGCGAAATGCCGGCCGCCGCGCTAATACTCACTCTATTCGTATCGCCGAATATGAGCGCCAGATAACCGATGCCAGAGCAAAACTTGAAGTCATAACTGCAATTGCTGCTGTTGACCGTGTTTACTGGCGGCTTTATGCCGCCAGAAGGGAGCTGGACTTACGAAAAAAAGAATATGAGCTGGCACAGGCACAGCTTGAGCAGGCGCAGCGTTTTGTCCGCTCCGGACAAAGTGCGCAGGTTGAGATTACCCGTGCTGAAGCCGGTGTCGCCCAGCGGCTCGAGGCCATTATCATCGCTGAGAATAATCTGCGTGACAGGGAGCGCGAATTGAAACGTGTGATTAACAAGCCGGAACTGCAAATGCAGACATCTACGGTGTTGATACCCGAAACTGAGCCGGACCCAATCCATTATAACCTGGACAATAAGCACCTGGTCCGAACGGCAATCGAAAATCGTATGGAGCTGCTGGAGCTGGAGCTGCAGATTGCTGAGGATATCAGTTCGATTGACTATGCGCGCAATCAGACACTGCCTTTGGTAACGCTGGGTTATACATACAATGTAAACGGTCTGGGCGCAACAAAAGACGACTCGTTCGATATGCTCTTCGATAAGAGATTCGAGGACCAGAGATTGGATCTGCAACTGTCGGTGCCGTTGGGGAACCAGGCGGCAAAGAGCAGATTACGTCAGGCGTTTTATCAGCGAAAGCAGCGGCTGGCATCTCGCGATAGTCGCAAGGCCCTCATTGAATTTGAGGTGCTTAACGCGATTGACCAGCTTGAAGCAAACTGGCAGCGCATTTTGGCAAGCAGGCAAAATGCAATTCTTGCAGGGAGACTTTACCAGGCGGAGAAGCGGCAGTTTGAGCTGCAGTTGAGAACATCCACGGATGTCCTTCAGGCGCAAACGAATTTTGCCGATGCACAAAGCTCCGAAATCTCGGCGCTCACCGAGTATCAAATTGCACTCGTTGATTTGGCCTATGCGACCGGTACTTTGCTGGGTGCTGCGAAGGTGAGTTGGGAGCCGATTGTGCCGGAAAGTGGAATTCGGTAGCATCGAAAAAACTGTGTTATCTCAGGATTTCTTTGTTATACACACTGTTTTGCGCATAGTTTTTGGGTGGGCATTGCGAGCACGGAAATGCACCTTCTCGGGACCGCCTGGTCTGCCAGGCACGAATTCCAATATTGGCAATTGACACACAGGGGTTCTGCTGGTAATTATGCTGTTATTGTTTTTGGCGCTTTTTTGGGAGATACCAATATGCAGGTAACAGAATTTCTTGATAAGTCGAAAATAAAGTACAAGGTCACGAAGCACAAGAGCGCATTTACCGCGCAGAACCTGGCGGCGGCCGAGCACGAGCCGGGAAGATTTGTGGCAAAGCCGGTCGTCATAAAGGTTGACGGCGAATATATGATGTGCGTTCTTCCTGCCTGCTACAAGATTGATATGAAGGCTCTGAAGAAGCATCTGGCCGCAAAATCGGTCGAGCTCGCTGAGGAAAATGAAATCGGCAGGATATTCCCCGACTGTGTGCTGGGGGCCGAGCCGCCCTTCGGCAACCTGTATGATTTGCCGACTGTTATGGACAAGTCTCTCGAGGACGATGACCATATCACCTTCCAGGCCGGCTCGCACGAAAATGCGATTCGAATGAGTATGAAGGATTACCTGAAGCTCGTTGAGCCGAAAGTTCTTGAATTCAGCTATCATATTGCCTTGTGACCTTGCTCATATCAGACGGCATTCGTAATCGGTCATCGTATTGTGTTCCTGGTCCGAAGCGGCGATAAACGTCCTCGGTGCAGTTTTATATTCTATAGTGCCGCTAACCACCCGCCGTCAACATACAAAATCTGTCCGGTAACAAAATCACTCGCCCTGCCGGCAAGAAAAACCGCCGCACCGGCGATGTCACCCGGCTGTCCCCATCTGCCAAGCGGCGTTTTTGAAAGGACCCATTTATCGAAATCCTCGTCGGCCTTGAGTGGTGCGGTAAGTTCCGTGGCGATATAGCCCGGCCCGATAGCATTGACGTTGATATTGTATTTTGCCCACTCCACCGCCAGCGATTTTGTCAGCATAAGAAGGCCGCCCTTGCTGCTTGCATACGCAGCAGTCGTGGCCCTTGCTCCCTGGCACGTCAGCGAACCGATATTAATAATCTTGCCTCCCCTGCCTGCCTGCTTGCGATGCCGGCAAAACGCCTGCGATAAAGCAAGGACCGCCGTAAGATTTATCGCCAGCACCTCATTCCAGTCCTTTAATTTGATATCTTCTGCAGGTGCCCGGACATTCACTCCCGCACAATTGACCAGAATATCTATACCTACTGTCTCACTGACTATCTTTTCAAAAAGATTTTCTATCTCTTCTGTGTTTGCGATGTCGAATGCAAATGTCCACACATTTTTACCTGTCTCTGTTCGAATCTTTTTTTGGGCAGTTTCGAGATGCTTTGCATTGCGGGCTATAATTGCGACATCCGCCCCATGTTGAGCCAGTCCCTTTGCTATCCCAAGCCCGATGCCCCTGCTGCCGCCGGTAACTAAAGCCGTTTTGCCCGATAAGTTAAAAAGTCCATTATCCACAAACAAGCACCAAAACAAAAAGTTACCAAATTATCAAGACATTTACCGATAAATTTATGTCTGTTTAGCCGTCGCCGTAACGGCGACGTTTTTGCTCCGCCCCTGCGATAACAATCACGTATTCACCCTTCGGTTTCTCTTCGAGCCGGCCGAGGAACTCTGTTATTCGACCTTGTTTGACAGATTCGAACATCTTCGTTAGTTCTTTCGCCAAAGCCGCCCGGCGGTCTCCAAAAACCTCCAGGGCATCCTCCAGGAAGCTCCTCAGCCGATTCGGACTTTCGTAATAAATCAGCGTATGAGGGCTTTGTTTATCCAGAGCCAGAAATCGCTGTCGTTTTCCGCTTGTCCGCGGGGCAAACCCGCGAAACGTGAAGCTGTGCGTCGCAAGTCCCGACAAGACTACCGCCATCACAAATGCGCAGGCACCAGGTATCATTGTAACTTCTATCTCCGCCTCGATGGCGCTGCGAACCAGTGTAAATCCGGGGTCGGATATCACCGGCGTTCCGGAATTTGTCACCAGAGCTACCGAATTATCCTCTTTTAGTAAACCTATAATCTTTCTGCCTGCCTGCTTCTCATTATGCTCATGAAAGGTGATTTGTGGCTTTTTTATCTTATAGTGATTCAGTAATAGGCCGGTCTTTCTCGTGTCCTCACTTGCTACGTAATCCACCTGCCGAAGAATCTCCAGCGCCCGTAAGCTGATATCCGACAAATTCCCAATCGGAGTTGCCACCAGGTAAAGCATTTTTTTATCTCCCCATCTCGCCTGATTCATATAGAATAAGACTGCTTGCAACCACTGCCGCCGTCTCCGTTCGCAGTATTCGCCGTCCTAAGCTAATCAGCGAAATGTTATTGTTTCTGGCGATTTGCACTTCTTTTTCCGTAAATCCGCCCTCCGGGCCGATAAGCAAGGCAACGCTCTTAATCTTTTTTCTGCTGTTTTTTAAGCATTCTCGTAAGCTCTCGCCTTGCCCTCGTGTATGTGCCATTAATTTACAATCAAAATCTGCAAGTTTGGCTGCTGCTTCCTCGAATTTTATCGCTTTCTCCAGTTCCGGTATCTTGCCTCTGCCTGATTGTTCCGCCGCCTCTTGTATGATTAGCCGTCGGCGTTCCGTTTTAGTTGTTTTGGGGGATTCCTGCCGCACGATACTACGTTCGGTAACCATCGGAACGAAACGCTTCACGCCAACTTCCGTGCACTTTTGCAGGACCAATTCGAATTTCTCGCGAGAAAGCATGCTTTGGTATAGCGTAATCTCTACAGTCGGCTCGCCCTCGGCTTTTCGCTTTTTTATTATCAAACCTGTAGCTTTCTTTTGTCCGATTGTCTTCAGCGCTATTTCATATTCCCAGCCGAGATTATCCAATAGGATGATATGTTCACCGGCCTTTTTGCGCAGAACGTTATGTATTTGATGCCCCTGTTGTCCTTCGAGCACCACATCTTCGCCCCGCAGATTCTTATGTCCAACGAAAAACCTGTCCATTGCTTTTTCTCACGGTATTTCTATTTTGTTTTCTGCAATCATAAATTAACTATCGCAAATCGTAAATGGTAAAACAGAATGCTTTGTAGAAACCTTACGACGGTCATTGCGAGCCCCCTTCTTGCTTTCGCAAGAAAGCAGGGGGCGTGGCAATCTTAATTTATCGAGCAGATAAAGCTGCCTAAACGTTTGAGATTGCTTTGCTCCGCTCGCAATGACGTTTTTCTATGTTTTCTACAGAGCAGATTTTTAATATTTCTACTTGTTTACTGTCAATTGTCTTCAACAGTAAATGACTGCTTCTGATACAAAATTTCGTATCAGGGATAAAACCCCCGAATTCCGGCAATATCCGCTTGCCGTTTTTGTAAATACAGTTACCATACGGAATTAGATTATGGATAAAAATAAATCATATCGCATTTTTATCAGTGTCGCCGAGCCAAGTGCCGACGCCCATTGTGCCGGCCTGATAACTGCTTTGCATAAAAGAGGTTGCGACAATATCGAGTTTGTCGGGGTAGGCGGCCCAAAGATGGCTGAAGCCGGCTGTAAGCTGCTGCAGACAACTATTGGCAAAGCCGTTATGATATACAATGCCTTTAGATACATCATTCATTATCATAAGCTCATAAGGAGCATAACCCGTTATCTAAAAATCAATAAGGTCGATTTGGTTATCGTCTGCGATTCTCCAAGCTTCAACTTTCATATCGCAAAAGCCGCAAAAAAAGCGGGCATTAAGACCCTTTTCTATGTCGCCCCGCAGCTTTGGGCCTGGGCCGGCTGGAGAATCAATAAACTTCGCAAGTTATGCGACAAGCTCTGCTGCATATTACCCTTCGAGGAGGCTTGGTTCAGCCAAAGAGGTATTGACGTAGTTTTCGTGGGTAATCCATTGTTTGATGAGCTTGATTTACCGATAGCCAAAAGCAAAAGAAATTATGAAAACTTTGAGCCAGAAAATGCAAGTATTGCACTTATGCCTGGCTCGCGGGCCGCCGAGATTAAAACACTTTGGCGTCCGATGCAGCAGATAGCGCTTCGTTTGAAGCAAAAATATCCCGGTATAACATTTACTACTGTTGCCGTAGATGCAGAACGAAAGCAGGTCTTAGAAGCAGCCCAAATTGACGGCTTTGACTGCCGATACGCTATCAGTTCGGTTGTTGAAACTGCCGCTGCCGTTGATTTTTCAATTGTGGCCAGCGGCAGTGCCACTTTGCAGGTGGCGGCGGCCGGATGTCCAATGGTGATAATGTATCAATCCAGCAGGATTTTGTGGCACCTAATAGGGTGCTGGCTGGTAAAAACGAGGTATCTGTCATTGGTCAATATCCTGGCCGGCAGGGAATTAATGCCGGAATATATGCCTTATTTCAGTTCGATTGACCCGATTGTGGACAGTATCGAGCAGTTTTTAGACAATAAAGATACGTTAGCCCGGATCAGCAGTGAGCTTATTAGCTTAGTAGAGCCATTAGCAGCAAAAAAGGCCGGTGACAAAGTTGCGGATGTTGTTATCGAAATGCTGCTTTAATCGCCTCCCAAGTTATAGTTTGTAGTCTTAAGATTTTATCATAGTTGCAAGAGCAGCCATTTTCATCATAAATAACCATCAAATGGAGTCCCTTTGTGTTCTTGATGGTGATTAACAATAGACTCCACCGTTTATTGATCCGGCTGGTGAATGTTTGCCTCGCTTTTTGGGGCAAAAATGGTGGTAAAAAGGACAAAAAATGGCTCTAAAAAATGAGTATCGAGACAAATTACAGATCAAAAACGTTTGTAGGAGCTTGTAAATAAAAGAGGTAAGTCTTATTCGAAATTTTTTTAAACAGAATTACGTAATCACCCCTGCCAAGATTTTTTACTTGACCAACCCGCCTTAAATTTGGTATAAATACTTATGTGGTGAAGTCTGTGGATTTTTTATCTTTGGTCTTTGCCTTTGTGCGGTTTTTAACTTATAGGAGGTGTTGTTGTAGGAAATACGGGGCATAAGCCCAGGTATTTCTGTTATATTCTATAACTCGAATATAATTGCTTAAATTGAATGTATGAGGGAAGGAGGTAAAACAGGCCATATAAAACTTCTTTCTGATGTGTTTTTACTAATGGAGAAGGGAACTCTATTGGTGTTTCTGTATGTGGTCAAAGCAATGTTTTTTTAACCTTATTTTGAAGGAGGTATATTATGTGTAAAAAGTTCATTTATTTCATTCCCTTTGTTCTGATTTTGGCGCTGGCCGGTAATACATTAGCGGTTACGATAGATTGGGACGGTGGTGGTGCCACTAATCTCTGGAATGTGCCGGAGAACTGGGTTGGCGATACTGAGCCAAATGCAAGTCAAGAGGCTCGGATTAATATCGCAGATGCGAATTGCCTTATTGATTCCTCTGTGGCAGCGGAATGCTATGCTTTTAATGTAGGTTATGATACGGGTCCCTGCTACCTGAATATGACCGGAGGCACCCTTACGGTGGTAACTGGAACTACTTGTGCCATTGGTAATAAGGGCGACAGCAACGGAGTTTTCATCTTGAGCGGCGGCACCGTGAATACGCAGGGCAAAAGACTGTGGATTGGTTATAGTAGTGGCGCAAACGGCACTCTGATTATAACCGGCGGTGAGATGACAGCCGGCGATAAAATCGAATGCGGCAAACAAAATGGTGGTGTTGATGCAGGTGGTCTTGCCCGGATATTTATAGAAGGCGGAGTTCTAAACATCGCAGGTTACGGCTCAGACGACCTTGAGCTTGCCAAAGCAACCGACAGTTTAGGTATTATCACAATGACCGGCGGAGAGCTTAATATAACTGATAATATGAAGCTGGGACAAAGTGGCGGTACCGGTATCATATACCTGTATGGCGGAGTTCTTAATAACGGCAACGACGAACCCATTATTGGGGACAACTCTTACATTGACATCACGGAAGGCACGCTTGTATTAACAGGCGATGCAAGGACCCCTGTAAATGACCTTGTCGGCGTGGGCAAAATTAAGGCCTATGACGGCTTAGGCAGAGTAGTTGCAACCTATGATGCAGGTGAAGATGAGACTACTGTAATAGGCAATTTGGGTGACCCGAACCTTGCCTGGAGGCCTAACCCAAGTGATCATTCGACAATAGACTGGACGCCTGCCGGTCCGACTTTAAGCTGGTTGCCGGGTGAAAACGCGGATAAGCACGATGTGTACTTTGGCACTGTTTTGGCAGATGTGAATGATGCCAACAGGACCGTCACAAACGGTGTTTTGCTAAGCCAGGGCCAGGACCCCTGCAGTTATGGTCCGGTTGCTGTTGATATAGGCACGACCTACTACTGGCGAATAGACGAAGTCAACGGTGCTACCATTTGGGAAGGTGATGTCTGGCGCTTTACGGTCTACAATTATATTGTTGTTGATGATATGGATGAATATGGTGACGCTGAAACGCCCGGTGAGCCTGGCGGCAGGATATACTACGTCTGGCGGGACGGCTGGGGCGTTACTAACCCTCCTCTGCCAGGCAACGACACCGGCTCGCAGGTATATCACTGGAATGATTACGGCACCGACCTGATGGAGAGTACAATTGTCCGCAGCGGTGTGTCGATGCCATACTACTACGAGAATGACGGCGACGATCAATCCAAGCCCTTTCCCTATAACAATCCGGATAATCCACTGAAGCTCTACTCGGAGGCATCAGTGGCTACTTCTGATTTGACTATCGGCTCGGACTGGGCTGAAGAAGATGTCGAGGCATTGTCCCTGTGGTTCCACGGCGACCCGAACAACGATGCCAATTCTACCGAGCAGATGTATGTGGCTTTGCAAGATGGTGACAGCATTGCCGTTGTCGATTACGACGGTAATATGGCAGATATCAAGAAAGCCGAATGGCAGGAGTGGAATATTCCTCTCTCGTCGTTTACGGGCATCGACCTGGACAACGTTCAGAAGCTCTATATCGGATTTGGTGACAGAGACGAACCGGCTTCCGGCGGTATGGGTATCGTATATTTTGACGACATCCGGCTTTATCCAGCCAGGTGCGTTCCTTCTATTTTGCAGCCCGCAGGTGACCTCGATGATGACTGTGATGCCGATTATGAC
>Ga0315554_1000834_pt1 | contig 18255 bp, 13 predicted proteins | sample SalMarSW160370MG_FD_202114 | JGI IMG/M metagenome (GOLD analysis project Ga0315554, IMG submission 202114) | Salt marsh sediment microbial communities from the Plum Island Ecosystem LTER, Massachusetts, United States - Salt Marsh Sediment SW1603-70 ... | reverse complement strand
GCACCGCGAACATTCCAACCGCGCTTCGGTCACAGCTTGCCCATGACAATAATACACATGATCGCCGGGCACAACCTCAAAATCGGCCGTGACCATCCCAATCGCCGTGAACCCCACCCCTTCGATATGCATTCGGTTGGCGCCATCGGTCAGGGTCACGCGGGCCGGGAGGCTTTCCAAAGCGCGCAAATTCAGTATCATAGCCTTTCAAACTATATATTCAAGCGGTTACTGTCAAGCACTTTCTCTTCGTCAAATTACCTGTCCCGTACCGACTTACACAAATTCTTCTGCGCCCGCCGCAGGGCCTCGTTTTTTTCAAACACTTCGGGCTTCTCCGTTCCGATCGCAGGGGACGCTGTCCTAAAGAATGGTCGGGATCGTCCGTTTGTTCCCGGCCGACCTATCATTCTCGGCGGACAGACCCGCAAAAAAAAGCCGGGGGAATTTGTCCCCCGGCTGATAGATTTTCCGCCTGGACCGACGACTACTTATTCTTGACCGCTCCCGAAGCCGGAAAATGTTCGGAATGGAAGATGAGGATGTCTTCAAGCAGATCGTACAGAAAATGATCCGCGGTTCCGGTCAACAGGCTGTTCCCTTCGAAATCGATGACCGTATGATTGGTGTCGCCGATGTCGTCGAGGAACTGGATGAAGCCATCCATCTGATCGGTATAGTAAAAGTTCGCGTTCTTCGATTCGATCAGCAGTTTCGGCATGTTGAGGAAATTGGCCGCCTGTCCGGCGCTGTCGGCAAGGTACAGGTTCGCGATATTCTGTTTCATCCAGGCATCCCAGATAAATTGCGCCGCAGCACTGTTCTCGTTGCCCAGCGAATCGATGGGAACATGAATCATATGCCGCTGCAGCAAGGTCGAGCGATCTCCCGTGAGAGAATCGGTTGGTTTGAACGCGAATGTCTGCGCCCCAAACTGATCGTCATAGACCGAATCCACGGTGAAACTGGTATAGTACGGTGAGAAGGCCGCGGCCGCCGAGACCACCAGGGATCGGGCCACATTCGTCGACGAGGTATCGAAATTGGCGAATGATCCCGGGAATACTTCCGGTATGAGTCGTTTGAATCCGCCCGTCCCGTCGACGCCGTCGAAATCCAGCGGCGCGTTGACGGCCGACACCGAACCGAACATGTCGGTTTTCAGGACAGTCGCGAAAGCGCCATATCCGCCCATACCGACGCCGCAAATGGCCCGGGACTTGGGATCGGGAACGGTGAGGTACCAGTCGTCGAGACGGTTGACCAGGGCTTGGCTTTTCAAAAGCTTGACAATGTTTACTTCCGGAAACGGGAAATTGTTCCGGTTGTAGTAATGCTGAATGATAAAGTCTTCATCCTCGGTCAACGCCGAAAAATATCGGCCTTGGGCGGCGGAATTGACAAAGAACGAGCCGCCCAACGGGGATCGCCCGTCGATGGAGACGATAATCATCGGCTGAATTTTGCCCTCCGACCAGAGCCGATTGGCAACGTCAGCCAGACCGTGTTCGAAATAGTACCGGTCGTCACCTTGGAAGGGAGACAGCATATATAGCACCGGATAAGGGCTTCCGCCGCCGCTCTGCCAGTTATATCCCGGCGGGACCAGCGCGGTCGCAGGCATGTAGCCCGGATTCTTCTCGGTCGAGAAAAACAGGGAATAAAACGAAAAGGAGTTGAGGAACGGCAATCCCTGTTCCGGCGCCTGGGGACGGGTCGGATTATCCTTGGTCTTGTCGGTACAACCGCCGACCAGGAGCGCACCCACGATAACGATCAACGCCGCTATGATAAATCTTGATTTCATCGTCATCCTCCGCTAAAACCGGACAGTAAACTGAATGATGGACTCGAATGCCGAACCTTTGTAGACCCCCGGCATATTGTCAACGATCATATCCGCGGCGATACCGTCGCCCGTGATATCCATATTGCCGTTTTCGGTGGCCTCCGGATACAACCGGTATTCGGTCGCCAGATCGATGATGACATTCTCGAAAACCAGCCCCAATCCCAGGTTAAAGCTATGCGCCAGCCCGGGATCGAAGAAGGCGGGACTCTGAGTCCCGTCTTTGACCGGCGATTGATCCGCGGAATATCCGCAGCGCACCAAGACCCCGTCACGGTAGGCGTATTGAATGCCGACCGCAGCCTTCAGGCTGTTTTTCCAATCGACGGGAACCGCCAGATCCTGCGTCATCCAGGTATTCATAGGACCGTTGGTCGTGATATTCGCATCGGCGAAGGTGTAATGGAATTTGTATCCGTCGAATTGCGACCAGAATGTGTATTCAACGTCAGCCGCGACCAGGGTCTTGTCGTTGAGCTGGTAGGCGAGGCCGCCGGCCAACTGGGCGGGGAGGGTCACGTCGGTCTTGAAATCGGCATCGGCTTTGTATATGGCGCCCGATGAGAGGATGAAATTGATCGAGTCGGGATAGGTCATTACTTCCGGCCGGGTATGGTAGGCGGGATTATCCGGCATGTAATAATAGAAGTACGATGAACCCTTCACGGTGGCCTTGGTCTGGATGGCGTAGCTCAATCCGATGTTGAGCCGGGGCGTGGGCTTGAGCAGGAAACCGGCTCGAAGATTGGGCGCGTATCCTTTGCCGTCCGAATTCTGCCATTCGGTAATCAATTCGTTGGGCCGGCTGGCGACCTGATCGTAGAAGAGAGCCGACGGATCGGCCGGGTTGGGACGGAGGAAGAATCCGCCGTACACGAGATCATTCTTGAGGACGCCGGCCGATATGCCGAAGCTCAGCAAATTTTCCTTCAGTTCGATCGCACCCATGACGTTGACCGCCACCGCATCGAAATTGTGTTGAATCTGTTGGCCCGGCAGGGAGGCGGCGTTATTAAGCGGGCTGAATACCTGCCAGGAAAGATTCTTGTCGAATGGTTGGAATACCGCAAACCCAGCGGCTACTTTCCGACCGGCCACGGGAAATTTAAAAAATCCTCCCAGGGTGGGATTCGTCAATACCTTGTATCGATTATAAATCTTCCCGTCGTAAAAGCCGACTCCGTAGCCGTCGTATGTTACATCCGGCGTATAGGAGTACTGATAATTGGTAAAAACCTCGTCAAACGTCAATTGGTCTTCCGTGGTGTAAAACAAACCCGCCGGGTTATAGTATGCCGCCGACCAATCGTCGGCGACCGCCCGGAAAGCGCCGCCCATGGCTTTGGCCTTGGCGCCGACTCCCGAGATTTCCAAACCGCCGCCCCATGCGGATGCAGTCAGGCACCACGCGCAGATCACACTCAGCGTAAAGAGGACTGCAGCTTTTCTCATCCTTATCTCCACCGCTATAATGAACAAACCCTCATCGGTTCACCTTGTTTCCAATCGCGCCCTGCCCTTTTCCATACTTGCATATGGAAAAAAGCTGCAAAAAACGAATGCGCAAGTTACTATATCGCCGAATCTTTGTCAAGTCTGCGCTTTATTTTTTTAACCGGCATACATTTGCTCATGTTGTCAAGACGCACCACGGGCCGTTTTTTTCCAATGACAGAGAAAATTTTTCCGGATGTCGGCGAAATCTTTTCGCCTTCGGCCCCGTTCCGGCGACGTTCGCCGGCGGAGCCATGATACCTATCTCGCTGAAAATCAATCAGTTACACGGTTTTTGACATGGCGGGCATTGCGGCTGCTTTGTCTCCGGCAAAACCATGGAAGGTTGACATATGAGAAAAATAATTTGGATTAGCGGCCTGATTCTCATTTTGGTCTACATCAACTGGATCGGTGACGGCTTCGCCCAGTCGCTCAGCGATCAGATGGACGCGTATCGCGAACTGGTCAAGCAGCAGCATGACCGTCCCGCACCGGAAAATGGCGACTATCACACGCCGCCGATTTATAATGACGAGGAACAAGCCGCGCCTGATTCGTTGCGAGCGCGACATCGCCAGGCCGTCGCCGCAGCGATATCGAAAGAAAGCGCCGCGACCGATCCCGCCGGTCATCAACTGGTTCTCCCCGAGAGCAAGGCGGTCAGGCGGTTCGGCGACAATTTGTTCACTGCGCCTCACGTCGGCGACATCAACCCGGCCTTGGTTCCTGAAGACTATCTTCTCGGTCCCGGTGACAATATTATCGTCAGCCTTTGGGGAAGGGTGCAGCAGGAATGGAATCTCACCGTTGACCGTGAAGGCAAAATATTCATCCCCAAGGTGGGCGAAATTCCCGCCTGGGGCATGACCTTGGACGAATTCAAGCGGCATCTCGACGCCAAACTCTCCACCGTGTATACCGGCTACGAGCGGCGCGTTACCCTGGGAAAGATTCGTACGATCAAAGTATTTGTGTATGGCGAGGTAATCTCGCCCGGCGGCTACGCCGTTTCAGCCCTATCGACGCTCTTCAACGCTCTGTACATGGCCGGCGGGCCGTCGGAAAACGGGTCATTCCGCCGGATCAAATTAATCCGCGATCAAAAATCGACGCCGATCGATCTTTATGATTTTTTAATCAAGGGCGATAAGACCTGCGACGTTCCCCTGCTATCCGGCGATGTCATCTTCGTGCCGCTGGCCGGACCGCAGGCGACGATTCGCGGCGAAGTCAAGCGTCCCGCCGTCTACGAATTGCTGGGGGACGAAACCGTCGCCGATCTGATCGACCTGGCCGGCGGCCCGACCGCCGACGCCTATCTGGGGCGCCTGATGCTCGACCGTGTGGGCGAGAACGATTCCCGCGAGGTGGTCGATCTCGATTTCCGCGCAGAAGACCGGGAGAATCTGCCGCTGGCCGATGGCGATGACCTGTCGGTGTTCTCCATCTACGAGATGCGGCAGAATATCGTCTGGGTCAACGGCATGGTCAAACATCCGGGGACGTTCGAACGCACCGAATCGATGCGCATCTCCGATTTAATCGACAAAGGGCAACTGCTGCCAAGCGGGGTTTATGTGGATCGGGCCGATCTGTATCGTCATCATCGTGACGGGCGGACCGAGATCATCGCCGTCGATCTGGCATCGGTTCTGCGGGGCGACACCGCCGCCAACGCCAGGCTGTGTGATCTCGATTCTCTGTATATTTACAGCGCCGACGAAGTCGAACGGAAAAAATATGTCTACATCGACGGCATGGTGCAGAACCCGGGGCAGTATCCCCTCTATGAAAACATGGCCGTATCGGATTTGATTTTTCTCGCCGGCAACCTCAAGGAAAGCGCCTATATGCTCCAGGCCGAATTGGCGCGGATCGACAGCGTCGGCGAAACCCATCTCCTGCACGTATCGCTCGGCCCGGCCCGGCCCCAGGACAACCTGCAGCTGAAAGAAAACGACCGGCTGTTCGTCCGCCGCATCCCCGGTTATCAATTACATCGGATGGTGACCATCGACGGCGAGGTACAATTTCCCGGCCGATATTCGTTGACGCAGGATCATGAAACCCTGTGGCGGCTGATCAAACGGGCGGGCGGCTTCACGGATAAGGCCTTCCCCACCGGGACCGTCTTCAAACGGACGGCCATCGCCGACGATCTGGCAAGAAAAGACATCGAGGATATCCTCACCCGGTCCCAGCCGCTGGTAGCCGATTCCACCGGCCTGCTCAAACCGGTGCCGGCGGTCGAATTTCAAACGGATGGTATGGATCGCATAATTATCGATATGGATCGGCTCATGGCCAGCAACGGGGCCGAGGGCGACTTCGCCCTCCAGGCCGGCGACGATGTTTTTATCCCGGAGGTGCCGACCGGCATTTCCGTGCTCGGCGAAGTGTCCGCCAACGGCACCATCAAGTATCAGCCGGGCCAAAAAGTGACCTATTATCTCGACCGGGCCGGCGGTTTTACCAAACGCGCCGATAAAGGCCAGACACGGCTGATCAAGGCCAACGGACGGGTGTTCTCGTCAGGCAACGTGAAAGGACGCAAGGTCGATTTGGGTGATGTCGTCGTCGTTCCGGCTGAAATCAAGAAAGAACACGATTGGCTCAAATATCTCACGGCCAGCCTGTCGGTCCTCACCGGCGTGGCCACAACCGTATTGCTGATCGACCGACTCTAAGGGGAGGAAACGCGCATCATGTTATCAGGAAAATCAATTCTCATCACCGGGGGCACGGGATCATTCGGGAAGAAATTCATCGGAACGGTTCTGGACCGGTTCCCCACCATCCGGCGGCTGGTGGTCTATTCCCGCGACGAGCTAAAGCAGTACGACATGAGTCAACAGTATCCCCCGTCGAAATTTCCACAGGTGCGTTTTTTCCTCGGGGATGTACGCGACAAGGATCGGTTGCGCCGGGCCATGGAGGGCATCGACGTGGTCATTCACGCCGCCGCCCTCAAACAGGTCCCGGCGGCGGAATATAATCCTTTCGAAGTGATCAAGACCAATATCATCGGCGCCCAGAACGTCGTGGAAACCGCCATTGACGACGGCATCCAGCGGGTCGTGGCGCTGAGCACCGACAAGGCGGCGGCGCCAATCAACCTGTACGGCGCGACCAAACTTTGTTCGGACAAGTTATTCGTGTCGGCCAATAATTTCCGCGGGCGGCACGATATCATGTTTTCGGTCGTCCGGTACGGCAACGTCATGGGCAGCCGGGGAAGCGTTATCCCGTTTTTCATGAAGAAGCGGCGCGAAGGGATCATCCCCATCACGGATGAGCGGATGACCCGTTTCAATATCACTCTCGAAAACGGCGTTAACCTGGTTCTGTATGCCCTGGCGCATATGTGGGGCGGCGAAATCTTCATACCCAAGATCCCGAGCTACCGCATCACCGATCTGGCCGAGGCGATTGCACCGGAATGCGAACGAAAAATCATCGGCATCCGGCCCGGGGAAAAACTGCACGAGGAAATGATCACGGCCACCGACGCTATTAACAGCATCGAGTTCGATTCGTATTTCGTGATTCTGCCCTCGATGAAACTCTGGGATGTCGAAAAATTCACGAGAGCCTTCGGTGGGCGGCCGTGCCTGCCGGAATTCAGCTATTCCAGCGGAAATAACACCGACTGGCTCGATGTGGAACAAATTCGAGAATTAATCCGCCGCCACGTCGATAGCTCATTTTCAACCGAACCCGCGACGCGGTCGGATACGCTCGGACGATTGACGTTTGTGCGGCGACCCGAATCAATTGCGAACCGGATGACGGAAACGGTTGTCGGCGGCGTATGAGCCGCACAGGAGGAGATCATGACTGATGAAAGATTTCTGCCGTACGGCAGGCATTATATAACCGGCGATGATATCGACGCCGTCGTCAACGTCCTGCAATCCGACTGGTTGACCCAGGGACCGGTGGTTCCGGAATTCGAGGACGCGCTGGCCGGCAACCAGGGGGCATTGCATGCCATCGCCTGCGCCACTGGAACCGCGGCCCTGCATTTGTCGATGCTGGCGCTGGGCCTGAAGCCGGGCGAGGCTGTCATCACGTCGCCCAATACGTTCGTCGCCAGCGCCAATTGCGCCCGTTTCGTCGGGGCGCAGGTCGTTTTTGCGGATATCGATCCGGCCACCGGCCTGATCGACCCCGACAGCGTCGAACGAATACTGCGAAAAGACACGAACCGAAACATCCGCGCGATTATTCCCGTACACTTTGCCGGCCAGCCGGCCGACCTGCCTGCGCTGCACGATATGGCTATGGAACACGGCGTCTGGATTGTGGACGACGCCTGTCATGCCCTCGGCGCGACTTACCTTCACGGAGATCAGGAATATCGTGTGGGCGGCAATCCGCACAGCGACCTGACCGTGTTTTCGTTTCACCCGGTCAAGCATGTGGCCATGGGTGAAGGCGGTGCCGTCGTGACCGATAACGACGAACTGGCCGAACGGATCCGCATGTATCGCAACCATGGCATCACGCGCAGCGATTTCGTCAACGCCGACTTGGCCCACGATGCCGGCGGAGTGGCCAATCCGTGGTATTATGAAATGCATGATCTCGGATACAACTATCGTCTGACCGATATCCAGGCGGCATTGGGTCTGAGCCAGCTGCAGCGGCTGCAGCAGTCACTGACCCGACGCCGCGAAATCGCCGAGAATTACCGCCGATTGATCGCTCGCGTTTTCAAAAATGGCGAGGTGACTCCGCTGCACGTCGTACCACAAACGACCCACGCCTATCACCTGTTTGTCGTCAAGATCGATTTCGATAAATTCGGGCTTTCACGGGCTGTCGTGATGAATCGTCTTCGCGCCGAAGGTATCGGCACCCAGGTTCATTATATTCCGGTGCATCTGCAGCCGTATTACCGCCGCGTCAGCCCCACCGATCCATGGAATCTCCCGGGCGCGGAGGAATATTACGCCAAAGCTTTGACCTTGCCGATGTATCCGGAGTTGACCGATGGCGACGTGGAACGCGTGGTCACGGAGCTGGCATCGGCTCTCGGCATCAAACAGGAAAAACTCTCGCGCGCCCACAAGGTCGGGCGCGATTGATCGTGACACGCAACACCTCCTTTGCATTAATGCGGTCGCCAAGGCGGATGATGAAACGGCATCATCCGCCTTTTCGAATCTTGCACTCGCGGTATCGCCTGTCGTTGGGGCGGAATTATTTTCGGGCAGGCGACGGCAAATTCAGCCGATAGGCGCCGGGGACTGACGAAGGCATCGTGAGGGCGGGCGGAATGCGCTGCGGGACATATGATTATCATAACCGGAAATCGCCCGAATCGGGCACGGGATGTGTTTATCCCTCTTTCGTATGATACTGGCAATTCTACAAGCCCGGGTTTCCTCGACGCGTCTGCCGGGGAAAGTTCTAAAGCCGATCTTGGGACGGCCGATGTTGGAGATGCATCTCGAACGGCTGGCCCGGTCGGCGATGATCGAGAAGCTGATCGTGGCGACCAGCGACCGGCCCGATGATACTCCCATAGCGGAACTATGCGCCAAGCTGGACCTGGCCTGTTTTCGCGGCAGCCTGTCGGATGTGCTCGATCGGTATTATCGCGCCGCCAGACGTTTTAATCCCGAAACAGTCGTGCGGCTGACCGGTGATTGCCCGTTGGCCGATCCGGCCGTCATCGATGCCGGGATCAACTATTTTCTGAAGAATAATTTCGATTACGTCAGCAATTGCGTCGAACGGTCATTTCCGATCGGTTTGGATTTCGAAGTGTTTCGCTTTGGCTGCCTCGAAACCGCCTGGCGTGAAGCCGTCTTGCCGTCCGAACGCGAACATGTCACGCCTTTCATCAAGAACCATCCGGAACGATTCGCGGTCGGGCATTATACAAGCCCGGTCGATTTGTCGCATCATCGCTGGACGGTTGACGAGCCTGATGATTTCGCGTTCGTCACGGCCGTGTACGAGGCGCTCTACGGCGATAATTCCCGATTTACTACCGAGGATATTCTGACATTGCTTGAGGAAAAGCCTGAATTGATGCAATTGAATTATCACATCGAACATGGCGAAGGGTATCGCAAGTCGCTTCGGGAAGACCAGGCATTCTTTGCCGCTCAAAAGCTGTAGCGACACCAAGATGCAATGAATTTCATGTCCGCAGAGCCGCTGTAACCGGGTCATGTCCGGCCTCGGTGCGGGTAGCATGTAACATACTTCTCCGATTTGCTCCGATTGGCGGTGGATTTTATTGCATTTTCCTCGTATATTAGTTGTAGGTTCTAATGAAAGGAAGTGGGCTGTATGAGGGTTGTATTCCGTACAGATTCATCGTCAATGATCGGCAGCGGTCACCTCATGAGATGCCTGACACTGGCGCAGGCCCTGGTCGACAAGGAAGCGAAAGTCACGTTTGTCTGCAATGATCTTCCGGGTCACCTCGCCCATTACATCGATGAAGCCGGGTTCGACTTACGCCTGATCACACCCGACCGCGACCCGTTCATTTCCGAAAACCGGGCCGTCGACTATATCCGCCCCGATATCAACTGGGATTATGATGTCCGCCGGACACAGGAAGTCCTGGCCGACGCCGACGCCGTTGACTGGCTGGTGGTCGATCACTACAATCTCGACGAGCGCTGGGAACAGTTCATGCGACCCCACGTGGGGTACATCATGGTCATTGACGACCTGGCCGATCGCCTGCACGACTGCGATCTGCTTCTGGATCAGAATTACTACGAGGATTTCGCCTCCCGCTACGATCAGCTTGTCCCGGATCATTGCCGTCGCCTGCTCGGTCCCGAATTCGCCGTGCTCCGTCCCGAGTTTCTCGCTGCCCAGACACGCGACCGCGCCCGCGACGGAACCATTTCTCGAATTCTCATTTTTATGGGAGGCGCTGATCCCCAGAATGTAACCGAGACGGCGCTGGAAGCCATTCGCATGATCCACCGGCCGGACATCGCGGTGGACGTAATTGTCGGAGCGGCCAATCCGCTCGCGGATCGAATCCGTACCGTCTGCCGGTTGATTCCGCAATGCACCTTCCATCACCGGGTCACCAACATGGCGGAGATGATGGCCGCCGCCGATCTGGCCGTAGGCGCCGGCGGTTCCACGACGTGGGAACGGTGCTGCCTTGGGTTGCCGACGATTTTTATCGCCACCGCCCGAAACGAGATCGGAATCGCGCGCGCCGCCGAGCTGGCCGGGGTCGGGTCGTACCTGGGCATCCATTACGACGTGACGCCGTCGATGATCGCCAATGAAATACGCCGCCTGCTGGAAAGTTCTCACGTGGTGAAAACCTGGAGCGAGCGGGCTCGCACGCTGGTCGATGGGAAAGGCGCGGAACGAGTCTGCCGGGGCATGCTGGAATTCCTCGAAGCCGAGGTTACGCCATGAATGTCGGCTGGCTCGGCCCGCCGGCTCCCGCGCTGGAATCGTATGTCGAATCGCCGGGCGATTCGGTGCAGCGCGCCGAAAACCGCATCGCCGCCGATAGCCCGATAATCACCTGGGCCGATTTTCTGGTCAGTTACGGGTATCGGCATATTATCTCCGAGGAGGTTCTGAACCGGTTTCCGCGACGGGCGATCAATCTGCATATTTCGTATCTCCCATGGAATCGCGGCGCCGATCCCAACCTCTGGAGTTTTCTGGAAGATTCGCCCAAAGGCGTGACTATCCATTATCTCGACGAGGGACTTGACACCGGTGATATCCTGATCCAAAAGCGAGTCGATTATGCCCCGGAAGATACTTTGCAAATCAGCTATAACCGGCTGAAATCGGCTATCGAGGAGTTGTTCATGTCGGTCTGGCCCGATATCCGGGCCGGAAATCAACCGTCGTTTCCACAGCCGCCCGGCGGTACGTCGCATCGCAGCCGCGATCGTGCCTCATTCGAACACCTATTGATCCAGGGATGGGAAACACCAGTGGCGGAACTGATCGGGAAGGCGCTGGCGTCGAAAATGGAAAAATGAGCATGGACGGCAACGGGATTATCGTCGGCGGTCGTCATATCGGTCAGGACCATCCGCCGTTTATTATCGCCGAGATGTCCGGCAATCATAATCAATCGCTGGAGCGGGCGCTGGCTATCGTCGACGCAGCCGCCGATGCCGGCGTGCACGCGCTGAAAATTCAAACCTACACCGCCGATACGATGACGCTCGATCTCGACGGTGAGGATTTTTCCATCACCGATACGGATAGCCTCTGGAAGGGGACGACACTTTACAAGCTCTACCAACAGGCGCATACGCCGTGGGATTGGCACCGGTCGATTTTTGACCGCTGCCGCGAACACGGCATTATCGGATTTTCGACGCCATTCGATTTCACGGCGGTCGATTTTCTCGAATCGCTCAATGCCCCGATGTACAAAATCGCATCTTTCGAGAATTCCGACCTGCCGTTGATCCGCAAAGTAGCCGCGACCGGCAAACCGATGATCGTCTCGACCGGTATGGCATCGCCGGCCGAATTGGAGGAAACCGTCCGCGCCGCCCGCGACGCCGGCTGCCGCGATCTGATTCTGCTCAAATGTACGAGCAGTTATCCCGCATCTCCCGAGGAAAGCAACATCCGCACCATTCCCGACATGCGTGAGCAGTTCGGCGTCGAAGTCGGGCTGTCCGATCATACGCTGGGGATCGGCGTTCCGCTGGCCGCCATCGCCCTGGGCGCGACCGTCATCGAAAAACATTTCACTCTGGATCGCGCCGATGGCGGCGTCGACGCGGCTTTTTCTCTGGAACCGGATGAAATGAAGGCGCTTGTCGAAGAAAGCCTGCGGGCCTGGCAGGCGCTGGGGTCGGTCAGTTACGGCCGCACCGCCGGCGAGAAAAAGTCATTGCAATTTCGGCGAAGCTTGTATATCACTGAAGATATGAAGGCTGGCGAGCCGTTCACACCGGAGAATATCCGGTCCATCAGGCCCGGATACGGACTGCCGCCGAAGTTCTTTGATGATGTGATCGGGCGGCGGGTTAAACGGGACGTGAAAAAGGGAACGCCATTGGACTGGGATCTGCTGGGTTAAAATCGCGTGAGAATTCGATCCCCTTTTATAGGGTGACATCTGTGGCATGAGATTGAAATCATCGATTCGTAGGATGTTGCCGCGTCCCCTCGCTCGCCGGCACTACCGCCGTCAGGCATTGCGATACGTCGATAATCTCAACATAGACATCGATCCCTCGCGAAAAACCCTTCTGATCATCAACCACTATTACGATCAGGATATTCGCGCCCTGGAACTGGCCGAGAGCGAGTATAATCTGGTCGTCATCGATGGCCCGCGATTATTCAAAGGCGGCAGGATTTATTTCAGTGATGACGTCATGCGTCTTCGAGCGCCGTACGACGGCACACCGGCTGCGCAACGTGGGAAATTCCATGAATACAGCCGGGATATATTCGAGCGGCTCATTCATCGCGTTCCCTTTTCGCTGATAATCACCGCCTCGGATAATTTCTGGTGGGTGCGGGAATTCATCGAGATCGGCCGGGAGCGCGGCGTCAAGACGGTGGTCCTTGACAAGGAAGGCACCCGGTCACCGTACGCCGTACGAGGCGAAACCGAACGGATCCGGCGGTTGGCACCGTTTATGTCCGATCATATTTTTGTCTGGAGCGAACGGCAGCGGAAATTCTGGCGGGATGCCGGCGTCTCCGATAAAGACATCACGGTTATTGGCCAGCCGCGCTCGGATTTGTTTTTCCGGGAGTGTACCAATGAAATCGACCGCTTCTTCCCTAAATCCCGTCCCCTGATAACGTTTTTCTCATACGAGGATACCGCCTACATTCCTCCGGCCGAAGTCGCCCCGCATGGCCCCTCGTGGCGCGAGATGAAACGCGAGACCCACGACGACGTGGCGCGGATGGCCGCGGCGCATCCCGAATACAATTTTGTCGTCAAGGCGCATCCCCAGCAATCCGACCTGCGTGAATTGCAGAGCCGGTACCGGCGCGACAATCTCGTCGTCATCGGCGGATCATCGTCGGCCAATGAGTTGATCCGCCGCTCGGCGCTGATTATCGCCTTCCAAACGACGGCGGTCATCGAGGTCATGATGCTCGGCAAACCGGTCGTGTATACGGCATGGGACAGCCACTATCCCCGGTTCGCATCCGACCTTCTGCCGTTTCATGAAGCGCCCGGCATCGTCGTCGCCGATTCACTCGAACGATTTCGAGATGTATGTGATCGATTTCTTTCAGGCAATGCCGGCGACTTTCAGTTCTCGTCCGACGTGATTGACGCCCGCGCGCGATTCGTCTATGACTATTTCCATAATCCCGACGGGCATGTCTGCGAGCGTTTCTTCGAGAAGGTCGGCAGGTTCGTCGCATGAAGAAGCTGTTCAACAACACCCTCGCCTCTCTGGTAGACTATGCCATCCTCGTCGCGCTCAATCTGCTGGCCACGCCGCTGCTCATCAAATATTTCGGCGTCGACGGCTACGGGGCGTTTGTTTTTCTGAGCATTTTCAGCATTTACGGCGCGTTGTCGTTTTTCGATCTGGGCATGGAGGGGTCGTTGATGAATTACGTGCCCCGCATGGTGCTCAACGGCGACCGGCGGAAACTGCAGGATACGCTGTTCGTATCGCTCGGATATTACGGCCTGGTCGGGATCATTCTCGGTCTCGTCTTCTATGCCTTCGGAGGCATTATCGCCGGCCGCCTGCTTCACGATAACGCCATCTTGAGTCAATCGAGCGTCCTCCACGCCGTTACGATCATCTCGCTGATGATCTTCGTGCAATTTCTGACTGTCCCCTTCACGGCCATCCTGCAGGGAATGCGACGGTTTGTCGTCACCAAGGGCCTCAGCGTGGTAATGAATATCCTGCGCTATGCGCTTATCATCTTCGTCGCCGTCGAAACCGGCCGGATAGACTATGCCTTTATGGTGATCCTCGGCCTGACCGTCCTGCGCCTGCTGGTGCTGCTGATCATTTTTACTTTCAACGTTCCGCAGTTTCAGGGAATACGCCTGCGATTCAATTTTCCGTTGCTGCGCACGCTGATGAGTTACACTTCGCTGCTCTTCGTGTATCGCCTCATCGGGTTGATCCATAATCAGATAGATAAAGTGCTTATCTGGCTGTACCTGGTCGTCAGCAGCATGACCATCTATGACGTCGTGGTCCGTCCGGCGAATATTCTGCGGCTGGTGCTGACGGTCCTGAATTCGGCCGTCATCCCCGAGGTGGCCCATCTGCAGGAGACCGGCGATTATCCCGCCATCAAAAGGCTCTACGTCCGCCTCGTTCGCTTTGCCTATCTGATCCTCCTTCCGGTTTTGGCCGCTTTCTATGTCTTCATCGACATCCTCCTGCGGCTGTGGGTGGGCGATCGTTTCGTTCCCTATTCGTATCTTTCGATTATCATCCTCTCGGTGTATCTCCTGCTGCCGATTGGATCGGTGGCGTCGACGATGGTCGTGGGGCTGGAACGAATCCGGCAGACGATCTGGATTCCCATCTCGGCCACCGTCGTCAATATCATTCTCAGCGTGGCGCTTTTGCATTGGCTGGGATTGGCCGGGCTATTGATCGGGACGCTGGTGGCGGACATTTCGGCGGCGATACCCTACCTGCGTTTCATGAAACGGACCCTGTCGTTTGGCATGATGGAGATCATCAAGCCGCTGGCGGCCATTTTCGTCGTTGCCATCGCCGCCGCCGGGGGGTATATCGGGGTGCGGATGCTGCTGACGGGAATGCCGTACATCCAGACCGCCATAGCGGCCGGTATTTTCGCGGTGAATCTTATTGTCAATTATCGTCTTCTGCTGACCGAAAGCGAGAAGGCGTTCTTTAAGGATTTTATCCGGCGCCGCACTCCGGTCTGAGCCGGTATCACGATAACATATATGCTTGAATTCGATTAAGTTTCTTCGTAGAATAAAGTTCTTGTTGACACCGATACTCCCGCTGGCGACCATAATCAACGGAAAAATGCTTCATGAAATTGCACCGTATTCTGGAGGCTTTGCATGGGAATGGATTCCCAACCGTATCAGCCGCCCGGCGGCGGGGAGAATAACGACCGGCGGATACTGTTCGCTTCACTGTTCGGACTGACCGAGCTCTATCGGGCCATATCCCGGAAACTGCCGCCGGAGATTGCCGACGTTTTCTGGATCACCACTAATGAATACTGGACGGAGTTTCTCGTCGCTGATGGCGTCGATCGGAAGCGCATCCTCGAATTGATCTATTCGCCCGAGGATTCTCTCGACAATGAGACAAAATCACACCTTATCCGGGAGATCGCCGAATGCGAGAAACGTTGCGATTTGACGGTCAATGCGGCCCTGATGATGGATCGGTTCCTCGCCGAGCGGCCCCGGAAAGACGTCAACGACTTTGCCGTACGGTATTATCGCGACATGAAGCGGTTTCTCGTGGAGAACAAAATCACCCACGTGTTTGCCGAACCGACCAATTTCAACGATCTCCTGCTCTATCTGCTAAGCCGTGAATTGGGCATTGCCTATATCTCCCCACGAGATATGCGCTATCCCCCGAAACGGCTGACGTTTTTCGATGGCTATCTTCAGAAGCGAATACTCCCTGTTCACAACGGCGGCGCCCGAGTGAACGGCCGTGAGATTTTGGAATCGTTCGCTTCGCGTCGGCCGCGGCCGTATTATTTCGACAAGCTCAATCGTCGGCGGGTGGTTTATCCGGGAAAAATCGCCAGAGCCGCCTACCGGCGACTTCGACTGCGGCGCGTCGTCAGCGGGCGCAGCCTGACCCATTATGACGCCTGGGGAAGAACGAAATTGACCGTCCGCCGGGCGGTGAATTCATTCTACATGCGTCATCTGTGCCGGTACGACGATCTCGATGATATCGCCGGTCGAATCGCCTTCTACGGCCTTCATGTCCAGCCCGAAAATTCCATCGACGTCCTCGGCTCCTATGTCAGCGATCAGTTGAAACTCATCAAGGATATCCGGCGTTCGCTGCCGTTCGATACGACGCTCGTGGTGAAAGAGCATCCCAATTTCCTGGGTATGAAAAAGCCGGGATTTTTCCGCGACCTGCGAAAAATCCCCAACGTCAGGCTGATTCGGCACGATGTGCCGACGTTTGATCTGTATGATCGTATCGACCTCGTCCTGACCGTTTCCGGGACAACCGCCTATGAGGCCGGGATGCTGGGAATTCCCGCGATCACCTTCAGCCCGATGTTTTTCGGCGGGTTGTCGTCGGTCAGATACTGCCGTTCCGTCACGGAACTGAAAAATCTGGCGGCCGATCTCATGGATAATTTCTCGCGGGACGACGACGCCGATTGCCGGTTCATGGAATCGCTTCTCGAAAACTCGCATGACGCCTATTGGACCGATCCGTTGTTCGACCGGAACGTCCTCGATCCCGAAAACATCGAAAAACTTGCCGGCGCCTTCACGGCGCTTTTCGAATCATGGTCATTGTCGACGCAGTCAGCGTAATCGCCTACGGGCTTTTGACGCTGTACCTGATCAGGACCAGCAAGGAGCATGTGGTCTTCTTCGGATATTACTCCTTCATGGTATCCTGGGCGTTGATTTCGTGCTTTTACAATGATCTGGGCATTTATAATCTGGAGCTGTCGCGGTACACGGAGACGACCTACGCGACGGCAAGCCTGGCCGTGTTTTATATCGTGTTCAATCTCGGTTTTTTTGCCGCCGCCCGAATCATCGGAAGGCGTCCTCTGGCGCGGGTGGATTACTCGTTTTCACGTGGGCCGCTGCGGGCCGGGTATTTCAAGATCATCACCTACACGGCGATCGGGCTGTTAATCACGTACATCGTCTATTCCTTTGCGACCGAGGGCATCCCGGTGCTTTCGGGGCTTTCCCGCGTCGACTTCTTCAAACGGGCCAATCCTCTCGAACGATACCTGATCATCTATGCTCCGCTCCTGGCGTTCCTGCTCGGGTATTATCGCCGGAAACGCGGGATCATTTCATTCCATGGAGTAATCCTGGCGGTGTTCGTGGTCTTTGCCATCGCCATCGGCAACAAATTCAGCTTCCTGATCATCCTCATGGTTTGCTACTTCGCGCCCATATTCGCCCGGTTTGTCGCGGCCAACCCGCAGTTGAAAATATTTACGCGCCGCCGCATCCTCGGCCTGACGGCCATAGTAGCCGTTCTGATTCTATTCGCCTTCGGCAGTTATATGTACGCGTTCAAAAATATCTCGTACGCCTACACCATCCTGGTCAACCGTGTCCTGGCGTTTCAGGGACAGATGTGGTGGGCGGTCGACAACGATGTCGCCCGGCATGGCCGGTATGACCGCGATCATTGGGTTGCCGAATTCGATAATATCTTTTCCCCCGGCGATACCGGCGAAGGCAATGTGGGCATGAAGTACCTGATGGTACAAACCCTGGGGCCGGAGAAAGCCTACGGGATTTTCGATCGGGGTTACCTGTACACTCATACCTATCCGGCCATTCTTATCGCCACCTTCCCGTACGCCATTGCGATCATCGTGGAATTTTTCGCCGGGGCGCTGTTTTTTGTCCTGCTGTTCTATTTTTATTATTCCATCGTCTACGGTCATGCCGTCAGGGCGGTGGTGACGCTGCTGATCCTGATGCCGTATGTCTCCACGTTGTTTAGCGGCAACTTCGCGACGTTTCTGACGCCGGGAGTTTTCATCAAGGCCTTGGCGCTGGTCGTAATAGAGCTGGGGGCTCATCAGTCAAACCGCGCAACGTCGATTCGGCCGACGATACTACCCCGCTGATTCTCTTCTTCCATTTTCCCCTTGTCATCCCGCGGGCCGGGCGGCTATATTGCCGCGTGCATCGTCGATATTACATCAACGGGCGTTTCCTGACGCAAAAAGCCACCGGCGTCCAGCGCTTCGCC
>Ga0315554_1000831_pt1 | contig 18291 bp, 9 predicted proteins | sample SalMarSW160370MG_FD_202114 | JGI IMG/M metagenome (GOLD analysis project Ga0315554, IMG submission 202114) | Salt marsh sediment microbial communities from the Plum Island Ecosystem LTER, Massachusetts, United States - Salt Marsh Sediment SW1603-70 ... | reverse complement strand
CATATAATGAATTAAATCAGGTTCCGTGTAACGCAAATACATTCTTGTTAACTGATCTGTTAAGACATAAATGGGGTTTTCAAGGTTATGTAGTATCCGACTGCGGCGCCATTCTTGACATGGTATACAATCATCATTTTTTCAAAACATTTGCTGAAGCTGCTGCACGGAGTATTCTTGCCGGCTGTGATTTAAATTGCGGTATAACATATCGTCGGGACTTGAAAGAAGCTCTTGATAAAGGTTTCTTGGAAGTGAAAGATCTGGATACTGCTTTAACAAGGGTTCTTTCCGCACGTTTCAGATTAGGCGAATTCGATCCGCCTGAAGAAGTACCCTACAGTTCAATTGCAAAGGATAAGCTTGACAGTAAAGAAAACCGCAATCTCGCACTCGAAGTTGCACAGAAATCGATTGTGCTCCTCAAAAATAAAGGAATATTACCTTTGAATAAGGATAAAATAAAATCGATTGTTGTTATCGGTCCAAATGCTGCCGATGCTCAGCTAGGTATATATGCAGGTTTTCCTAATATTCAGGTTAGTCCTCTTGAAGGGATAAAAGAAAAAGCTGCTGCTCTTGGTATTAAAGTGGAATATAAAATGGGATGCGCCGTTAACGGTGAATCATTAATACCCATTGAATCTAAATATTTTGCTAATGTTGACGGAACAAATAAAACCGGAATGAAAGGTGAATATTTTGATAATATGAATTTATCCGGAAAACCGGTCCTAACACGTATCGATTCTATGGTAAATTTTAATTTTGGAACCGGTTCGCCGGCACCTGGCTTACCGGAAGATCATTTTTCTATTCGTTGGAAAGGTAAAATTATTCCAACTAAAACTGTTCATCATATTGGTATAAGTACTGATGATGGAGGACGTCTCTATTTAAACGGAAAATTATTAATTAATGATTGGAGAGACCATTCTGAAATCCCGCATAGTGTGGAAGTTGAATTAAAGCCGGGTAAAGAATATGATGTTGAATTTGACCAGTATGATAATGGTTTAGGTGCAGTTGCGAGGTTAACATGGGATCTTGGTCAAAAAGATTTTGATGAAGCTAAAAAGATTGCTGCAAAAAATGACGTTGTTATTCTTGTTGTCGGAACTTCCCCTGATATTTCCCGTGAAGAACTGGATCGTACCGAGATTGAATTACCGCAGGTTCAAAGAGATTTAATTAATGAAATCGCATCCGTTAATCCTAACATTATCCTTGTACTTGTAAATGGAGGACCAGTTTCTCTAGGTGGGGATGAAAAGAAAGTAAAGGGAATAGTTGAAGCATGGTATGATGGAGAATTTGGCGGTAACGCGATAGCTGATGTTTTGTTCGGTGATGTTAACCCGGGCGGTAAACTTCCCGAAACATTTTATGCATCTACAAAAGAGCTGCCTCCGATGTCTGATTATGATCTTATTAATCATCCCCGGACATATATGTATTTTAACAAACCCGTTTTATATCCGTTTGGTTATGGACTCTCATATACTCAGTTTGAGTACAGTAGTCTAAAACTAAATCCTGACCAAATTAAAAAAGACGGCAATGTTGAATTACAATTTTCAGTAAAAAACACCGGCAAGCTTAAAGGCGATGAAGTGGCTCAGGTTTACATTCATGAAGTTGATGCATCTATTAAAGTACCTATCAATCAATTAAAACGGTTTGAAAGAATGACACTTGCTCCCGGAGAAAGTAAAACCCTGGCATTCAAAATTCCAGCGTCCGAATTTTCTTTTTACAGTACTAAAACAAACGATTTCAAAATAGAACCGGGACAATGGGAAATTCAAATCGGCAGTTCATGCAAAGATATAAGATTGAAAAAAAATATTACAATACAATAGAAAATGAAGTTGAATATAAAATCAGAGGTAAACATCATTTTAAAGAAAAGTTAAACAATGACTTAATATAATGAAAAAATAAGGAGCAAGACTCCCTGTCTGCTCTTTGCATTAAAAAATTGAAGAGGGCATCAATAATGAAAAAGTTAATTACTATAAATATAATATTTTTTTTAGTTGTTATAGCTAATACATTCGGACAATATAATAACATATCAAAAAGGAACGAACAAATTACTATTTGTAATCCTATTAATCTTAATTATAGATTTTGTCTTGATAAACCGTCAAGACGCGAAGCTGCAGATCCGACAATGATATTATATAAAAACGAATATTATTTGTTTGCATCCAAATCAGGCGGATACTGGCATTCTACTGATTTAATTAACTGGGATTTAATTACAACCGAAGACCTTCCATTAGAGGATTATGCACCTACTGCTGTTGTATGGAATGATACAATATATTTCATGGCTTCATCGGATAAACCTGTGATTTATAAAACTGGCAATCCAAAATCAGGTAAATGGGAAATAGTTAATCCGGCATTTCCAATTGGAATGATCGATCCTTGTTTGTTTTTTGATGATGACGGTCATTTGTATTTCTACTATGGCTGTTCGAATATTAATCCTATTTATGCTGTCGAGTTAGATCCCGGAACTTTTAATCCAATCGGAAAACCAAAAGCACTTTTCAATAGTTACAAAGACAAGTACGGATGGGAGCGTAAAGGAGATTACAATGATTTGCCCGGCAGTCCATGGATAGAAGGCTCCTGGATGACTAAGCATGACGGTAAATACTATTTGCAGTATGCAGCACCGGGCACTGAATTTAAAAGTTACTGCGATGGTCTTTATGTCTCCGATAAACCGCTTGGAGATTATACACTTGCTCCAAACAATCCTTGTTCATCTAAGCCCGAAGGTTTTATTGCCGGTGCTGGACACAGCAGTACTTTTCAAGATATATACGGCAACTACTGGCATATTTCAACTATGACAATATCTCAAAAACATATATTCGAAAGACGGCTTGGACTATTCCCTATGTTTTTTGATAAGGACGGAGAGTTATATACGTACACCGGTTTTGGGGATTTCCCTTTTAAAATACCGAAGAAAAAAATTTCGAGTCCGGATGAACTATTACCTCATTGGATGATGCTTTCATACAACAAACCGGTTGAAGTTTCTTCTGAATTATCCGGTCATCCTAAACAATATGCTGCAGATGAAAATATCCGTAGTTATTGGAGCGCAAAAACAGGTGATAAAGGTGAATGGATATCAATTGATCTGCAGAAGGAATGCACGATAAATGCCGTTCAAATTAATTATGCAGAAAACGAAACACAAATATTTGGACGCAACCCGGAAATCTATTATCAATACCTTTTGGAATATTCTTCGGATAATAAAACCTGGCACACATTGGCTGATAAAAGAGAAAATAAATCCGATGTACCGCATGATTATGTTGAACTTCAGACACCTATAAAAGCGCAGTTTATTAGACTTACTAATTATCGCGTCCCTGGCGGCACTTTTGCAATTGCAGGTCTGCGAGTTTTTGGTAATGGAGGAGGAACTATTCCGTCAAAAATTAAGAAGTTGAATATTGTTCGCTCAGCAACAGACAGATGTATAGTAAATCTTAAATGGGATAAAAATTCAGATGCTGTAGGTTTTAACATTCGTTATGGAACTCAAAAAGATAAATTATATCACAACTATGAGGTATTGGGTGCCGATTCAGTTACGATAAGAAGTCTAAACAGTTTATCAAAGTACTATTTTACTATCGATGCTTTTAATGAAAACGGAATTAGTAAAGGAAGTAAAGTAATAGAAGTGGAATGAGAGAGGAATGGTTGCTTTTTTTATAATAAATTAGTCGATAAAATTATCAATAGTATCTCAGACAAAATGAGTTAAGAGGAATATACATATGTTCGGCAAATATGTAATACTTGTATTATCTTTTATAATATCGGCAGCATTCGCTCAGCAAGACGAGCGAGTGGATCTTGGAAAATTGCAGACCGGTGCAACGGTCTCGTTTGTACGCAACTCGGGAGGCAAGTGGGGTATTGAAATCTCGGGGGGCATGGCTCCGCACCTTTCTCAAAAGAAACCAGCTAGAGTTGAAATCTTTAGAACGGGAGAAAACATTCTTGAACTTAACGCGGGATACGATACTATCCAGAAATCGGATTCGGGAATCGATGCCCGTGCGGAAATAACATACGGGAAAAATGTTATTTTTCGTGTGCATGACATGTGGAGTGTTAGCGGAACAGTACTTTCAGTTCGTAGAAAAGCGGAAGTAGTTGGGAATGCTCCAGGTGGTTTCAATTCTTCCGTAGTGTTTGTGGTCGATCCGTTGATAAGTTGGAATGAGGTAAATTTCATAGCTCCGGGTGCCTTATACGGCGATCCAACCTACAACAGCGGACACTCACCTGGTGGCACACTAAATTACGCCGCACACCGGTTCATCATGCGCGAGGATATCCTTCCGGCACCTATGTTTGCACTCTCGTTAAGCAACGGTACTTCGGTTACAATGTTGGATCCATCCCCGAATGGTGAATCTACAGTTGAAGAGACAAAACTTACTAAAGATATAATGACCGATGCCAGATTTCAGTTTGGTGCGCTCGGCGTATGGCAGAACTACAATTACCCTATCGAGTTCGGCTTTACATTTCCTGGCACGGTAAGCATGTATGCTTTCGGTTCCAATGCATCATCGAAACCAAGATGGATTAGGCGGTTCCATCCGATTGCCCAGGGAGTTGCTCACAGTTATGAAATAAGTTTTCGATTCGGAGCTAATGAGTCGTTTCCTAATGTTATCCGCAAATCGTGGCGGTGGGCTTGGAACACATTAAAGCCCGCGGTTATCCCCATTGACATCGAGCAGATGCGACATATTCTTACGGACCAATTGGCATCTCAGGCTGCCACAATTGATGGGCGCACCGCTATTCCTTTTGCAGTCGCCACATTTGATACTAACCGTCCACAATGGAATTGGACAATGGCGGCGATGGGTTTTGTAAGCAAGAACATAGAATGTGCGGATCAGTTGTTGCGCGAAGGTGATCGTGATAGCACCGGGCGCGGAAAAAAAATGCGTAGCATTGGCTTATCTATTATTTCATCAATGATCAAGGCTCTTCATTCGATACCGCTTGAGGCGACCGGTTACGATCTTGCAACCGGAAAACCATGGACTGGCGAACGTCAGGAATGGCTTGCACCATGGTTACGCAATGCGACTGAAGGTATGCGTGTAATTATTCGAGCTTACAAGCGTGAACGAACCCATGGTCATTTGCATCCCGAATGGTTTCATTGGGTTAAATCCTATGTTGACTGGTTGATCCAGCAGCAAAGGAAGGATGGAGCTTTCCCCAGGCGGTGGAAATCGGGAAGTAATCAAGTTGCTGAACCGACGGGAACGACAAGCTACTGTCCAGTTCCGTTGCTTGTTCTAATGACTGAAGAGACGGGTGATCCTAAATTTAAGCAGGCGGCTATCCGTGCAGCCGATTACGTTTGGGAGCATTGGGGAAAACGGGGACTCTTCGTTGGCGGTGCAAGCGATAACCCGAATATCACCGATAAAGAAGCCGGTATGTTAAGTCTTGAAGCCTATTTAAGTCTATATGAATCAACGAAAGAGGAAAAGTGGCTGGATCACGCTAAGGCTGCAGCAGATTATACCGAAAGCTGGATCTGGATCTGGAACCTTCCGATGCCGGTTGATGCGGACAACACTCATCTCGATTGGAAGAAAGGTGTGCCAACTATCGGAGTTCAGGGAATAACTGCCCGTGTTGCAGGCGGTGTGGATGAGTACTTGGATTGGTCAACATCATCTTATGCAAAATTATATCTTTTAACGAAGGACAGGCATTACCTCGATGTTGCTCGACTCCTGCTGCACGATACAAAATCTATGGTTGCTTTGCCGGGACGTCTGTACGGTATGAAAGGAATTGGGTGGCAGCAGGAGCACTGGGGAATGGGGCCGAGTAGATATGGACGTGGTGTTGGGTCGCACCGTTTCTGGCTACCGTGGGTTACGGCAAATCACTTATACAGTATCACCGGTTTAGTAGAACTTGATCCCGCTCTGTTTAAGAAATTAACCATAGGAAATTAAAAGATGAATAGTAAAGGACATATTATGGTATTAACATTTTAGTGTAAGTTTACAGAAAATTTCTTGTTAGTTGGAAAACTGTCATTGATAAAAAAGAGATAAGATTAATGAAATATTTTCTTAATCAAAAGTCCCCCGGTGAACAAAAAGGCATTAGCAGACGACGTTTTGTGAAAATAGTGGGAATTTCTGCTTTGGGAGTATCTTCCTTAGGATATTTTAATTTCGATGCGAAAGGAGTTTCTATTATTATAGATCCCGCTGATCAAACAGCAGGTTCATCACCGTCACAGTGGGCTGTAAAGGAATTAGAAAGAACATTAACTACCGGTGGAATAAATGTTTATCGATGTGCTAAAATGTCCCAGGTAAGAAACGGAGATTTATGCATTGTTGCAGCAGGTTCAGGTTTTTCTTTGGCAAATCAATTACTTAAAGATTCGAAAATAAAAATTCCGTCTGCGCCAGAAGCACTCGGTTTAATACCGGTAAAATCAGGCGATAAAGAAATTTTGTTGGCTTGCGGATATGATGTACGGGGACTCGTTTATGCCCTGCTCGAGCTTGCAGACAGAGTTCAATATTCAAATGAACCTATCGACTCACTAAAAATTCAAAAACCTATTATTGAACAGCCTACTAATATCATCCGCAGCATCAATAGACTTTTTGTTAGTAATATTGAGGATAAACCCTGGTACTATGACCGCGAGATGTGGAAACGATATCTTACCATGTTGACCGCACAACGATTTAATCGATTTAGTTTGGGTTTGGGAATCGGTTACGACTTTCTCCAAAATGTAACCGATGCATATTTCCTTTTTGCTTATCCATTCTTTTTATCTGTTCCGGGATACAACGTGAGAGTACCTCAGCTGCCTGACTCAGAACGCGATAAAAATCTGGAAATGCTGAAGTTTATAAGCGACCAAACAATTGCACGGGGTGTTCAGTTTCAGTTGGGAATATGGATGCACGGATACAAATGGATTAATAGTCCTAATGCGAATTACACTATCGAAGGGCTAACACCCGAAACTCATGGACCTTATTGCCGGGATGCACTTCGACAACTTTTAAAAGCTTGTCCTGCCATCAGCGGAATAACGTTTCGCATACATGGAGAGAGCGGCGTAAAAGAAGGCAGTTATAATTTTTGGAAGACGGTATTTGATGGGATAGCTACTTGCGGTCGCGAGGTTGAAATAGATATGCATGCAAAGGGAATAAACCAGGAAATGATCGATACAGCAGTTGCTACCGGAATGCCGGTTAAGGTCTCACCCAAGTTTTGGGCAGAGCATCTAGGTTTGCCTTATCATCAAGCAGATATTCGAGCATTCGAAATTCCGAAACCAAATCAAGAGGCTGAAGGGCTATTAAACCTGAGTGCGGGATCCCGTAGTTTTACTCGTTATGGTTATGCTGACCTGCTTAAAGAAAACCGGAATTATGGTGTATTGCACAGAATCTGGCCGGGCACGCAGCGTCTTCTTCTTTGGGGCAATCCGGAAATGAGTGCTGCATACTCAAAGGCTTTCAGTTTTTGCGGCAGTGCCGGAGCCGAACTTATGGAACCGCTGTCGTTCAAAGGTCGTCGCGGGTCCGGAATTGCAGGGGGTCGCTGTGCTTATTTGGATAAATCATTAAAACCCAGATGGGATTGGGAAAAATATCTTTACAGTTACAGAGTGTTTGGCAGACTGGCTTACAATCCCAATACAGAACCGGATGTTTGGCGCCGGTATTTGATCAGACAGTTTGGTCAGGGAGCCGAGGAAATTGAATTGGCTCTGGCAAACGCATTCCCTATACTTCCGACTGTGCTGACCTCTCATGGAGTTTCAGCTGCAAACAATCTATATTGGCCTGAGATTTATACCAATCTATCCATAGCAGATCCGAATAATAAAAATCCTTTTTTTGATACACCGTCTCCTAAAGTGTTCGGCAATGTCAGCCCGATGGATCCTCAACTGTTTATGCGAATTAATGATTTTGCCGAAGAATTGTTAAAAGGCAAACGCAGCGGCAAATACTCGCCAATTGAATATGCACAATGGGTAGAAGACTTTGCCGATGCAACAAGCAAACATCTTGAAAATGCAAAAACAAAATCGAAAGGCAAGCAAAAACCTGAATTCCGCCGTATGGCTATTGATGTAGCTATAGCTGCCGGCTTAGGTCGTTTTTTCGGAGCCAAGTTCAGATCCGGCGTTTTATTCGGAATCTTCAAGCAAAGCGGCGACCGGACTGCGTTGGAATTATCTATAAAAACTTATCATAAGGCAAGGAACTACTGGATTGAGCTTGCCAATATTGCCAGGGATGTCTATAAGCACGATATTACTGTAGGTGAGACTGATGTAATACGAGGTCACTGGCTCGATCGGCTGCCTGCAATAGATGAGGATATCGATTTTATGAGAAAAATATTGGAACAAACTCCGTCAAGTAACGCTACTCAACAGAACAATGTGAAATTGGCTATTCAGGAAGCAATGGGGCGACCTAAACGTGATTCTGCAATTTGTCATCATAAACAACCCGAACATTTTAAAGCAGGAGAACCTTTGGATCTTGAACTGTTTGTTGAGAAGTCAGTCGAGTCGGTACTCTTATATTATCGTCATGTAAATCAGGCTGAACGGTTTAATACTGTGGAAATGCAACAAAGCGGTAAATCATTCCGCGCTGCCATACCGGGAGATTATACCAATTCGTTGTATCCTCTTCAATATTATTTTGAACTGAAGGATGCAAAGGATGCACTCGAAAAAGCATGGTTATATCCGGGCTTCTCAGCAAGTTTAACGAATCAGCCCTACTATGTCGTAAGGCAGTCATAATATGTACATGTTAGATGTCACCAAAATATTTTTCGACGGAAATTTTAGTGATAACGAATGGGAAAAATAAATTTGCCTTTGCTTAATTAAGTATGGTATCTATGGAATCTATCAGCGAGTTAGTCCGAAACATCTTAAATTTGAATTTCGATATAATATTAAGCATATTCATAATGTGAAAAGATTATTCTTTATGTCAAGTTATTATAATGTTGGTTGAAAAATCAGTATAAAAAAATGAACTTTTATAATTTTGGTTGTTTATACAAATGGACAAGGTAAAAATAACCATAGAAGAGATTGCAAAAAGAGCAGGAGTTTCAAAAGGAACAGTCTCTGCGGTTTTAAATGAAAAAAATAAAGTAAAGCCATCTACTAAAGAAAACATTTTGCAAGTAATGAAAGCTCTAAATTACCGTCCAAAAGGGGTGGCTAGAAATCTGAAAAACGGTAAAGCTGAGAAAAGTATCGGTATTATAGTTAAAGAACTGAGTTATCCTTTTTTTACGGCTATTGCAGAGGGCGCAAAAGAATATGCCAGCTCAAGAGGTTATTCCCTAATAATTGCAAGTTCTGACTATGATCTTGAAAGTGAAAAAAAATTTACAAACTTATTTTCAGCAAAGGATATAAGAGGTGCAATAATAGCACCGATAATGGAAGGGAATTCAGAAATTGAACATCTTTTAAAATTGAAGATGTTGAATTATCCATTCGTTTTATTAGCAGATGTTAAAGGCATAACGGCAAATGTTGTAGAGATAGACAATAAAAGGGCAATCAAAAAAGCAGTGGAATATTTAATAAATAACGGTCATAAAAAAATTATCCATTTTGCGGGTCCTCCAGAATCGGCTCACACCAAAGAGCGGATTGATGGATTCCGTAATGCGTTTAGTAGAAGCACTGTGGTTTTTCATAAAGAAATGATTATTCCTATTGGATCTCATAATGAAGTGAGTTATGAAAAGACTATAAAATATTTTAGAAGCAAGAAACGAAAGGATTATCCGACCGCTATTGTATGCTTTAATGATTTACAAGCACTGGCTGTTATGACTGCTCTAAGAAACCTGAACATAAAAGTTCCTAAAGATATTTCCATTATTGGGAATGATGATATTCATTATGCTGGAATATATTCTATACCTCTTACAACGATTAAATCTCCCAAAAGAGAAATTGGTCAAAAAGCTGCCGAAATATTAATAAGAAATATTGAGTCGCCAAATTTAATTCCAATCGAAAGGATTGTTCTAGATACTGAATTAATAATAAGAAAATCGACAAGAAGGTTGAATATAAAATAATTTTTCACTCACTTTTCTATAAATTTAACTTATCCAAATCCTCCCTTATTATCAGTTTAATTGAGAAAAAGAAGAAATTTCTCTTTGTAATTAATTGATTTCGTAAATAATGTTGAATAAAGCCCTAAAATTAATAATGTAATTTATCATTCGTACTCAATTCTGAAGCACATTAACTGATTGAAATTGCTGACATAAAGTTGTAAGTTTAACACCATTTAAAGTTAATAACAAACCTAAAAAACAAAGGAGAGAAAATGAAAATATGTATTACTGTCCTTTTGTTTTTAGTGCTTAGCATAACCAGCAACGCGCAAAATCTGGACGGAAGCTGGAAAGGCGAAATGAACGGACCGAACGGGGAAATGGAATTAATTTTCTCTTTTAAAGTTAACGCCGATTCTTTGAGCGGAAATGTAAAATCAAATATGGGAACTTTACCGCTGGAGAACGGAAAAGTAAACGGGAACAAATTTTCATTCGACGTCGATGTTAATGGACAGGTAATAAGTCACACCGGAGTTCTGGATAGTGATATAGTAAAACTGAGTGTACCCTGGATGGAACAACCAATAGTATTAAACAAGATCAATGAAGAATCCAAAATTGACGGTAAATGGATCGGTATGGTTAGCGGTTTGCAGGGGGATCTGGAATTAACGTTTACTTTTAAAGTGAACGGAGATACATTAACAGGTACGGATTCCTCCTCTATAGGCGTAATTGATTTAACTAACGGGATCGTTAATGGAAATGATTTTTCATTTGATGTGGATCTTAATGGAATGAAAATAAGTCACAATTGTAAATATGTTGCCAACGATACTATTGATGTAATTGCGGATGTAATGGATCAGAAAATTAATATGAAATTAACAAGAGCAAATACAAAAGTTTTCACACAAGATAAGAATTTTTATATTTTCCTATGTTTCGGACAGTCAAATATGGAAGGCTTTCCGGGAATTGAAGAGCAGGACAAGACAAATGTGGATGATCGCTTCCAGGTCCTGGCAACAGTTGATTTTCCAAAACTAAACCGGGAAAAATGGCATTGGTATACTGCCGTTCCTCCATTGTGCCGTCCCTCTACCGGGCTTTGTCCCGCCGATTATTTTGGCAGGACCATGGTTGCCAACCTGCCCAAGAACATTAGAGTGGGGGTCGTGGTTGTTGCGGTGGCCGGGTGCAAAATTGAACTGTTCGATAAAGATAATTACCAGGCGTATGATTCAACAGCTCCATCGTGGATGAAAAATATCATCAAACAGTACGATGGAGACCCTTATCAGTATCTTGTTGACATTGCAAAACTGGCACAGAAAAATGGCGTTATCAAAGGTATTCTACTGCATCAAGGAGAGTCAAACACGGATGATAAAGATTGGCCAAACAAAGTTAAAGTCATTTACGATAATTTGATCAAAGACTTGAATCTCGATGCTGAAAAAGTGCCTCTGCTCGCAGGCGAAGTTGTGAATGCTGATCAGAATGGCGCTTGTGCGAGTATGAATAAAATCATCGACGAGCTGCCGAAGACAATTCCCAACTCGTACGTCATTTCTTCGGCCGGCTGCCAAGCCAGACCGCCTGACCATCTGCATTTCACTGCGGCTGGCTACAGAAAACTTGGGACGCGATATGCTGAAAAAATGCTTTCTTTATTGGGTTATAAGGTTACCAAAACCGAATTACAGCAAACCCCGGCAGAAAATAAATAGATTAATATGGAATTAAAAAATAAATTAAAATTATTTACTAAAATGGAGTCATCATGAAAAAACTATTCTTTACTATACTAATAGTTTTTCCTTTTGCATTATTTGCCCAGGCTGCAAAAATCAAAATTGATGTTACCAGAACCATCGGAGAGATTGATCCTAAAATCTATGGTGTATTCATGGAACCCATTCACTTTAGCGGAAGGAGAATGGGTTTACCAGATACAGTAAGCTTTAATACAATGTATGGAAATTTATACGATCCATCCTCGCCCCTTGCAGACAAAAACGGATTCAGGAAAGATTATATTGAAGCGATGAAAGAACTTAAAGTAACCAACATGCGCTGGCCGGGAGGAAATTATGTTATGGGTTATAATTGGCAGGACGGTATTGGCCCTAAAGATCAACGCCCTGTTCGTATAAACCTTGCATGGGGAGGACTTGATAATAATCATGTAGGTACTGATGAGTGGGTTGAGTTAAATAAAGCAATAGGGAGTGAAGATGTTGTTTGTGTAAATCTTGGTCTCGGCACAATCAACGATGCACTTTACTGGGTTGAATACTGCAATTATAAGAAAGGGACATACTATTCCGATTTACGTGCTAAGTATGGACATGAAAAACCGTATGATATAAAAATATGGGATCTCGGCAATGAAGTTGACGGTGCACCATGGGAACTGGGTCATAAAGACGCCGAAGATTATGTTAAGATTGCAAGGGAAGCCGCTAAGGCTATGAGAGCTGTAGACAACACCATTAAATTTGTAGCTTCCGGATCATCATATTATGAAAGCACTGGCAAGTGGATTGAATGGAACCGGAAAGTGCTTACAGGTCTTGGAGATATGATCGATTATATTTCCATTCACCGCTACTGGGAAAATTCACCCGATTATTATTCTTTCATGGGACAGAGTGCTATGGATTTTGAAGAAAAGATTAGAGTAACTGCTGATGAAATTGATGCTGTAAGAGCGATGAAAGACTTTAAGAATCCAATCTATATTTCAGTTGATGAGTGGGGTTCTTTCGGAAGAAATTTTCGTTCCGTACTGCCGATAGCACAATGCTTCAATTCTTTTATACGTCATGCAGATATAGTTAAGATGTCTAATTTTACCATGATGACATCTCTATTAAGCACTGACAGAGAAAAAGGAAGTTTCAAGACACCGTTATTTTATACATTCAAATTATTTTCAAAAAATTGCCGCGGTAATTCCGTTGATACATATGTGCAATGCGATACCTTTAATACAAATAAGTTTAAGGGCATACCCTACCTTGATGTTATATCAGTTTATTCAAAAGAGAATAATTCGGTTATAATAAATGTTGTTAACCGTCATGAAGAGAAATCAATAAGCACCGATATAATAAACAGCTCAGGCAATTTTGCAGGAAAAGCATTTATAAGTGAAATTAATTCTTCCGATTTAAATGCTCCCTTTACTTATGATGAACGTAATAAATATATCCCTGTGACAAAAGAGATTTCATTAAAGGGAAATAAGTTTACCTATTCTTTCCCTGCTCATTCTTTTACTCAAATAATGATTAAAGTTGAACTATGATATTAAAACAAAAATAATTACTTACTCATGTTAGGCAATCCCTTGGAATGTTGGAGAAATGGAAAAACGTAGATCGATTAGTTTTTCATTATCCCAACATTCCATTATTACAAAGGTTATGAAGCGTAGGACGAATGGTTTATGTTGATCCTGTATTATTTATATTAGAAAGGGGAATCGAAAAATGAAAGTTTGGTTTACAATAAAAAATGAATAAAAAAGAGCATTGTAAAAAATTCGATAAATAATAATAATCAAATAGGATATTTATTTAAGTAGCTAAATATGAAAAGGATTGTTCTGCTTGTTGAGACATCACGTGCATTTGGAAGAGGATTGATTATAGGTATTGCCCGTTATTCAAAGCTTAATGGCCCCTGGTCTTTTTATAAAGAACCAATCGATCTAAAATCTTCCATTCCTCATCTAACAAGTTGGAAACCTGATGGAATTATAATGCGCGATTCTTTAATCACAAGGGAACTTCTGAACTTAAAAATTCCAACTATACTTGCAGTACATGATTCATCATATCCAAAAGATCTGCCTGTAATAAAAACCGATTCACAGGCAATTGCAAGACTTGCCAGCAGGCATCTTATTGAAAAGGGATTGAAGAATCTTGCATTCTTCGGTTTCGAAAATTATGACTGGGTGAAAGAACGAAAATTTTATTTTAGCAGTTTTAATAGTGAGGCAGGTTACAATACTTATATTTATTTTGCTCGAAAAAGAAGAAAAAAAAATGAATGGGAATACGAACAGCAAGAGGTAAGCGATTGGATTAATTCTTTACCGAAACCTATCGGTATATTTGCCTGTAATGATGACCATGGGCAGCATATTCTGGAAGTATGCAAATTGATTAATTTAAACGTACCGGAAGATGCAGCGGTGATAGGTGTTGATAATGATCCTATGATTTGCGATATAAGCGATCCTCCTCTTACAAGTATAGCTTTGGACGTTGAATCCGCTGGTTACGAAGCTGCAAAATTGATAGACAACATGATAGATGAAAAAAAGATCTCCGGAAAGCATATTATCGTTTCTCCAATTCATATTGTTCAAAGGCAATCTACAGACATTCTTGCAGTAAATGATATCGATGTTTCTAAGGCGATTCAATTTATTAAGAAAAATGCAAAAAATAAAATTCTAGTTGAAGACGTAGTAAAAACAACCAGCATAAGTAGACGCACGCTTGAGAGAAGATTTAAAATGACAATTCACAGGTCAATCTATGATGAAATCCAAAATGTGCGTGTTGAATTGATTGCAAAACTTCTTATTGAAACTGATTTATCTATTTCTCAAATAACTGAACTTTTTGATTTTACAGATACGGAACATATTTCCCGATATTTTAAAAGGGAAAAAGGAGTTGGATTACGTGAGTTTCGTAAACTTCATAGACCCCGATATTTTGACTAACGCGATCTGGTTAGCTTATGGTTGGAAGTGGCTATTATATTGTAGCTTTTTTTGATTTTGTAGAAAGTATATTATGGAGAGTTAGCAAGTTACATTCCTACTCTTAGGATATATGCTAAAACAGAAAAATAACTTTAAATATTAAAACAGAGGGGAATTATATGAAGGAGATATCTTCAATTTTAGGGGGACTTTATTATTACAAGTAATTCCTTAGTTCATTATTGTTTTATAAATACAGCATTCATGAATGTATCATAAATTCAGTTATACAATTAAAGAATGATACTTTAATTTAATAATGAATAGAGGTTAAAAAAAATAATGAAAATTACTGTTATAAATTCTGCTTATACTAAAATAATTTTTTTAGTAATGTTTTTTATACTTAACACACTTTTAGTTAATAGTTCATATGCACAAACAAAACCAGATCCGAATTTTTAGATTTTCCTGTGCTTTGGACAATCAAATATGGAAGGACAGGGAACAATTGAAGAACAAGACAAAACAGTAGATAGTCGCTTCCAGGTTATGGAGGCTGTTGATTGTTCAAATCTTGGGAGAACAAAAGGTTCCTGGTACACCGCAACTCCACCTTTATGTCGATGCTGGTCAGGTCTTTCGCCTGCCGATTATTTTGGCAGAACGATGGTTGCGAACCTTCCGGATAGCATCAGAGTAGGTGTTATCAATGTCTCTGTAGCCGGCTGCAAAATTGAACTGTTCGACAAAGATCATTATCAGGATTATATTTCAACAGTTACAGAAGATTGGTTGCTTAATATAATTAATGCCTATAATGGAAATCCCTATGGGTATCTCGTCGATCTCGCAAAATTGGTTCAGCAGGATGGTGTAATTAAAGGTATTCTGTTACACCAGGGAGAATCAAACACAGGTGATAGTCAATGGCCTTCAAAAGTAAAGAAAATATATGATGACCTGATAAATGACCTGTCACTTGATCCCGACTCAGTACCTCTGCTTGCAGGAGAAGTTGTAAATGCTGATCAGGGAGGTATTTGTGCAAGTATGAATTCAATAATTGCAGAGCTACCCCAAACTATTCCTAATTCATACGTCATTTCTTCGAGTGGCTGCACGGATGGGCCGGATAATCTGCATTTCAATTCGGCAGGTTACAGAGAAATTGGAAGGCGATATGCAGTGAAAATGCTCTCGTTATTGGGTTATGGGGTGTCAGAAGGAACATCCGAAAAATGGGTTGGAACCTGGAGCACAGCACCACAACTGGTTGAACCTGGTAATAATCCACCCTCCCCCGGTTTGAGCCATAACACTCTCAGGCAAATAGTTCATGTTTCAATTGGCGGGGATAGTTTGCGTGTGCGATTTTCCAATGAATTCAGTACAAACCCTGTTACATTAAATGAAGTTCATATTGCTGTTTCTAAAGGAGGCAGCACTATTGATATTGACACTGATAAGATTTTAAATTTTAATGGAAACCCGGATGTTACAATGGCACCTGGCACAGCAGTTATATCAGATCCACTACAATTTTCGTTAGAACCATTATCTAATATTGTAATCACTATTTATTTTGGTGAGACATCATCTGATGTAACGGGTCATCCTGGCTCGAGAACTACTTCATACATTCTTACAGGAAATGAAGTTTTAAAAGAGGATTTTTCCGGTGCAGTTCAGACAGATCATTGGTATGTTATTAACACTATTAATGTAAAAGCACCGGACTCTGCATATGCTGTTGCTATACTTGGAAATTCAATTACTGATGGACGTGGTTCCGGCACAAACAAACAAAACCGCTGGCCGGATGAACTTTCCCGGCGTCTTCAGGAGAATCCTGAAACACAGCAAGTAGCTGTTTTAAATGAAGGAATTGGAGGCAATGCTGTGCTTCGTGGTGGTTTAGGTCCTACCGCATTAAGTCGATTTCAACGCGATGTGATAGAGCAGAATGGAGTAAAATGGTTAATCATTCTTGAGGGAATAAATGATATTGGCGGCGCGTTTGGAACAGGAGTAGCACAAGAATTAATTGATGCTTATGGGCAGATGATAGACATTGCTCATACCAATGGTATCTTTGTATATGGAGCAACACTGCTTCCTTTTGGCGGTTCATCCTACTATTCAACGAATCATGAAACAGCAAGAGAAACAGTCAATGAATGGATTCGGAACAGCGGTCGTTTTGATGCGGTTATTGATTTAGATAAAGCTCTGCGTGATCCATCAGATACTTTAAAACTTCTACCTATTGCTGATGATGGGGATCATCTGCATCCCAGTGAAACCGGTCATAGAATGATGGCAGAGGCTGTTGATCTTAATTTATTTATAGGCGGTGATTCATTGGTTATTCCTACCATTGATTACCAGTCAATTTATTTTGAACCCGAATGTGCAGTAGTGGGTGATAAATGGGAAATATTAACTGATGCACAGGCTTCTAGTGGAAAATATGTAACTGTTAAATCCGGTACACAAAGTCTTTCCGCAGCACCTACTGATAGTGCAAGTGCCATTTATATTCCTTTTTCAATTGACACTGCCGGAAACTTTAACCTATTTGTACGGGTAAATTGTCCGACCTATGATGATGATTCATTCTGGACCAAAATGGATAATGAAGAGTTTGTTATGTATAATGGATTGGTTACAAGTGGTTGGCAATGGGTAAAATTAAACAGTTTTGATTTGACAGTAGGAGAACACAAACTTACGATTACTTATCGTGAGGATGGAGCCAAACTTGATAAAATATGTATTTCAAATAATGCCACCCTTCCAACAGGAATGGGTGAAGATGCAGAAAACTTATGTGATTCTACAACAACTGGCGTAAGAAATTTAATGAAAATACCTGATGGTTATACATTAAGACAAAATTATCCAAATCCGTTTAATCCATCTACAAAAATTTCATACAGTTTACCGGAAAGAAATTTTGTAACCTTAAAAGTTTATGATGTTTTAGGAAATGAGGTTGCAACTCTGGTAAATGAAGAAAAACCTGCTGGAAATTATGAGATTATTTTTTCCGCCAAAGGCGGATCCGCCTCCGGCAGAAATGCTTATAATTTATCAAGCGGGATTTATTTTTATAAATTAACGGCAGGAAATTCTTCTGAAGTTAAAAAGATGATTTTGTTGAAATAGAGAAAGAACTGGACTAGTTAGTAGAATAAACTATTTTAGAATTAATTAAATATTAAGGTAATGAAAAAAATAAAATTTCTTGAGTCCCGATTTTTTCGCATAGGCGTCAACCTAATTCTTGAATTAATTGGTTATAATTTAATCTATCACTTCTTCGTTCATAAACACAATAATAGAGTATTTGTTTATTGAGT
>Ga0315554_1000829_pt1 | contig 18297 bp, 10 predicted proteins | sample SalMarSW160370MG_FD_202114 | JGI IMG/M metagenome (GOLD analysis project Ga0315554, IMG submission 202114) | Salt marsh sediment microbial communities from the Plum Island Ecosystem LTER, Massachusetts, United States - Salt Marsh Sediment SW1603-70 ... | reverse complement strand
TACCCGAACGACACGACGCATCGTTTTCCCTCCGGGCAATTGGGCGCTGCTTTTGAAAGTCAACTCGTATTGCGCGCCGTTTCCTGAGCCGCTCTTTCGTTTCACACTTGGTCGCACGCCCTCCATTTCCGGAAATTTACGAATGACTTGATTGGTCAGCTTCGATATTGTCGATTTATCCATCTTGAACCCTCATCCGATCGATGCTCTGCGGCGTAAAAAGGCCGGGAGATCGAGGTTGTCTTGGACGAGGACACTTTGCTCTGCGGGAATGTCTTCCATGGCAAACGATTGTTCCGTTCCCAGGACGCGTACAGGACGGCCGCCGATGCCGGTAACGATGAGGATTACCTGCGCGCGCCCGGTCATCATATCGTCGGTCGATGCGCCGAGTATCAGATCGCAGTCCGGAGGCAGCATCTGGCGTAAGTCCTCGACCGCATCACCAACTTCGTGGAGAGTCAAATCCGATCCGCCGGTGTAATGGACCAAAACGCCAGAGGCCTGGGAGATGCTGTCGATTTCCAACAGCGGATGGTTCATCGCTTGATGCGTGGCGTCCTTGGCCTTGTTCGATCCTTCACTCAAGCCGATGGCCATCAGCGCGCCGCCACCGTTGAGGATTAACTGCCGCACGTGAGCGAAGTCGACGTTCATCAATCCCGGACGCATGATCAATTCAGCGATTCCTTGAACGCCTTGCCGCAAGACATCGTCGGCCAAACGGAACGCCACTTCCAGGCTGAGATCCTTCGGCGCAATTTGAAGCAGGCGGTCATTGGGTACGGTAATCAATGTGTGTGAATGGGGCTGCAGATTTCGAACCCCTTCGAGTGCGTTTTGAGCACGCCGTTTCATCTCGAACGCAAACGGCAGGGTCACGACCGAGACGACGACCGCTCCGCTTTCTTTGGCGATTTCCGCTGCAACGGGAGCCGCGCCTGTGCCCGTGCCGCCTCCCATACCGGCGGTGATGAACACCATGTCGGCGTCCTTGAGCACCTTGGCGATTTCCTGGCTGCTTTCCATCGCGGCAGAAGCTCCGATGCGTGGATCGCCGCCGGCGCCCAGGCCACGTGTGATGCGCGGTCCCAGCTGGATGCGATTGGGAGCGAGGCTGGAACTGAGTGCCTGACGATCGGTGTTCGCGGCGATGAAGTCGACGTCCGCTAAACCCAATTGGATCATCCGATCGACCGCATTTGAGCCGCCGCCACCCAGGCCAAAGACTTTGATGCTTACACGTCCGATGTTGTCCAGCATTTCAGACATCATGAACCTCCGAGAGGTGAATATTTTATGGATGGGCGAGGGGGGATCGATTGCCCGGGAGCACCGGCGAGCGTCTCTGGCCTCGTGGTGATCCGGTCGACCACACACCCGGCGTCGGTCAATTCCCGTTCAAGTGTACGGGGAAACTTGCTTTCCCCACCGACGAGGGTGACTTTTCCCGCCATTCTGGCTTCGTTTTCGGAGAATCCAAGCACGGGCTTGTGCTGTTGGATAAAACCGGTTAATTCTGTGAGAGCAGATTTCAATTCCACGTCATTGGGCAGCAGGACGTAGTGGTCCAACGATTTCGGAGTGACGCTCGCTGGTTTTTTCTCCCGGGAGGACAAGACTTTCTGTATCGCTTCTACGATAGGTTTTGGCTGCGCTTCTTTGGTGAACCACCCGGCATTGCTGCCTGGTTGCTCTGAATCCGCAGCGAGGCAGTAAAAGGCAAAATTGAGTACGTACTCAGGAATGTCCGCTCCGCTCAAGGCGCGCAAGATGCTCACGTTCTGTTCGATCTGGGCCGTGTTGTGGTCTGTCTCTTTCGCGAGGTCGGGAACAGCGCCTCCGGCGATGACGAGCATCGACGGAACCCGGCCGATAGTCTGAACGGCTAAATCCGCGTACCATTCGAATGCGCGGAAGCCGATCTGATCCTGGCAATTGGGAGGGGTGTGATACGGACGCGCTTCGGGCCACCGAGAAGGTCCTCCCGCGCCCCAACCGAGCGGTTTGTCGTACGTCCAGGTGTAAACACCCAGATGCAGGCTCTCGAGCAAGTTTGATTTTCCGCGCCGGGCAAACGATTCGAAGGCGCTTCGAAGGAAGGCCGTGTCCCAGTAATCCCCGCCGGGTTCGAGCGGCGCGAATACCGGTTTCAGTCCCAGTGATTGCTGATATTCCAACAGCGGGATTGTCCGGTCGAGGAAGCGTTCGACGATCCCTCGCCGATTCCATTCCGCGGTGTTCCAACACCCGCGCAAGTTGGGGCGATCGTATACGACGACGTAGCGGGCTCCCCAGCGGGCGTAGCTTCGCAGTAATGGATGTAATGCATGGGGATTCGCTTCTCCCAATTTACCGCGTATCAGGATCACTGGTTCGATGCCCGCATCGATAATGCCGCCTAGAAAATGTTCGGGGACTGTGCGTTCGCTGGAGGCGTACAACGTCAACCAGCGCGTATTGAGCGATATAAGCATCGGCAACCAGATGCGCAGGTCGTCTTGTGTATAGTGCCGATCATCGTTGCGGTACACATAACCAAGACGCGGGATGGCAGGGGTCATCGTGTTTGTGTTCCTCCGTGGTTGTGTAGCATGCAAGTTTTGTGCCTGGATGGTTTCATCGAGAAACCGAAAACTTGAGCACCTGACCGCTGGAATCCAGCGTGAGGCGGGCGAAATGCGCGTGCCGCCGGGAACCGTCCACGACGTGCTTGGCGAACGTATACACGTGCGTCGACTGTTCACCCGCAACGAGTCGTTTGATCCCGAGCTGATTCGAGGGGCATTGATGTTGAGTGCTCTCACATCCGTACATGGGTTGTGGATGGATGCGGCAGTGCGCATCCACCATTCCCGGCAGATATTTGGCAACGATGCTTTTCACGCGCTCGATTTCCGCAGGATCATCGACGTCGGCGAGATCTTCGACGCCAAGTGCACACACGGTCTTCATCTCCTTCGGCCGGGATTTCCTGCGCACGACCAATTTTTGTCCGGGGCGTGCAAGCTGGATGGCCGGGTTATAGAGTGGATCGCCGAATAGGACGAAGGAGATCAGCGTCTTTTGATCTTCGCCATCGAGATATCCCTGGCGCCGATGCATGTCGGCAGCCAGCAGGAGTTTCGCCCTTCGCAGCGCCTCGCCCGCAGGGATCCTCTGGTTGACCTGGTTCCAGAAGAGATGCCCCAGGAGATCGGCTGCGATCAGCGGCGTAGTGACGGATCCGTAGGAGACTTTTGTCGAGCCGACGAACGCCCGCGTTCCCGAATCGAGGAATTTCAGACACAGCGCCGAATCGATGGACTTGCCTTCGATATTCGCCCCGTAACAAGCCTCGGAATAGATGACTTTGGGCGCACGGCCGCTGTTGACGACGTCTTGAGGACGGAAAGCGATGGGGAAGTCCGGACCCGATCCGCTGTCCATCATGGGGTCGCGTTGGCCGAACCATTCCGGTGCGTCTTCCAGCCCGTGGAGGTTAAAGTAGGAAAAGTGGAAGGGGTGCGTCACGATCGGTGCAATCTGGGCCGCTTGCGCCGGAGGGGAAGTCAGCAGTGATCTGGGTTCGCCAATCGACTTATACACCGCCAGGGAGGCTTTACGCCAGATGCTGGCGGTATACCCCAAAGAACGCGGCTTTCGCCGTAGAAAACGCTCCAGGCGCAGGTAGAGCCAAATTCGGATGCGCGTCATTAATCCGACGCTCTGGATTGCGATGCGGTGATCGGCGATCATCTTCTCCAGCTGGTGGATGAGCAAATCGGCCGAATCACCCGAAGGTAAGCGGCCAACCGCCCACTGCGGCGCGAAGTAATTTTCGTCCGTCGTTGCGTAGGGGTTGTCGGAAAATACGTAGTCGTCGTCATCGTCAACGGGGTTGGGCAGTCGATGGAAGGGCAGGATGCGTTCGCCGCCGACGAGGAGCAGCGCGCCGATCATTTCTCCACGCTGTTTCAACGCTTGATCGAGATCGGCAAGGCGCAGCTTGATTTGCCAGGCGTTCGCCGGATCTGCAGGCTGCATTCTGAAGTTTCCAAACGAAGACGGATCATCGATGTAAACATGATAGGCTGTCCACCCGGGTCTCTTGCGGATGGTTTCGGATAGAGTTCCGATTACCGAATCGATCTGTTCGAATTTCTCTTCACCGAAAACTTGGATCAACCGCGTTCGGCTCGACAGGATGATGTATGCAGGGAACCGGCGATCCTCATCCGCTGCCTGGCGCCGGGCGTTGAGGCGCTCCGCGATGCGGGAGAAATCCGCTTCGACCTCGGGGAATGAACTTCCGTCCGTTAGATCCTCTGCAAGCAGGCTGTCGCCGCTGTTCGGCCCTTGAAAGCCTTCTCCGGGCAGGGGTTCGATGGGACGGTCCTCGACCGCATCGGAGGAAGCCTCTGTGGTTGTCCCGGCCTCGAAGCTTTCCTGAACACTTACCGTCTCCATTGACAAGGAAATCTCCGGGGACGCAGACGGATCGGAGGCGAGCGATTGCGCAGAGGCAGCTCCCGCCAATTTGTTGGTGCCAAGAACCGCGCTCACTTCTGCGGGAACCGGGCTGGCGAGTTGAACCGTCATTCTATCCGGCCACAACGTCCGATAGGGATGCGTCTCGCCCAGGATTTTCGTTGTGACAATTCCCAGCGGGTCATCCACGGCTGCCTGATGGAGATACGCCACGCCGCGGCTAACGTCGCCACGCGCGAGCATCTCCTTCGCAAGATAGATACGGAAGGCGATGCACTGCGGCCAGCGGTCGTGACCCATTCGGGCAAGTGCGAGCGCGATTTGCTCTGCTCCGGCATTCTGATGGGCTTGAATGGCAACCAACACCGGAAGCGGCGTATCAGGATCAGCGGCGAGCGCTTCCTGGGATTTACCGATTGCCAACTCGGTATCGCCTCCCTGAATGGCCTCGAGGCACTGCTTCAATTGAACAGCCCAGGACGGACTGTGTCCGAGATCGAGTGTCTTTCCCTGCAGCAAATCCGCACACGACTGACTCACGCCGGAAGCCAAAGGATTGCCGGTCTCTTTTTGTGCAACGGCGAGCATCTGAAATGCGGCGGAGTTCTCTGGATCGGACAATGTCAACCCAGACAGGCGTTCAATCGCTTGTGTATACCGTGTCTGGTCGATCTCGATTCGGGCCAGCTTGAGTTGAACTTCCATATCCCCCGCCCAAGTTTCGAGCCAATCCAACGCAATGGAACGTGCGAAATCCAATCTCCCTGCGATCCGTGCCGATTCGATTAGTCGTATGAGTTCGAGGCGATCGATCATCGTTTCACCGTCCATCTATATGCCACCGTGCACCAATTCAAGGGCCCGAACAGCGGCCAACTGTTGGATAATTTCCGAATCCTTCGGATTGAGCTCGATGGCGCGTTCGAGCAGGCGCGCGGCTTGGGGATACGCCTTTTGCTGTTTCAGTATCAATCCGGCGCGATAGTGGGATAAATCATCCCGCGGATCGAGTTCAAGGGCACGCCGGTAGGCATCGAGTGCCTGGGCGATTTCCCGGCGCTGTTCGTACACCTGGCCCAGCTCGCGCGAGATCGAGGCTTGCGCCGGTGCAGTGGTTTGTGCCTGTCGTAATTCGTCCAAGGCGCGATCCAGCTGCCCGGCCAAACGACACAAGCGGCCGACCTGGTAACGATATTCCGCATCCCGGGGGGAGAGCAGGGTAGCCTGCGTCGCAGCCCCGATGGCATTCTCGAGATCTCCGGCGTTTTCGTAGGCTTTAGCCAACGTCGAAAATAAATTTTCATTCCGCGGATGCGCTTCGAGCAGGGTGTGAAGTTCTGCAATCGCGTGCTGCGGCCGTCCAATTTGAAGCAAGAGATTACAACGGCCAACGCGGATATCAAGTTGACCATCCGAGCTTTTTATCGCCTGGTCATATGCTCTGAGAGCTTTATCGTATTTTCCCTGGGTCGCGAGGATTTCACCCATCCCTACCAGAACGTCCAGATTTTTCGGCGCCATACGGGCCGCAGCATCGATGTGGGACATGGCTTGATCCGCCTTTCCCTGCGACATCGCAGCACGTGCGGCCCCAATCAAGCATGCGGGATCGGAAGGGTACAGCGCGGAGGCACGTTCGAACCAGGCCTGGGCAATTTCCGCTTTTCCGTTGGCCATGGCGACTTCGGCGGCTTCTTTCCAAGCTGATTTTCGTTCCGGCGCTTTCTCGATCAGCTGCTCGTAATGGACCAGGGCTTCGCTGAGCTGCCCCGAGTTTCTAAGTGCATGGGCCAGCGCATGTAAGTTTTCCGGATCTCCGGGATCGAGTTCGGCGGCCTGCTGCAGATGCGCAACAGCGGCGTCGAAGCGTTTCTGATCTTGATACCTCGATGCGGCGATCGTGTGCCACGTGACTTCGTTCGGCCATGCCGACAAGGCGAGGTTCAGACTCGAGAGCGAATCTTCGACTTCGCCAGCCTGCCAGAGTGTGTCGCTGGCGAGGAAACTGACCAGAGGTTGGACGACCATGTTACGCGAGGCGATGTTGTAGGCTTGGATGGCCTGTGTGGTATCACCCAGGCTTGTGTGGCACAGTCCAAGCAGGATCGCTCCCCAGGAGTCAGGATCGATGTAGTCCGGGTTGGACTCAATGACCTCGATCGCTTTTTCCGGGTTTCCCGTTTTGAGCAGGAAGATCGCCAATGCGTGAACCACAGGGCTCCAACCGAGCCTGGTCTCCACATCCAATTCGGAGTCGACATCCTCTAGCGAGATCGAGTCGAAGGTGAGCGCTGACCAGCGTTTGAGTCGATCGACGGTATGCTTCGCGGCACCGGCTCGATAACTTCTTTCGATGAGCGAATTGATCTCGCCTTCGGCTGTCGGCGATGCCCATTCCGGCTTCGGAGCATGGGCTTGAGCAGCTCCCAGAGTTGCGTATAGCCAATATGTGTTAGCGAGTCGCAAACGCAGCTTGGCATACGCCAGAAGAGATTCCAAGGTTTCATCTTTGGAAAGCGTTTCATCGATTGCGTTCACTGCATCGTCCCAGCGGCCCAAACGAGTTGCGGTTTCCGCTATGCATAACGTGTCTTCCAATGTGCGGGGAACTGCTTGCATAGTCTCCTGTAGAAGCGTCTCCGCTCGGGCGAGATCGCCGTTCGTCAGGGCAATCTGCGAGAGCAGCGCATCGGCACGGACCGGGTGGGATGAAAACTCTCGGGCTTTCGACAGCGTGTGTTCGGCTTCGTCAAAACGTCCGAGCTGCAAGTAGCACTTTCCCAGATCCATGAGACAATCGATGTCGTTCGGAGTGAGTTGGACCGCACGCTGCAGCACTTCCAAGGCATCGAGCGGAGATCCGAAGCGCAGCAGTGAATTCCCGGCTTCCTTGGCGAGGTCCGCAGAACCTGGCGCCAACTTATAGGCACGTACTACATAGTCCAGACCTCTATGCGTTTCACCAGTGGCAAAATATGCACGGCCCAACTGCAAGTTAAGCTCGGCGTTATCTCCATCGATCTGGATTGCACGCTGCCAGAGGCCGATGGCCGAAGCGTGACGATTCAGGTCCCACAGTGCTTGAGCCCCGTGGGTGAGGGCGCTCAGGTTGTCTGGTTCGAGATCCAGCAAGCGCATCCAAGATTCCTGTTCGCTCTCATAATCTTCGATTAAGTGACTCGTCTTCGCCAACTCTGCGTAGAATTCCGCATCTTCCGGCGACCGTGCCAGCGCCTGTTTCAGATGGATCTGAGCGTAGAGGGGTTCATCGAATTCGAGCAGCAATTTCGCTGCTGCCAACAACGACTTCGGATTCCGCCGATCGATCGCAAGCGCCTGACTCAGCGCGTCCCTGGCTTCTGCGCGCCGTTCTGCGTTGTGCGCATAAAGTGCAAGATCCAGCCAGTCGGGCTGACTTCCCGGATGATCTTCAAGCATTCTTTGTGTCGCCAGTATGGCATGGTTCCATTGCTTCATGGCGACGGCGGAATCTCGCAGTGCATGCAGCGCATCGATGTTTCCGGGTTCGATTTCGACCACCTGCTGAGCGACATGCAAGGACTGTTCAGGCATTCCGCCCGACAGATAGGCGCGCGACAACTGGGTAAGAACGTCGGTCGAAGCAGGAAATTTTTCCTGTGCGGTCTCTAACGTCGTCAGGGCGATTGGGAGCCGCCCGGTTGCGAGTGCGGTTCTTGCGGTTCCCATCAGCGCTTCTTTGCTAATTTCCCGATCCGTTCCATTTATGGTTTTCAAACTCGATTGATAGTTTTGGAACGCAAGCTCGTTTTCGCCCGCGTACTCCTGTGCACGCGCCATCCAATATTTCAGGTTCGGATCGGCGATCCCGGCATCACGTGCGATTTGTAGATGTTCCACGGCCTTTGGCGCCAATTGCATGTCCGGGTGTTCACCGGACCTGGCTATGACGCGTCCAGCAAGATAGTGTGCCTCAGCTGGTGCATCGCTAGGGAGATGGCAGAGGAGTTCGGCAGCGAGATGGTGCTCGTTACGGTGTTCGTATATTTTGCCGAGCGCCGTACGGACTCGCCAGTTGTAGGGCTCTTTCGAATGTGCATCTTTGAGCATTGACAATGCCGCATCATCTTGACCGGAGAGGTCGAGGATCTCGCCGTATCGAAGCAGCCATTCTACGTTGCCAGAATCCAATTCAAATGCCTTCTGAATAGAACGCTTGCTCTCATCCAGCAGTCCCTGGCGGTTATCGAACGCTGCCTTCGCAGCATAGAGCGCCGCCTCTTCGGGTAGATGTTTGATGGCTTTCGAAAACACCTCTGCAGCGGCGTCCGAGTTGCCGGTTGCTTCCTCCGTTTCCGACAGTGCGATCCATGCCTCCGGATAATCGGGTTGTAGCTCCAACGCACGCTGGATATGCTCGCTAGCGGATTCGAAACGGCCCAGTGCGGCATGCGCTCTTCCAAGAACGACGTTGGCGCGCACGGAGTCGGGATCGTTTTTCAGCAAGTTAATCGCTGTCTCTTCTGCGATGGAAGCTTCATTCGCTTGCAGTGCACATTCCGCTACGTCCCACAAGTAACTTGGATCGTCACTCGCAAGTTCTTTCCAATGAGGCATACTCGCAAGCGCAGCACCGCTTTTTTGTAAGTTTTCAGCCAGGAGCTGGCGAGCTTCCTTGGCTTTGGGGTGGATTGCCAATAGCAGCGCGGCTTGTTCAGCGGCGGCCGCATGATCCCCAAAAGAACTCAACTTGCCAATATACTCCGCCCGCGGTGCATACTCAAACGGAGTACGGTTGACGTACACGCTCGCGATCTGCAAGGAATTTTCGATATCTCCACAGTCTTGCAATCCCTGCGACAACGCTTTCAACCAGCGGCCACCGAGACCAAACGCCGCAGGAACGCGTTTCGCCGCAGGACGAAGATGCCTGATTGCGTGATCTGTATCGCCGAGTCGAACGAGGGCGATTCCGAGAGCGATTTGTTCTTCGATGCTCTGCGGGTCTCGATCTATGATGGACAGAACCTCATCGGGCTTATCTTGATCGACATACGATAAAGCCAGATCGGCGCGCCGCCTGGGTGAAGGGCGCGAGCGAAGTGCTTGTTTGCGTGCTTCGATCTCCAGAACTCCATCTGCCTCGAGATACGCCGTTTCAGCGATATGATCAGCAATCGACGCTGCGGCTTTCGCCGTCGCTTTCCAGGCGAGATCGAGTCGTTCTTTGGCGTCGTCGTACTCTCCCAGCGTGAGGTTGCGTATCGCATCCGCCAACAAGATTTCGGGATCAGAATCCGCCGAAGCCGCGCGTCGACTTCTATCCTCTCGTGTCGATCTGACGATTGCATTTACAAGTTCGGCTTCACCGAGTTCTCGAAGCAAGATCGTAATTTGCTTCCACGTATACGGGAGTATCTCGGTGATTTTTCCGGCAGCGTCGTTCGCGGTCATGTTCGCCAGGAGCATGTTGGCAGCGAGCGCTGTTCCCTCGGGTGTCAGCCCATCGAGCAAAAGGCGGAGCAATTTACTCGGCTCTTGAATCCACGTCCAGGCGCAGCACAGCGCCGACTTCCAAAATTGTGGCCGTCGTCGAGCTGCGTCCGCAATTTCAGAAACGCCGTCTTCGGTATTGCAATGGCGGGCAATCCCAATTGCGAGTAATGCAATCGTTTCGAAATCCGCTTCGATTTCTGTTCCATGCAGAGTCGCCTGGATCGAATTCTGGAGTCGAGATTCCAACGTTTCTGGCAGAGGTGATTCCGCGCTTTTTAGATTGGCATCATCGAAAATGGAGTGGGTCAGTATGGATGGAGTAATTGGCTTGGAGGCGTGTGAATGGCTGACGCGCTCGATAAACGCAGGATCGTGCAGTTTGCACCAGGCCGCAGGGACACGGAGCAGGTATACCAGGCTTTGGGATAACGCCTGGGGATCGAGAATTGCACGCAGCGCATCGAGAACTGCAGAATCTGAAAGTGGAGAGTCCATGGATTTCCGCTCAGCCCAGGTTCCATTCAATTTGCTGGATCAACCAGTAGGACGCCGCGATCATGATCATACCCAGCGAAATCAGGAAAACGCCGATCCCATTTGCCGTGCGAACCAACTGGTTTATCGAGGAGGTCAACTCGGCCGCACTCTGGACCAATCCACTGATCTCGTGACTCATGCCTTTTTGGCCTAAACGAGCAGTGTGAGCGGCGATCGTCTGCAGTTCTTTGGAATAGCTTCTCGAAAGCAAGATCAAAACGCCGATCACGACCGACAAACAGCCTAGCAGAAACACCCCCGCTGCGATGATGATTTGCAGGTCTTTATAAGAAAGCGGAATCATGTGCGCCTCCAGAATCTAGAATTCTGAAGGTGAGTGTTGCAAGGAATGTGCCAGTGTGGATTTGGGCGTTTTTACTTTTTCTTGCTCTTGGCCGACACCTGAATATCCGGAGGCAGATGAGCGAGGTCGATTTCTTCATCGTCACAGAAGAGCATCGCACGTTCGATGACGTGCCGGAGTTCGCGAATATTTCCAGGCCACGTGTGCGCTTTGAGCGCATCGATCGCACGTGAGGTTATGCCAGTGATGTTGTTTCCCGTTCGCAAATTGATCTGGCGAATGAACGTCCCGGCCAGGGCGGGGATGTCGACGATGCGATCCTTCAAAGGGGGTAGATGGAGATCGACGACCTTTAGCCGGTAGTAAAGATCCTCCCGGAACGTGCCCTCCGCGATCATGGCTTTCAAGTCACGGTTGGAAGCCGCCAGGATTTGGATGTCGACGTCAATCTCGGTCACGCCGCCGACGCGGCGAAAACGGTGCTCGTCCAGCACGCGCAGTAACTTCGCTTGCATCTCCGGTTTGGTCGAAGAGATTTCATCCAGAAAAAGTATGCCGCCGTCGGCGATCTCAATCAGTCCGGGTTTTCGCTTCTGTGCGCCGGTGAATGCGCCCGCTTCGTGCCCGAAGAGTTCGGATTCGATCATCGTGTCGGGCAGCGCGGCGCAGTTGATGGGAATGAACGCCTTATCCGCGCGTGGACTCATATTGTATACCGCTCGAGCCAGTACTTCCTTTCCGGTACCGGTCTCTCCGGTGATCAAAACAGATGCAGAGGCCGCCGCGGCGCGCTGCGCCTCGCTGACGATGCGCTTCATTTCGGGCGTTTCTCCGATCACCCATTCGGCTTGTTCGCCTGATGAGCGCCGTAATAGATCGAGTTCCCGGCGGAGCAAGACCACCTCTTGCGCCCGTTCGACAGCCTGGAGCAAGCGGTTCAGATCCAGGGGTTTCTGGAGAAAATCCTGCGCTCCCTTCTTCATCGCTTCGACGGCAGTGTCCACTTCACCGAATGCAGTGATCAAGATCACGGGTGGGCTGGGGTTTTCCATACTGATGCGGTCGAGCAGGGAAATGCCCGATCCGTCCGGCAGGACCACATCCAGCAGTACGATGTCGGCAGCGCCCGTATCGATGGCCTTGTTCGCAGATTTCAGATCGCCGGCCTCGATCGCCTCATAACCCGCGTCGCCAAGTGCTTCGGACACGAACGATCGTGCGGTGTCTTCGTCGTCGACAATTAGAACCGTCCCACTCATGCATCTTCTCCTGCGGATGGTTTAGCGGCTGGCAGGAATATTGTAAAGACCGTGCCCGCGTCCGGAAAGCTTTCCACGTGAAGACTTCCTTTGTGGGCAGTCACAATCCTGCGGCTTATCGCCAAGCCCAAGCCCGTACCTTCTTTCTTTGTGGTGAAGAATGGATCGTATATGCGGTTGATCACGTCCGGGGGAATTCCGGGCCCGGTGTCGGCAATTTTCAACTCGACCATGTCTCCCTGCACGGATTGATTCATCGATACCGCGATGGAGATTGTCCCGCCTTCGGGCATGGCCTCGAGCGCGTTGGTGATCAGATTGACGATGACCTGTTCGAGCGTTCTCGCGTCCGCCAATGCCTTCGGTGCATCCCGGGCAAACGTCGTGTGGTGAGAGACGCCGGACTGAGACAATCTGGGAGCCCAACGGGCAAGTATTCGGTTCATCAGCTCGCTCAGATCGATCGGCTCGATTTTAAGTTCGAGGGGTCTCGAAAAGAAGAGCACGTCGCTCATCAATTGATCCAGACGGCTACATTCCTTTTGAACCCTCTGGAGTGATTTGTACGAAGGATGGTCTTCGCCAAGGCGAGAGGCTACCAGTTGAACGCCGGTGCTGATGTTGTTGATTGGATTGCGTACTTCATGTGCGAATATCGCCATCAACTCGCCAAGCAAAGCCCGTTGCGAAAGTGTTTCGGTCTGATCCTCGATGGCTTGCTGTTCGGATTGATCTTTGAGGATGAGAAACAGACTGGATGGCATATCGCTCGCCGATGGTACGACGCGCAGATGGAACGGTAGACGTGTCCCATCACGGCGGTGAAGTTGAACGCGTGATTGTTCCGCAAGACGTTGGTGACCGAGGGCGTCGAGAAGAGTCGCAGTGATGTCTTCCGGTCCCACGAGAACATCCTGAATGGGCAAGCCGATGATCTCTTCGGGTTGATAGCCAAGGGAGCGATGAATTGCGGAATTGGCTTTCAGTACGTGCAGGTTTTCGTCGAGCGTGATCAGGGTGTCTTGAAAGGATTCGAAGTAATTGGCAATTTCAGCTTCGAGACGATTGACGTTCTGCTCCGCTTTGGCGAGAGAGACTCGCTGTATAGCGGAAAGGATCGCGGCATGGCATAGATTGGCGATCACCGATATGACGGAGTTCGTGTCGGGTGGAACCGCCTCTTGCTCTTTCCAGCCGGCGACGAGCATGCCGATCCAAGCCGTTGGCGTACCGAGAAGTGCGCAGTGCAAGGCGACCAATCCGGCTGCGCGGGCAGCTTTATGGAGCTGGTGATCGGGGCGCTGACCGATGCTCCACGTGTTATTCGCCTGAAGCTGGCTCAAATCGGAGGCCGCCAGTGTCTGTGGAAATTCGAATCCTTGCGCGTTATCCAGAATGTAACCCGGGCTGGTTGCGGATACCCGATAGAGACTGATCGAGGAAGCATTGAGCGCTTCTTTTCCAATTTCTAGGGCGGCAGGGAAGGCGGAAGGACCACCTTCTAGCAAAATACGCGAGATATCCGTAAAGTACTTCAGCCGTCCCTCTTGTGCGCGTCGATGCTCCGTCACTAGCTTACGATGGCTCGAACGATTCAGAATCAGGAGCAGCGCAGAACGTGAGGGGCTGACGGGATAGGGCTGGATGTCAACGAGTTCGATGGCGCCCTCATGCGTATGTAGAGGCACATCCTCGAGTAGAACATCGTGCTGTTCCCAGCTTACGAACAGTTTACCGAGTGCTTTTTCACCCGCTTCGTCCGGGAAGAGTTCGGATGGAGTCAATGCGTCCAGGTCCGTACGCGCGTAGCCCGAGAGCAGCATGAAAGCATGATTCCAGGCAAAGATGCGGGAACCGTCTTCCGATATCACCAAAACGGCTGCATCGAGTGTATCTGCTAGGATTCGAAAAAATTCGTGATAAGGAACAGGTTTGAAGAATCGGGCAATAGGGTTAAGAGACGACGAATCCGCTGGCAAGTTATAAACCTATCGGTGATTGCCCTTCGAGTCGCGATGCCGCAGGCGAGCCGGCAGTATCCCCTCGATCGAACGGTACTTCGCGACCGTACGGCGGGCAACTTTTATCCCTTCCTTGCGTAGTATCTTGACGATCTGTTCGTCCGTGAGCGGACGTTTCTCGTTTCTGACGATCTCTTTGATGCGGTCCCGAACAGATAAACTGCGATCGAAGAATCGGGACAAGGGAAGGATACGCCCGTCCGGGAATGCAACAGCTTTCTGTGCCACCGCGCGCGATATCGTCGATTCGTGGACCCCGATTTTCTCCGCCAGCTCCGCACGCGTCATCGGGCGCAGGTAACGATCCCCTTTGAGTATGTATTCACGTTGCTGCGCGACGAGATTTTCCATGACCTGGCAAACTGTGTTGTTTCGTTGCTGCAAGCATTTCACGAACAGGCTGGCACGCTCGATGTGCTCCTTCCATTCCTCAGAAAGATCGCCGTTTTGGCGCTCTTGATATTTTTTGAAAAGGGGATTCACACGCAGCCAACCTGAGACTGGCGCAAATATTTCGACGACGAGAGAGTCGTCGTCATGCGACGTACTGTGTGTTATGGATATATCTGGAGAATGATAGACTTCGGGATTTCCCGGCTGCGGCTGCCTGCCGGAGCCCCAGGACGAGCGTGCGGGATAGGGGTTGAGATTATCGTGGATAAACTCGGCCGCTTGACGTACGCGATTTACGCTAACGCCCAGCCGGGCGGCGATTTTATCAAATTCCCGGCGGCCCAATTCAGAGAAGTGGTCTTCCAGCAATCGTTTCGCGATTTCACGCTTTTGCCCACCGTTTGGCAGCAGTTCGAGCTGCACTTGAAGGGCTTGTTGGGGCCCACTCGTTGCCAATCCCAGCGGATCGACACGCGAAATCAAATGCAAGACACGATTCACTTGCGTTATTGGTGAACGCGTCATGCGGGCGATAATGGCGGGCGGATCCTGCAGAAAACCGTCGTCGTCGAGGCTGGCCAGGATGTACAGGGCCAGTTTTCGATCTTCAGGTTCCAAGTCCGCAGCCAATTGTTCGAGGACGAACGTCGCCAGACTTTCAGGTGCAACGATTTCCCGGTCCATCGGATCGAAATCGTCGTGACGTCGACCGTCGCGGCTTGTGTTCTGCGCCACGCGAGGTGATAAGAAAACGATCGGTTCGTCCCCTTCAGACTTGCGGCTACAAACTGGACAAGGTCCGGGCTGCCGCAGGCGTTTCTTGCATTGTGGGCAAACATTTTCCTCGACGAGTTCGAGCGCCGGATTCTCTGCAAGTTCGGATATGACTTTATCCTTCAGCTCCTGGTTCGATAGAAGCAGCAGACTCATGGTTTGGGCCAGGTGAGCAGTCGTTAGCGGGCGCTGGGATTGATCTTGGATTTGAAACATAAATCGCCTCAAGTGTGAGAGTATACATCGGACGTTTCGTGCGCGCAACATAGTTGCAAGTAGCGTGCCACCAATCTTGCATGATAAAATCTCGGCATGGATCTAACGGTCGTTGGCGGTGGCTTAGCCGGCAGTGAAGCGGCGTGGCAAGCGGCGGAAAGCGGTTTGCGGGTAATTCTTTACGAGATGCGTCCGTCTGCGGAGACCGGTGCGCATCGCACGGATTCGTTGGCCGAACTCGTGTGTTCGAACTCCCTGGGTTCAAAGCTGCCGGACCGCGCCACTGGTGTCCTTCTGAACGAAATCAAGTATTTGGGTTCCTTATTGATCGACTGTGCGGAACGCTTTTCCGTCCCTGCGGGTGGGGCGCTTGCTGTGGATCGAGACGGCTTCGCCCAAGCCGTGACAGATTTAATTCGAGGACATCCGCAAATTCGGGTGATACGTGAAGAAGCAATCGACGTCCCGGATGGATTGACGATCATCACGACCGGGCCATTAACCTCACCGCGATTATCCGCGGCTTTGAAGCGCTTGACTGGCGATGACCATTTTTACTTTTTCGATGCGCTTGCTCCCATCGTCGAAGCGGACAGTGTGGATATGTCGCTTGCATACTCCGCCTCGCGCTACGGGCGAGGGGAGCTGGAGGAAGGCGATTACATCAATTGTCCTCTCGAAAAGGACGAATACGAGACCTTTGTGGACGCGCTGCAATCCGCCGAACGTATTCCGCTGCGGGAGTTCGAGGATGTTATTCGGCAGGGCGTAAAAGCAGGTGCACATCAATATTTCGAGGGTTGCTTGCCGGTTGAGATCATCGCCGAGCGAGGCAGGGAGGCACTGGCATTTGGTCCAATGCGTCCAGTCGGTTTAATCAATCCGCACACCGGACGACGCCCGTATGCCGTACTGCAGCTTCGTCGAGATAATTTAATCGGAAGTCTGTATAATCTGGTTGGATTTCAAACCAATCTAGCCTATGCCGAACAGCGAAGAGTATTCCGGCTCGTTCCCGGGCTGCAAAATGCCCAGTTTGTACGCTACGGTCAGATGCACCGGAACACGTTCATCAACGCTCCGGAGATATTACGGCCAACGCTGCAATTCAAATCGCGCGAAAATCTGCTGCTTGCGGGTCAGATCACGGGTGTGGAAGGCTACATGGGAAATATCGCCACGGGGTTGCTGGCGGGCATTAACGCTGGCAGGATTGCTAAGGGGTGCGATCCCCTCGTGCTGCCTCGTACGACGATGCTGGGTGCGTTGTGTCATTATATAACCAATGCCTCAGCGTCTGAATTTCAGCCCATGAAGGCAAACCTGGGTTTGCTCCCTAAGATGACCGACGGGGTACGGCGCAATCGCCGTGATCGGGCGAAAGCGTATGCTCAAAGAGCGAGAAAAGACCTGGTGGATTATTTTGAGAAGAACAACAATTGCGCATAGCCATACAGCTACGATGATGAAGAAATTTTTTCTTTTTCACTGATGAATTATAAGGCTATGCGAAATATTATACTTTTCGTGATGCTGGTTGTGGGCGTTCACGCTACTGCAGGTTGTGGTAATCGGGGCGAAGCGGGGCGTTTCTCGGGGGACGAAGCGCTCGAATTTGCAAGTTTTCAACTCGATTTCGGGAATCGAATTCCCGGCACGAACGCGCATCGCCAGGCAGGTGATTGGATCGCGGCGGAACTTGAAGCCAATGGCTGGATGAGCACAATCCAGGAGTTCGAATATCGGGACGTTCAACTGAGAAACATCATCGGGAAATCGAACGATCAGCTTATGCCGGGCCCCATTGTTATCGGTGCTCATTACGATACGAGACCGCAGGCCGATAGAGATCTATCGCGTCCATTTCAACCCGTCCCCGGTGCAAACGATGGCGCCTCCGCTATCGCCGTTCTCCTGGAGTTGGCAAGCGTGCTGGATGTCGACGGATTTCATCAACCCGTCTGGCTGGTGTTCTTCGACGGCGAGGACAGCGGCAATATCGAAGGGTGGGATTGGATTGTCGGATCGACGTACTTCGTCGAACATCTGACTGCAACACCCGAGGCCGTCGTGATCGTCGACATGGTAGGGGACGAAGAACTGCAGTTGTATTACGAGCGAAATTCCGACGAAATTTTGGCGCAGGAGATCTGGGAAATCGCCGCAGATCTTGGATATCCATCCTTCATCGCTGAAGAAAGATATTCGATCATCGATGATCACACTCCATTTCTTCGCGCAGGCATCCCTGCAGTCGACATCATCGATTTCGATTATCCCTTCTGGCACACGACGGAGGATACCTTGGATAAAATCTCCGCCTCCAGTCTCGAACAAGCGGGGAGAACGCTTCAACTATGGTTGGAAAAAAACGCTACGAAGGAATAAAATCGCGCGGTTCATCGTAGCGCTCAAAGAAGCATCCATGAGTCCCATGGATGTATAATGAATATATGTCTAGAAAACCGCAGATCATAGAACTGCCTCAAGAACGCGCCTTTCTTGTTGGCATCGAACTCGATGGCCAGCACAGTCTGTTGTCGCTTGAAGATTCTCTGGAAGAACTTACGCTCCTCGCGGATACGGCGGGTCTTTCGGTCGTTGGTTCAGCTTCCCAACACATCTCACGGCCGAATCCAAAAACACTCGTCGGATCCGGAAAAATCACGGAGATCAAGAACCAAATCGAGAATTCCGTTGCAGACGTCGTGATATTTGATGCGGAATTGTCCCCTCGTCACCAACGGGAATTGGAGGGAATCTTCGGAGACGACGTGCGCGTCCTCGACCGTACAGCACTCATCTTGGATATATTCGCGCAGCATGCAATAACTCGCGAAGGAGCACT
>Ga0315554_1000826_pt1 | contig 18316 bp, 19 predicted proteins | sample SalMarSW160370MG_FD_202114 | JGI IMG/M metagenome (GOLD analysis project Ga0315554, IMG submission 202114) | Salt marsh sediment microbial communities from the Plum Island Ecosystem LTER, Massachusetts, United States - Salt Marsh Sediment SW1603-70 ... | reverse complement strand
AGATTGGGTGGGCCGCAGTTTTCATGTTGTCGCTCATCCTGCCACTGCGAGCGACCAATAGGCCGGACCGGTACCGTCACTCCAGGAGCTCAGCGGGCAGATCGGCAGCGTTTGGAAAGCTTGACTGAGTCCCCGGAGCTTGGACGCTGATTGCAGCGATGTCATTAGCTCGGCGAACGGCCTCGGGCAGCGTTTTCCCCGTCGCTACAAAGTAGGCCAGGCTTCCGATAAAAGCATCTCCGGCTCCCGTGCTGTCAAGGGTTTTTACCTTCTTGGCCGGTATATGATGCCTCTGCTGCTCGGTCGCCAACAGGCTGCCCCTCTCACCTAAAGTGAGAATGACGCTGCCCGCCCCTTTGGCCAACAACGCCCGGGCTGCGGCATCGGCCTCCTCGAGCGATCCGGTGGGAAGGCCGCTGATCAGCTCGGATTCACTTTCGTTGGGACAGAGGATGTCGCTCAATGCGAATATCTCCTCCGGAAGGGAGGATCTTCCCGGAGCAGGATTGAAGATCGTTCTCACCCCTTCCTGACGGGCAATCCGCAGGGCGGCGATTGTCGCGTCGAGGGGAATTTCCAGCTGGCAGACCAGGATCCGGGCGCTGGCGATTGCCGGACGAGAGGCCTCGATCTCCTCTGTGGAAAGTAGATCATTGGCCCCGGTGACTATGATTATGGAATTGTTGCCCTCCGTATCGACGGCTATGGGTGCGACCCCGGAAAACGCCTTATCGGTAAACAGTACATGAGTGCAATCGATGTTGTAAGATCGAAAATTTTTAAGAGTGTTTTCACCGAAGATGTCTCGACCCAGCTTGGTCACCATGGAAACCTGAGCGCCGAGCTTTGCAGCCATTACCGCCTGGTTGGCACCCTTGCCGCCGAACCCCATATGGAATTTCGAGCCGTGCAGCGTTTCTCCCATTTTTGGCAATCGCGCCACATAGCTTATTAGATCCATGTTTGCAGCACCCACAACACAGATCCTGGACATTCGTACCCCCCCTGAATATGATGAGTCCCAGTTTATTTGAAGAGGTGTACAAATGCAAATACCGGTGCGAAAGATCTCCCCATCACTGATGTGTGCCGATCTCTTGAACTTGAAGAAGGACCTGGATCTTTTCATCGACAACGGCATCGAGTGCTTCCACATCGACATCATGGACGGCCACTATGTACACAACTTCTCGTTGGGATTTGATTTTTGCCGGGCGATCTCCTCCTACACGGATACTGCTCAGGATATTCACCTTATGATCGACAATCCCGAGGATTTCGTACCCTTATTCGCCCGGATCAAAGGCTCGATCATTACCTTTCATCCTGAAGTCCTATACCATCCTCTGCGCACGATTGAACTGATTAAGCACCACGGGGCCAGAGCGGGAGTTGCTCTCAACCCGGCCCAGACGATCGAGAGCCTGAGGCCGTTGCTGCCACATGTGGATCTGCTCTGTGTTATGACGGTTGTACCGGGTTTTGTCAGTCAGAATATCATTCCAGGAGGTATCGAGAAACTGCGAGAGACGGTCGACTATGTTCGCTCACACGGTTATGAGCTCGAGATCGAAGTGGACGGCAATGTGAGTTGGGAAAATCTTCCCAAGATGCGTGATGCCGGCGCCCAGGTGTTTGTAGCGGGCACCTCTTCTATATTCGAACGCGGTGGGGATTTGCAAAAAAACATTCGAAGATTTCGCTCGATTCTGAAAAGTGAAAAATAGATACGATCCAATTCCCGGATCAGCGAAGCAGATCGACTATTTCATGACGCCAGGGAAATGATACCTGCGTCCCCACTTTGCCGACCGTGTAGGCCGCTATCGAGTTCGCCCGCCGAACGGATTCCTCCAGTGGTTTACCCCGGGCCAGGAAATAGGCGAAACTGCCGACAAACGCGTCCCCCGCTCCGGTAGTGTCCACTGCTTCTGTTTTTACCGCCGGGAAATGTTCGGTTCCCTTTCCGGAGACCAGCATCACTCCCCGGTGCCCCATCGTTATGATCACTACATCGCATCCCATGTCCCGTAGCCGGCGGCCGGCGGCAGCGATCTGGTCTTCCGTATCCACGGGCAATCCTGTGATAATTTCGGTTTCCGTTTCGTTGGGAACGACGACATCACAGAGCTCGAGAAGCTCTGCGCTCAGAGATCGCCCCGGCGCGGGATTGAGTATGGTGCGAACGTCGTTCTTTCGTCCGATCTGCAAGGCCCGTTGGCTGGACTCCAGGGGAATCTCCAGCTGGCAGACCAGTACATCCGCCGCAGCAATTCGCTCAGCGGCCCGTTCTACGTCTTCGGGACTTAGAAGCATATTCGCTCCGGGAATGTATACGAGCAGATTGCGCCCCTCGTCATCGACGAGAATGGGCGCCACCCCCGAGGAGGTTTCGGCGGTGGCGAATATGAATCTCGGATCCACCCCCATTTCTTCGTAGTTCTTCCTAATGATCTCGCCGAGATGATCCTGCCCCACCTTGGTCACTATCGAAATCTGGGCGCCTAGCTTGCCCGCCATCACGGCCTGGTTGGCGCCCTTGCCGCCACAGCTCATATGGAAATATCGGCCCAGAAGTGTCTCACCCATCTTGGGGAGACGAGGAATCTTGGCGATAAGATCGATGTTCGAGCTGCCCACTACGCAGATCTTAGGTACACTCATCGAAGCCCTCCCTGTCAGCCACGTAGCCTAGCTTCCCTGTCCGCTCGCGAGCCCTGCTGGCCCTGCCAGCAGATTGAAGACCCCTGCAAGCTGTTCGTAGCTCCTCTGGAAGATCTCGTACTGCCTCCTGTATACGGGGAAGTTTTGCTCTACCGGCCTGTTGGTCTCCACGTGCTTCACGATCTTGGCTGCATCGTTGATTGACGAGAAAATGCCCACCCCGACTCCACCGGCTATGGCCGCGCCTACGGAGGTAGCCTCTTCTATGAAGTTCAACCTGGCAACCGGTTTTTCCATGACATCGGCGAAGATGGCGCGCCAGAGCCTGCTCCTCGCTCCGCCGCCGATCATACGTATTTCCGCCGGCTTTATCCCCTGCTCCTGGAATGCCTCCTCGATGAGCTTCATGTTGAATGCGACTCCCTCCAGCACCGCGCGTATGATGTGCGGTTTTTTGTGGATCATCGACAACCCGATGAAGCACGCCCTGGCGTCGGGATTCCAGAGGGGACTTCTCTCTCCCATCAGATAGGGCAGAAAAACGACCCCTTCCGATCCGCAGGGGACCTGTTCTGCTTTGAGGGTTAGGAGGTCATACACGTCCACTCCCGCCTGCTCGGCGGCCATGCCTTCGGAGTCGCAGAGCACGTTCTTCAGCCACTGAAAGGAACCGCCGCCGCTCTGCATGGTTCCGGCGGGGAAGTACAGGCCTTTGAGGAAGTGACAGAAGGTAAAGGTCCTTCGCTTGGGATCGATCAGGGGCTTGTTGGCGGCAATGGCCATCCAGGTCGATGTTCCCAGATAGATATAGGCTTCCCCTTCGGCCACCACTCCGGCTCCGCAGGTTGCGCAGGCTCCGTCGCCTCCCCCGATCACCACCGGTGTTCCTTCTCTCAGGCCGCTTTGGGCGGCCGCATCTTTGCGGATTTTCCCGACCACCTGAGTGGATTCTACGATCTCCGGCAGCTTGTCTTTGTCGATTTTAGAGGCTTCGAGCATTTCATCCGACCATTTCAGAGCCGTGATATCCAGCAGGTTCATTCCCGAGGCATCGGAGTAATCCGTCACGGTCTTGCCGGTGAGGCGGGAGGCGATATAATCTTTCGCGTGGATGAATTTCGCCGTCTTCCTGTAGATTTCCGGCTCATTCTCGCGGAGCCACATGATCTTTGTGGCGGAGTATGAAGCACTCAGACGATGTCCGGTGAGCTCGTACACCCTGTCTGCATCAATCCGGCGGGAAAGTTCCTCGGCCTGCTTGGTAGAGCGCAGGTCGGCCCAGATGATCGAACTCCGAAGGGGCTCCCCGCCGGCATCGACCGGAAGCGCCGCCATCATCTGCCCGGAAAAGCAGACGCTGGCGACATCCGATGGGCTGGTCTTGGTACTCTCGAGCAAAGCCGCCGTGGAATTGCAGAAAGCCTTCCAGTACAAGGCGGGATCCTGCTCCGCCCATCCGTGTTTTGGATAGGAGGTCGGGTACTCGGAGAAGCAGCTGGCTAGGAGCTGCCCCGAGGCGCTGAAAAGAGTTGCTTTGTCTCCGGTGGTTCCGAGGTCATGGGAAAGGATAAATGTGCTCATGGCATTCCCCTCTTCTCGTGTCGATTTTGGCTCATCACCGCCACAGCGGCCTGTTCATCTCTACCAGTATGTCACATAGTTCCCGCGGTCCGTCAAGCAAATCCCCGCGGCTTTGCAGGCAGGGATGACAAGCCTGTGCCGATGCGTTACCATCACCCTTGGGGGAAAGGCCAATGAAGGAAAGCAAACCGAAAGCTTACGACAAGAAGCTGGCAGCCATCATCGATCATACGGTGATGCAGCCGGATGTCAGCAGAGAGGAAATCAGGCGGCAATGCGAGCTGGCCAGGGCGTATCGTTTTGCCGGCGTCTGTGTGAATCCGGTCCACATCCCGCTGGCAGCCGAAATTCTGGCCGGCTCTTCACTGAATGTCTGCACGGGAGTCGGCTTTCCGCTCGGAGCTTCCAGCGCCCTGCTGAAGGCCGTGGAGACCAGGGACGCGGTGGCCGCCGGCGCTACCGAGATCGATATGGTCATCAATATCGGAGCTCTCAAAGAGGGAGACAGTGCGACCGTGGAACGGGAAATCGAATCGGTCATGGAGGCAGCGGCGGGCAATACGGTCAAGGTGCTTCTGGAGATCTGCTACCTGAGTGACCCGGAAATCGTCAAGGTATGCGAGATCGCCGTCAGGCTGGGCGCGGCCTTCGTCAAGACCTCCACGGGCTTTGGGCCCGCCGGGGCCACGGTCCAGGCGGTCCGCCTGATGCGGCAGACAGTCGGATCTCGGGCGGGAGTCAAGGCCGCGGGAGGGATCGGCAGCCGGCAACAGGCCCTGAAGCTCGTCCAGGCCGGCGCAAACCGCCTGGGGATGAGCCGCAGCGTGCAGGTGGTCAGCGATCTGAGCTGAGGCGCTTTGCCGGAGCACTGAATCTTCTTTCCCGTTCCGGCGGGAAGTCCCGGGGGGAGGTCTAGCGCAGGAGCACGGGGCTCATATCCGGATCGTCTATCACGTACCAGTTTTTGCCCAGAGTCCTGGGAGGATGGATGTCATCGGCATCCGGTGCCTCGAAAAGCTCATCGTAAGCGGCGGGCTTTTTCAGATAAAGCACGTGGTGATGGTTCTTACCCTCCAGGACGTACCACTCTTCCCAGGGCAGCCGCTCGATTTGGTCATCCGGGGGTACCGCATTGATGACGGTGCCGTAGATGGCAATTTTTTTCACCAGCCACTCGTGCTGTCCGTATAGCCTGGTTGCCGCTTGTCGTTTGTTCTCCGGGAACTGGGAAAATAGATCCAGACCCAATTCGGCAAAGCTGCGATCCACGCCTTTTTGTTTCAGATATGCACTAAGATCTTCCATTTTACTTTCTCTCCTCGTAGTGCGGAATTCTATTCCTTGATCGCTCCCATGGTGAGGCCGCGGATCAGAAACCGGGAAATCAGGGTGGCCAGCACCACCACGGGAATCACGCCGATCAGGGACATGGTCGCCACCTTCCAGAACTCCAGCCCCTTCGTGGTCAGAGCCCCCGCGATCGTAATGGGGATGGTGATGGCCTTGTTGAATCCCAATACCAGCACGAAGATGAACTCGTTCCAGGAAAAGATGAACGACAGCATGAATACGGCTACCAGGCCGGGGGCCACCAGGGGCAGGGCGATGCGGAAGAAAGCTCCCATGAACGAGCAGCCGTCTATCAGGGCTGCATCATCCAGATCCTTGGGCAGATCCTTGAAAAAATCGATCATCAGCCATACCCCGAGGGGCAGATTGAGGATCGTGTGGGCGATGATGATCGACAGGGGATTGTCGAGCAGGCGCAGGGTACGCATGATCAGGAAGTAGGGAATCAAAATAGCCACCGGCGGGAACATGCGGTTGGAGAGGATCCAGACGGCGATGTCATTGTTCTTCCACTTGCGGAAGATGAAGCGGGCCAGGGCGTAGCCGGCCATGGAGCCCAGCACCAACACGGCGGCGCTGGAGAAGAAGGCGATGATGATCGAGTTTCGAAGCGATCGGAAGGTACGCTCTGCAGCGGTGATGAACACGAAACGCCAGCCTTGGAGGGTCGGCTTGAACTGCACCCAGGGGATAACGGTCGGATCATAGGCGTCGCCAGTGAACTTGAACGACGTGACCAGGGCCCAGAACACGGGAAAGATCGTCCAGGCGCTGAAAACGACGAGAACAACACATAAAAGGATCCAGCTGCCGGTGGAGCGTCTGCGAAGCACGGAACTTCCGCTGAGCATCATCGTCCTCCCGTTCTACGTGCAGACAGCCGTTTTTTCCCCATGCTCAATCCCTCCTTCGGAATCGGGAGAGCAGGAACAGGGAGATGCTCAGCAGGATGATCAGGAAGATCCAGGACATGGCCGCTCCTTTGCCGAGATCGAACCACTTGATCCCGGTGAGATAGATGTAGTAGGACAGCGCCTCGGTGGAGTTGGCCGGTCCGGCGCTGGTAATGCCGAACACCAGCTCGAAGAGCTTGAAGGCATCGATGATGCGGATCAGGGAGATTGTGAGGATCAGGGGAGATATCAGGGGCAGGGTGATGCGCCGGAACATCTGCCCCTTGCTGGCGCCGTCCACCGCCGCCGCCTGGTATATCTCCTCCGGCAGGGCCTGGTAGGCGGCCAGGAGGGCGAGAAACATGAAGGGGGTCCACTCCCAGACGTCTACCATCACGATCGTAAAGGGGGCCACGATCGTGGAGGTGGTCCACTTGACCCTTGCCAGGCCCACCGCCGTGATCATGGAGTTGATGACTCCCACGTCCGGGTGAACCATCATCTTCCAGATGAAGGCCACCGCTATGGGCGGGCAGGCCATGGGGATGAGGAACAGCACCCGGAAGAAGCCGCGTCCCCGGAAGGGCTCGTGCAGGAGGTGAGCCAGGCCCAGGCCGATGCTCAGTTCGAGAAACACGGCCATAGCCACGAAGCGGATCGTGAAGAGGAAGTCCGCCCAGAACCGGGGATCATGGAAAAGGATATCCCTGAAGTTCTTAAGGCCGTGCCACTGAGGTTTGGCCATGATCGTGCCCAGCCACTTGGTGAAGGAAAGCGACAGGGACCAGACCAGCGGGAATATGGCCATGAGCATCATGAAGGCCAGGCAGGGAAGCAGGAAGCCCCATTTCGTGAGTCTCTTTCGCAATGCCGGCTTGATGATCACCGCGTCCGCTCCTTTCCCCCCGGATAAGCCAGACCCGCAACGCGGGTGAGCTCAGAGAATAGGCAACGGCGCGCCATCCCCGCCGGAGCAGGAATGGCGTACGCGTTTCTTGACGTTGTCGTTCGACCTCGCTTAATCCAGGCCGAGGGACTCCCGATAGTACCGCTTCTGGTCTTCCTTGCCGTACTCGTCGGTGATCTTGACCCAGTCGTCGTACAGGGCCGCGCAGGCCTTTTCTGGGGTCGATTTCCCGGCCAGAACCTCGGCCAGGCGGGTATCCAGGGCATCGTAGTACCTCTCGCCACCGGGAATCCTCAGGTCCGTAACGGCGTACGGATCGGTGAGGATATCCAGGATACCCTGGCCGTAGCCTTTGGCCGCTTCCTCGTCCCAGCCGCCTCGTTTCCACAGGCCGAGCACGGCCGGATCGAAGTTGGACTTCCTCCAGGGATTCACGCCGGTGTAGCCGTGGATGCCGCAGGCGTCCAGCAGGCTGTGCTCCGGGTTGGTGATGTAGGTGATCCAGTGGTAGGCCATGTCAGTGTTTTTGGTGTACTTGTTGATGATCCAGACCCAGCCGCCGTAGTCCAGGAAGTTCACCTGGTGTTCCTTCTCGACCCACTTGTTGCTCACGTGGTCCCAGTACTTCTTGGCCCCCGGAAGCGGTCCGTAGCCGAGCAGCCCTTTGACCTCGGATCCGTACTGGTCGGGGTACTGCTCCATGATGCCAACATCCCCCCAGTCAAAGCCCAGGCAGGAGTTGCCCGACACGTAGGCGTAGCGGAACTCGGAGTAGCCGTAGCCCAGGAGTCCCGGAGGAGCCCATTTGGTCAGCTCCTGGATTCTTCTGAAGGCTTCGATCCAGCCCGGGGTTTTGCACAGCGGCTCCATGGTATCGATATCGAAGAAGATATTCCCGGTGGTATTGCTCGGCTTCCCGGCAATGGTGGCGTACTGGGCGATGATGTTGAGCACCTCCCACATGGCCTGGGTCTTCTGCTGGGCGATGAAGGCCACTCCGTACTCGATCTCCCCGTCGCCGTCCCAGTCCCAGTTGTTGAAGAACTCGGCGATGTCCCGTACCTCGTCCCAGTCCTTCGGCGGCATGTGGTAGTCATAGCCGTACTTGGCCTTGAACTTGGCCTGGTATTCCGGGTTTTCCAGGGCATCCTTGCGGTAGTAGGTCATGTGGTTGTCCCCGTCGTACGGGAAGGCATAGGTTTCGCCTGCCCACTGGGTGATCACCTTGATCGCGGGCAGCACGTCGTCCCAGTCCGGGTATCCCCACTTCTCGATCAGGGGATCGACCTTGGCGGCGTGCCCGCCACCGGCGATATCCCCCATCCACTGGGAGGGAATGGCGGAACAATCGAAGGTGCCGGTCTGGGTGCGGAATTCGATCCACAGTTTGTCGCTCAGCCCCGCGTAGGGCACCAGGATCACGTTGAGCTTGGCACCCGTCTCCCGCTCCCAGAGGGGCTTCCAGGCATCCACGACTTGAACGTGGGTGTCGTTGACCAGGACGCTCAGAGTCCTTCCCGAGAAGTCCGGCTTCTCCATCGAGACGGTCTCTGCCTCGGGCGCCGGTTTATTGCCCCCTGCAAACAGGAGCACGGGCAGAGCCAGCAGCACGATAATGAGTGAAACTTTTTTGTACATGGACAACACCTCCTTGCAGTGTAGTGTACACCTATTATTTTAAGCACTCTAGGGCAGCTGTCAACAAAACGTTTGGATTTTCAGATGAGTTGACAGGGAAAACATTTCTCAGGCCGGGAGGATTTTTATTCCGCCGTCCTGCTTGTAGATCCTCTTGGGAAATCCCTGTTTCTCGATATCCCCGTAGTTGTGGCCAGCCTCACCGGGGTAGATGCAGAGGGAGATCAGGGCTTCGCTGTCGCAGTTTACCGATCGGTGAGCCCAATACGGAGGCACATAGACAAGGCGGCCGGCGGTCATCCGCTGGACCTCGCACTGCCCCGCGGCGGTTTTCATCAGCATGAGGCCCTCTCCCCGGAGGCAGAGGTAGATCTCCGCGGTCGCTTCCACCTCGTGGTAGTGGCCCTTGGTCATGAAGCACTCCCGCCCGACCGTTCCCGGCTGAAGCTTGCTGACCGCGATGCGCAGGTGCCCGTACTGCTCCGGGATGTTCTTCTCGAACACCTCGTAGTGCAGGGGATCATCGTCGGAGCGGATCAGTTCCTCCAGCGCCGCGGAATCCTGATAATGTCCCCTCATGCTGGAGGCTCTGCGCACGATATGGACGTCGGGCTCCTGCATCACTCCCTGTGCAAGATCGAAATCCACGCCGAAGGGTTGAAAAAGATCATGTTCGCTCATTCTGCGCTCCTATAATGTCTCCTCTTCCTATCGGACCCGAGCCGCGATCCGGGAGAGGTCTTCGAAAACCTTCCCTTCCGTAGGTATATCGACGGCGAAAACCTCGGCCAGCACCCTGGTCCAACCGTAAATGAAGTAAATCCAGCCGTCCTCCACCGTAAGACCGCGCTCCTTGCTCTGCGCCCGGGCCTGCCGGAGAAACTCGAGATCGCCGCGATAGTTGAACTCCCAGGCTATGCCATTGCGGGGAAAGAGGGCTACGTCGGTGAGGGGGGAGCCGGGAGCGTCTTTGCCCAATCCGGTGGCGTTGATCACCATCGAGTGGTCGGGCAGCCGGTCGACTACGGCATCATTGTCCTCCGGCCTGCGGGCATTCACGTACTCCCGGGGAATATCTTGTCCTATCTCTTTGTGAATCCTCTCTATTTCCAGCAGACGGGGTGTGGAGCGGTTGGAGACGGTTATCCCGGCCGGCCTGTTTTGGCCGTGGGCGGCGTCCAGCAGATAGCTGGTGATGGCGGTCGCCGAGCCGCCGGCCCCGATCACGAAAACCTCGGCCCCTGTGCGGCGCCAGTAGCCTTTCGGGAGGAAGGCTTCCAGGGCAAGGCCGCTGCTGACCGGATCCATGGCCCGTCCCACCAGCTTGCCCTCGCGCTTGGATATGGCGCTGATCTCCCCCATCAGCTGGGCGTAGTAGTCCAGCTCATCGAACAGGTCCCGGGAGGCGGCCAGCAGATCGATCTTGTGGGTCGTGATCAGGGCTCCTATGGACAGCGGGTCCTGCTTGATGAAGCTGACGGCTCTCCGGTACGACTCGTGGGCGTCGTGACGGCGAAAATCGATACCCTGGAGAGTGCAGTCGCCCAGATGCAGGTACTTCGCCCACTCGGGGAACACCCGCATGATGGAGGATTGTCCGGTGGTTACACCGATGAAATAGAAGGTCGGTTTGTTGGTCTGCCGAAAGCTTCTCTCCGCCATGGTCCTTCGAGCCCGCTTTCCTTATATCGTAATAGTAGCACGATCGCTTCGAGCTTGACAAATGAGCGACCCGGGGTACTCTATAGGGGCAAGGCAATGGCTTCCAATCCTTCCGTCCCAAATGTCCTCCCGCAGATCGTCAGCGAGATGAATGGTGTGTTGAAGCAGGTGCGGCAGCCCGAGCTGGAGGGTTTTTCGGAGATCGTCGCCCGGGCGAGCCGGGTCTTTCTCTGCGGCGCCGGCCGGGTAGGCATCGCCACCCGGGCCCTGGCAATGAGGCTGGTTCATCTCGGCAAAGATGCTCACTGGGTTTCGGATGACACCACGCCCGGGATCGGGAAGGGGGATCTGCTGATCGCCAATTCCGGCTCGGGAAGCTCTCCTTCCACCCTGAGCATGGCCTCCCTGGCCAAGAAGGCGGGGGCCTGGGTGGCGACCATAACGGCCAATCCCGAGGGGAAAATCGCCCGCCTGGCGGATGCCCTGGTCAACCTGCCGGCGCAAACCTACAAAACGGATCGCTCCGCCTGGAAGTCGGTTCTGCCAATGGGCTCACAGTTCGAGCTGTGCCTCTGGGTGGTTCAGGACATGATCTGCCTGATGCTCATGGAACGGCTGGGGGTGGATGAGCCTTCCATGATTCGCCGTCATCGAAATCTCGAGTAGAGGCGGTGAGCGGGAAAGAGGGCAGCACATGGCTTACATCGTGGCTTACGATCTGGGAACGGGGGGCCTCAAGGCAGCTCTGTATTCGGAGCAGGGGAAGTACCTGGACAGCCTCTTCGCAGAATATTCGACCCTGTCCGCACGGGAGACCTGGGCGGAGCAGAGACCGGATTCCTGGTGGTCCGCGTTCTGCGTCGTGAGCCGCGGGCTGATCGAAAAGCACGGCCTGGACCCGTGCGATATCGCGGTGGTGAGCTTCAGCGGACAGATGATGGCCTGCCTGCCCGTGGACCGCAGCGGCAAGCCTCTGCGGGACTGCCTGATCTGGGCGGACCGCAGGAGCGTGCCCCAGACCGAGAGTCTGCGCGAACGAATCGACGAACAACGATACTACCGGCTTACCGGAAACAAGATCTACCCGACCTATCCCCTGCCGAAATTCATGTGGCTTAAGGAGAATGAACCGGAGGTATACGGGAAAACTTTCAAATTCCTTCAGCCCAAAGACTACCTCGTTTTGCGGCTTACCGGCACGTTCGCGACGGACTACTCCGATGCCGCCGGCACCGCAGCCCTCGATATGAAGACCCGGGATTGGTCGGCGGAGGTCCTGAAACTTGCCGGTATCGACAAACAAAAGCTTCCTGAAATTCGCTCCTCGACGGACCGGGCAGGCTCAGTGAACCGCGCCGCCGCCGAACAGTGCGGCCTGGCTTCCGGGACCCCCGTTGTCCTGGGGGCGGGCGACGGCCCGTGCGGCAACCTGGGGGCGGGGGTGTATCAGGAAGGTAAAGCCTATATCTACCTGGGTACTTCTTCCTGGATCAGCCTGGCAAGCCGGCAGATCGTGGCCGATCCGGACATGGCCCTGTTCAACATCTGCTCGGTCGACCCCGGTATGATATACGTATATGGCACCATGCAGATGGGAGGCGGTTCTTTTCAGTGGCTCAAAGAGACGATCTGCGTGGCCGAGAAGCAATTGTCGGAGCTCACCGGGACGAGCCCCTACGCCTATATGACGCAGGAGGCCGAACAGTCCCCGCCGGGAGCAAAGAATCTCGTTTTTCTGCCCTACTTGAGAGGCGAGAGGAGCCCCCGCTGGAATCCCAAAGCCAGGGGGGCTTTCATCGGGCTGACTGCCTCCCACACCCGCAGCGATATCATTCGCTCCGTGCTGGAGGGGATCACCTACAATCTGAAGATCATAAGGGATGCCATAGCGTCTCAGGGTGCCCGGGTGCAGCAGATGCGTACCATCGGCGGCGGCGCCGAATCACGGCTCTGGAGGCAGATTTTCGCAGACGTGTTTCAGGAATCGATCCAGGTACCCGAACTTCTGGAAGGTGCGAACACCCTCGGTTCCGCGATCGTCGGGGGAGTCGGCGTCGGGGTTTTCGAGAGCTTCAGCGTCATCGACGAGCTGAACCCGATATCTCTGGTACAAGAGCCGAGCGTCGATCCGCAGAGCCGTCGGGCCTACCAGGAGCTGTTCGCGCTGTTCAACGCATGCTACGAGGCCTTGACCCCGGTATTCGACCGGATGTAGCTCAGGGCCGGTTCCGGTAAAAGGATTGTGCTTCCGTCACTCAATCCGCCTTGCTTCGCTTGGCGTAGCGATTGATGAAGCTGTAGGGGTAGGGAAGCGGTATGCTGCTCGCCTCATCGAGCCTGTCCAGGGCATCATCGCTCAGGGCCCAGCCGGTGGCGCCGATGTTCTCTTCCAACTGTTCGAGGGTGCGCGCCCCGAGGATGGGCATGATGCTCCGCGATTGCCGGAGTATCCAGTTCAGGGCGATCTGCGCCGGGGTCTTGCCGATCTTCTTGCTCACTTCGAGGAGGGCATCGACAACCCGCCAGGTGAGCTCGCTTTCCCTTTGCCCAGGCTGGTCGTCCCACCTGTCCTGTCGGCCCACCCTGCTGTTTTCCGGGGCTTTCCGGTTTCTTCGGTACTTGGCGGCCATCCAGCCGCCGGCCAGGGGCGACCAGGCCAGGAAGGCGAGGTTCTCCTGCTCGCACAGCGGGATGAGCTCCCACTCGCTGCTGCGAACGATCAGGCTGTATTCGGCCTGCAGGGAGACAATCGGCGTCCAGCTTCCGCAGCGGGCAATCTGCAGCGCCTTGGCCAGCTGAGAGGCGCTCCAGTTGCTTACCCCGATGTACCTCACCCTTCCGCTTCTCACCAGGTCGTTGAAAGCCTCGAGGGTCTCCTCCATCCTGGTGGTGTAGTCGAAGCAGTGGGTCTGGTACAGATCGAGGTAGTCGGTCTGCAGCCGCTGCAGGCTGCCGTCGATCGATTGCAGGATATGTTTGCGGGACAGCCCCGAGTCGTTCACCCCTTCTCCAACCGGAAAAAAGACCTTGGAGGTGACGAAATAATCACCTCTGTTTCCCTTTTTCTTCAGCCAGGTACCGAGCATGGTTTCGGAGACGCCGTCGTTGTAGATATTCGCCGTGTCGAAACAGTTGCCCCCGGCTGCAACGAAGCGGTCGGCCATCTCGTGCGCCGTTTTCTCATCCGCCACCCATCCCCAGGTCTGGGTGCCCATTACCACCTCCGAAACCTTGACCCCTGTGCCTCCAAAGAAACGGTAATCCACGGCTTGCCCCCTTACCTGAAAAGTTTAAGCTCAAATCCCTCCGCTGCGCAAGAAGAGCCTTCCGGCGGCAGGTACCTACTCCAAGTTGGCGTGGCGGAGGAACATCCGCTCGGCGTCGATCCCCCGCATATCCATCAAGCGCAGAACTACGGATTCACAGATCAGGAACATGGTCTGTTCGAACAGAGAGCCCTTCGGCTGGATCGAGGTAACCGCAGAGGGGTATGCAGATTTGGGAGTGGTGGCCGGAACCCGCACGATCAGGTCCGCGTGCTTTCCTATCGATGAACCGGGATGCACGGTGACCAGGGCGACATCGATTCCCAGGGTCTTGGCTTTGCGGGCCATGGCCAGCAGGCTCTCGGTCTCCCCGCTCCCGGAGCCGATGAGCAGCAGGTCCCCCTCTTCGATCGCCGGAGTGGTGGTATCTCCGACCACATGGACCGCCAAACCTATGTGCATCAGCCTCATGGCAAAGGCCTTCATTATCAAACCTGATCTGCCCATCCCCGCCAGGAAGATCCGCTTCGAGCGGAGAATCGATTCGGCCAGCCGATCGCAGCTCCCGTGATCCAGAGCGCTCAGGGCCCCGGCGATTTCCCTGGCGATCGCTTCGGCATATCTGCGGACGTTCATCCCGCCCCCCGACCCGCCTGATCGATCCGCTGCCGGAAACGCAGGGCTGCCTGGCGTTTGTCGTCCTGCTTCATGATTGCTCCACCGACGATCAGAATCTCGGGTTTACGACGAATAATCCTGTCAACTGTTTCGAGGGTGATGCCCCCTGCCACCGCGACCTTGCACGTCCTGGCGGCAGCTACGGCCTTTTCCAGACCGGACAGGGTGTCCCGAACCGGGCCGGTGAGATCGGAGGCGGTGTGGAGGCAGACATACCGCGCGCCGATCGCCTCGGCTCGGGCAATCCCGCCAGGAATGTCTTCGGTGCCGAGCAGATCGACCATGATCGATCCATAGTGCTTCTCCGCTTCCCGCACCGCCTCCCTCACCGTTACCTCGTGGGCGAAGGCCAGCACGGTTACGATATCGGCCCCCGATTCAAAGGCGATTCGGGATTCGTATGCTCCGCCGTCGACGATCTTCACATCCGCCACAACCGTGATGCGGGCAAAGCGTTTCTTCATCGCGACGACAGCGGCCAGTCCCTCCTTGATGAGGAAGGGGGTGCCGATCTCCACGATGTCGATCAGGTCATGGATCTCGGCAACGACCTCGATCGCCTGATCCAGGCTGACCTGATCCAGCGCCAGCTGCAATTTCATACGCCTTTACTCCTCGCCTCGGTTCTCTTTTGCTCCTGTTATAACCTATACGGCGGCGGGGTAGCTTTGCAAGCGAATGGACAGGGCAAGGTGCGCTGAGATAAGATTGGCAAGGACAGTCAGGGGCGATGGGAACAGAGAATTCGATCACAAAGCTGGAAAACCACGCACGCAGCGTGCGCAGGCACATCGTTCGGATGATCCATGGCAGCGGCACGGCGGGACACTACGGTGGATCACTTTCCTGCGTGGAAATCTTGTGCTGCCTGTATTTCGGCTGGATGCGCCACCGTCCGGAGGATCCTGGATGGGATGAGCGCGACCGTTTGGTGTTGAGCAAGGGGCACGCCGCTCCCGCTCTGTACGCGGTGCTCGCGGAAGCAGGCTATTTCCCCGTGGAGCAGCTGGGAAGCTTCAAACGATTCGGGGGTATTTTGCAGGGTCATCCCGACATGAAGCTGACGCCGGGCGTGGATATGTCGACGGGCGCTCTGGGCCAGGGCCTTTCGGTTGCCCTGGGTATGGCGCTGGCCGGAAAGCTGGACGGAAAGGCCTACCGGGTCTATGCGCTATTGGGAGATGGTGAGCTGGACGAGGGGAGTGTTTGGGAGGCTGCCATGGCGGCTTCCCACTATCGAGTCGATAATCTGACCGCCTTCGTAGACAGGAACAATCTCCAAATCTCCGGACCGACTGAATCGTTCATGCGACTGGAGCCGCTCAAGAGCAAATGGGAGGCTTTCGGATGGGAGGTGATCGAGGTCGACGGTCACCGGACCAGGCAGATCCTGCAGGCCCTGGGCACGATGGATCGGGTCTCCGGGAGGCCGGGATTGATCATTGCCAGGACCATGAAGGGCAAGGGCATCCGGTTTCTGGAGAACAAAAAGGAATGCCACAGCTGCGCGCTGACGGAAGAACAGTTTGCGGCGGTGATGCGGGAGCTCGAGGGCAGGTGAGGGAATTGAGACAAGCCGGAGAAAAAAAATCCACCCGCGACGGCTATGGCGAGGCGCTGCTTCGGATCGGGGAGGCGGATTCGCGGATCGTAGCCCTGGATGCGGATCTGCCCACCTCTACCCGTACGGCAAAATTCGGGCAGAAGTATCCCGAACGCTTTTTCAACGTCGGGATAGCGGAGCAGAATCTATACTCCGTGGCGGCCGGGCTGGCGGCCTGCGGGAAAATTGCCTTCGCCAGCACCTTCGCCGTTTTTGCTACTGAAAGGGCTCTGAATCAGATCAAGCAGTGCATTGCTTATCCAGCCTTGAACGTCAAAATCGTCACCTCCCACAGCGGTTTCAGCGCTTCGGGGGACGGAGCCAGCCATCAGACCCTTATCGACGTTGCTCTGATGCGCTCGCTCCCCAACATGACGGTTGTTGTTCCGGCGGACGCCGTCCAAACCGAACAGGCAATCGCAGCGGCGGCTGCACACGAAGGGCCGGTCTACGTTCGCTTGGGAAAGACAGAGGTGCCCATCCTTTTCGAACCGGATACGGGGTTTCGGATCGGAGAGTCGATTCGAATCCGACAGGGTTCGGATGTAACGGTGCTCGTGACGGGCATCCTGCTCGGCCAGGCGATAGAGGCGGCAGCATTGGCGGAACAGGAGGGTATCGAAGCAGAGCTCATCGACATCCATACGATCAAACCGATCGACACAGCTGCGATCGTAGGATCAGCCAGAAAAACCGGATCTGTGATTACCGTGGAGGAGCACAGCGTCATCGGAGGGTTGGGCGGCGCCACGGCTGAGGTACTGGCAGAGCGCCATCCGGTTCCGTTGATCATGGTCGGTGTCAGGGATACATTCGGGGAATCCGGCGACATCGAGCAGCTGTACGAGAAGCACGGCCTTACGGCGAAACAGATTTTGGAAAGCATACGCCTGGCCGTCAGGAAGAAACGATAGAGGGAAAAGGAGCGTGTCGAGATGAAGTCCGCATGGATTACAGGGAAGAGGACAATCGAGGTAAAGGAAGAAGCGTACGGGAAGCCCGGGCCGGATGAGGTGGTTGTGCAGATAAATACCTGCGGTATCTGCGGAACAGACCTTCACTTTTATCGAGACTTTCCGCAAAAAGGTCCTATTCCTCTGGGTCATGAGGTGGCAGGGGCTGTGTACGAACCAGGCGGCGCTGTCACAGACCTGCAAATCGGCCAGAGCGTGGTCGTGCAGAATCACGTGAGCTGCGGGAGCTGTGAGCCCTGCCTTCAGGGCAGGCCTGCACACTGCCGGAACATCCAAACCTACATGGATGACCGGGCCGGGATGGCCGAGTATCTGCGCGTGCCAAAAGAGATGGTGGTGCCTTATTCGGAGCTGGATTTTTCGGAAGCTGCCCTGGCAGAGCCGTTGACCGTTGCTCTGGACGTGGTCCAGAGGGCGAGGCTCGAGCCCTTCCAGGATGTCTGCATTTCAGGACCGGGTATCATCGGGCTTTTCTGCACCGGTCTGGCCGCCGCGGCAGGGGCGAGTAATGTCGCAGTCCTTGGGAGGTCGTTTCGCAGCGAGCGGGGTAGACGGAGAATCGAGGCAGCGAAGTCCATGGGTGCAACCGAAATCTTCGACACGGATGAGCGGGGTTGGTTAAAAGAGGCAAAGAGGGAGTTCCCGGAAGGTTTCCATAAAATCATTGTGACCTCTCCGCCCCGCACGATTCCTCCCTTGTTCGACCTGGCTTCCTTCGGGGCGGATATCGTCTTCAATGGAATCAGCTTTGCAGAGGAAGCGATTACCTTCAACGCCAACGCTTTCCATTTCAAGAAACTCACGCTTGCCGCCTCCCACGCTATTCCAAACTGGGGTTTTCCCCTCGCTTTCAAGCTGCTGTCGCAAGATGTGTTTAAGCACAAAAAACTGATAACCCATAGCTTTCCATTGGAACAGATCGAGGAAGCCTTTATCACCGCCGGAAGCGCAGAACAAGGGGCAATAAAGGTACTGATAACCTTTTAGAGACAGAAGCGAACATCCGCTTCCGCTGGCGGTTGCCTCTACACTGGCATAACATCAGCATTACACGGACACTGCTAAATATACCCTGCGGAGGGCAGTCCTAACAGCACCGA